>Ga0180434_10000045_pt1 | contig 174700 bp, 145 predicted proteins | sample SS_ome_7_FD_132453 | JGI IMG/M metagenome (GOLD analysis project Ga0180434, IMG submission 132453) | Hypersaline lake sediment archaeal communities from the Salton Sea, California, USA - SS_1_D_2 metaG | ecosystem: Environmental > Aquatic > Non-marine Saline and Alkaline > Hypersaline >... | reverse complement strand
GTTCAGAGGCAAGGGCGCGACGACCCATGCTACGAAACGGTCTACCGACACCGGGGCGGGTACGGTCTGTCGCGCCCTCTGATGCATTATCCATACTAACTACCTCTCGTAAAGATACAAGGGAGCGGATGCTCCCGCGCTACCCGATAAGGCGTAGCCCCCGAGTGTGCGTGGGCGGGTGGGTGGGCAGGACAACGTTCGCCTTTCACGGGGGTTGCGAGCGGGGTTGAGTGATGGTGCATTCCGCTTCGCTTCATGCACCCTACCCTACTCGAAAGGGGTGAGCTAGTCGCCCTTATCGTTCTCGTGCCGCAGAGCTTCCTCGATCATGTCGACTATCTCGGACTTGCTCTTCTCGATACGGGCGGCGCGCTGCCGCTCTCTTGCTGCTTGTTTCTCTGCGGCTTTCTGCTCTGCTTCACTCGTTTGCCTCTGGCGCGACACACGTCGAACGCCGTAGACAATGGTGCCGACCACGACCACGGCCAGCCCGAGGAAGATAAGGCCGTCGTAGTCGGGTGACGGCGGTGGTACGGGCTCAGGAGAAGGCGTGGGCGTAGTCACAGGACTGAGCGTGGCGACAGGCAACCACGCCAACGAGGCAATCGCGTCGAAGTCTATTGCATCTGTGAAGACCTCAAGCGCGTACCACTCGTCGGCGGTGATGATGACGATGAACCTCTCTTGAAGGAAGACCACTCTGGAATACGGTTCTTCCAGGGCGTACGAGTCGTAGAGCTCCCAGGCCGGGTAATCGTAGACCCACATTGTCGCGGCGTAGTCATCGCCGGTGTCGAACTCGATTAATTCATCCCAGTACTGCCACCAGTCCAGCGCGTAGTTGTAGGCCGAATCGTATATGTACACCGTCGCATAGTCATAGTCATCGGCGGTAAGACTGAGTTCCTCCCAGCCAATTCGATACTGTCGTTCAGCGTAGGAGTAGGTGTAACCACCTTCGACGAAGGTGGATTGGTGGGGTATGCTTCCCTCCCAACCTTCGGGAGCTGTGGGCAAATGCCTGGCGAGGTCGTCTGGGGCGATGGGCTCAACCTGGGCCACTGCACCGGTCGAGAATGCAAGGAGTATCGCTCCAGTGATCAAGAGTGCGGCTGTGACAGGCCCAAGGGTTGTTCGCATCATCGAGTTCCTGTGACCGGTGGCTGACGCACCGGGGCTACCGAGGCTGGTTGGCGAACCGCTCGAACTTCTCCAGCGACTGGGATGACACCGATGGCTTGACTTCCCCTATGGCCCGGAGAACATCGCGCATCTCGATGTTGCGCGCCTCGCCGGTCTTTACCGATTCCACGAACGGAATGTCCCCCGACTTCTCGCAGATACGGCGGATGTCGGCCCCGCTGTAGCCCTCTAGCCTTTGCACCAGTTCGTCCATCAGCACATCCGGGGCGAGCGGCTTGCCTTCGAGGTGTAGACTCAGTATCTTGCGCCGTGCCTCGGCGTCGGGGAGCGGTATGTATATCTTCTCGTCGAACCTCCCCGGGCGCATCACGGCTTCGTCGAGTGCCCATGGTTCGTTGGTGGCTCCCATGAACATGAGGGCCCTGCTCTCGTCCTGCTTGCGGGTGCCGAAACCCTCCATCTCGGCCAGGATCTGCGGAACCACGCGCTGCATCACGGTTGAGCCGCTACCGCTGCGTTTGGGCACCAGGGCCTCCACCTCGTCGATGAAGATGGCTGCGCGATCGTACTGCCTCGCGTGTGCGAAGAGGCTGGCGATCTTCTGCTCGGCCTCGCCTACCCACTTGCTCATGATCTCGGAGGGCTTCACCGTGAAGAAGGCCGCGTCGATCTCGGCGGCCACAGCCTTGGCCAGCATGGTCTTGCCCGTTCCCGGCGGGCCGAAGAGCAGGATGCCTCCGCCCTTCTTGATCTTGAAGCGCTGCGCCATCTCGGGATGAGTGAAGGGATATATCATCTTGATGCGTATCTGCTCTTTGACGTCGTCCAGACCCGCGACATCGTCGAGCCTCACGTCGGGCTTCTCTGCCACATGCCACTCCGACTCGCCCGCGCCCGGCTGCTCCTGGGTTGGCATGGCCTGCCTCTGCCCGCGCTGCACCGCCTTGCCCAGGTCCTCGGCGCGCTGCAGCAGCTCCTCGGCCTGCTTGATTCGGGCCTCCTTCAGCGGCGGGTCCGACTGCTCCGCAGCCTTGTAGATGACTTTGGCAGCCTCGAGGAATGTGTCCCGGGCCGCCTTGAAGTCGCCGGCCCTCTGTTGCTGCAGGCCCTTTTCGAGCAGCTCCGCGCCTCTGTTGACGAGGAACCTCATTTCAGCTCCTTCTTCATCTCGTCCTCGATGCGCTTGAGCCCCTGGCTGATCCTGTCGTTCGGCACAGCCGCGCTAGTATCCCGGACCGCCTCACCGCTCATGGCGGCCTCGACCTCCTGCAGCGCCTCCTCCGACAGGCCTTCGCCCGAGAAGATTGTGTCGCTGGTGCTGTCCATGATTGCGGACAGCGTCTCGTCAAGGGTCTCGGCCCTGGTCAGAGCCCGCTCCAGGTCCATCTGCATCTTCGTGACATCCTCGGGCTTGGCCCCGGCCATCATGGAGTCGGTGAGCGCCTTCATGGACTCGGCGAAGGCCCCTGTGGCCTTCACCTGGTCCCTCTGGATCGAGATGGTCTCCATGGCAACCAGGTACCGTTCCCAGCGGTTGGCCGTCTCGATGGTGCGCAGGTAGGCCTTGGCCACGTTCTCGAACTGCTGCCGGTCGCCGAGCTTGAGTGATCTCTTGCCCAACTCCCAGTAGCGCTTCTGGGCCTGGTTGCACTTCTGCACATAGTTGCGCACCTTGGAGAGGCCCTGCTTGAACTTGACCTCCCTCTCTATCTCTTTCCTTTGTCGCCTCTGATCAAGGAATCCCATGGCCTTTGCTCCTTTCGCGGAGTTTGCCGGTCTCTCGATGTTCAATCACTCGAACTGACGCTTGTCCGACGGAGTGTACTCCTTCGCTGCTTTGATGAGGTCCAGGAACATGTCGGTCTCGTCGCTGCTCTGGATCTCCTTCAGCGCCCTGGCATACCAGGCCGGAAGGACAGTGCTCTTCTCCCGTATCGCCTGATCGAAGTCGCCTGTCGAAATGGTCCGGCGCTTCTTGTGCTCCCTGAGCCTCTCTCTCAGCGGTATCTTGGCGGCCCTGTCGCATATCTCGACGATCTCCGCCGAGGCGTAGCCCTTGGTCATATCGGCGAGCTTCTCCAGTTTGACCGCTTTGTCTACCGGCCTTTCCTTAAGGGACAGCTCGAATATCTTCTTTCGGGCTCTGGCGTCGGGGTTGGGTATGAACACGGAGCTGTCGAATCGTCCCGATCTCCTCAGGGCCAGATCGACGCTCCAGGGCTGGTTCGTCGCGGCAAGTACCAGAGAATTACGCGGGGAGCCCTTCGATTCCAGGGCGTCCATCTGGGCCAGCAGCTCGTTGACCAGGCTCCTCTCATGGCCCTGTTGCGAGCTGGAGCGCTCGCCCGCCATGGCGTCTATCTCGTCGAAGAAGAGGATAGCCCGCTCGTAAGAGCGCGATACCTCGAAGACCTGCTTAATGTTCTTCTCGGACTCGCCGACGTACTTGTCTTTGATGTCGCTGATCTTGAGATTGATGAATACTGCGTCACACTCCGCTGCCGCCGCGGCCGCCAGCATGGTCTTGCCACAACCGGGGGGGCCGTACAGCAGGATACCGCCGCCCGGACTTACACCGAAGTACTTGTACTCTTCGGGATAGATGAAGGGGTAGACTATCGCCTCCTTGATGCGCTCCTTCACCTCGTCAAGACCGGCGATATCCTTGAATCTGATCTTGGGCTTCTCGACCATGATCAGTTCCTTGACCCTGTCCCTGGTCTTGTCCTCGTCGGAAGCCCGCTCCCTCTTCGTCTCGGTGGGTTCCGGCGGGAGTATGCCGCTGGTGTAGACCTTGACGCTGCCGTCTTGGAGGCCGTCGGCTATCTCCCTGAACTTCTTGGAACGCTCCAGCAGCTTGCCCCGTCGCTCCGGGGGCGACAGCTCGGCGAGATGCTTCAGGAACCCCGAGCATTTCAGGTACTCCACCCTTGCCTTCGCTGTCTTGCCGGAGTCATAGTACTTCTTGGCCAGCTTGTGAGAGCGCTCGAACTGGCTCCTGACCTCGTCTCTCAACTCCATGCCCGTCACCTCTGCCTCTACTAGTGCGAAGGCCTGGCGGTCCCTGGCGGACAGCCAAGCTCAATCGCATCCATCGACGAGGAGGCTTGACCCGATGGCAGTCGACCTGTCCGAGAGGGATGCGCCTCCTGCGTTGAAGTAACTAGAGAGCCTCCAGGTCCTCGTCGGCAGCGGCGGCCTTCTCCTTGTCCCACTGCTTGAAGACCTCGTCGGCCTCGCTGACGTCGCTGGTGGACCAGATGTCCATCAGGTCCTTGGTGGCCGCATCGTCCTCGGTCTCGCCCATCAGGCCGTATTCGGCCTCCATGGTGCGCAGCAGCTGGTCGAGATTGCCCGACGCCACCTGGTCCTTGATGTTCACCTGTGACAAATACTCGTCCAGCTTGGTGCTGGGAAGCTTCAGCAGCTTGCTGGTCAGGCCCTTCTCCTCGAGCATGGCCTTGTTCTCTTGGATGAAGAGCATGTTGTCCACGACCCGGATCTGGTCGCTGACCTTCTTCAGGTTGATGTTGCCCAGCTTGACCTTGTGGTCCAGCTGCTGGATCTTCCTGGCCAGCGTCCGCCGCTCGCCCTCGCTGGCGTTGAAGCCCTTGTTGAACATGTCCTTTTTCTGCGCCGAGATCTTGTCCACCTCGGCTATCTTGAGCTTCTCCTGCCTCTCCAGCCTGATCCTTTCCGCGGTCAGCTCTTCCTTCTTCAGCTTCTCGAACGGATTGCCCTTGATTCTGTCGACGATACCCATTGTCTTGACCTCCTTACGTTCCTTGAATAGCCTGTCTCCTCGAATCTCAAGCGCTCATTTGAACAGCGCTCGCAACCTCGGCTCCATCATCTCGGTGGCTCAGCAACCAGCCCGACGCCCTTGATATACCTCAGGTGGACCTTCTTCTCCTTGTCCAGGTCGTGGAAGGCCTTGTTCACCGAGGCCCTGTCTTCCTTGGTCTCCTCTACCACGTCATCGAATACTATGTAGTCCCTCTTGGTGACCGCGTCCAGGATGTGGTTCCTGATCCGCTCGACCCGCTCGCGATTGAACTCGGGGGTGAAGTAGCCCGCGAGCTTGGCTATGCGCTCATCGACGGGGTTGTAGGCGATGTCGCCCGTCACCGAGTCCACCAGGCAGATCGAAACGTTCCTGCTCACGTAGTTGTGAGCGAACTCGGTCGAGGTCAGCTCCTTCTCGACTCGCTCGTCCCACCCGGTCGGTGAGGCGATGCCGAGCACATGGAAGTAGCGGCCTATCTCCGCGCTGTCGATGAATCGCGATACCAGATTGAGGAACTCAGCCAGGTTGACGCGCCGGACGTCGAACCCGTACTCCTCGAACTCCCGCAGGTGGTTGAGGGAGACCGCCTCTACGACGACCTTCTTCACGCGCTCGCCAAAGAAACCGTACTTCCTGTCGGCGACGATGTATCGCGACCTGGCGTTCGACGGGCAGTCGGGCGCGCCGCCCTCGCTGTACCTCAGGTGCGACTCGCTGTTCCACGAGCGTACCTCGTGCGTCTTCTTCTCGATCGGTGAGTACAGCTTGACGGGGAAAGCCTGCATCTTGGTGTCGAACCGCGCTATCAGGTTCAGCTCACAGAGCTTGGCGTCCTCCTTGGTGGTGAAGCGGATGGATTTGCCCTCAAGCACGTCGTTGATCTGCTGCAGGCGGTCGTCCATCTCGCCGCGCTTGAGCTGCAGGGAGTTCCTCTCTTCCTCAAGAGACCTCGCCTCTTCGTCCAGCTCGTCCTTGAGAGCCTCGATCTCGCGAAGCTCGTTCTCAACAAGCCTCTGCTTGTCCTCCTGCATCTGCTGTTCGTACTCCTGGCGGGTTCCCTCGAGCTCGGCTTCCCTGGCTCCCAGCTCCCGGTGCTTCTCCTCGGTGGCCTCCAGGAGAGCGACGATCTCGCGTTCGAAGTCGAGGTAGCTCTGGCCGAGGCGGTCCTTCTCCGATTCCAGCGAGCCCAAATCGCCGGGCGTGACGCCGGCCAGGAGCTGGCGCTCGATCTCACGGAGCCTGTCCCGGAACGAGTCACCCGCTCTCTCCACGTCATCAAGCCCCTGGAGCTTGGAAGCGACGTCGGCCATGCGGCGTCGCAGGGTGTCGGCGATGCTCCTTCTCTCCTCCTCCGACTTCTTGATGTCGTCCCAGACCTTCTGCTCGATCTGATCGACGACCATGATCGGGCCGTACTTGCCGACGTAGGCCTGGACGCCCTGCACTATGCCGTCGAGCCGCTTCCTGTACTTATCCTTGAAGGCGTACTTCAGGTCCTTCTCTATGCTGGGGTCATCGAGAAGGGCGTCCAGGTCGGAGTACTGTCCCTCGTAGAACTCCTTGACCAGCTGGTATATATCGCCACGCCTGGCGATCCTGTCGACTATCTCCTGGGTCGACAGGATGTCGAACACGTTGAACTTCTCGAAGTTCTCGACAAGCGTGAGTTCCTTCTCGTTGAACTGGTTGATGACCGGGCTCTCCTCGCCGTTCACGTGCGCCGCTGCGGCAAGGAGCAGTTTCGATAGGGCGAACTTGCTCCGCGTGTCCATAGCTATGTCCCTGGGAAGACGGGTCGAGTACTCGTCGTCGAAGACGTTCTGGCTGTGTTCGATCTGGTTCCAGAGGTCGATCCTCTTGACCTCATCCCTCCGGCGGAGTTGCTCCAGGTCGCTGTCCAGCACCGCGTTGACGGCTCGTACGACCTCGTCTTTGAACGATTTCCAGTCCTCACCCGACATGTCAGCCATGGTGTTACCTGCCTTCCAGGTATCTGAGTTCTTCGTCGAGCTTGCTGCTGAGGAACTCGACGACCTCACCATACCCCGATATCTTGAGCCGCATATCGACCTTGTGGTTGTCCTCGCGCAATGTAACGGAGACCTCAGCTTTCCCCTTCTTCGTGATCAGCTCGTAGGTCTTCTGGAGCGGGTCCTTCCGTTCGTGTTTGAGAATCGCCTTCTGCTTGGCCATAACGAACCCGATGAGACGATCGACGGTCTCCTTCTTCTCATCGAGTATCATCCGGATCTCGCTTTGGCCCTTCTCGACGTCAACGTCCTGCTCCTCTATCCGATAGAGGCTAACGTTGGCCCTCGACGTCCTGGAGTACAATTCCTCGACGAAATCCTCAAGACCCTCGCCGTCCACGATGGAGATGATCCCTTCCGGTTTCGTAATGCGCAGCTTTTCCTTCCACTTGTCTAGGATGTATTCGATCCTTTTCCGCTCGGGGTCGCCCTCGTATCTGGCTATCAGCAAATGCATTGTTCTCACCATCTCCCCTGATTCACCCCTGTATCACCATTGACCAATAGTCACTATACTCCATCTTGGAGGATTTGTCAAGGGGGTAGATGGGAGAATTTGCGACTTTCTACAAAATCTCCGTGAACTGTAGCTGTCGGACCAGAATGCACAAGCTGTGCGGAGCGCCAATTGCCTCCTCGGACTCTGCGTTGTCGGGCGAATAGTACCCTACGATCAAGCTTGTGTAAAGACGGACTTTCTTCCTATGGCACGTAGGTAATTCGAGGGATATGGTGGGCCGGAGTTGAGCCTTACTCAAGACGAATGTAGAACTCGGTGGGTCTAGCCACGTTGCCGAAACAGCTTCTCCATCTCGGCAACGAGTCTTTCGCTGTCTTCCTGGCTTATCATCAGGTTGGTTTCCAGCCTCTGCACGCTCTCCTGCAGATCGGGCGCCCTGGCCAGGGCTTGCGCTATCCGCTCTCCCTGGCTCTTGGCCTGTTCGTCGATATCCGAGAAGTCCAGCCCCAGGCCGAGTCTGGTGTCGAGGAACTCCAGCACCTTTCGCCATGCCTTGGGGTCCTCGCCGTTAACCATGTAGAACGGCACCGGCACCCACAGCCCTGCTGCCGGGATGCCCCGCTGTTTTGCCAGCCACAGCAGGAACGAATTCAACGTTGGCCTCTGCCCGTCAGGGGTCTCGTAGTCCATGTCTCTGGTGATGCCGTATTGGCTCAATACTTTCTTGAACTCTGTGGAGCCTGCCATCGCAAGCAGCTGCCTCGGTGTCGTGTGGGCACTCATCGAGACCATGCCGCCGATGGTGTACAGCTCCTTCACGGAGCAGTGGCGCTCCGCGACGTCCAGGATCACATTCAGGAATGCGTACCACTCCGATACCGGCGGGTCGCTCTTGACGACCACGATTTGCCTCTGGGGTGATGCGTAGAACTTGCCCTCGGGGAACTGGGCGACATCGTTCTCGACCGATACGCCGCCGAGGGCGAAGAAGTTGACTACCTCGATCTCACCGACCTCCTCACATCCCAGTTGGGCCACAAGCTGCTGCGCGACGTTATCTCCCAGGCCGCCCGCATCATCACACCAGGTCACTACCATGGTGGTGGGAGCTTCACCCAACTGGCCATGGATTCGGTAGTCCTCTTCACGCATAGCTCAGTCTTCCTTCGACTCTCTGCCAAAGAGCTTGTCGATGTCCTCCAGAATCCGCCTCTTGTCCTCTTCTGTTATAGGGCCGGGATCGGCGCTCTGAGGCCGGCTCGCCTCCCGCAGCTTGTCCAACTGCTCTTTGATCTCCGCCGGAAACACGGCGTAGAGCTTCTCGATCTCCTTCTCACTGGCCTCGACTATTGCCGATATCGCCTCCCAGTCTATGTCCAGTCCGAGGGTCTTCGCCAGCACCTCCGCCACCGATTTCGACGCTTTGGGGTAGGGGAACGGGAGTCCCTGCAGGTAGATGGGTATCTCACCCATCAGGCATATGGCTTCGAGGGAGCGCATCTTGGCCACTCCCAGCAGCAGGCCGTTGAGCCCCGTGATGCTTCCCTGCCCGCCTCTGCCCTCGATGTCCGACATGAGGATGGTGTTGTCGTAGTCGCTTATCTCATCGATGAGGTGCTCGCTGTTCGGTACGGCCCATACCCTCGGCCTGGCGGTGTGGTGCACGGCGGCTACCGCCGCGCCGGAGGTGTAAACTCTCCTGCAGCCGAACTGCTGGGCAACGTCCAGCACAAGATTCGCCATACGATACGCCTTCTCGCCGGCCGCGTAAGCCCTTCCTCCGTCGCTGGGCTGCTCCTCCCCCAGAAAGAGCATCAGGTCCCTCTTCGCCATCTTCTTGTAGTAGAACCTGCTCGACGGGAACTCGATGTCTTCCAGCACACCGCTCCTTATCAGGACCTTCTTCGGGTAGAAGAACTCCCAGGGCTCGATCCCCCCGAACTCTTCGGCCTCGAGACTCCTTCTCAGGGCGTCAACTGCGACAGTCCCGATACTCCCGATGCCGGGCCAGCTAGCTATGAGTACCGGGTCGTTGAGCGCCGGATTCTTGAACAGCGTTATTGCCACCAGGGCTTCCTTCGTTCGAGAGGTGCGGCATGGAGGGGACAGTCGACGGGCACCCCCTATTCTTAACACACCATGCGCCGGATGTCTATCGGGGGTGGAGGGGGGCTAGTACTTGATGACAGAAACAGGCGTTACGTCGTTTCGCAGTAGGAGACCCTTCACTCCGTTCAGGGTGACATAGTATTCGGATGTCATTCTGAGCGAAGCGAAGAATCTGCGCTATTACGCTGACTTGGGTCACCAGGAACTAGGCCCCTGCGGCTGCACGCTCCAGGTTGAGTGCCAGCAGGCATTCCAGTATCTGCTCGTCCGTCAAGTCGTATGGCCAACCATAGGCATCGAGCACCGCTTGGTCGAGCTTGCGATGTGCCAGGTCGAGCCATGTCGGACGCGCGTTGTAAAGGTTTGTCAGCGTTCGTTTTTCCAGTTGGTCCTGTGGTGTGCCCTGAGGGTTGAGCCATGCATCACGCTTCTCTACAAGCTCGCGTGCCGCCTCACCGATCGCCGCAACCCGGGGATCATCCGCAGGCTCCTGCCCGGGTGGCCAGGGGAACGGGAATGTCTCGAACGATGATGTGGGTGTGTAGCGGGAGCCGCTCTCTGCTTCACGTAGTTGCGTACCCATCCTCCGTGCCCAGAGTTCGTGAACCTTACTTTGAAGCACGCCAAAGAAGTAGTCGTCATCGCGTGCTATGACGATAGTAGCTGAATCGGCTAGAGTTTCAGCGCTGATCCAGGCGAAAAGGCGATGCTTCGAAACCCGTGGAGTCGCTATGTAGCGCTGAAGTGGGGCAATCGCTCTTCGCATGTCAAGGCGTGGCCGCTCATGCAGCCACCACTGTTTGATTGTGGTCTTCGATGATTCCCGTTGTGGTTTGACATACGTCCTGACATATTCGAATGGGGCTTCATATAAGCTAGCCTGCTCCATTGGCATGTCAATGCCAAAGTCGATAATCCGCATCTGTCTCGGCCTGCTTGTGATATCCAGACCGTTGATCCAGGGCTTCACGACTTCCGAATTGGGGCGTCCATTCGGATTCGGTGACGCTTTGAGCATCTTCTCAGCAGTACTAAGACTGATGTCAAAGGCTCCGCCTTTGGTGTCACCCATGAACGCAAGCTCAGCGTTCTTATGCAATCGCCTTGCCTTGGTAAGATCGATTGTACCTGTCAGGTCAGCATTGATAACAGCCACAGGCGTGTCATCCAGCATTCGAACCGACTCGCTTCCGTCGTCGAACCCTACCATTGAGACATGAACCGCAGCACCCTCCAGAACCCAGTTGCGGTCAGACTGTGCCCAGAAGATGTCACCTGTATCTTTGATATGCTTGAGTACTCTGCGATTCGCGCCTCCACGAATCCCTTGAGTTGCCAGCAGTCCAACTCGCTTTGTTCTTCCGCTGGCAATCATCGCCCGTGCCTTCTCGAACCAGTAGCAGACCAGGTCAGCTTCGCGTGGCACTCGCCCTTCATACAGGGCGAACAGGCTATCAACATACTCATCACCCAGGTAGCTGCGCAGCAGTTTGCCGCCCAGGAACGGCGGATTGCCTATGATGCAGTCAACCTCGGGCCAACCGGTTTCCACTGGTGTCCCGTCCTCAAACTGCATGATGGCATCTGTCAAGACAATGTTGTCCAGCGGCCTGAGTATCGGCTCGCTGGGTATACCGAAGCCGTTCTCTCGCAACCACTGGATGTAGCCTATCCAAATAGTAGCTTGCGCCAATTCACGCGCATATGGATTGTACTCGATGCCGTGCAGTTGGGCAGGGGAAACGCTGGGGAAGAAGGCCGTCAGCCCGTTGGTGTAGGCGAAGTTGATGACCTCCTTCTCCAGATTCAGCAATTCCTTGAGGGCGATGTACAGGAAGTTGCCGCTGCCGCACGCCGGATCGAGCACTTGGGTGTGTGCGATTTCCTCCGCGAATTGCCTCAAGTGTTCACTCAATGCCTTGTCAAGATTCGATCGACTGCGTTTTGTCTCTGCTTTGTCACGCCGCGCCACTATGTCGAGGGCATTCGCGAGAACGGTTTCCCATCTTCGACGCAGCGGGGCCATGAGCACCGGTTCCACGATGAGCTTGATATCGTCTTTGCTCGTGTAGTGCGCTCCCAACTGCGACCGCTTGTCGGGGTCGAGGCTGCGCTCGAACAGGGTGCCAAGGATCGATGGCTCGATGTTGGACCAATCTAGTGTGCCTACCTTGGCTAGTATGTCGAGCCCCTCGGCACCAAGCTCCAGGACGCTATCGTCATCGAATAGTCGCCCATTGAAATGCCGTATCTGGTTGGACCCGAACCACCCACCGGACGTCATCGCCCGGAAAAGCACCCTGAGTTGATCGGCAAAAGCACCGGGCTGCTTCCTTGTGCTGTTCACAAGCTCCGTGAAGAGGTCTTTGGGGAGTAGACTGATATCTTCGGCGAACAGGCAGAACAGCAGCCGGATAAGGAAGTGTGCGGCTTCATGGGCCTCTGCGCCCTTACCACGCAACAGGTCGGCAAGGTGAGCGAATTCGGTGGCTGCAGCCTCCGTTACCTGCTCTGGTGTTTGGGCGCTCTTGAAGGCCTCCGGATTGAAGAATACTGCACGTAGTTCTGATAGCTTCTCCGGCACAAGCAAGTCGTCAAGTGTAATCGTCAGTGTCTGTTTGACTGTGTTCGTGAAGTTCGTGTGGACTATGATCTGCTCCATATCAGATACGATCAATAGTGGAGGATTAAGGAGGGACTCTCGATACAGAAGCAGTTGTTCGTAGGCTTTCTCAAGGTTGTCGTGTTTGCCCTTGTATTCCCAGCCGAAGCAGCCTCTCTTCCACACGTCTGCCCAACCCTTTTTGCCTCCTTGCTTCTCGACGCCAGGCTCGAATGTGAACGTGTCCCCAACCGGATCGGCTTCAGCAGGCGTCGGATGGCCTATCAAACGGCAGAGATCAATGAAGTGCTCTTGGGAACCGGCACGCTCCCTCAGAGTGCTCTTACTCCACTTGGCGACGAATTCCTGGGGGCTGATTGTTGGTATCATGTCTGGACTCGCTGCGGTCAGCGCTCACGAGCATTATAGCAGAAGAGCCAGGGGAGATTCAGCAGGCTTGGGGTGGACGATTTCGTGGGAGCGGGCCAACAAGCACAGACTCAGGGCCCAATCGAACGAGCCCTTGCGTTTCAGCTCTTGTCCAATTCCTTGAACCGGTATCCCAGGCCGCGTTCGCTGAGGATGTACTCGGGGTTCTTGGGGTCCCTCTCGATCTTCTGCCTCAGGTAGGTAACGTACAGCCTGACGTAGTGGTCTTCGTCGCGGTACTCCGGCCCCCACACCTTCGATAGCAGGTTCTCATGGGTGAGAAGGCGTCCTGCGTTGGAGACCAGGTGTCTCAGAAGCCTGTACTCGGTGGGCCGGAGCTTGATCTCCTTGCCTCCGGCGATCACCTTCCGCTGCTCGAAATCGATCCGCAGGTAGTCGTCGACCTCCACGATGGACACCTGACCCGGCCCTGTCACCTTGGCCCGCCTCAATACCGCCCTGATTCGCGAGACCAGCTCTCTCGGGCTGAAGGGCTTGGTCAGGTAGTCATCGGCCCCGAGGTCCAGCCCCTTCACGCGGTCTGCCTCCTCACTCTTCACACTGAGGAAGATGACGGGCACATGGGAGAACTCGCGAATCCTGCCCAGCGTCTCGTAACCATCCATCTCCGGCATCATGATATCCAGTACGACGAGGTCGGGAGACTCCCTGGCCACGATCTCGATCGCCTTGTGGCCGTTGGATGCCTCGAGTACGCGGAACCCCTCCAGCTCCAGGTTCATCGATATGAACCGGACCATCCTCGGCTCATCGTCGACTACCAGCACGGTTGTCTCGGAAGCCATGTGCCTGCCGCTGCCTCCTATTGCTCGTGTCCGGCGCTTCCCAGCGGCAGAGTGACCGTGAACTGCGAGCCCTGACCCAACTCGCTCTCCACCGAAATCGCGCCGCCGTGCGCCTCCACTATATATCTACATATGAACAGGCCCAACCCGATCCCCCGGACAGCCTGAACGGCATCGCTGTCCACGCGGTGAAAGCGCTCGAACACGCTTTCCAGGTCTCTCCTCGGGATGCCGATTCCCTCGTCGGCGACTGTTATCGCAACCTCGCCCTCGCCCATCTCCGCCGATATGGTGATCTCGCCGCCGTCAGGCGAGTACTTGATGGCGTTGTCGATGAGGTTGCCCAGGACTTCCTCCATCAGGTCGGCGTCTGCCTGTACGGGTGGCAGACCCTTGTCTGTCTCGACCACCAACTCATGTGTGGGAGCAAGGCCTTCGAAGCGGCGGACGACCTTGCCCACCAGGCTCTTCAACTGGACCGGCTCTGTCCTCAGAGTAAGCGTTCCAGACTCTATGCGCGAGGCGAGCAGCAGCCTGTTAACTATCCTGCTGAGCCGGTCGGCCTCGTCCTCGATCACCTGCAGGCCCTGGCGCATCACCGCCTCGTCCCACTTGCCGTCCCCGCGCGCCAGGGTGCTGGTGTAGCCCTTCATAATGGAGATCGGTGTCTGTAGCTGGTGGCCGAGCATCGAGAGAAAGGTCGACCTCAGGTTCTCGACCTCGCGCAGCCTGGTGATGTCCCGGACGTTTATCACAGCGTTCAGCGGCTTGCCATCGGGTGCGCGGACGATCGAGTAGACCATCTCGACGTCCACCGTCTGGCCGTCCTTCGTTGTGATCCTCCCCTGCTGCTGGAACACGGGGCGCGGTCTCGCGGGCACCGACCGCATCGGGCAGCGCTCGCCGCAGAGGTCGTTGTCCCGCCAGTCGCGAAAGCCGAGCACCCTGGAGCATTGCTTCCCCAGCACATCCTCCCTGGGGTATCCCAACAGCCTCTCCATGGCGGAGTTGAAGCCGGTGATTCGCCGTTGCGAGTCGACGGCCATGATGCCCTCCGCGCTGCCCTCGAGTATGGACTCCAGTCTCTGCTTCTCCTGCGCCATGAGACTGGCGAGCCTGGCGTTCTGTACCGCGATGGCGGCCTGTTCCGCGAAGGCGGACAGGACCGGCTGATCGCCGCTGGTGAATGAGGCCGCGTTCGAAGGACGCAGGATGTATATAAGGCCGATGGAGTGTCCCCCGATGCGAAGAGGTAGTGCTATTACGGGGTCCTGCGCCATCCCGGCTTCCGATGAGGGCAGTGACAGCTCAGCCCCCAGCCTGGAGAGCAGGTCGAAGCTCTCGCTGCTTCCTGCGAGGTCGGGTATGGCCTCGCCCAGGAACGGCCCGAGATGTTCCAGTGCCTTCTCGTCGAGGCCATAGGACGCGCTGGCCGCGAATCGGCGCTCGACTTCATCCCACGTGGCTACGACACCGGCGCTGCCGCCCAGGGCCTGCACGGCATTCTTCAGAATGATGTCCAGCGCCGCTTGAAGGTCGTATCTCTGGGTGGCCGGGTCCGGGGCCTCAAACGTCATGTTCTTCTGTGGTCCCACCTCTTCTAATGCAATTCTAGCATTGCTCCAGCGTTCTTCTAACACACAACGTCGTATATTACAAGCTGGAGCTGTGTGAGCCTGAGGATGTCTAGCTATGTCCTGCAATAGCTCACAGCAGCGATCGAACATCTTACTAGCGCGAAGGAGGAAACAGATGCCGAAAGCCAAGCCGGCCGTCAAGCTGCAGCCTCTCGGTGACCGGATCATAGTCCGGGCAATGGAGAAGGAAGAAGTGACCAAGAGTGGCATTGTCCTGCCCGATACGGCCAAGGAGAAGCCCCAGGAGGGAGAGGTGCTCGCGGTGGGGCCGGGGAAGCTCACAGATGACGGCCAGAGACTCGCGATGGACGTGAAGGTGGGAGATAAGGTCATCTACGCGAAATACGCCGGTACCGAGGTCAAGATCGACGACCAGGAATACCTGATCCTGAGAGAAAGCGACGTGCTGGCCAAGAGCGCCTAGCTCAGCCTGGTCAGGCACAACAGGAGGTAAGGCATGACGGGCAAGATGATAGCGTATGACGAGGAAGCGCGACATGCGCTGAAGCGTGGCATCGACGCTCTTGCGGATACCGTAAAGCTGACCCTGGGGCCCAAGGGTCGCAACGTGGTGCTGGACAAGAAGTTCGGGCCGCCGACTATTACCAACGATGGCGTCACGATCGCCAAGGAGATCGAGCTCGAAGACCCTCTGGAGAACATGGGTGCCCAGCTGATCAAAGAGGCCGCTATCAAGACGAACGATGTTGCGGGCGACGGCACGACCACGGCCACGATCCTGGCCCAGGAGATGGTCCACGATGGTATGAAGAACGTGGTCGCCGGGGCCAACCCCATGGCTATCAAGAGGGGCCTCGAGAAAGCTGCTGAAGCAGTGGTCGGGGCGCTCAAGAAGATCGCTATCCCCATCGAGGGCAAGGACCAGATGGCCCAGATCGCCGCCATCTCAGCCAACAACGACCAGGAGATCGGAGGCCTGATCGCCGAGGTAATGGAGAAGGTGGGCAAGGATGGGGTGATAACGGTCGAGGAAGGCAAGGGTATCCGCTTCGAGACCGAGTATGTCGAGGGAATGAACTTCGACCGTGGGTACGTCAGCGCGTACTTCATCACCAACGCCGAGCGCATGGAGACGGTCATCGAGGACCCGTACATACTCCTCACCGACAAGAAGATATCGGCTGTGTCTGATATCCTTCCGGTGCTGGAGAAGCTGCTCCAGGTTTCCAAAAACCTGCTGCTGGTTGCCGAGGACGTGGATGGAGAGGCCTTGGCCACGCTGGTCGTGAACAAGCTGCGGGGCACTATCAACTGCGTCGCGGTCAAGGCCCCGGGCTTCGGGGACAGGCGCAAGGCTATGCTCGAGGACATGGCGATTCTTACCGGGGCCCAGGTCATATCAGAGGAGCGGGGCCGCAAGCTGGATTCGGCTACGATAGACGACCTCGGCCGGGCCAGGAAGATCGTGGTCAACAAGGACGACACCACGATCGTGGAAGGCAAAGGTAACGAGGCGGAGATCAAGGGCCGCATCAAGCAGATCAAGGCCCAGATCGACGAAACGACCTCCGACTACGACAGGGAGAAGCTGCAGGAGCGTTTGGCGAAGCTGGCTGGCGGTGTCGGCGTGATCAAGGTCGGTGCTGCCACAGAGGTCGAGCTGAAGGAGAAGAAGCATCGCGTCGAGGACGCTCTGTCAGCCACCAGGGCGGCGGTGGAGGAGGGCATTGTGCCGGGTGGTGGGGTCGCGTTCCTCAAGGCTGCGAAGGCGTTGGACAAGGTGAAGCTGGAGGGCGATGAGGCCCTAGGTGTGTCTATCATGAGGCGGGCGCTCGAGGAGCCGACGAGGAGGATAGCCATCAACGCCGGACTCGAGGGGTCGGTCGTCGTCGAAAAGGTGAAGAGCAACAAGTCGGCGAGCTATGGCTATGATGCCCTGAACGATGAGTACGGCGATATGGTGACGAAGGGTATCATCGATCCGGTCAAAGTGAGCAGGGCTGCGCTCGAGAATGCATCAAGCATAGCGGCCATGGTGCTTACCACCGAGTCGCTGATCACGGATGCGCCGGAGAAGAAGGCTTCGATGCCGGGCATGCCGCCCGATATGGAGTACTAGGAGGTGGGGGAGACGGTGGCGAAACGAAAGCGTTGCCCAAAGTGCGGAGGCTCGGTCCTGCTGAACAAGGACTTCTATGGCTGGTACGAGGAGTGCCTCCAGTGTGGCCACATGCATGACCTCAAGGTGATTGCGACCGCGCGCAGGTCGCGCGGTTCCCGGGAGGAAGGTGAAGAGACCCGTGGCATGAGCCTGGGTGGCTAGAACTCATCAACTAGCAGGAGGTGTGAGATGACCATGATGCGCTGGGAACCCTTCAGGGAGATGATGAGTCTCAGGAACGCCATGGACAGGCTGTTCGACGAGAGTTTCGTCAGGCCGTCCCGCATGTGGGTGGAGGAGGGGGCCGCTCAGTTCCCGGTGGACATGTACCAGACCGACGGCGAGGTCGTGGTGAAGGCGACCCTGCCGGGGATCAAGCCTGAGGAAGTCGATATCACCATCACCGGCGACGCGCTGACGATCAAAGGGGAGCACAAGGAGGAGAAGGAGGTCAAGGAAGAGAACTACATCCGCAGAGAGCGCCGCTACGGCAGCTTTACCCGGACCGTGTTGATACCGGTCTCGGTGCAGGGCGACAAAGCCGAGGCGAGCTTCGAGGATGGCGTTCTGACCCTTACTCTTCCCAAGGCTGAGGAGATCAGGCCCAAGCAGATCAAGGTGAAGCCGAAGGCGCGGATCGAGATTGAGAAAGGCAAGTAGTATCGCGCGGGCCGATTGGAGAGCACAATATGCCGATGTACGATTATGAATGCAAGCAGTGTGGACTGGGGTTCGAGCTGAAGAAGAGCTTTCATGAAAGCCCCGACGCCTGCTGTCCAAAGTGTGGAGGAGAGGCCCGGCGCCTCTTCTCCGTAGTGCCCATTCTCTTCAAGGGGCCCGGGTTCTACGTGACCGACTCCAAGAATGGCACCAGCAAGATGACTGGTGTCTCCGGAGAGGCTAAGAAGCCTGACGTAGAGAAGGAGACCAGCCCCACGAAGGAGAAGGAACCGGCGGAAACTTAGACAGCCAGTCCGTTTATCGGGATGCGAAGGGGGGATCAGGAGAGGCCTGGTCCCCCTTGCTGTTGTGGCGGCTAGTCCGCTAGACTACGTGGGGATTAGGATCGACTCCAACCGCTGAGGCTTTCATGGAGAAGAGAGACTACTACGAAGTATTGGGCGTCGAGCGAAACGCTGACGGGGCCGAGATCAAGCGCGCGTACCGCAGCCTCGCCATGCAGTACCACCCGGACCGGAACCCGGGCGATGAAGAAGCCGCCGAGCGAATGAAGGAGGTCAACGAGGCCTACGCCGTGCTGAGCGATCCGCAGAAGCGGAGGCTGTACGACACCTACGGCCATGCGGGGCTCGAAGGGTTCACGCAGGAGGACATCTTCAGGGGCGTCGATTTCGCCAGCCTGTTCCGTGAGTTCGGGCTGGGGGACATCTTCGGGTTCGGCGGGGGCATGTTCGACGGCCTCTTCGGGAGGCGGTCCGGCGCACCACGGGGGCCGACGAGGGGGGCCGACCTCCGGTACGACCTGTCGCTGACGCTCGAAGAGGCCGCCTTCGGAGTGGAGAAGACTATAGAATTGCCGAGGGCTGTGGTCTGTCTGGCCTGCGGCGGCAAGGGCGCTGCACCCGAGGGCCTGGAGAAGTGCGAAGCGTGCCAGGGCACGGGCCAGATAGTCAAGGAGCAGCGCTCGGGCTATAGCGTGATGAGACAGATAACGGTGTGCGGCAAGTGCCGGGGCCGGGGCCAGATCATCAAGGAACCCTGCGCCGAGTGTGAGGGCAAGGGCTATATCGAGCACGTCGAGGAGATATCAGTGACGATACCGCCTGGCGCGGACACCGGATTCCGGGTCAGGATCGAGGGGGCGGGCGAGAAGGAGGGAGACCTGCCCGGCGATCTCTACGTCATCGTGAGCCTGGAGAGACACCCGGTCTTCGAGAGGCACGGCGACGACCTGTACCTGCAGAAGGACATCGAGTTCACCACGGCGGCGCTCGGTGGGGAGATCGATGTGCCCGGCCTCGATGGCGACCTGACTCTGGAGATACCGGAGGGCACCCAGACGGGGAGCGTGTTCAGGATCGCGGAAGAGGGAATGCCGCATCTCGACGGCCATGGCAAGGGTGACGGGTACGTCGTGGTCAGGGTGACGACCCCGACGGACCTCAGCCGCAAGGAGAAACAGCTTCTCGAGGAGTTCGAGAAGCTGCGCCGCAAGCCAAGCCAGTAGGGTGCATGAAGCGGAGCGAAATGCACCACAACCCTGTTCAGGGAGCGGAGCTCCCCCCCTCCCGATGTTGACACCTGCCACCCCCTCTTGATAGAATCCGGCCCACCGAACCGGCCCGCCGTGATGGGCCGGGCCTGCGCATGGTGTTGCGCTGACAAGAATATCGTATCATTGACTCGATTTCAAGGCTGCGTAGAAGGAGGGTACGCCGATGGCTGTGATCAGAGGTGCCGAGGCTTTGGTGGAATGCCTGATCGCCGAGGGGGTGCGCTACGTGTTCGGCATCCCCGGCGACCAGTGTAACCCGATTACGGACGCCATATTCCGGCTGGGGGAGGGCAAGAGCCTCAAGTTCATTACCTCCCGGCACGAGCAGGCGGCGGCGCACATGGCCGACGCCTGGGCCAGGGTGACCGGCGAGCCGGGCGTTTGCCTGGGCACGGTGGGTCCGGGCGTAGCCGACCTTGTTCCGGGGGTATACGCCGCGTGGGCCGACTCCATCCCGCTCGTAGTACTGGGGGCGCAGAACCAGACGTGGCGTTCCTATCCCGAGCACGGCTCCATGCAGGCGCTCGACCAGGTACATTTGATGACCCCGATCACCAAATGGCAGGCGCTGGTGAACGACGTCAGGCGCATGCCGCAGCTAGTGCAGATGGCCTTCCGCGCCGCGACCTCGGGCCGTCCTGCTCCGGTGTACCTCGACCTGCCGTCCAACATCATCTGCGAGAAGGTGGATACCGACGAGCACCCGATTCTGAAGCCAGGCCAGTACCGTCCGGTCACGCCTCCGGTCGCCGACGCCGGGCTCATAGAGCAGGCGGCGGAGATGCTGGTGAAGGCCGAATGGCCGCTCATACATACGGGTGGCGGCGTGCTCACGGGTGGGGCGTGGAAAGAGGTACAGGAGCTGGCTGAATACCTGTCTGCGCCGGTCACGACGAGCCTGGGGGCGCGGGGGGCCATCCCGGAGGACCACCCGCTATGCCTGATTCCCTCAGCCTTCGGGGCCGTCAAGGCGCAGCCCGAGGCGGACGTTGTGCTGCTGGTCGGCGGGAGGATGGGCGACATTGACTTCTGGGGCAGGCCGCCGTTCTGGGGTGAGAGGGACAAGCAGCGCTTCATCCAGATCGACATCGAGCCCCAGAACATCGCGCTCAACCGCCAGGTCGAGCTGGCGCTCGTCGGGGACGCCAAGGCTACGCTGAGGGCGCTGATCGATGCCGTGAAGGCCAGAACAGGCCCCAAGCCCGAGAGCCCCCGATTCAAGGAGGCACGCGATATGCAGCAGCAGTGGGTGCAGGGCTGGGAGGAGGGCGCGCATTCCGACGCCGTGCCCATTCACCCGCTCAGGCTGATGCGTGAGGTGCGGGAGTTCTTCCCCCGCGATATGATACTTGCCCAGGACGGGGGCACGACGTCCGTCTGGTCCTTCTATCAGAACAGGGTCTACGAGCCGCGCACCTTCCTGTGGGCCGCCGACTCCGGCCATCTGGGGTCAGGTGTACCCTATGCGGTCGGGGCCAAGCTGGCCCGCCCGGACGCCCCGGTGTGCTGTGTCACCGGCGACGGATCGTTCGGGTTCAACGGCATGGAGATGGAGACCGCCCTTCGCGAGAATGCGCCGATCGTGGTGGTCATCGCGAATGACCGCTGCTGGGGCATGATCAAGGGCGGCCAGCAGCTGGTGTACGACTGCCGCTACTGCGGCGTCGACTTCACGGACGCCCGATACGACAAGCTGGCCGAGGCGCTCGGCTGCTACGGCGAGCGCGTGACCGAGCCGGGGCAGATCCGGCCCGCTCTGCAGAGGGCAATGGACTCGGGCCTGCCAGCCGTGCTGGACGTGATCGTGGACCACGACGTGCATCTGGTGCCGCCGGACCTGGTCGTGCTCGACAGCGTCTGGATGGAAGGCTGCAACGTCAAAGACTAGGGCGTCGCACGGTGTCATGAAGGCCCTGCAATTCTCGGTATCGGTCCCGCAGTACATCGCCTTGAAAACCCTCGGGAGGCTCGCCAGGCGCGCGTACTATGACTCGCCACTAGCGACAGTGCACCTGGTTGAAGTCCCCGAGCCGGGCCTTCTCTCCCCCGACTGGGTGAAGCTGAAGACCTTGGTGTGCGGCTTCTGCGGGAGCGACCTCAACCTCATCCTGCTCAGGGACTCGCCGATGGCCTCTCCCTTTACGTCTTTCCCCTGCACGCTGGGCCACGAGTTCAGCGGCGAGGTCGTGGAGGTCGGCGGGAACGTTACCGGCGTAGCGGTCGGCGACATCGTTACGGCGGTGCCGACGCTGAGCTGTGTCACCAGGGGCATCGATCCGCCGTGCCATAGCTGCCGGATCGGGAAGCCCGGCAACTGCGAGAACTTCGCCGGGGGCAACCTTGCGCCCGGCATGTTCACCGGCATCTGCAGGGATGTCGGCGGCGGTTTCGCCCCCTACCTGGTCGCCCACAAGAGCCAGGTGCTTCGGCTGTCCGAAGGCATGATGCCCGAGGAGGGCGCTATGATCGAGCCTCTGGCAGCAGCCCTGCAAACGGTGCTCGACAACAGGCCGCAGGAGGATGACGAGCACGTGCTCGTCATCGGGGGTGGGGTCATAGGCAACCTGATCGTGCAGTCGATTCGGGCCCTCGGCATCAAATGCGCAATCAGTGTGTCCGAGCCCTCGCCGTTCCACGGCGACCTGGCCTCCAAGGCTGGCGCTAACCATGTGATAGAGGACGGCGACACCCTCGGCCACGCCATAGAGGCGACGGGTGCTCGCAGGTTCAAGCCTATGTTGGGTGGTGACGTCCTGATGGGCGGCTTCTCAAGGATTTATGACACGGTCGCCAGCAGGGAGACGATCGATGCGGGGCTGAGGTCGTTGCGTACAGGCGGCGTCCTCAGCGTGGTGGGGATCAGCAGGGATGTCATGTCAGACCCCACTCCGCTGTGGCTGAAGCTGCAGACCATCAAGGGTGCCTACTGCTATGGCTACACCGAGGTTGACGGCGCGAGACGCCATGTCTTCGAGGTGGCAATGGACATGGTGGCGCACGGGAAGGTGGACGTTGCGTCGATGGTAACTCACAGGTTCGCGCTTGATGACTACCGGAAGATGATCGAGGTCAATCTGAGTAAGTCGCGACACCAGGCGGTCAAGACGGTAGTGACGTACTGATGACAGGGGCTAGAGTGGCGCCACGGGCTCTGGAGGCTGGACGGCCTCGCGCGTGTCCCTTTCGGCTGCGTGATGGCGGTCGAGGGGTGTCGCTGAGACACTGCCCTTCTCGTCTTTGAGCACCGGTACCCCTCTCCTAGACAGGCCCTTCGCCCTCCGGAACATCGTTCTCAGGGCGCTTCGGGGGCTCCATGACCCGTCTACCCAGCTCCTCTTGAGGGTGTTGGATGCCGCCATGGCGGCGAAGTTGATCGCTTTCTGCGGTCCGAACCAGCTTGCCAGGTTGGTGGCGAGAACCGGTTCCATTCCTGCTCCTCCGATTAGTGCCCCTTGCGTTATCGCGAGGGCGACAACCGTGCCCGCGTTGGGGAGTTGCTCCACCAGCTGCAGCCTGAACACGTCTAAGGACATTTGACGCCCTGACTTCCGGTAGTCCTCTCTGAAAGCCAGCCAGTAGCCGACAATCCACAGAGCCACATAGCCGACGAAGCTGCCCGCCATGCTGGATGCGACTATGACGGTGGTCCCCATGTCGCGCGTGCCGTACGCGATCAGTGAGCGCCCCGCGAACGCACCGACACCAGCGCCAATCTGAACGATTATCAGTCTGCCGCTGAAATACTGCCTGAGTCGATCCTTCACATGTGAGAGGATAGTCTTCATGCCGCCGTTGCTCCACTACTTCTATTGTAGCACGGCGCAACTACCGGTATCGGCAGCCCGTCCCGATGGGCCTCTTGACCTCAGGTAGTGATCTCCGGTGGCTTGAGGTGGACCAGCCTGCGGCAGTGCTTGGATCCGGTAGTGAGCGGGCTGTCGAGCAGCTCTATCTGTACCGGGTGCTTGACCACGGCTTCGAACATGGCCTTGTTGAAGTAGTTGCCGCAGATGCACCAGTTGGGATTCGGCTCGAGATGGTTCAAGGCTATCATCGGGCACATGCACTCGCCCTCCACCTCGGGATAGAAATCGTAGTGGATGACGTCGTCCTTCCTCTCCAGCTTCCTGGCACCGGGAAAGGCATTCATCAGGTCGTTCATGAAGGTGTCCAGGTCTACATCCGTGTTGAGGTTCCCGTAGGGCAGGAAAAGGGAGTTGCACAGCCTGCCCGTACACTCTACGCACAGCTCCCTCATCGCGGGGTCGAAGTCCGGCTGGAAGACGCGCTTGAGTATCTCGCTTTTCAGCAACCCGACGAAGAACTCACGCTGTGCGATCTCCTCTTCGTTCAGCTCTTGTGGCATGATGACCTCCAATTGTGACCGTCGATGGGGTCTCAACCGCCGACGATCGTTGTCAGGACTGGACCCTCTGCTCTGTCAGCTGGTCTTACTTCTTGTCCTCCGGTGTAGTGAACTGCGCCGGTTTCAGGTACATCACGTAGCGACAGAACGGTGTCCCGGTTGTCATGGCGCTGTCCACGAGATCGGTCTTGGCCACAGGGCCCATTCCGATCGCATCCAGGTACTGCGCCGCCATGTTGGCACCGCAGGAGCAGAGCTCGGGGAACGGCTCCATTATCCCCAGCTTGATTATGGGGCACTCGCATATGGGATTCCCTTTCTCGTCCGTGCTGCAGTGGTACGTGCTGTGCACGACATCGCCCACTCGTTCGATGGTCCTGGGCCCGAGCGGGGGCTCCAGCTCGGTAAGGTGCTTGACCAGCTCGTCGTATGTCATCTCGGGCCGGATGCCGAGCGCCCACACCGCCAGCGGGGCGCATGCCTGGCTCATCCTCATCATAACGAAGTCTCTCTGCTCGGGCGGCAGCTCACGGACGGCCCCCAGTACGGCGGCCAGCATACGGGGCACCCAGGTGGTATAGATGAGGCCCTTGATCTCCTCGGAATACTCGTGTGACATCTCGTATCCTCCCTTTCGGTCGGTTGCCGCTACATCTCGTGCTTAGGTGTCGTGAACGGGGATGGCTTCAAGTGGACCAGGAACCGGCACTTCTCTTCTCCGTTCACCATGGGGCTGCCGAGGGTCTCGACCGTTTCAACCTCCCTGCCCGTGTACTCCTCGATGTAGCTGGCGACACTGTTGGCCGAGCAGGCGCAGACCTCGCCCCTGGGCTCGATCATGTCGAACATGATCAGCGGACACTGGCAGATGGGCTTCCCCTTGTCGTCCTTGGGCGGAACATAGGTCCAGTGGACGATATCGCCTATCTGCGTGATCTCCCTGGGGCCGAAGGGGGGTGCCAGCTCAGCCATGTGCTTCTTGTAGGCCTCCCACTCCATGCCCGGCTCGCAGCCAAGCACCAGCTTGGCCTGGTCGCTGCAGGCCTTGGACATCATCATCAGTATGGGGTCCCTGTGCTCCGGGGGAAGCTCGCTGATTCCCTTGTAGGCCGCATCCATGATCTTGTAGAGCCAGCCGTGTATCAGTTCTTTGAGGTCGGCGCTGTGCTCCAGGTAGTGCGTATCAATCGAGTCCTTCAGTTCGGCGGGTAGTTCGTCGGCCATTGCTTTCTCCTTTCCAGATTTGACAATGGTATTGCCAGGCGGCTCACTCCTTGCCCCACTCCACCTCGGGCATGGCTACGCTTCTGACCTCCTCGGTCTGTGACTCCTCCTGCAGGAACGGCGTGCGCAGCGGGGAGTACGTCACGAGCCCGTACAGGAACCTGTAGACGACCTTGGGACGCCATTTTCCGGCTTTGGCTTCCCACTCCTTGTACGCGGGGTCCTTCAGCGAGGCGTCGCGGATGGCCACCCAGTCGCCGTGTATGTTGCCGGCCGTCCAGATGTTGATAACCTCGCCGCTGGTAGCCGTGCCCGCAACTGCCTTATAGCACCCAACGAGGTTCATCCCCCACCTGTTAGCCATTGGCGCTAGCTCGTTGCCGACAGCCTGGATGTACTCGTCCTCTTTGCCGGGTGCCGTCCGGGCCAGTGTGTGGAGGTAGATGGTGGAACGGTAGGTATCCGAGCCCTTGATCTCGGCCAGGGTGGGCGAGAATGGAGCGGGCTCGAGCACCTTTCCTGTCCAGTCAACCAGGTAGTCGGCGGCTTCGCGCGCCCATACCTTGGCCAGGAGGCTGTTGTCGTGGTAGTCCTGCATGCGATCGAAGGTGGCCCAGTCGTCTACTTCCCACAGCGCCAGGTTCTCGTTGTAGTGGATACCCACCATGAACATGCCCACGAGCCGCTGCCCGTTCTGCTCGGCCTCAGGCAGGTAGTCGGTCTGCAGGACCTTCCAGTACTCTTCCTGGTAGCGGGAAACGATCGTTATGCTTTCGTACAAGTACAGCATGATGCTTCCTCCGTTTGGCGCTCGAGAATGGTCTAGTGGAGCGTCGAGTAGGGCGCTGGAATCAGGAACTTGTAGCTCCACTCGGCGCAAAGCCCGGACACCTTGTCCATGGCTGACCTGGACTTCGAGTCCTTCTGCTGCTGTTCCCGAACGCGCCCGAAGTGGCTCCAGTCCTTCAGCGACCACAGGCTGATGATCTCGCCTGACTCACCGCACGCGCCGAACCAGCGATAGCACCCGGCCATCTTCATGCCGGCCTGCTCCATGGCGGGGAGGATCTCCCCCTGGAATGCCTCCAGGAAGTCGTCCGTCTTGCCCGGGTGGACGTTGAACGCCCAGCGGCAATAGAGGCTGTTGCCGGTGAAATCGCCTTTGCTCTTGCGTTCCTTGATCTGGGCGGCTGTGGGTGCGAAGGGGAGCCCTTCTATCAGGCTGTCGAACCACTCGTCACGGTACCTGAAGCCCACCCGGTGCCAGGACAGCCCGTCACGCTCGTGCATAACGTAGTTGGACAGGCCCTCGAGAGAGGCCACACCTTCGGGCAACTCCGAAAGGAAGAACGTCTCGCGGTGCCTGAAGGCGATCCGGAACACGCCGAGTACAGTCATATGGCGGGCGAGGCCGGGGATCAGGTCGGTCTCCATTACCCGGATGTACTCGTCTATCACGCCGGTGTAGGGGTACGTGGTCTCGTGTAGGTAGAGCACGGAGGATGCCTCCTTTCTAGCGTCTCGGCTCTTTGTGCCGATAGTGGGTTTGGATGTATAAAGGGCGAGCAGAGTTGTGTCACTTGTGGGCGGCTTCTGTTCGATCCGGGCGGTCGTAAGTCGCCGGGCGCACCTAACCCGTCGCACGAGTAGAGCAGAAGGAGAAATAGTGCGTCGTCTGGTCGCTGTTGGGTGAACAAGATTGTGGACTGATTCGCGCCGTTTTGTCAAGCGCCGCTTGGGACGCTTGTCTCCGCCTCCCCTGGCTGCCATGCGGCGTTGTTTGATCCCACCCGCCCGCCCTCGGGAGCGCAGCGCCCGAGCCCTCGCTCTGGTAGGGCATTCGCCCCCGGATGCCAGCGGGGTAGCCAGGGAGCATCAGCTCCCTGGACGGGATGGTGGTGCATTTCGCTTCGCTGCATGCACCCTACGGGCTCCGCCCTGTTTGACAGCCCCGCGTCCCTTGTATAGACTCAGCCCCAAACCTCACTGGAGGCCCATGATGGATGAGCTGAACGACTACAGCGGCGCGTACAAGCCTGACCTGAAATGGGAGGACTTCTCCAAGGAGTTCCTGATCAAGCTGATGAAGTCCTGGCAGAATGCCTACCTGTCACTGTCCGCATTCTGGCACGAGGCCGTGAAAGAGAGGAGCGGCCCGCAGGTGGCGGACGACTGCGACCTCGAGGTGTGGCAGAAGGTGGGGGAGAACGTAGTGCCCAGGTTCGCCAAGGTCGCCAACATCCAACTGAATACGGTGCTCGACTCCCTGAAGCTGACGGACATGTGCCCCGATAGCAAGATGGGCACGGGCCTGTTCGAGGGGGAGGTGGAGGTGATCGACGATAATCACGTCATCGCCACGACGACGAAGTGCAGGGTACTCGAGGCCCTGGAGAAGACGGACCCCGCGAGGATCGACTGGTTCTGCAAGGTCATGGAGCCGCAGATCATGCAGAAGTACCTGAACAACCCCAGGATCAAGGTCACGCCCCTGAAGTTGCCCCCGCGCAGCAGCCCCGACGAGATACCCTGCAAGTTCGACATCCGGCTGGAGGATTAGGGCTTACGGCCCGGCCAGCAGGCCTCTTGTGCTCAGGTCATCGGTGATGTCGCCGAGGCCGACCTTCTCCAGGCTGGCCCTCGTCTGCAGGCCTGTCCTCGTGTCCCAGCCCCTGAGGGCGTAATAGTGGCTCTTCAGCTTCTCGAACTCGCCCCCGTCAAGCGTGGCCCCCTTCTTACTGACGACGGTATCGCCGGGGCCAGGCGACAGCAGCTCGGGGTTGTGCAGGTCGAACTTGAGCGGCTTGGTGAAGCTGTACTCCGAGATCGTGTCACTATCCCTGCCCGAGTGCCCCTCCCTCGCAAGTATGGCCCGCTGCAGGTTGAAGATGCGCTCGCCGATACGATTCAAGCCCTCTTCGTCCATGTCAACGCCTGTGACGGCTGAGTACAACCTGGCCTCAAGCGACGGGTCGCCCACGTGGTCGGGCGTATTCTTCGAGAACATGATCGGGAACAGGTAGCTGCACAGGATCAGGGTGTCCTTGGCGCACTCGCGGTCCTGTATCATCCTGGCGGCCAGCGCCTTGCCCTCGTACGTTGTGAAGTCCACCGCCTCCTCGCTGCCGAACAGGCGCTTGCCTATCGCGCGGTAGACGTCGTTGGAGACGAAGGCTCCCTCCTGACCGTAGACCCACATCAGCCACAGGTTCAACGATCCCATCTCGTTCAGCTGGCCCATTGGCTGCCTCGGCTCCATCGCGTACAGGAGCGATGTACTGATGTACATCCTCGGCCCCTCGATCAGGCCGAAGTGGCCGCTGTGTGTGATGTAGTCAGTCAGTAGCTCCTCCGCTTCCGGGCCGAGCGACCTCGCAGCCCGGATCGTGCCGTCGGCCAGGATGTCGCCGATGCCCTCCCTCAGCGCTATCTTCCTGACGAGCATCTCGATGAACTCCAGGCTACCCTGCTTCGACAGTGGAATGCCGGTGCCCTCCTCGGTCAGGATGCCCGCCTGGTGGGCCTTGGAGAGCCACTGCATCATCACGTCGATCTGGTGGGTGTCGACGCCATACTCGTTGCACAGCGCGTTGGCGAAGAAGGGGACCTCGTTGGACTCGCCGTAGTAGTTGCGGGCCCGAAGCACGTAGAACGTGGCCGAGCCGCACATGTACTTGCCCTCCCTGCCATCCGACGCCCGGTACTTCGACCTGAAGCAGAACCCGCCCGCACAGCCCCAGCAGTAGTCTGGCTTCAGCTCCAGCGTCCCGTTGGTGCCGGGTGTGATTCCCATGCTGAAGCCCTCTCTCAGTTGCCGTGCGTACCGGGCCAGGTCGCGGGACCCGTCAGGGTCTGCGATGCTCACCTTGCCGCTGCCCCTGACGGCGACGGCCTTCAGCTTCTTCGACCCCATGACAGCCCCGAGCCCGCTCGAGCCGCTGGCATCCCTGTCGGCGAGAATCGAGGCGAAGGTCACTAGGTTCTCACCCGCCGGGCCGGTCGCCACCACCTTGATGGTGTCGCCCAACTCCTGCTTCAGCAGGTCGCGTGTCTGGATAGTGGCCTTGCCCCACAGGTGGGACGCATCCCTGATCTCGACGTCGCCGTCCTGTATCAGGATGTAGACAGGTTTCTCTGCCCTGCCTTGTACAATCAGGGCGTCGTGTCCCGCCAGCTTGAGCTGTGCGCCCCAGTCCCCACCCAGATTGGCGTAGTTGAAGTGCTCCGGCATAGTCAGTGCCGTCCTGGCGCAGGCCTGCCATCGCGATCCGCTCACGCCCTTTGTTCCGGCGAACGGGCCGGTGGCGAAGATGAGCCGGTTCTCGGGGTCAAAGGCCCCGACCTCGGGCGGCACCTCATCCCAATGGACCTTGGCCGCCAGGCCCCTCCCGCCGATGAACCTCTCCGCGTACGGCTCCGTGGGCTCTGGGCTGATCCTGCCAGTGGACAGGTCAACCCTCGAGACTCGCCCGGCGTATCCGTATGGTTGGGGCAAAGCAGCCCTCCTGGTGTTGCTGTAGGCGTCGCCGCCTGTACGAGATTACATTCTAGCATAGAGACGGCGCTTCACTCTGGTGTCCGACTCTGGGGGATGGGCACCATCCAGCGTCGGAGTCTGCTATCGGTATTCGCATGTGGTTCGAGAAGCCCGAGGGGACACGAGATCAGAGCCAAGTCCCACATGAGCCAGGAGGACTGAGCGTGCTTGGGTAGCGTGGTAGAATGGGCGCATGACGGAATGGATATGGATCTCCCTACAGTGGGTTCCTCAATTCATCTGCACGCTGAGAATCGTAGCGAGATGGCTACCACGTCCTGTCCTGTCGCTCCGTCTATCGCCTCCCGTCACGATGACTGTGGAGGGGCATGGCTTCCTGATGTATCAGGTGCGTGTCAAGAATATAGGACGCAGAGAAGCCACAAAGTGTTGGCCAGTGTTGCGGTCTCTCCCGAGGGAGCTGTGGCCGGGTTTTCCGGCACAGCCAATAGTATGGGGCTATTTCCCAACTGATGAGCCTGCCTTTCCCTTCTCAACAAGGAATCTCCAGCCTGGGGAGGAAGCCTTCTTCACATTTGCCATCACCTCACAGGGATATACCGAGAATGGCGCGTACATTGCCGACGTTCCCATAGCCAGGAGGAACGATGATGCTCACCTTCTTGTCGGCTTTCCCCCAGGGGTGCACACTGCCAGCGTCAGCATCATAGGGAGCAATGTTCATGTACGTCCGTTGAGCCTGCGTGTCAGTCTTACTGAGGCTGGCGATGCCACGTGGCGAACGTTGGTAGTTGAAAGATGGGCTATCAGGGACAGACTGATGCATAGGGCTCGTCGATTGATCAAGAGAGGAATGCCCAAATGAGGAGATGGCTTATTCCAATGAAGTGCGTAGGCACAACCACCGCTTCAGCTAGGGCACCACTTCCGTCATCAACTTCACCCAAGCCAACATCCGAGTGGAGCGCTTGACAGCCGTCCCCGTGGTGCTATAATCCCCTCGCCTCATACACGTTCCGCCGCGGGAACTGAAGGCTGAAGCGTGGCCCCGCCAGGTTGTGCGCGACTGGCCTTGGAGAATTCTAGAGAAGCAGCCCGTTGGGATGCCCGGCGCAGTGTTGACAAATGCTCCCCCCTTTGGTACCTTGTGTAGCATACTGTTGCACGATGTAGTCCTATGTCGTCTTCCATGTTGACCTCCGAGTTTCTCCTTGGCTTCCTCGAAAGCTATCCTGCCGCTGTTACCGTGTTCGAGCCCAACGGGACCATTGTGTTCGCCAATGAGTTGGGTTGCGATCTAGTCAAGCACCCCAAGTCTGAGCTCGTGGGGAAGCGTGTGCAGGATTTCATTACCGACAAAGCTCTGGCGGACAGGCTGATCACGCGGATTGTGACGAAGGGTCAGATGGAGGGGGAGCTGAACCTGACACAGAGCAACGGCGACTCGGTCGACGTGCGCCTGTTGGCGGTTATGGTGAAGGGCAGGGATGGGAAGCCAATGGGAGTCGTTGGGATGGCACGGGGAATAGGCAGTGCGCTGGGGAGGCCCGGGGAGGTGGCGGAGGTAATGCAGCGCATACTGGACCAGTTCCCCGAGGCGAATATGCTGACAGTTGAGGAGGTGGCAACCGAGCTAAGGGTGAGCAAGGAAACGGTGCGTCGCTGGGTGAGAAGCGGGCAGCTTCCGAGCGTGAAGCTGCCACGCGGAATTCGGATACCGAGTGAGGTGATCAAGGATCTGATACGAGCCAATCTCGAATAGGCGTGCGAGGCTGGAGGATAGCGCTGGGTGATTGCCGTCTCGCCCATGCCCGAGGGTGCCCGGCAGGTGTTCGACGATGCCTGGCCGAGGTGATAGCACGCCGGGAGAGGGGCCCGGGCACTGACTGGAACAGGAGGTCAAGTGAGTTGAATCTGAAAGACACATGCGCCATCGCAGGAGTCGGACTCACCAAGCTCTCCAAGAAGAACCCCGAAATGAGCACCATGGGCTTCACGCTTGAGGGCTGCAAACGGGCCATCGAGGACGCCGGCCTTAAGAAGGACGACATCGATGGCCTTCTTGTTGTCTTCCCGTCGCAGGTGGGCGAAAGGCATGGATGGGCAACGAGGGTAGCCGCCTTCCTCGGCATATCTTCGAACTTTACCGCCAGTGTTGAGTGCGGCGGTGCCACCCCCATCGTCATGATCCAGATGGCTGCGATGGCCATAAACGCCGGCATGTGCAAGAACGTGGTCTGCTGCTATGGCTGGCAGAATTCCCCTGTGGACGTTCCACCCAGCCTGCCCCCTGGTCTGGAGTTCACCCTGCCCTATGGGGACATCGCGGCGATACCCTTCAAGGCGCAGATCGCCCGCAGGCACATGCACGACTTTGGCACCACCAGCAAGCAGTTCGGCGAGGTTGCCGTGGCCTTCCGCAAGCATGCCAACATGAACCCCAACGCCCAGATGTACGGCAGGCCCATGACACTCGAAGACCATCAGAACTCGCGCTGGGTCGTCGAGCCGCTGAGGTTGTTTGACTGCTGCCTGATCACGGATGGTGGTGGGGCGGTGGTCGTTACGTCTGCTGAGCGCGCGAAAGACATGAAGAAGAAGCCGATATACCTCAGCGGCTGGGGCCAGGCGCATTCGGCGGAGTTCATGCGGCCCTGGCGCGACCCCAGCATTATCGGCTGGGAGGGGGGCAAGGCGGGCGAGCAGGCCTTCAAGATGGCGGGGATGACCCAGAGCGACATCGACGTATGCGGGCTGTACGACGGCTTCACGATACTGGTCATCATCGAGCTGGAGGCCTATGGTTTCTGCAAGCCGGGAGAGGGCGGCCCCTTTGTCGAAGGAGGCACCCTGCAGCTGGGCGGCAAGCTGCCCTCCAATACAGCCGGCGGCCTGCTCTCCGAGGGACATACCTTCGGCTTCGGTCATCTGGTCGAGGCCGTTCGCCAGCTGAGGGGCGAGTGTGGAGAGAGGCAGGTCAAGGACGCCGAGGTGGCCTTTGTTACCGGGTACGGGGGCGCTCCGCACGAGTACCCGCCGACGCTGAGCTACTCGACGCTGATACTCAGGAGGTAGTCGTGGCCACAAAGTTTCCCAAACCGCTTCCCACCCCGACCGAGGACTCCAAGCCGTTCTGGGACGGCGTGCAGAGACAAGAGTTGCTGATACAGAAATGCAAGGACTGCGGCCACTACTGGTTCCCGCCGAGCGTGCTCTGCCCGAAGTGCATGAGCATGGACTTCGAGCGCGTGAAGGCGAGCGGAAAGGCCAAGGTTTACTCCTGGACCATCTTCCACCAGCTGTATCACCCTGGTTTCGCCGAGGACATACCATACAACGTATCCATAGTGGAGCTGGAGGAAGGGCCCAGGATGCACTCCAACATCGTTGATTGCAAGAACGAGGACATCAGGGCTGGCATGCCGCTCGAACTCGTATTCCGAAAGGTCGAGGACCAGGATTGGCTTCTTCCCCTGTTCAAGCCGGTGTAGAGGGGCCGGCAGGCACCAGGATACTTTGCTGAGGAGTGTGATATGACAAAGAAGGAAGGCAAGGCCGTCATCTACGAGAAAAAGGACCACATCGCGATCGTCACCATGAACCGCCGCGAGGCCCTGAACGCCATGGACGACGACATGATGGAGGAGCTGTCAGACGCGTGGATGGACGTCAGGGACGACCGCAACATCCGGGTGGCAATCATCACCGGCGCGGGCAAGACGGCCTTCTCTGTAGGAGGTGACCTCACCACATTCCTGCCCAAGATCATCGACGCCGACCTCAGAGACCTCCAATCTGATACCAGGCCGCTGAACGCGGTACTGCGCGGCTTCGACCTCTACAAGCCCGTGATCGCGGCCATCAATGGCTACTGCTTTGGAGGCGGCCTGGAGATGCTCCTCGGCACGGATATCCGCGTGGCCTCGGAGAACGCCGTATTCGCGGTGATGGAGCCTACCTGGGCGCTCTTCCCCGGTGGCGGGACGACGGTCCGGCTGCCGCGCCAGATTCCGTACTGCCGCGCCATGGAGATGTTGCTCACGGCGAATCAGGTCACGGCACAGGAGGCCTGCGAGATAGGCCTGATTAACAAGGTTGTGCCTCGCGAGGAGCTGATGCCCACGGCGATGCAGTATGCCGAGAAGCTGTGCTCCAACGGCCCGCTGGCTGTCCAGGCGATCAAAGAGTCGGTCCTCAGGGGCCTGGCGCTTGATGCAGCTTACTCAATAGAGCGGCTGATGTCCATGATCATATTCGACACTGAGGACGCCAAGGAAGGCCCCAAGGCCTTCATGGAGAAGCGCCCGCCGGTCTGGAAGGGCAAGTAGGGCTTCGACCTGGGATCAGGAGAGTCTGTGTGGCATCGCCACTTGCCGGGATAAGGGTGCTGGATCTGTCTCGGATGGCCCCCGGCCCATTCTGCACAATGATGTTTGCCGATCTCGGTGCCGACGTCGTCAAGATAGAGCAACCGGGGTTCGGTATCATACCCATTGACGTGGACGAAGAGACCTGGGCTGCATACTTCGCGCTTGATCGCGGCAAGCGTTCGATGTTTCTGAACCTCAAGGTGAACGAGGGCCGCGACGTCTTCCACAGAATGGTGGAGGACGCCGACGTGGTGCTGGAGGGCTTCAGACACGGCGTCGTCGAGCAACTCCAGGTGGACTACGACAGTCTGAGGAGAATCAACCCCAGGATCGTGTACTGCTCGCTGACCGGATATGGACGGGACGGACCCTACCGTGACGTGACGGGCCATGACATCAATTTCATGGCGCTGTCCGGCGCTCTGAGCGCGATGGCCATCCGGGATGGCCGGCCCGCCGTTCCGTTGAACCTGATCGCGGACTACGCCGCCGGTGGACAGCAGGCGGCCTTCGCCATTGCCGTCGCTCTGCTCGCCAGGGAGAGGACGGGTGAGGGCCAGTACATAGACGTAGCGATGGTGGATGGCACGGTTGCTCTCTTCGCCTGGGAGGCGTCGCAGTACTTCGCGGGCGGCGGGGTGCCGAAGTGGGGCGAGACAGTGCTGACGGGCACCGTACCATGTAACTCGGTCTACGCGACGAAGGGTGGCGGGTACGTCAGTATAGGCTGCTTCGAGGCCTGGAGTTGGGAGAACCTGTGCCGGGAGCTGGGACGCGAAGACCTCGTTCCGCTGCAGTTCGCGACCGGGGCCGAGAAGGACAGGGTCTACGCAGAGCTCACCGGCGTATTCATGAGCAAGACCAAGGAAGAGTGGTTCGAGCAGCTTCGCGGTAAGGGCGTCAACGTCGCGCCGGTGCTTGAGTTGGATGAGGTATTGCGGGACCCGCACGTGCTGCACCGCAGGATGGTCATCGAGGTTGACCACCCGAGGCTCGGCAAGGTCAAACAGGTCGGGATCGCGCCCAAGCTCTCCAAGACTCCGGGTGAGGTCAGGCACACGGGGCCGTTGCCCGGTCAGCACACAGAGGAGATACTCGCCGGTCTCGGCTATTCCGGTGATGAGATCGAGGGGCTCAGGCAAAAGGGGGCCCTCGGATGATGCCCTGAGAACATGAGATGCAGTGCCGAGTGCACAAAACACTAGTACGGAGGTGAAACCGAATGGCGCTCACTGAAAAGGACAAGGGACTCGTAGGCAAGGAGGGTGAACCCTTCTATGCCCCCGACGACGTGTCCAAATCCATGATCAGGCACTACTGCGAGATGATGGAGGATGCCAACCCACTGTACACCGACGAGGAGTACGCCAAGAAGAGCAGGCACGGAGGCATCATCGCGCCACCGCAGATGCTGATGGTGTGGTGCATGCCGCGAATCTGGCCGTGGCCCGAGTTCCCGTGGCTGCCTATGGCGGAGCTCGATCTGCCGGGCGTAGATACATGGATCGCCACGGACATGATTCACGAGTTCCACAAGCCTGTCCGCCCCGGCGACAAGCTGTACTACATCATGAAGCTCGACAAGGTATCCGATTTGAAGAAGACGCGGATCGGCGAGGGGCACTTCATTACGACGACGCAGACCTACTACAACCAGAACGGGGAGATGGTGGGCAGGGAGGTCAGGACTGTGCTCAAGTACAAGCCCAATGAGTAAGGCGGAACAGGAAGTTTAAGGAGGCTGAAGATGCCGCATAGTACCGTTTACTGGGAAGACGTCAAGGAAGGCCAGGACATCGGCTCCTACGAGATGGACATGACCGCGGTGAAGGTAAGCGGCGGAGCCTGGGCCACCAGAGACACGAACCCGATCCACCACGACAAGGACTTCGCGCTGAAGGCCCAGCAGAAGAACGTGATTGTCAACATCATGCACGCCGAGGGCATCCTGTCCAGGCTGGCGACGGACTGGAGCGGCCCGGACGGTGACCTGAAGAGAACACGCTTCAACATCGGGGGTAACTGCTGTGCCGGTGACCACCTGGTTGTGAAGGGAAGCGTCATCAAGAAGTGGGTCGGAGGTCAGGACGAGGGCTATCTTGCGGGCCTGCACCTCGTGGAGTTGCAGGTCGACTCCTTCACGGGGGATGGGCCGTTCTGCGATGCGCAGATCACGATGGCGCTGCCGACCAAGTCCTGATTAGACCGCTACCGGAAGGAGGGCCGAAGAGTTGGCGCAGACATTGAAAGACAAGGCCTGCATTGTTGGCATAGGGGAGACCGAGTTCTCCAAGAGCTCCGGCCGCAGCGAGGTGCGCCTGTGCCTGGAGGCGATAACCTCGGCGTGCGATGACGCGGGGATCAGGCCAAAGGATATTGATGGGATCGTGAGGTTCTCCGTAGACAGCAACCAGCCCGATGAGCTGGCAAGGAACCTCGGTCTGGAGAACGTCAGGTTCTTCCCCGAGGTCTTCTTCGGTGGGGGTGCGGGATGTGGGGTCCTGCAAATGGCGGCGATGGCGGTCGCCCTGGGCAAGGCGAGCTACGTCGCATGCTACCGGGCCCTCAACGAGCGTTCGGGCTTCAGGTACGGTCAGATGGGCGGCGTGATGCCCATGCAGGGACACTTCCAGTACTCCATCCCGTTCGGCTTGATCGCGCCTGGGGCCATGGTGGCTGTCATGGCCAACAGGCATATCCACCTGTACGGCACCAGGACCACAGACTTCGGCGAGGTGGCGGTGGCCTTCAGGAAACACGCCAACATGAACCCGAAGGCGATGATGTACGGCAGGCCGATGACCCTCGATGATCACGCAAATGCACGGATGATATCCTACCCGCTCCGGCTGTACGATTTCTGCCAGGAGAGCGACGGTGCGGTGGCTCTCATCGTGACCTCGGCGGAGAGGGCGAAGGACCTGAAGCAGAAACCGGTTTACATAATGGCTGCTGAGCAGGGCATGGGAAGCTGGATGGAGATGATGACCAGCTACCAGCGTGACAACATCGCTGACCTGGAGGAGTACACGCGCTTGGCTCCCCACCTCTGGAAGGAGGCGGGGATCGGCCCTGAGGACATCGACTGCGCGCAGATATACGATGCCTTCACGCCTCTCGTGGTGATGCAGCTCGAGAGCTTTGGCTTCTGCAAGCTGGGGGAGGGGGGCCCGTACGTGCGGGACGGGGCGCTCCAGATAGGCGGCAGGCTGCCCACGAACACCAGCGGCGGCTGCCTGTCCGAGGCCTACATACATGGAATGAACCAGATGTCCGAAGGTGTGCGCCAGATACGGGGGACGGCCCAGGTGCAGGTACCCAACTGCAAGAACGTGCTGGTGACGGCAGGCAGCGGAGTCCCCACTGGCGCGCTGGTACTTCATGGATAGTTCGGAGGTGGCCTGATGACGACAGAGATACCGAGGATGGCCCCTATACCGGGCCCTATCAATCAGGAGTTCTACGACGGCCTGAATCGGCACGAGTTGCTGCTTCAGAAGTGCTCCGACTGCGGCAAGTTCCGATTCTGGCCCATAGAGATGTGCCCCTTCTGCAACTCGTTGAACTACGAATGGGGTCGCTGCAGCGGCAAGGGCACATTACATAGCTTCACCGTCCAGCATCAGGTGATGCATCCGGCGTACGCTGCTCCGTGGGTCGTGCTGCTGGTGGAGCTGGAGGAGGGGCCCCGGCTGGTCACGCACGGTCTGATGACGCCCGAGGAGGTCGAGATCGGGATGCCGGTCGAGATAGAGTACGAGAAGATCAGCGATGAGATAACGCTCCACGCCTTCAAGAAGGCGAAGTAGCACCAGTCTGGAACAGCCCGGGTCGTGGAGGTGATGGATATGGTCGATCAGCCGCTGTCGGACGTCAGGGTGCTGGACCTGACGTGGCACATCGCGGGCCCCTACTGCACCAAGCTGTTCGCAGACTACGGCGCGGACGTGATCAAGATCGAGAGGCCGGGTGGGGGCGATCCGGCCAGAGGGATGGGGCCGTTTTTCGGAGGTGATCCACACCATGAGAAAAGCGGCCTCTTCCTGCATTTGAACACCAACAAGCGAAGCCTGACGCTGGGCCTCAAGAGCGAGACGGGCAAGCAGATCGTCAAACAATTGGTGAAGGGGGCCGACATAGTCGTCGAGAACTTCAGCCCGCGCGTCATGCCGGGCCTGGGCCTCGACTACGGGACTCTAGCCGCGATCAATCCCAAGCTGGTTATGACGTCGATCTCGAACTTTGGCCAGACAGGCCCCTACCGCGACTTCAAAGCATCGGAGCCCATCATCTATGGCATGGGCGGCGCGATGTGCACCACCGGTCTCCAGGATTGCGAACCCGTGAAGAAGGGCGGTAATCTCATGCAGTACAGCGGGGGAAACCAGGCGGCCGTGGCTACCATGATCGCCCTCTACGGTGTAGGAACGAGAGGCACGGGAGACCACATCGATATCTCCCTCATGGAAGTACAGATGGGCTCCATCGAGAGGCGGATGAGCGAGCTTCTCGCCTATCAGTACAACAACGAGCTGACGCCGAGGTTCGATGTCGCCGGCCTGATGCAGTTCCCCTTCGGCATCTTCCCCTGCAAGGACGGGTATGTCGACGTGGCCGGGGGCTTCATGTTCATCGATCGTTTCGAGTCGGTATTGGGAGTGCCTCTGGTAGAGAGGTATGGCGGCATCAACCACTTCGATCTGGAACGCAGAGAAGAGTTCTTCAGCACGCTATGGTACCCCTGGCTGATGGAACGCACCAGGAAGGAAGTGGTGGAGGCTTGTCAGGAGGGGCACGTTCTATGTGCGCCGTTGAACACCTCCGAGGACCTGCTCAACGAGGACCATCTGAAAGAGCGCGGCTTCTGGACAGAGATCGATCACCCGGTCGTCGGGAAGCTCACCTATACAGGGAGACTGGCGCGATCCGAGGAGCTACCGTGGGTAGCGAGAAGGCCTGCGCCGCTTCTGGGACAACACAACGAGGAGATACTCTCGGAGCTGGGATACGAGAAGCAGGACATGGTGAAGCTCCGAGAGATGGGGGTCATCTAGAGATCTCCCGCTTGGACAAGCTCATTGCTGGTTGACCCTTTTCGGGAGGTGGATATGGCCAGACTGCCGCTTGAGGGAGTCTGGGTTGCGAGTATAACGCCGGTGTGGGCGGGGCCCTTCGCCGAGATGCTGCTCGCCGATTGGGGGGCGGAGGTGATCCGTGTGGAGAGCCTCCAGTACTGCCCGCTGGGCACGCGAGGGCCGGGGCCGAGACAGCCCAAGTTCGCCATCGAGATCGTGAAGGGGCACTACTCGGCGTACCTCAAGGAGGGGTACGACGATATAGAGGGCAGGCCCTGGAACCGTAGCTGCATGTTCAATCAGCATGGCCGCAACAAGCTCTGCTGTACCATGGACCTGCGGAGGCCGAAGGGCAGAGAGATGTTCAGGCGTCTCATAGAGGTAAGCGATATCTTTCTCGAGAACAACATGCCTCGGGTGATGGACAGTCTTGATCTGAGCTACAAGGTTCTCAGCGAATGGAATCCGAAGATCGTCATGCTCTCCATGCCGGCATTCGGGAAGACGGGGCCCAAGAGCAAGAACCGCACTATCGGCCCGCAGCTGGACAGCTACGCCGGTGGGACATGGGTCAGGGGTTACCTGGACAGGGATGTCTCCTCGAACTCGGTTGTCTTCCATGCCGACGAGGCGGCGGGCATGACCGCCGCATTCATCATGGTGATGGCCCTGCACAAGCGGAACAGGACCGGCAAGGGCATGTTCATCGACATGGCGCAGGTCGAGACAGCGATCCCGCAGTTCGGCGAGATCATCATGGACTACACCATGAATGGCCGCGTGCAGGGGACATCCGGCAACAGAGACCCCCAGGGTGCCATACAGGGCTGCTATCGATGCCGGGGAGAGGACAAGTGGGTCAGCGTCACGATACGCACTGATGAGGAGTGGCAGGCGTTCTGTCGCGTACTCGGGAATCCCGAATGGGCCAGGGACGAAAGGTTCTCCGATGCGCTGGGCCGTTGGCACCACCACGCTGAGCTGGACAAGCACATCGAGGAGTGGACCAGCCAACATGACCACTTCGGCGTGATGTTCATGCTGCAGAGGGAGGGTGTGGCGGCTGGCCCCGTCGAGCACCCCGATGATGCCTTCCACGATCCTCAGATGAAGGACAGGGGCTTCTTCGAGGAGGTCGACCATCCGGAGTGCGGCACTCACCTGTATCCCGGCCTGGCCTGGAAGATGGAGAACACGCCCAACCATATCCGGAGGGCGGCCCCGAGGTTGGGGGAGGATAACGAGTACGTCTACAAGCAGGTGATAGGCGTCTCGGACGCCGAGTACGCTGAGTTGGAGAAGGAGGGGCACATAGGAATGGACTTCGTGCCCGGCCTCCAGATCGCGAAGTACAAGCCCGAGTGAGTCGATACAGCAAACCAGGAGGTATGGATGGCATACAAGGCCCTCAAGATAGACAGGGAAGGACAGATCGCGATCGTCACGCTCAACCGCCCGGACGCGGGCAATGCCCTCGATTTCCGGCTGATGGTTGAGGTCGACGATGCCATGAGGGTGGTGGGTGAAGATACGGATGTCAGGGCGGTCGTGTTGACCGGTGCAGGGAAGAACTTCTGCACGGGTGTGGACCTCGGCATGTTCACCAACGCCGAGGCGCTGGTCGAGAAGGAAGGCGGCGAGCCCGACATACAGCCTCTGCCCGATGATCAGACGTACGGTAAAGGGACCGTGGTTGGGGCCGTTCTTCGAATAAGGGCGATGCCCAAGCCGGTGATTGCTGCGATCAACGGTGCCGTCGTCGGTGCGGGGCTGTCTTTGGTTCTCGGCTGTGATATGAGGATAGCGTCCGAGCTGGCCAGGTTCGGCATGGTCTTCGTGAGGAGAGGGATCGTGCCGGACACCGGCGGCTCCTTCACTCTACCCCGCATTGTCGGATTGCCGAAGGCCTGCGAGCTGGTCCTCACCGGAGAGACGATCGACGCGGCCGAGGCGGGTCGTATAGGGCTGGTGAGCAAGGTCGTGCCCCACGACGACCTGATGAACGAGGCGCTGGCCCTCGCTGGCAAGGTGGCCAAGAACCCGCCGCTTGCCGTGAAGATGGCCAAGGAGAACCTGTATCAGGCAATGGCCGAGGCCGACCTGCTGGCGCAGATGAAGCGCGAGGAAGCGGCACAATCGATCTTGCTGAACACAGAGGACTTCCAGGAGGCGGCCGTGGCGTTCCTCGAGAAGAGGGAGCCGAAGTTCAAGGGCAAGTGAGCGAAATGACCGGGCTCGGATAGGCGTTCCTGGAGGAGCTGGAACCGGTGGCGCCTTAGCCAGAAGAGACGGAGCTGTTTATGGATTACAGCTTTGCTGCACACGAAGAGGCACTGAGAGAGGAGTTCGACCTGTTCTTCAGGGAGGAGATGAAGAACGCTCCGCCCCAGTGGGGCACGGCCATGGAGGCCATGTTCGGCACCGACGAATGTTGGTCCTTCCACAGGGAAGTGGCCAGGAAGCTGGCGGCCAGGGGCTGGCTTGCGCGCCCATGGCCCAAGGAATACGGGGGCAGCGAGGCCTCGCTCATCGAGCAGTTCATCTTCAGCGACGTGATGGGCTATCACAAGGGCGCGGGAGTCGATCATTTGGGCATCACGTTGCTCGCGCCTACTCTCCTGGTTAGTGCGAACGAGGAGCAGAAGAGGGAACACCTGCCGCCGATAGCACGAGCTGAGCTGTTCTGGACCCAGCTGTGGAGCGAGCCGGGCGCCGGCTCCGATCTGGCTTCACTGACTACCAGGGCGGTGCGAGACGGCGATGAATATGTCATCAACGGGCAGAAGATATGGTCCACAAATGCGCACAGAGCCGACTGGGGCTTCATGCTCGCCCGTACAGATCCAAACCAGCGAAGGAGCCGCGGCCTGTCCTTCTTCCTGGTCGACATGAAGGCACCGGGGATCACGGTACGTCCCGTCCCCAACATGGAAGGCTCTCTCCTCTTCAATGAAGTCTTCTTCGACGACGTGCGAGTGCTCGCGAGGAACCTGGTTGGCGGGGAGAACCAGGGCTGGGTCGCCTCACAAATGACCTCCAACTTCGAGCGGTCCATGATCCAGCTCTTCTCTTACTTGCGACGTGAGCTGGAGGAAGTCGTCGAGTATTGCCAGGAACGCCACGACGGGCGCGAGCCCCTGGCGTCCGATCCTCTGGTAAGCCATCTGTTGGCCCAGCTCGCCATCGACATCGATGTTGGCCGAGCCTTCTCGTACTCAATCCTCTGGAACCAGATCAAGGGTGGCCTTATCATGGCTGCTCCATTGGCTGCAGCAGCGAAGGTGCTGGCCACCGAGCTCGTGCAGCGGTTCACGCGCATCATTTCGCGCATCATCGGGTTGTATGGCCAGGTGAAGGAGTCGAGGTGGGCTCCGTTCAAGGGGCGTTTCGAGAAGGACTACCAGCTCTGCCTGGGCTTGAGCATGGCGGGCGGAACCTCGGAAGTCATGCACAACCTCGTATGCTCGCTGGGTCTGGGCCTGCCGCGAAGCTGGTAGGCTGGATTGGGACACGATAGGCGACGCCATGGACTGGAGCACCAGGGTAACCGATCTGCTAGGGTGCAAGTACCCTATCATCCAGGGTGCGTTCGGTGGATTCGGCAGGTCGGACATAGCAGCCCCCGTCTCTGAAGCCGGCGGCTTCGGCATCATCACCGCTACCTCCTTCAAGACCCCGGACGACCTGCGCAAGGATATCCGCAATGCCAGGTCCATGACCGGCAGCCCCTTCGGCGTCAACCTGTCGCTGATCGGGCATCCGAGGATAGACGGGTTCCGTGAAGTGGCGATCGAGGAGAGGGTGGCGGGCGTATTTACCTCCGCATACAAGGCGGAGGAGCACGGCCGGCGCATCAAAGAGGCCGGTATACCCTGGATTCATAAGGTGGGCACGCTGAAGCACGCGCTCGTCGCCGAGCGCCAGGGGGCGGATGCCATCGTGATGGTCGGGATCGAGGGTGAGGGTGAGAAGTCCCCGGTCCACTTGAGCACTCTGACAAGCGTCGTGCTTGCATGCCGGGCCCTCGAGATACCCGTGATCGCTGCTGGCGGCATAGGGGATGGCCGGTCGTTTCTGGCTGCGCTGGCCATGGGCGCGGAGGGCGTCTACATGGGGACGGCTTTCATGGCGACCAGAGAGTGTCCCATAGCGGAGAAGTACAAGCAGGGCCTGATCGATGCCGATCCCTACGCGCCGGAGCTTCGAAACAAGGTCTTCGCGCCCCCGCCGCCCGGATTGGACGAGCTCACCAGGGAGCAGAAGGTCTACGATCTGGTCGGGGATGCCAAGCCACACTCGGAGTCCGAGCCCATGCCGGTGATGAGCGGCTCGATGGCGGTGGGCATGATCACCGAAGTGGTGCCCGTCGAGGAAATGATCCGGCGCATCATTCGTGAGGCTGAGGAGCTATTGACCGGTGACAGTCCCCTGGGGAGGATACTGGCGGCGCAGGCCGCCGAATATGAAGCCACGACGCTGGCAGAGGAGGTATGAGTCATGATCTACCTGCAAGAGACACATGAGGTGATCGGCGGCAAGATGGACGATTTCTCCGAGGCGATGCGGGACCAGTGGAAGCCCATGATCGAGAAGGACGACCTGGCCAGGGTGCTGTGGTTCTGGAGGGTGCCGCACGGAACGAACTTGAGCTATCAGGCGATCTCCATAACTGCTGTCAAGGACTGGCAGGCCTGGGGCACGATCGTGGACAGGATGGTCGGGCAGCCCGAATGGAAGTCCTGGGACAAGGATGTGTGCCAGTACAGGAGGGATGTCGTCTCAAAGATCCTGCTGCCGAATCCCCGCTCTCCCATGCAGGAGGTCGACTTTGCCTCCGTTGGCTCTCAGGAGGACGATGAGATGCCTGCCCTCTACTTGCACGACACCGGCTGGCCTTATCCCGGACTCATGGAAGAGTACATCGACGCGCTGCACACGGTGCTGGAGCCGCAGATGGCTGCGGTGCAGCCGCCGGTCATCATGGCGGTCGCTGGCTGGCGCACCTGCCCGGGTACGGGGCGTTTCCACGAAGGGATAATCCTGTCCAAGATATACAACTTCGAGCTGTTCTCCTTCATCATAACCTTCGGAGAACCGGAGGCCCATCCGGGCGAATGGATGCTGGAGGGATTGAAGTACAGGGACCGCTGGGAGAGCAAGCTGGTGCGGACCGACAAATGGTCCCCGATCAAATAGCGACGGGGTTGATGGTCGTGCGCCGGACGCCGCCTAGCGGCCCGCGCCGTTAATCTGCACTTCCCAGAGGGCTCGAATCTTGTCCTCGGCGGCGTACAGCATCTTCGATATCTCGTCCATGTTGTCAGGAGCCGTCTTGGTCGACACCTCGGAGACATCGGCATCCTGGCTGGCGGCAGGAGAGAAGTCTATCTTGAGCTCCACATCGACTTCGGCGTCCTCGCCATTAGCCTCCAGTATCTCGCAAAGCTCCTCGCGCGCCTTGGCCGTATACTTCTTGACAACGGATTCGATTTGGTCAGCGTACTCTATCACTGTTGATACTCCTTGTTGACAGCGAGTGCTCGCTGCTGCGGTCGGTCCTGTTGGGGTGCTCGCGAACATGCGTCGCGCATCCCCTCCCCAGGTTCTGATTCTCCCAGGTCGGGCTACTGGTCGCAATCGTACCTTCGTACTTCTGTGAGGAGACTTCCGTTTGGCGCGCTTGTGGGTTGGCAAGGGGCATAGGTTGACCGAGAGGACTGTTGTGATGCGGGGGTTGGTTGACCGGTTCAGGCGGCGGCGATCGGCTGCCAGTTGAAGCGCTTCCTGAACCGCTCCATTATGGCGATGGTCCTTGTGCCGAAGAACGCGAGGAAGGCTGCGTTACCCACGGCGTGGAAGCCCTCGAACCAGATGCTGTTCAGCTGGTATACGAGGAACGTCTTGAATGTGAGCGGGTATATGAAGGAGGCCCAGTACCATGTGTTGATTGTCCAGCCATAGACGAATGCGCCGACCACACCCAGAACGACCAGCCCGAACGTTCCGACCCGCGCTCTCCCTGCCGCCGCTCCCAATACGCCCATCATGCCCCAGGCCAGCATCTCGAACGGCGTCCAGGGGCCGTGGCCCAGGTAGAAGTTGGATACGAGTGGTGTCAGGGCCCCCACCATGAAGCCGGCAACAGGCCCGAAAACGTAGCCGGTGCATATGATCAGGTAGGTGCACGGTTGGACGTTTGGTATCGCCGCAAATGGAATTCTCACTGCGGCCGATATGGTGCCCAGCATGGCGACCAGCGCTATCTCCTTCGAGCCGATAGCCATTGATTGGTACTCGAAGAAGAACGCTATGACCGCGAGGACCGCTATGATGAACGACGCAAGACCCCACCCAACGGGGCCGCCTGATGACCCAGAAACGACGCCCTGCGCTACCAGACCAACCAACCCCAGAGCGAAGATGAGAAGCAGGATGAGTCGGCTCTTCCTCATTTCAGCAACCCCAGGGCCTCGTCCACCGTCAACACGTCGCTGAGAGCGCCCTTTCCCCCGATGCCCTGCATCAATCGATTGATCTGTGGAGAGAAGGCCAGAGCGCCGGACAGGACCTGCTTCTTGTGCCCGTCGACTACCACGGCCCCTTCGCTGAGCAGGATCACCCTGTCCGCGTACTCCGCCACCATCTCGACATCGTGCGTGACGAGCACAACCGTGTTTCCCGCCCGGCGGTACTCGTCCAGCAGGCTCATGAGTTCGGATTTGAGTCCATATTCCATTCCCCTGGTGGGCTCGTCCAGGATGAGGACCTCGGGCTCGGCCACCAGCACCGACGCCATGGCCACCCGCTGGCGCTCGCCGCCGCTGAGGTCCCTCGGGTACTCCTTCCGATACCCGGCCAGGCCGAATGTATCCAGCATCCGGTCGATCCTGGCCTGCGACTCTGCCTTGCTCAAACCCCTGTTCCTGAGTATGAAGGCTATCTCTTGCTCCACCGTGTCACAGAACATGTGATCGTTGGGGTTTTGGAATACGAAGCCGACGTTGCGTGACATCTCTGCGACGGTGTGCCTGGATGTGAGTTGGCCCAATACTCTGACCTTCCCCTTCGATGGCTTGAGCAGGCCGTTGAAATGCTTCACGAGCGTCGTCTTGCCGGAGGAGTTCCGGCCCATTACTGCCACCATCTCGCCCCTGCGAATGGTCAGGCCCACGTTCCTCAGTGCCGTCGGGCCGTCGGGATACACGTACCACAGCCGTTCCACTTCGATAGCCGGGTCTCCGGTGGGCTTGCTCGGGGCAGGCGTGGGGGTGCTCTCGATATCCTGGAAGGCGTCTCTCAGGGAGGATCGCCCTTCCTTCACGGTGAGCGGCATGATGGCTTCGCTGTCACCGTGCCCGTTGAGTCCCTGAACGAGCCTGACTATCGGTGGTACCCCGATGCCCCACCGGGCCAGATCGGGCCTGCTGAGCACGTCTCTGGGGGTGCCGTCGGCGATGACGCCTCCGTCGCGGAGCACGATCATTCTGTCCACCAGGTGAACGACCCTGTCCAGGCGGTGCTCGATGAGCACAACGGTTATGCCCAGCTCATCGTTGAGCCGCTGGATGATGGAGAGGACATCCTCCGCTCCCTTGGGGTCCAGCTCGGATGTAGGCTCGTCGAGCACCAGCACGTCCGGGTGCAGGGCGAGAACCGAGGCGATTGCCACCTTCTGTTTCTCGCCTCCAGAGAGGTCGCTGGTCTGCCGGTGCCGGATTCCTGGAATGCCTACGGCGTCGAGAGCTTCCTCGACCCTCTTGGCCATGACGTCCCTCGAGAACCGAAGGTTCTCGAGCCCAAAGGCCACCTCACGCTCGACATCGGTAGCCACCAGTTGGTTCTCGGGGTCCTGGAACACCATTCCCACCCTGCTGGCCATCTCGCGCGTCGCGTGCTTGAGGACGTTCAGACCGCACACGTCAATTCGCCCTCGGATTCTGCCGCCGTAGTAGTGAGGTATGAGGCCGTTGAGACATCTGCAGAGGCTGGACTTGCCGCAGCCGGAGGGCCCGGTAACCAGGACGAACTCGCCCTCCCCGATGTCGAGGTCGACACTCCTCAAGGCCGGCTTCTCGGAATCCGAGTAGTAGAAATCGAGTCCCCTGATCCTAATCAAGGTCCACCGCCCTCTTGAGGAAAGCCAGCGGAACGATGAGGCCCAGCAGGGCCGCCAGCAGCGCCAGCGCACCCCACTCGACAGCCGTCATCGCCACGGCATCGAGCGTGGGGTAGTAGGAATACTGGCCCACACCCCTGACCAGCATGACCAGACCGATTACGCATGGTGTGAAGGCCAGCAGCAATGCCATCCAATCGAAGCGGCTCATGGCTATATTGCGATAGAATGTCCTCCTGGCATCGCCGCCGAAGGCCCTGGCCTCCATTGCCTCGGCGACCTGGACGGACCTGTCCAACGAGTTCGAGAGAAGAGGGATCAGGACCGTCATGCGCGCCTTCACCTTCTGGACGAGACCGCTCCGGTCGAGTTCGACGCCGCGAGAACGCTGTACGTCCGATATCCGCTGCATGTCGTTGAGCAGTGTCGGCATGAAGCGTGATGCAAGCGAGGTCACGAGCACAGATTTGTACGGCAATCTCAGCTTGATCATTATCAGCATCATGTCGTCTGGATGGACGGTCAGCGTGAAGATGCTCAACGCCGAGATCACCGCGAGCAGGCGCAGCCCCATGGCCAGGCCAAACACGATGGCTTCCAGCGTAATGGTGGGTGTCCCCATGATGGGCACGCTGAAGGGAGCCGTAGCCAATACGTGGTCGCCATGATAGCTGACGAGCAGATTGATGACGACGATTGCTACGCATAGGAATGCCGCCAGCTTCATGAAGGATGCCCATTCACGCCAGGATCTCGCCGCAGCGACAACCGGGAGCGTGGAGAGGAAGAGCAGTACCAGGAAGAAGGGATCGTCGAGCGTCAGGGCCAGAACGAAGACGCTGACAACCCATGCCATCTTGCACAGGGGGTTCAGCCTGTGTATGATCGTGCCCTTGTCCCGATACTTGAATCTCATTTTTCGGGGACTCTGACTATCGTTCCGTCAACGACTACGGCGGCGAAGGCGAGGCGGAGAAGGTCGAGATTGTCAGCGAGCGCATTAACCGCGCTTCGTATACCCGCTTCGTCTGTTCCTGCCAGCATCGCGGCGACGTTCTCACACACGCCGGTGCCCTTCGAATTCCACGGGTTCTGCGTGGCCTGTATTACGCCGCTCCCGGCACCGTACTCTGCTGCTACCTCCCCTGTCGCGTCGTGGACGGTCATTACCCCGTCCTGGAAGTGCACGAAGAAGCCCATCCTATCCCACTTGTCGTTCATCTCGGACACCATGGGGCAATCCGGTGTCCCGATCACCAACAGATTGCAGTACTCTTTGTCTTGCTGGGCGAGCTCTGTGCATTGGCCGACGAAGGCAACCTCAACCCCTAGCTGTTCCAGGGCGGTTGCCAATCGTTCGGCGCAGTCGGCCAGGCCCGGCTCGTAGGCTACCGCAGCGGGCCGTGCATCCACTTCGAAGCCATACAGGAGCGTCTCCGGAAAAGCCCCGATAGTGGCGGGTATGAACGTGCGGAATCGCCAGTCGTGAAAATCGAGTTGGATGATGTCTCCGTCACGGACTCTACAATTGGCTGCCCCCTTGTTGCTCATGAACCCGTTGAGGAAGAGAAACCAGTCCAGTTCGGTCGACTTCCCGGATTCGATGCCGTTGACCGATTGCACGAAGCCGCCGCCGTACTTGGTGCCCACGTCGGCCACTTGCCTGACGGCGTCCATGGCACATGTCCCCGGTGCGACCGAGATTGTGTTATCGACCAGCACCTCGTCGCCGAAATCGAGTGTGGCGACCACCCGAACCGTGATATTCCCTTCGGCGGCCCCTTCGCTCTCAACCGTACATGCAGTCGGACAACACAGGGCGACGAGCAGCAGCAGTAGAAGAGCCTTACGCATTCGCGATAGCCCTTTTCCTCCGCAACAGCACCAGGAGGATCGCTGCGAGCACGATGGGAACGACTATGGCTGCTACTATCCACATCTGCAGAGTCGGGGCGGCCTTAGCGGGAGGTGGGAGGGTCTCAACGCTGACATATGCCGGTATCTTGACGCCTGCCCCCACCTTCAGATCGGCGGATGGTTCGAATGCGACGATGCGGATGCTAACAGTGTGGTTGCCGGAAGCCCCCTCCGGGGGCGAGACCGTCACACTCACCTCGCGGTTGGCTCCGGCATCCAGATTGAACTCGTCAGGTGTGATCACGAACCAGCTCGCGTACTCTTCGTCGGCGTATACATAGTACCGTGCCTCATCCTGACCGGTGTTGATGACATAGAGGGTCTGTGAGCGGCCTGTAGAGTCGAAGTGCAGCTCGCCGGGTGCGGCTCCCGCCGCGGCGGCAATGACCTGGCCCGTCAGCAATGATGCCAGCAGGACCGCTAATGCCAGCACCAGCATGCACCTGACTCTCATGAATCGACCCCCTGATCGAGTAGTCATTGGGTTATGCTTCCTCAGCCCAGAGGATGAGTGAGCCCTCGACGTCCCCGACCCCGGAATAGGTGCCAGGGACCTCTAGAGTCACGTCCGCTTGGTCGGAGCCGTTCCTCAAGACCGTGGTCTCGAAGTCGCTCCACTCCTGCCCGTCTACCCTCACTCCGTCGATGAAGAGACCGTCGGCATCATCGTCGACCTCAGCGGTCACTCGCACGTTCCATGCACCGGTGTTGGTAATAGTGACCTGCTGTGGGGCGCTGACGTCTCTCGGGCCGAGCACGCCGAAGTTCAGGCTCGATGGAGTAACCTCGATGGCAACAGCCGGGATAATGGTGGCCCCGAGTGTGACAGTACCCGAGGTGGAGGGGCCGCTGCTGCCTCCGCCACCCACGGTGACGTCGACCCTGTCGCTCCGGATGTAGCCGGACATCTCGGCGTACACCTCGATCGTGGCGTCATGGTCCACCGAGATCGCCACGGTACCGCCGGAACCAGTAGTGTAGTCCTGGTCTGCGTGTACGGTCGCGCCCTCCAGTGCCGTCCAGCTCTCGCTATCATCGTCGTAGTAGGTTACCGTGGCTGTGAAGGCTTCGTTGACTGCCACGCTGGTCTTGTCCAGCTCGATTGCCAGAGGCATCTCGCTGTAGGTGGAAGTCTCGTAGAACAGTACCTCCAGATGAGGAGGCGAAGGTGGCGACGTCACGTTCAGTTCGAAGGCGTCCGCGCCTACCTGCGCCGAAGCGCCGTTTACCTTATAGAGCCACCACGGCCCGTTCTCCCAGTCACCAACGCCGTCCACGGCGGTGATGGCGAGCCCCCAGCCGAAGTCCCTGACGACGTACGGGAACCCTCCAGCCTGTGATGCCTCATCGAGGGCACCGAGAGCAGTGGGATTGGGGAGGTAGTGGGGGCTTCCCGTGTCATCTATGATCGTGGAATCCTCCACCGTGACCTGGCCGCTCCACACCGTACCGGCGTCAGCCTCGATCCTGACGTCTACGGTGACCCCACTGGGAGGCTGCGGCGACATGATCTTGACGGGGTATGGCTGGCCAAGGAGGGCCTGTGCCGCACAAGCGGTGGTCTTCTCGATCATGCCTCCCGGGTTGCCGATCTGCCAGTTGAAGGAGCCATCGGGGTTCTGGAAAGTCATCAGGCTGGCGACCGAGTCGTTGCCGCCACCGGTCTGCCACGCGGCGCTCGTGGGGTCTTCGCCAGCAGCCACGATGGCCGCTATGCACCAGGCGTCCGTGTCGGCATTGGTGGCACCCCATGATTCGAAACCACCAGTGTCTACCTGTGTTGACTTGATGAACGCCAGCGCGTCCTGGATTGCGGATGAGCCAGCAGCCTCGCCACTGGCGACAAGGGCCATGATGGGCGCTGCAGTGCTGTCGGCGTCGCTTGCCTGACCCACGGCCCAGCCCCAGCCGCCGTCCGTGTTCTGGTTAGTCTTGATGAAGTTTGCGCTGTTCGCAATGATCGGTTCGCTCGGGTCGATTCCCGCCGAGACCAGTGCCATGATGCCCCAGGCATCATCGTTCAGGGCCGATGTGCTCCCTATCTGGGAACCGTCGTACGCTGCCTCCAGCAGGCTGACGAAGTCTATGCCGCCGAAGTTCGTCGGGTCCTGGTCGGCGGCCGTTATCGCCAGTATCATGCGGGCGTACTCGATGGTCAGCGTGGCCATGCCCGCGTTCGCTGCCAGATAGTCGACAATCGAGTCGCCACCTGCGTCCCATGTGTTCGGGTCCTCGCCGGCGGCGGCGGCCGCCATTACTACCCATACGGAATTGCTAAATCCCCCGATGCTGCCATCTGCCTGTTGCTGGTCCTGCAAGTAGGAGAGGGCGTCGGCGACGGGTGCATCAGCAGGCGTCAGCGGGTAGGGTGAATACGCCTGCGTGACAGGAGCACCCAGAAGCAGCACCACCAGCGCACATGTGAGCACTATGCCCGTCAGCAGACGGCTACGCTTTCTAATTCGCACCATGAACCTCCTCAGTTCGATAGCGAACCACTGCGACGGCCCGGAGGGCCGAGCGCAGGCGATCCGCACCCTCATTTGATCAGCTTGGACTGGCTTGACTTCTCTCACGGACACCGGTTGTTCGCTGTCCGACAGTGACTCCTGTCCCTCCTTTATCTCACCCTGTCAGCTGCTTCCAGGAGGAGACCCCCACGGGCCCCCGCAGCCTGTGAGAGCCCGTGGGGGAAGTGCCCGGACACCTAGCGAATGCCGGGAGAGACCTATCTCCCGACCCGTCGCGCCTTGGGATTCTCCTTGCCAGGAGTGTCGATTCCTGAGGGCGCAGGCCCTGAACTCGTTGAACAGGTTGTTCGGACTGTGAGTACACAATACCGGATTAAAGTCAAGCAAGGTTGATTATAGCATCGGCGTGACCCTGTGTCAACCCTCTATGGTTGTTGGTGCCTGACTTTGGCGGCGCCAATTGTGCAGCCGGATATTCTTGTTCTCGGCATGAGATGCTATGATATCCATTGGCATTCAGGGCACTCGCTGCAGGGGTGCCGGGTGATCCCTGTGTATATGGGAGACAGGAATGAAGCGAAGGGAATCACCGGTGAGCAAGGGATTGCGGCCATGTTTGCGCAGTCAACTCGGAGGACGAGATGACAGTAGCTTTGGAGCTGGCTCTCCGCGGATCATGAGCGATAGGAGGTACGCTTGACAGCAGTAATCTCATGGAGCGGTGGCAAGGATAGCTGCCTGGCACTGTACAGGGCTGTGTCGGCGGGTGTGCGTGTAACGCATATGCTCAATCTGATCGGCGAGGACAGCCGGAGGTCGATGTCCCACGGGTTGCCGCCCGAGCTGATCGGGGCTCAGGCCCGGGCCTTGGGTATCGAGCTGGTGCAGATAGGGGTCAGTTGGGATACCTACGAGCGCGAGTTCTGCAGGACACTGGCTGATCTGAAGGCCAAGGGCGTGGATACGCTGGTCACAGGTGACATCGACTTGCCTGCGAGCAGGGAATGGAACGAAAGGATATGCTCAGAGATAGGTATCGGTCTTCGAATGCCCCTGTGGGGAGAAGCCCCGGAGGCCATCATGCGGGAGTTCCTGGAGGCCGGTTTCCAGGCGGTCGTGGTGTGCTGTAAGGGGAGCGCTCTTGACGCCGGGTGGATCGGCCGGGGTGTGGATGGGGATTTCGCAAAGGACCTGCTGCAGGATGACGGATTGCCGGTCCATCTTTGTGGCGAGGGCGGCGAGTACCACACGGTGGTGGTCGACGGGCCGCTATTCGGGAGGAGCGTACGCCTCCTCGATGCTGCATGCGTGCACAAGGATGGCTACTGGTTCCTGGACATCAGGGATTTCGATGTTGAGGCCAAGCCGTGTCGCGAGGGAACGCAGAGATGAGGTTTCACTCTGACCCTGCACCGGCGATTGTGTGCTTGTGAAGGATGTGCGCGGGTAGTGGTCTGACGGGTAGCTCGGGAGGTAGCCATGATTCAGTTACTGCGGAACATCAACGTGCTCACCAAGTTCCAGATCCTGGTGGAGGTGGCGCGGAACCAGCCTGACGTACAACAACGCGATATCGCGAAAAGGCTCGGCATCAGCCCTCAGGCTGTGTCGGACTACGTCAAGGAGATAATCCGGGATGGCTGGCTCAGCTCTGAGGGACGTTCCAAGTACAGGGTGACCAAAGAGGGCGTGGACTGGATGCTGAAGAGACTGAAGGAATGGGAGGACTATTCCGGTACCGCACAGAAGGCGGTAGCGTTCATGCTGGTGTCGCCTGCCATAGCTGGCTGCAATGTGTCGAAGGGTCAGACGGTCGGGCTGGTGATGCGGGATGGCCTGCTTCAGGCCGTGGAAGATCCCGGGGCTGAGGCCAAGGGTGTGGCTGTCTCGGACGCAGGGAAGGGCGAAGATGTCGGCGTATCCAACATCGAGGGGATACTGCCCATCGACATGAGAAGGATTGTGGTGATCAGGGTGCCGGCGATCCAGAAAGGGGGCTCCAGGAGCACCGATTCGGGCAAGCTGAAGGAGATTGCCGACGGGAGGCAACTGATCGGTGCTATCGGCCTCGAAGCGCTTGTTGCCCTGAGGAAGGTCGATATTGAGCCGAACTGCGTCTATGGCGTGAAGGAAGCCATTGTACAGGCGCAGAGGAGCGGGCTGTCGGTTGCCGTAGCGTGTGTGGACAGTGATTTGCCCGACCTGGTCAAGGCCCTGGAGGACGCTGATGCCGAGCACGAGATACTCGATGGGCGGATGACCTCGTCGTGATTCCCTGGTCAGATGCCTGTATACAACCTCGGGCTAATCGCTACGCGTCTTCCTTCTTAAGCGTATCAGGCCCCTGACCTCATCGCAGATAGGCTCGTCGGGGCAGCTTCTGCAATCCACGTATTCGCTGGTGCACTCATATGTCCCGTCAGCCTGCATCTTGAACCTGCGACTGAGCGCTTCGCTGCGCTCCTTCTGTACCTCGGCTGCTATTCCCTTCAGTCCCTCGACATCTTCACTGCTGGAGGTCACGAAGACGACCTCTGCGGCCTCTATTATGGGCAGCTCCGACTTGTATACCGCCATCAGGGCCCGGCCAAGAGTCTCGAAGGTAAATCCCTTCTCGACGGCACTCTTGCTCACCCTGGTCCACATGCGCTGGCGTTGGGGAGCCAGCCTCACCATGTAGCCCTCAATCCTGTTTGAGATCATGTGGTGCTGCTCCAACACGAGATGGTGCTGGTCCCTCAGTTCGTTGCCAGCGACCAGAAGGACCTGCGCGAAGGGCAGACTCCGGCCGACCGACTCTGGTACGTCGGGACCCACCAGGGTGATTACGCCGTCTCTCACCAGCGACGTGTCGTGAGAGGTCAGCACGAAAGCGCAGGAGCCGAGGTCGGGGCTGCCCAGCTCGACAGCTGTATCTTCCTTCAATATGATGTTCGCCCCCTGTACGGGGCCGACACCGACGGGCAGTCCCTCCGCGAGGGCCCCAATGCCGGACGGGCATTTGGTCTCCTGGAGTCGCCCGCTGCCACGGATTGCCTCCAGGTACGATCGGAGTTTGTCTATGGACGAGTCTGGTATTTCCAAGTCGTTGGCTCTGTTCCTAGCTGGACTTTTCAAACGGGAAGTGTGCAGAACGGATGGCCTCGATTGCCGTTCTGGATGGGGAACGTCTTACGCCATTAGCGGTTTCCGATCTCAGTGTATGGTTCTCATGTGCCGGGCTGCTTTCGCAGCCTGTCCTGCGCGAGGAGCGCTGCACCTATGGCTCCGACCAGTTGGGGATCGACCTCCGGTCTCTTCATCTCGAGCTTGATATGGGCCTGCAGTCCCTGGATCAGCCTTTCATTCTTGGCGCAGCCGCCACAGACCAGGACATCCTCCTTTATGCCCACCGGCCCGGCTATTGCCACGATCCTGCGTACAATGGAGTCATGAACACCGGCCACAATATCGGCCAGCTCCCGTCCCTCGTTCAGCAGCGTAACCACCTCTGACTCGGCGAACACGCAGCATTGGGAGGAGACCTTGGCTGGCGTCCGGGACCTGGCCGCGACCGCTGCCATGTCCCCCAGCTTCAACTCCAGTGCCTCCGCTGCGACCTCGAGGAAGCGCCCGCTCCCCGCCGCGCACTTGTCGTTCGAGTTGGAGTCCACGATCTTACCGGCGTCATTGATGCTGAGGGCCCTGATGTTCTGTCCGCCGATGTCGATTACGGTCCTCGTCGAGGGTAGAAGCCATTGGGCTCCCCTGGCGAGGCAGGCGCCCTCGCCGACCTGAGAGTCCGCAAAGGGGACCCGCTTCCTTCCCCAGCCGGTGCTGATGGAGCAACCCACGTCTGCCGCCCTTAGGCCGGCATCCGAAAGCGCGGCATTCAGCAGATCGGTCGCCACCTGCTCCGGGGCGGCCGTGATCCCGCGGATCGCCGAGGACAACATTCGCCCGTTATCCATGACGGCTATCTTGGCAGCGAGAGCGCCGAAATCGCATCCAACTGTAAACATTCGTCCTCCGGAGTTGCCTCTATGCCCCACTGCCGTGAAGCTGGTCATTTGCGAAGAGACAAGCGCCCAAGGCCCCGACAAGCTGAGGGTCTATTGGCAGACCTCTGGGCTCAACGCGCAGCATTTCCTCGAGCTCCTTGACAACACCGGCGTTCTTCGCCACTCCTCCGGTCAGACATACGTCTTCCTCCACGCCGACGCGCTTGACCAGGGCCCTGACCCGCTCCGCCATGGCCCGGTTGATACCGGCGGCTATGTCCGCGGTTGCCCTGCCTTCGTAGACGGAATACAGGACCTCGGTCTCCGCATAGACGCTGCAAACGTTGGTGATGGAAACCGGCGCTTCGGATTCGAGGGCTGACGGGCCGAGGTCTTCAATGCCAACCCGCAGGAGCTTGGCCATGAACTCCAGGAACCTCCCGGTACCTGCGGCGCACTTGTCGTTCATGACGAAGTTCTGGAGCCGCCCCTCCTCATCTACCCTGATGACCTTGCAGTCCTGGCCGCCGACGTCTATCACAGTCCTGATAGAGGGTACGAGCCACTGGGCGCCCCTGCCATGGCACGATATCTCGGAGACATTGCCGTTGGCGAACGGTATGTTCTCTCTGCCGTACCCGGTGGCAACGCAGTAGTCGATGTCGCTGTAGCCGAGGCCGGCGTTCGCCAGCGCCAGGCCCATGACATCGGCCGCAGACTGCTCGGGCCTTGGCCTGACCTTGATTATCTCGGCTGCTATGATGGTCCCGTTCTTCATGACGAGCGCTTCGGCGCTCAGCGAGCCCACGTCGCAGCCGGCAAGTATCATTTGCTTCCTCAAGCCAGGTTCGAGACGAACTCCTCGATCTGCTCCTTGATGACCGGAGTCGGGGTGACTCTCTTATCTAGTATATCAGTCTCCAGCCGGAGCGTGGGAATCCCCATCTCATTCTTCAGCTTATCTGTCATCAGCCGCAGGCAGCCCCACGTCTGCTTGCATGCCAGATTGCCGGAGTAAATGCAGGCGTCGATGTCCAGCTCCCTGGCCAGGAACATCATGTCCTCCGCCCAGCCAGCCGGCCCATCCCAGGCTCCCTTGTGCTGTCTCGTCATGGGCTGGTTAAGAGTCCTGTCTGCGAGGCCGTCAATCATCGTATCGATGCTCGAGGTGTCGATGACTTTGTCCGGGTACCAGCCGAAGCAGTCCTGGACAAAGGCTACCCCGATCTCCTCGAGCCACCTGAACAGCTCCATATCGAAGTATATGCCGCTGTAGGTCCAAAGGGTCCTGGCCCGCTGGTTCGGGAAGGCTCCCTCCCCCTTCTCCACCAGAGACTTCGCCGTATCGCGGGCTATGCGGAAGTACTCTATCGCCTCAGGACGACCTGACCAGATGTACTTCATGAGTTCGACCAGCACGCAGTAGATGTTGGAGAGCGGATAGGGTTTCGCCTTCTTGAGGTCCTGTATCTCCCAGTAGAGTCGAATCTGCTCGTTGGAGTCCTCGAGTATCTCCTTGAGCCTGTCGTAGTCCAGCTTCTGCCCGTTTATCTCCTCAAGACGCTCAACCATCCTTCTGAACTCTCTCCGGTAGTACCGGAAGGAACGGTCGTCGTGGTAGTACGGTGCGTCGAGGTTCAACAGCGGGACGTCCCATGTCTCTGCCATCCACTCGTGCAGCTTCGCGTTCGGGTCGCAGGAGCCGGGACCGGCGTTGATGATCACGTCGGGCGTGATCTCAGCCTGCTCGACGATCATACCGACAGTGGCCTTGTGGCCTCCGCATATGCTGTCGGGAAGGCCGGCGTTTATGGGCGCATCGATGTACTCCTCGCAACCCAATGCCAGCACAGGGATAATTCCTGCGGCCTCCGTACACACCGGGGCCATATCCATGGCATCGAGTAGCTCACGCGGGAAGCTGAAGCAGTAGAACGCAACCTTCCCTCCCTGTGACCGCCTCTCGAGGACGCTGGTCAGGGCTGTGTTGAATATCTTGAGACCGGTGATGGACATCTTGATGTAGTGGGGGTTGGTGAATCCTTTGAGCAGAGACGCCGCGTCAGGCGGCAGGCCCTTCGCCAACTCCTCGAGCGCTGAGACATCCTCGGGCAGAGCAGCCACACCCCCCATCAGGGCCGAGGTCTCTTCCCAGAGCGTTGGTGTTCTTACCATGTCCTACCTCCCCAGCCTTTCGAGGAAGGCCTGAACCCTAGTGCGAAACCGCCCGGTGTCGGCCAGGGGCCCGTATTCCCGCTCCAGCTTCAGAGTAGGAATTCCTTCCTTCTCCAGTGCCCTCTCGATCATTGCGTTCTCGACCCCGTGGAGGTCACAGAACTTGATGGCCTGCATAATGACCCCGTCGACGTTTGCCTCTTTCGTGGCGCTCTTCAGGAAATCAAGCCTCTCCTTTAGCGCCCCGTACATGCGAGGGCAGGGTACATGGTAGTAGTAGCGAGCGGTCAGGTTGTCCATGGGATCGCCCGTCTCCTCGACCATGTCCCAGAAGTACCTGGCCCCGAAACAAAGGGAGTCAGCAACCACCAGGCCCCCAGCTTCCTCGATCAGCTCCACCAGTGCCGGATCGTCATTAGTGCTCCCCACGAGCATGATCCTGGCCCTGTAGTCGGAGATGCCGTCGCGGTTGCTGAGTTCGTCCAGCTTCACCTTCAACAGCCGGTTGTATTCGTCTCTGGGCATGGAGGCACTCGCCACGAGGATTCTGAGCGTCTCCGCGCCTGTAAGATTAGGGGCCTTCTGCGTTCTGAGCTTGTATAGCTGTTTGAGAAGGCTTCTAGTCTCATCGTAGGTGTGGATTGCGTCCTTCAGGCTCTCGTCACTGACCTTGACTCCGAAGAAGTCCTCGAAGGTGTTCTTGAACGTAGCGACCTCTTCCCTGTACCACTGCAGCCCGTCATCCGTGAGAACGTGTGGGACAGGCAGCATGTACATGAAAGACGGGGTATTCTCCTGAGCCTTCCAGTTCTCGTAACCACGGCGTGTGTGGTCACACCCGTTGTTGAAGACTACCCCGTCCAGGAAGTCGTATTCCCCGGTCAGCGCCAGCTCCAGTATGCTGCGGGCGAAGCTGCAGTTGGCGATCCTGGTGAGCCAGGCGTCGGCAAGGGATGTGCCCACACAACCAGTCCCCCTCAGCCTGAACGGGAGCATACCGGCGGCCGATATGATTTCCTCCGGCATGTAGGTGCACGCATAGCCTATGACCTTGCCGCCCTCCTTCTTCCAGCTCTCGACGAAGGGATTGGACAGGGTCTCGCACAGCGTGGTCAGGTGGTCCGCTTCCTGTGCCAACATAGGCTGCTACCTCCATCCCCTTGATCTAGCCGGGGCCAGGCGCACCAGGGATCGGCTCGTCAGTTGGTACCCGAGGTGGTTGGCATGGCCGTCTCCCCTGCTCGCTCGGCTCGGGGAGCGCCTTCGAGGACGGTTTCCAACCGCTCCGACAGCCGCTTGCCCAAGGCCACAATCACGAGGGTCGGCGGCACGCCGAAAGCGTCCGGGATGACGCTGGTGTCGCAGCAGTACAGGTTCTTGACCGAGGTCTCGAGGTTCGAGTCCACCATTTCGCCTACCCTCACCGTCGCACCCGGATGGCCGACGATAACGCTGGAATGGTCGATGTTATAGGGATCACAGCCAGCTTTGACCAGGATCTTCTCGGCGGCCGTTGCCCCCCACTCAAGTCTCGATATATCCCTCTTGGTCCGTGGCTTGCTGACCCTGCCGTCAAGGTAGACCTGCCCGTCCAGCTCGTCAGATATCTTGACCATCACCCCGATCGCCTTTCCCCAGCGGAGGAAGGCATTGCCAGCCCTGAGAGGCTTGTCCTGAAACCTCTGGAGGGACCAGAACAGCCTCGGGCCGCTCACGTTGGAGAAAGTGACCCCGTGTTCGTCGTCATGGCAGCCGACGACGAACAGCATGTCACGCATGCCGCCCTTGCCTTCCTTGAAATAGCCGAATACCATGATCGCCGGGTCTCCGGTGAACCACTTGCCGGCGTCGTCGAACCCCGACCGCTTCAGGATACGGGCTGTACCTATGCCACCGGCGGCACATACCACGACCTTGCTGCTGATCTCGTATTCCTTGCCGTCGCTGCCTTTCCCCCTGACTCCGCCCGCCATGCCGTTCTCGATTATCACATCCCGGATCTCTACCTTGGGCAGCAGTACGGCCCCGTTTTTCTCAGCTTCCTCTGCGAACACCATCCCGGTCCATTTGGCGCCACGAGGACAGCCATACGGGCACATAGGGCAATCGGCCTTACACTTCTCGAAGTCAACGAACTTGTCGATCACCTCCCAGGGGTAGCCAAGGTCCTGCGCTGCGCTGAGAAGCCTCTTCGACCCGTCGCCTACGAGTTCCAGTGGGGCCTTGTTGACCCAGCAGTCCTTCTTTGCCTCGGCCATGTACCCGGTGATGTCAATGCCATACTGTTGCCACAGGGCTGGGTGCGGCACGAAGGCCGACCCGGCGTAGATCAGCGTCCCTCCGCCGATGCCCTTTCCCTGCACTATCCAGTCGCCCTCGACCGTCCTGAACAGGAAACCGTATTTCTCCATATAGCGTACCGGGGCCAGCAGCGACCCATAGAACCGCTTGCTGTATACGCCCTTCTCCACCAGGATGACTCTCTTTCCCTTCTTGGAGAGTTCCCTGGCAATGGTGCAACCTCCCGGGCCGCCGCCTGCCACAACAACATCCGCCTCCATCCTTTTGACTTCTTTGCCCATCTCTCAGTCCTGCACTTTCGTCGAGTGACCTCAAATGCGTCTTAGCATGGGTATACCAGCGGCGAGCAAGTCGCCGGACATGGGGGTATCAATACTGCATGTATGACGACGCCATGTCAAGCGCGTAAGCTCAACTTTTGTCCAAAGGTTACGGCAAAAGCGGTGTTCGGTGGGGGCTGGGCGGTCAGCTTCCGCGCGCGGTCTCCCGCCTCATCAGTTCTGCCATCCTCTCCAGGCTGTCGGGCCCCACTACTCCGAGAAGCTCCACCAGTTCATCCGTGGTGAAGACCTCATTGACTTGAATCGCGCCATGCCTCAACGCCATGATGAATGCCTGAGCCCTGTTCGTCACGTTGAGCTTGGCACATGCCTGGTGCAGGAGCAGCTTGACGGTGCTTGTGGACGTGCTCAATCGCTCAGCGATCTCCTGGTTCGTGAGTCCTCTGGCCACCAGGATCAGGACATCCTTCTCTCCTTCAGTCAGGTCAACGTGGCCCTCCTCGGCGACGGGCATCTTCGCAGCAAGCGGCTTGACGCGCTCCTCCTCGATCTTCTTCCTCAGCAGCTTGGCGAGGGACTCGACCCTGTCGGGACCCAGGGAGGCCGTCAGTTCCACCAGTTCGTCCGTGGAGAAGACCTCGTTGACGCCTATGGCCCTGCGCCTCATGGCGAAGAACACAGCCTCGATCCTGTTGCGTGCATTCATCTTGTTGCACGCCCCGTAGAGCAGTGTCTTGACTCTGCTGAGTGGGATACCCAGGTATTCCGCGATGTCCTGGTTCGTCATGCCCCTGGCGACAAGCACCAGGACACTCCGCTCCGCCTCCGTGATCATAGAGCTCTTCTTCCTCATATGTCCCCAGGCACGCTGCAGTCGCGGTATTGGTGATCCTAACTTTAGTCAGACGAAAGAATCGAGTCAAGGGCTGGGTACGCAGAGAGTCACCGGGACCAAGGGGCTTCTGACCTTGCACTACTGATGCTGGCTTACTCAAGCGCGATAGGGATTGTCTCGCTCGGCTGAACCCGGGATGAGACCGGCTTCGATAAGCACACGCTTAGTGGCTTCGTATCCCCGGTCAACCATACTGCGCCATGTCGTGGCGTCGGCGTTGGCGGTGAAGTCGAGCCAGTGGAATCCCCGGAGGGGAATGAAGGCCTCGTAGTAGGGGTATGTGGCACGGACCGCCGAGCGCCATTGCTCGGTCAATGTCGTTTCCGACGTGACGATTATATCGACGACGCGAAGGGCCCGTTCTATTCCGACGAACTCACCCAAAGGGCCCTCGGGTGACAGGAACTCGAACTCGGGGTTCTGGGCGAGCGCATCCGTGCCGTGGGGAGGAATGCCCTCTGTGGAACCGGGCCGGTGCCATTTGGGGGCGGGACATTCCCATTCGGGGGGAGCATCCAGGTCCGGGTCGACGATGAGGCCCAGCTTCGGCCTGGCATGGTCAACGGCCTTGGGGTGGAGGTAGCCCTCATGTCCGCCGGTGAACAGCCAGAATGGGTAGTTGCAGATTATGCCGCCGTCCATGATCTCGAAGGTCGTGTCGGTCTCGGTATACTTGCTCGGCCGAAAGAACATGGGAACGCTGGTGGAGTCCCGAACGGCCTGGGCAACCTCCATGTTGCCCGCGGTCAGCCTGGTATGGATCTGGAGTCGCTTCGACCTGTCAGGGTGCGACACATTCGCGGCGGTCACGGCCAGCTCCATTGGCAGGTCCTTGAATCTCACCGGAGACACAGGCTCTCCGGTCTGATCACCCAGCTTGGCCTCGATTAGCTCCTTGACGGTCTCGTAGAGGACTCTGCCCTCGAAGAGACCACCCTCGAAGGCCCAGTTCACCAGAAGCCTGTACTCGGTGACTGCATCGGTGAAGGCTTTCCACGCAGCGTCGGCTATGTCAGTGCGCAGTTGCTCCAGAGTACCAGGCAGAAAGCTCCTTATGGCTGGAGTCTCCTCCGGGTAGAAATGCAGTGCAGTATCCAGTACACGCCTGATCCGCTGCCTGAACGGGTCGAATTTGCCTAACGATAGCCCGACTACTCTGTCCGTCAGTTCATCTGCCAGCTTCCCTCGGGTTGGGAGTCGCTTCAGCTCCTTGCCGAACAGCTCATCTACCGCGTTCAGCTTGATAGCCTTCCATAAATGGGTTCTTCTCATCGTCGCAAGGCTCAAGTCCCCCGACGACCGGGGCGGATCGAGAAAGGTGGAAAGGTTGATTGGCTGAGTGATGGAACGGGGAAGCGAGTCGGGCCTGGGTGTGTGGGTATCGGGGGAGGCCAGGAGCCACTCTAGCTCGGTTGCGTTGTAGCCCGCCGCCACCAGTGCCCCCACCAATGAGCCTGCCGACGTGCCCGCTACGCGCACGGGCCAGAGCCCGTGGTCCTGTAGGGCTCTGAGTGCGCCGACATACGCGATTCCCAGCGCCCCGCCGCCCGCCATCACGACGTCGATCTCGCGAACCTGGCCTGATGATGTTCTCCGGCCCATACCATCCTCGTATTACGTTTCTGACAGGTGATCCTCAGCCGTCAGCCTTTATGTGGTGCTCTTCTTTCGAACGCTGATCAGCTCCCTGATGTCGTCACATACCGGCCGGTCGGGACACTCCTCACAGGACAGGGTGCTCTGGCACTCGAGAGCGCCGTCCGCCGCCCTCACCAGGCGCTGTCGTCGCAGGTCATGTGATAGCTTGCGTACCTGGGCTCCGATCGTCTCCAGCGCGCGAACGTCTTCCTCGCATGATGTCACAAATAGTATCTCAGCTGCGTCAACACCGGGCAAGCCTGTGCGCAGATGCTGGGTTACTCTCTCCCCGAGCGCTTGCAGCGAGAAGCCGCCATCGAAGGCGTCGTGGCTCACGCGTGCCCAGACTTTCCCTCCAGTCCTGCGAACGGAATAACCCGGGATACGCTCCGCCGTGTGCAACGCCCTCTCTATCTCAATGAGGCTGTGTTCCTGTAGCGACTCGCTGGCCACGAGGGTGACCTGGCCGAATGGCAGCCGAGACTGCAAACCATCCGGCACGTCGGGCCCGATCAGTGACGTCCGCCCGTCTGATAGCAGTGAGGTGTTGCCCGTCCAGAGGGTGAACCAGCAGCTCGCCGTCTCAGGCCCGCCGAGCTCGACGGCGGTGTTCTCCTTGAGGACCAGGCTGTCACGCGGGCGTTCGCCATGTTTGACCGCGCGACTGTCCGGTCGGGCGTCCCAGTGCCGCACCGGTCTCCCCATCGAACTACGCTGGTCCACATACTCTCGGACCAGCGCGATATACTGGTCAAACGGGTCCATCGCCTATGAGCGCAACACGAGGTCTGCCCTGCCGATCTCTTCGAGGTAGGCGGGGTACTTCTTGTAGAGAGGCTTGATTACGGGCAGCAGCTTGAGGATCTTCGGAATAGGGCCCCTCGCAACGATCGTCTTCGTAGTCAGTGCTTTCGCCAGGTTCACCTGTCCGTGCCAGAACTTGTGCGCGACATCGGAGGTCAGAGTGAACGTAGCCGTCGGGGCCACGCTATCGTCATTGACCAGCACTACGAAGGGATCTTTGGTGAAGTCCAGCGTCAGGGACAGTTCGGGCTCCCGCCACACGAACTTGACGATCAGCCCGATGTCGGACAGCTTTCTCTGTATCTCCAGCAGGTCTGCGTCGCCTTGCGTCACTCCTTCCGCCATGCGGCGGAAGAAGCCGCCCAGGACGCCTTCACATTCGCCTGAATCCTTGAAATATGGCACTCCGACCTCCTTTCAGACCGTTACTGGTGCCTCATGAACCCCGTAGCGTCACGCAGCTTCCTTCCTGGGTTTGACGACATCCTCGATGAAGTCCGCCAGCTGCTCCTGGATGGTCTCGGCCTGTGTGACTCGCGGGTCGAACATGTCGAACTCGAAGTACAGCAGCGGAATGTCCGCCTCACGCGAAGCCTCCCGGAACAGGCCGATGCCCCCGAGTCCGTGCTTGCATGCCACGTGGCCCGCGAAGATGCCGAAATCAGCGTCGTAATCGCTGCACAGCCGTATGTAGTCGTCGATGAAGCTGTCTATCGGCCCCTTGAACTGGCGCGACATGGGCAGTATCCTGAGCGACTTCCGGGCGAGCCCTTCGAGCATGGACTCAGATGACGACGTGTCGATCAGCGCCTCAGACGCATAGTAGCCGAACAGGTCCATCGGGATCGCCAGGCGTAGCTCGCTCTCCATCCAATCGTAGAACTGCAGGTCCCACCATACCGGGTCCTGGTACCATACCGCCCGGTAGAGCTCGCCGCCTTCGACCGCGCTCTCGCCTCGCTCTATGCGCTCCTTTGCCTCGTCGCGAAACGACTTCGCTATCGCTGTACCCTCGGGGTCACCCGAGAATGCTACGAGCAAGGCGGTGTTGAGGGCCACGATCTTGCTCACCTGGGGGCAGGGATTGTGCCGGCGCAACTCGTTCCAGTCGCGCAGGTACTCGGCCGTGCGGTTGGACTCCTCGCAGACCTGATGGAACCTGTCCCAGCTGAACTTCCTGCCCGTGTGCTCCTCGAGAAACGGGATAGCCTCTCGGTACTGCTTCGCCAGGTATTTGACTTCCCGATCTCCCGAAAGGTACGGTACGTCCATGAGGCGCATGGGCTTCCGCTTCATCTCCGTCAGGCACTTGATGGCGGCTATCTGCGAGTCGCAGGGCGTGTTGTGGTAGAACGTGCAAACGGGCTCGGGATAGAGGTCGTTCAGGACCGTTCCCACAGCGGCCTTGTCAATGGAGCATACCTCCGCAGCCACGCCGTGCGCCTCTGCGTCGTCGATGAGCGCCACGGTGTAGTCGACGTCGCCGACGAGGTCCTGCAGTACGGTCAGCAGCTCGATGGGCATGGTCTGCACTCCATCGAGTCCTCTGATCAGCTCGGGCGTGCACCCGCAGTTGTGCCAGACGATGGGACGGCCCTCGTCTTCCGCTCTGAACAGGTCCTCCATGAACTTGCGGAATCCGTGCAGGATCCCGTTCATGCCCTTCGAGTCAGGGTCCTCCTCGTAGAGCTCGATCAGCCCCGTCGCCCCCTCATAGACGACCTCCCAGTCCTCCCTTCTCTCTTTCCCTGCTATCGCCATGCTGTCCCCCTTCGGCCCGGACTGGCCCTACTTGCCCATCTGTTCGAGAAAGGCCTGGACCCGAGTCTTCACCTGCCCCGATGCCGCCACCTGGTACTCCCTCTCCAGTCCGAGGAAGGGTATACTCTCCTGCTTCATCCTCCAGAACAGGTTGTGCCCGTCGCCCGCCCATGGGTCGCAGAACTTCATTCTCTGGAATATGATTCCGTCGGCCTTGAACTCGGCCAGCGTATCTTTGAGCATGGCCACCTGCTCGTCGAAGCACTCCACCATCCTGGCGCACGGCACCTGGAAGAAGTGATGCCGCGCGATGCGCTCCAGAGGATCGCCCCCATCCGGACCGACGGGATCGCCGAACGAGCGCTGGCCGAAGCACACGACCTCGGCAACGGACAGCGCGCCCTGCTGTTCGATGCCTTCCAGGTACTCGGGGTTGTCCATCTCGCCACCGGCAATGATAACGCGGGCTCGGTAGTCTGAGTTGCCGGTCTCGCCATTGAGGCCTCGCAGGAGGTCGTCCATCAGGGCATTGAAATCACCCTTGGGCATGAGATGCGCCGCGATCGTGACGATCAGGGCTTCCTCTCCGGTCACGGGCGGCGCATCCTTCTTGCGCAGGTCGTAGAGTCTGCCTACCCGCTCACGAGTTGCGTCGTGAAGGGCTATCGCCTCCTCGAGCCCGTCATCCGTGATCGAGACGGCGAAATGAGCTTCCATCTCCGATATCACCCGTCTCAGCTCCTCGATGTACCAGTCGAAGAGCCTGTCCTTGGGGACCCTGGGAATGGAGAGGATACTGACGAATGGAGTGTTGACCTTCTTGCTGAAGAGATCGGCGGCACGACGTATGTGATCGCAGTTCTGGGCCAGCACGACGCCGTCCATAAAGCCGAGCTCGCCCCTGAGGGCCAGGCTGACCGTGTGCCGGACGAATGTACAGACGCGCGTGCTCATGTATGCATCGCCATCGGAGCTGTCCTCGCTGCCCCCGCCCCGCAGCCGGTAGGGCATGAAGCCGGCCGCCGTGAATACCTCCTCGGGTATGTACGAGCAGTAGTACCCCATCACACGTCCACCACACTCCCTCCAGCGATCGAGGTAGGGGTTCCTCGGGCCCGCCACTATATTCCTGAAGGTCCCCAGGACTTCCTCTTTGCCCATTGCCGGCTTCCTTTCCCTATGCCGTGTTGCCTTGGGGGTCACAAGGGCAGATCGTAGTACGCGCGGCACACGTCGAAGCGGCCCAACTGCGCGCCGCCCTCCCAGAGCTGGATGATCTTGCTGTCCCGCCAGTACTTCTCGACATTGCAGTCCCTGACGTAGCCGTAGCTGCCCATCAGCTCCATGGCGCGATTTGCCACCATGACGGACATGTCGGCGGCGTACACCTTGGCTATGCTGGCGTAGGAGAGCTGTTCCAGTGAGTGGATATCGCCGTACTCCTCCGGGTGATCGAATCGGTATGCCGCCGAGACGTAGGTGATGCGTGAGGTCTCTATGCCGATTGCCATATCCGCGAGCATACCTGCTGCGATGGAGTGGTCTCTGATAGGCTTGCCGGTCCTGCCGACGACTCTGTCGCCGGTGAAGGCCAGGACCTCCTCGAAGGCTCCCTGCGCGTTGCCTGTAGACATGGCGGCGCTCGCCGTTCTCCCTATGGTCAGGTTGGCGTGGAAGTACTTGGCGTCCTCGCCCGGACCTGCCACGCGGAACCCCTTCGGCACGCGCACGTTGTCCAGGTAGGTTGTCGTGTTGCGGTCGGCGGCCATTCCGGCCTTCTTCTCAAATTTGCCGAAGGACAGGCCCTTTGCGTCGCCCGGCACGTAGATCAGGGCTATGCCCTCATCGCCGAGCTTAGGGTCTGTGGTGCATACCATCAGGTAGGCGTCGGAGATGCCGGAGTTGGAGGCCCACATCTTCTGCCCGTTGATGACCCATTCATCGCCGTCCAGCGTCGCTATGGTCGATATCTTCCGCCCCTGCATGCCGGGGTTCTCGATATCGCACCCGCCGCCGCCCGCCGGGCCGCCCGGCTCCGTCATGTTGAAGCACCCTATCTTCAAGTCGTCGCCGCAGAACATGGGGCCGAAGTAGTCGATGACCTGCTCGTTTCCTGCCCAGATCGCGGGCAGGAAGGGCCAGAGGCAGCATGCTATGGCAACCGCGATGCCCGAGTCACCGCGCGCGACCTCCTCCAACGCCGGCCCGAGTGTCAGGGCGGAGTGAATATCCGAGCCCCCGTACTTCTCCGGGAAGATTGCTCTCATGAAGCCGAGGTTGGCCAGGCCCTGCAGAAGTTCCGTCACTATGCTGTGGTTCTCGTCGTCGTCGATCTTCTGCCTGGCCGGCATGATCTCGTCATCGACGAAATCGCGCACCAGGTCCTTCAGAACGAGGTCTTCCTCTTTGAAGAGAGCGCTGAGCATGCTGTGCTGGTGCATGGCCTACCTCCGCTCATTGTCAGTTCAGGCGGACTACGCAAGGCCGAAGAGGCGATGCTTCCGCCTTCAATACAACGATGTCTACCGGTCTCGGTAGCTCTAGCCAGAAGAGAACGCGACTGAGGAGGTGGGCGGAATCCTCCTCGGCAGCACTCGTGACACACTAGCTGCCGGCGTCGTGTGGTTGGGGGTGTCCTCTACCACGTAATCTATGCGAGCGGCGTTGGTTTGTCAAATAATGCGGGCGGTTCGCTGTACGTGGTTGTTGATCTCGCTACCGACGCATCTTCTTGGGCGGGTGAGTCTCGGCAGGAAAATGAGCTCCGTGAGCCTCGACAAGGCTCTTGAACTTCTCCAGGTCAGCCCTGGCCCGGCGTCTGATCATACCGCTCAGGAACGGCAGCAGCAGCTTCATGAAGAACTAGTCGCGCATTCCCGTCAACTGGGTCCGTGTCAATGGTGATGCGGCAACAGCGATTTGGCTCAGACCGTGTTCTTGCCTCTAGAGGACATCCGAGAACGGTTGAGGTGCGTGGGCGCTTCTACGCGCGAGGGCGAAGCCAATTGGGTATTCCACGAGCTAAAGAGGGAAAATCGGGCGCCACTCCCACCGTCCGATTCTCCTCGGCCTGGCTCCCTGGAGCGATCGTCGCTACAACAGGAGCCCGTTTGCTGCTACCGCTACCGTCTTACGGGAGAATAGCAGTCTGAGCAGTACACCGGTCGCCCGTTGGTGGGCTCGAAGGGTACTTGGCAGTTCTGGCCGCAAGTGGCACAGACGGCGTCATGCATTTGCCGCTCCTGCCGGTAGCCGTTGCCATAGCGCTGTTGTTTCTTGGCTGCTCGGCAGTCGGGGCAACGCCTAGGCTCGTTCTCGAAGCCTTTGCTCGCGAAGAACTCCTGCTCGGAGGCACTGAATGTGAAAGCCATGCCGCAATCCGAGCAAGTCAGGGTCTTATCTGTGTACTCCATGGATGACCTCCTCTTGTTACTACCTGCCTGGAGTCTGATCATCCATGGCCTGGGGAATGGGTGGGTGACCGAACAGGTCGGGGACTAGCAAACTTCTACCAGGTGTCCGGTATAGATTAACACACTTCAGCGGTTTGTCAAACTGGCGAGTTCTTCTGAGGAAAATCGTTTCGGAACACTCCAGTTCCTCTCATCAAGAGTGCAATCTTGTCGGGCGAGGGCTGGCAGGAAAGCTGGCCCCGTGTGCCTCGACCAGGCTCTTGAACTTCTCCAGGTCAGCCCTGGCCCGGCGTTTGATCATGCCGCGCAGGAACGGCAGCAGCAGCCTCGCGACGAACGACTCGCTCGTCCCCGACCAGATCATAGTCACGTCCGTCCCACCGGCTGACGGACTCAAGACCGTCTCGACGCGGGCGATCATGCCCCCACCCGAGACCCGCGAGACATACCTTCTCCCCGGTTCACACGACTCCAATACGTCCTCCATGACATGCGTGCGGCCCTTCTGAGAGTAGTGCAGGCGGGCGATCGCACCCGCCTCCCCCGGCTTACCTTTCACGACCTCGAATCTCTCCAGATCGGACGTCCAATGCAGTGCGTTTGCCGGGTCCATGAAGGCCTGGTCGATGACCTCTGCGGGCTGGTTGATCCTGATGGTGGTCTTGAAACTCGTCATCGGCGCGACCCGCTTTGGCAATAAGGGTTGTCCCTCGAATTGTAACAGCAACTGCAATCCCAACCGGTAGGCACGGGGCTGATGGAATCGCGGCTTGATAGACGGTAAACGGTTCGTCACATCTGCTTCTGGTAAGTTCGATTCTGGGGGACAGGTCAGCGTTGCCGGGTCATGCCGCGGTCGTAGGTTGACATGGAGAACCTGGGTTCGGTTCTCTCTTCCCACATGCTCGATTGCAGGAACGTTGCGAGATTGACATCCTGGTTGGTGATCTTGAGTTTGCGTCGGATCTTCTCCCGTTGACGGTTGATGGTGGCCACGGACACGCCCCTCATATCGGCGATTTCCTTGGTGCGCATTCCGTTCCTGATCATGTTGCAGATGGCGATTTCGGTCGGTGTCATCGAACGGTAGGAAAGAGACAACTGATTGATGAACGGCGAGGTGAGTTCCTCGAGGTTGGCTCGGAGCAGGTCCACATACTTTGTCTGGTGCGGGGGTAGTTGCAGGGCCAGGGCTTGCAGGATAGGCATGAGGATTTTTTCGACGTTTGTTTCAACGTCCCGGTGAGTCTCCTGTTTCTCTTGCTCGATCCTGGCCAGGACTATCCGCAGAGCGGTGTTGGACTCATGCAGGGCTTCGCGTTCCAGAGACAGTTGCCGGTTGGTCTCCTGCAGCTGCAAATCTGCCGCTATTCGGGTGGCAATGGTGCCGATCTGTTCGGCCACGGCGTCCAGCATAGCGCGTTCCTCTTTCAGAAAAGGACCTTCATCAGCCGGTGGGCATTCTTCCAGGTAGAAGATGCCGCACTCACCCACCGCCTCATGATACATGTAAATCCGCGACGACTGCCGCCAGTTGGTCACTTTGAATCTATCGCTCGTGTAGGTCTTATCCTTGAACAGGATCCGGGCGCAGGTGACCTCTGGATATTGCCATGCATAGGGAAGGAAGTTCACAAGCTCCTGCAGAAGATCGTCCAGAGAATACGGGTGGCGCTCGGCCAGTTGGGAAACCCCATATAGGCAGTTCAATTCCTTGATGCGCTCGCGCAGCGCGAACTCGACCTTATCGGGCTCGATTTCGGTCGGAAACGGGATCCGCCACAGAAGGGCAAGGTCTTTCGAAGGAAACGGGAGATTCCCACCGTCGGCTTCGTACGAGAAGGTTCCTCGATCCTCCATTGGGTTCCTCCACTGTATTACCTATTTGTTGTAGGCAGTAAGAGTGTATTTATTCCGTATTCAAGCTGTTGATCGTATCACATATTCGGAAAATAATCAAGATGTCGCTTGTATCAAGGGGGTGAGAATCATGTCCCAGAATCTCGACCAAATACTGGAAGGGCGTCGCAGTCAACCGAATCAACTCATTGAGGTGCTTCAAGACGTTCAGGAGGAATACGGCTACATACCTCAAGAGGCCATGCGGGCCGCCGCCGAGGGACTCGGCGTGCCGCTTATGGAAGTCTACCGTGTAGCTTCCTTCTACAAGGCTTTCAAACTGAAACCTTGCGGTAAGAACCACCTCATCATGTGCATGGGCACGGCCTGTCACGTCCGCGGCGCTCGCCTTCTCCTCGAGCAGGCCGAGGGTCAGTGTGGGGTCAGCCCTGGCGAAGTCTCACCGGACGGCCTGTTCTCCGTCGAACACGTCAACTGTCTGGGCGCCTGCGCCCTGGGGCCGATAGTCAGGGAAAACGGGTCCTTTCATCACCACATGACACCAGGGAGGCTCCGCAAACTGATCGAAGTCCTACGCCGCCAAGGGACGGAGGAGATCCAGCATGTCCAGGCTCAATAGCTGCCGTGAGCTCGAGCACCTGTGCAAGCGGCTCTGCGAAGAGCGCCAGAACATCACGACCACAGTCATGGTGTGCGGCGGGACTGGCTGCCGGGCTTCGGGGTCTGGGGCGGTTATTGCCGCGATTCGCAACGAGTTGTCCCAGCAGGGACTGGATGGAAAGGTCCGTCTGCGCCCCACTGGCTGCCATGGTTTCTGCGAGCAGGGCCCCATCGTCGTCATCGAGCCGGGTAACATCTTCTACTGCCATGTTGCACCGGATGATGCCTTCGAGATCGTCTACCAGACCGTGGCGAGGGGCGAGGTGATCGAGCGATTGCTCTATACGGACCCCGTTTCCGGAAAGAAGGCCTGGACCGAGTCAGAGATCACCTTCTATTCGCGCCAGGACCGGCGGCTCCTTTCCCAGAACCGCAAAGTCGATCCGTGCTCCATCGAGGATTACATCGCGGCCGGCGGATACTCAACTCTGGCCAGGGTTCTTGATCGGGTGGCCCCGGATGAGATTGTGAAGGAGATCCAAGCATCTGGTTTGCGGGGACGTGGCGGTGGCGGATTCCTGACCGGGCGCAAGTGGGCCGAATGTAGGGAAGCACCCGGTGATGAGAAGTATGTGATCTGCAACGCGGACGAAGGCGACCCCGGAGCCTACATGGACCGGTGCGTGCTCGAGGGCAACCCACATCAGGTATTAGAGGGTATGATGATCGGCGCTTGGGCCGTCGGTGCCCGCAAAGGCTACATCTACGTCAGAAACGAATACCCTCTCGCGGTCACAAATTCTCGCGTGGCGGTCGAGCAGATGCGCGAACTCGGGCTCCTCGGGGACAACATCCTTGGCACGTCTTTCTCGTTCGATGTGGACGTAGCCCGTGGTGGTGGGGCCTTTGTCTGCGGCGAGTCAACCGCGCTCATGGCTTCCCTGGAAGGCAGTGTCGGCGAGCCCCGACCCAAGGATGTGCACACCGTGGTGGATGGACTTTATCACAAGCCCACGACCTTGAACAACGTTGAAACCTGGGCGAATGTACCTGCCATCGTCCAGAACGGCTCGGCCTGGTTTGCGTCGAAAGGGACCAAGGGCAGCAAAGGCACCAAGATCCTGGCGCTTACTGGCCGCATCAAGAATACTGGCCTAGTCGAGGTGGCCTTGGGCACGCCGATCCGCACGGTGGTGTTCGACATCGGTGGCGGTGCCCTGAATGGCAATCCGATCAAGGCGGTCCAGATTGGTGGGCCTTCGGGCGGGTGCCTGCCCGTTTCCGAATTCGACCTTCCGGTGGACTTCGATGTGCTTCACGAGATTGGCTCCATGGTCGGCTCCGGTGGCATGGTGGTTATGGACGAGGAGTCCTGCATGGTCGATGTGGCCAAGTACTTTCTAGATTTCCTACAGGACGAGTCGTGCGGCAAGTGCGTGCCCTGCCGACTGGGGATCGATCGCATGCTTGAAATCATCACCGACATCACCGAGGGTCGGGGCACGCTCAAGCAACTCGATCTCTTGGAGGAACTGGCTGAGACGGTCGCTGAGACCGCCTTGTGCGGATTGGGCAAGACCGCTCCCAATCCTGTACTGTCGACGCTGCGTTACTTCCGTCCGGAATACGAAGCGCACATCAAGGACAAGAAATGTCCAGCGGGGGTATGCAAGGCGCTGATCACCTACTCGATTGATCCAGAGAAATGCAACGGTTGCGGCGTCTGCATACGCGCGTGCGTACACGGGGCGATTACCGGCGAGAAGAAAGAGGCTCACGTCATTGACACCGCACTATGTCAGAAATGCGGGATCTGTCGCAGCGAATGCAAGTTCGATGCGATTCGTGTCGTCTGAGAAAACGAGGTGCCAGAATGCTGCAGTATGTCAACGTTGAAATAGACGGGGCCATGATTCGCGCCGTCAAGGGAACAAGTGTTCTCGACACCGCGATTGAATACGGCATCTGCATTCCCCACCTCTGTCATGTCTCCTATCTGTCCGACATTGGCGCTTGCCGGCTGTGCATTGTCGAGCACGTGAAAAACGGCCGCTCCAATGTCACCACTTCCTGCACTCTGAAGGTGGAGGAAGGCATGGTGATCATGACCAATACTGACAAGATCAGGAGACTTCGCCGCAATCTGGCGGAGCTGCTGGTGGCCCAGGCCCCCAACTCCCGCGCGATTCAGGACATCGCCGTGCGTTGTGGGGTCAAGGAGGTCCGGTATCCTTTTCGGAACGAAGATTGCGTTTTGTGCGGGCGCTGTGTACGGGTTTGCACCGAGGTCTGGAAGGCAAGGGCGATCGGCTTTGTCGGACGGGGCAAAGACCGCCATGTGGAATATGCTCTTGGCTTCCGGCCCGATTTCTGCAAGCAGTGCGGCAGCTGCGTCGAGCTTTGCCCCATGACCATCCCTCCCTGCGACGGGCCCATGAAACCCGGGGAGGAACGTCTCTGCGGCGCATGCGAATCGCAGCTTATGATCGCCGATGAGACGCCGGGCAGCTGTGTGTGGTGCAAATTGGGCGAAGGTTTTGCCTGCGGACGCTATGCCTAGAAATCCGGGCCTGGATCTGGACAACTGAGTTTGACAAGTAGCTACAGTTGTTGCCGAATGGTGAAGCCCCGGCGGAAGCCGGGGCTTCACATATCTCACCGAGCCATTCCTTTGTTCAACCAGGTGGCTTACCAGGCCGCAACGTGGTCTTCGGCCACGCCGAAGGAATCCGCGACTGTGTGTTTCCTGCCTTCGGAATCCACCAGTGTGCCGGAGTAGAGACCGTATGGTTGATCGTAGTCCGACCGGGCCAGGCCGAGGTTCAGTCGCTCGCGACGCATTCCCTGCGGGATAAGCTCGAGGTCCACGGCCCCATCCGTGGTCTTGATCCTCCATGGCTGCATGGGGTCTTTCGGGATGTCGAAGCGGGCGGCTCCTACCAGCGAGACGGAGTTGCCGTGCCAGATGCAGTTCTCGTTGAATCGCTCGTCGTCCTCGATCACGTTGTGTGTGAGGTTGGCTCCCAGCAGCTCGCCGGTCGCATCGATCGTGCCAAAGGTTGCCCATTTCCAGAAGGTGTTGTGCGGGTAGTAGGCCTTGTGATAGTCCAGCAACCCCACGTTGCGCTCCGGGGTGAACTCCACCCTCTCGCCCCCTATCTCGATCACCCCGCTCGCGGGGCAGGCCGACTTGTGAGTGAACATCGGGCGGTTGGGCCCCAGGGGTAGCAGCGCCACCAGCGGCTGCGTCCGGGCGGGGTCCTCGTGAAGCACCACCGTGCCCGACACCGAGGGCAGAGCTCCCTTTCTGCCCACCTCGATCTGGAAACGGTGCTCCTGGCGCTGGAGGTGGTTGTGCACGGACACCCGATATCCCCCGGCCTCGATCTTCCCCGAATGGTCCAATACGTTCGCGGGAGCGCGGAACCTGCCTGGCGGCAGCTTTCGCACGTGCTCGAAGGCTTCGCGATTCCGGCGATCGAACAGGTGCAGCCAGGAGGTCACCAGGAACTTGGCATCAACTGCTGCCAGGCTGAGGTACCAGTCGTCATGTACCAGTGCGATGTGTACCCACTCCTTGAGCCGAAAGCGCCTCAGTCCGCCGAACCGCGGTATCCCGCACTGTGCGTCCAGGAGGTTCAGGTCCTGGAATGGTGCTCCGAAGCGGCCGAACTGCACCTGCCCGCCCACCACTGCCCTGTCAGGCGTCTCCAGTAATTCACCCATGATGCACCTCGAATAGATCGTTCGTACAGCTACTGGCGCGACCCACTGCGACTCATTGTACCACCTCCTGGCTGTACTCTTGGCCCGCTGTTGGTGGTGGCACCATGAGACATAGTGTGTACACGATCGGAGCATCAGGCTAGTGTCAGTTACCCGGCCACTCGAATCCCGGTATACTGCACCTGAGGATGGAGAGCCGGTCTGACAGACGCCATGGAAGAGTGTTCTATGGCTGGGTGATCGTTGGTGCTGCCTGGCTGATAATGCTGCTCTGCAGCGGGTTTCAGATAGGCAGCTTCTCCGTGTTCTTCAGCGAGTTGCTGGACCAATTCGGCTGGAGCCGGGGTTCTCTATCCCTGGGCTTCACACTGAACATGGTGATCATGGCGCTGTGCGGGCCGGTCGTCGGGTTGATGCTTAACCGAGTCGGCCCCCGCGCGCTCGTTGCCGTGGGCGCGGTGATTGCTTCCGGCTCCATGGCCCTTATCAGTCTGACGTCGCAGCACTGGCACTTCTACCTCACGTACGGTCTCCTCCTTCCGGCGGGGATCTCGATGGCATTTTACATCCCTACGGTGGCCACCGTGAGAAGGTGGTTCCATCGAAGGGCCGGCTTCGCCATGTCGCTGGCGCTGACCGGATCGGGTGTAGGGCTTGCCGTGGGCCCCGTCATTGCCCAAGCGCTGATCGACGCGGTAGGCTGGCAGTCGGCATACAGGGTGCTCGCCGCGATCCTGGCGGCGGGCGTGATCGCAGGTGCGCTGCTTCTGAGGAGAGACCCAGAATCGATGGGGGAACAGCCGGATGGCGCTCCCGGGCCAGAAGTCGCCTCGGGATTGCAGGAACACGTCGTTCCCATGGCGGGAAGCTGGCCGATCAGGGATGCCCTGAGGACCAGAGCGCTGTGGCTCTACATGATGGCCCAGGCGGGATTTCTGGTGCTCATCATAGCCATGATCGGCCATCTTAAGGTCTGGGTAGACAAGGACCTCGGCTTCGGCTCAGGCTACGGCGTGGCAATGGTGACGGTGCTGGCAGGCACCGCCGTCCTCGCCAGGCTGTTGGGAGGCCTGGCCTCTGACAGGTTGATGGGCCGGTTCGGACGCAAGCCTGTTCTGTACTTCTCGGTTGTGGGTGTTGTCGCCAGCGCTTTCCTGGCTATCACGGTCGACAGCAAGTTGGGGGTGGCTGTGTTCGCTGTTATCCTGGGTTTGAGCTATGGCAGCAGTATAGGGATTTTCCCCACCTATCTCGGTGACCTGTACGGCATGGTCAGTATGCCCGTCCTGCTGGGCATAGTGGGCGTGGAAAGCGCCTCCGTCTCGGCGCTCGGCCCGTGGGTATTCGGGACGGTCTACGATCGGACCGGCAGCTATGACATCGCCTTCCTGGTCGGCGCTGGATTCGCTATACTGGCTCTGGTATGCCTTGCATTGATAAGGACGCCACAGCGACGTGTGAGGACAGAGATCGTCGTCGAGTCGGAATCGCCGGTAGGCTGAAGCAGTTGTGAGTGTTCATGATATTCGCGGGGTGTGATCTCGGAATCTCGTCGGCCAAGGCGGCGATAGTGGATGAAGAGGGCCGCGTGCTTGCGCTCGAGATGCTTCCCTACAGGAATCTCCCGAGGCAGGCAGCCGTTGCTGTAATGGACGCGGCCATGGCCAGGGCAGGAGTCACCGAAGGGCATCTGGCGCGGTGCCTGTCCACGGGTTTCGGCAAGAAGGCTGTCCATATCGCCGACGCGACGGCCCACTCCGAGTTCTGCCTGCAGCGGGCCCTGTGGGACATCGATCCCGCGATCAGAACGGTCATCGACGTGGGGGGGCACACGGTCAACGCCTTCAACATCGATCCGAGGGGCAGGATCTCCGAGACCGCCATCATCGACAAATGCGTGGCCGGAACAGGCAAGTTCGTCGAGATCATGGCCAAAGCCCTGGAGCTGCCTCTGGATGTGGACCCGGCGCTGCTCGATGGCAGAGACCCTGTGCCAATGACCAACCAGTGCGTGATCCTGGCCGAGAGCGAGGTCATCTCGCTGGTCAACGATGGGTACGATCGACTGGACATTTACGCGGGGATGGCCGCCTCGGTGGCATCCAGGATCGTGGGACTGTCGAAGCGTGTGGCTAAGATAGAGAAGGTGGCGATAGTGGGTGGTGTGGCCAAGAACGTCGCGGTGAGGAGAGAGGTCGAGAGCAAGCTGGGCGTCGAACTCGCCAGCCTCGGCGGCATTGATCCGCAGGTGGTGGGCGCACTTGGCGCTGCGCTCCTGGCGAAGGACGAAGCCGAGCAGGGACAGAGGTAGGGCTGCCGGAATGACATTGTGCGCCGGATGTGATGTGGGTGCCGCCACGGCCAAGGCTGTCGTGTTGGACGGGGACGATATCCTCGGATTCGAGATAATTGCCTGCAGGGCGAGCGCGGTCCAGTCGGCAACCGATGTAATGGACGGCCTGTTGAAGCGCCTGGGATTGGGGTACGAGGACATCACGTGCTACGTCAGCACCGGGTACGGTCGCGAGATCGTGCCTTTCAGCAGCGGCAACTACAGCGAGATATCCTGTCACGGGAAGGGTGCGCATTGGCTCGTGCCAAGCATCAGAACGATAATCGATGGCGGGGGGCAGGACTGCAAGGCCATCGGAGTGAATGATAGGGGCCAGATTGATGACTTCCGAATGAACACGAAGTGTGCGGCGGGGACCGGTCGAGCCGTCGAAATCATGACCGAAGCCATCGGCCTGGAGGTATCAGAGTTGGGCACGTATGCACGACGGGCATCGGACCCGGTGGTGCTGCAGGAGCCCTGCTGCATACTCACGGAGATCGAGATAAGGCATCTCGTCCTCGAAGGGTTCGAGACAGCCGATATCGCCGCCGGGATCGCCGACATAATCGCCCGCCGTATCGCCGGCCTGGCCCGCAACATGGGTGTGAGGAAGGACGTCGCTATCACGGGCGGGCTCGCGAAGAACGAGGCGGTTGTGGAGGCGCTCGAAAAGCATCTGGGCGTCGAATTCGTTCGCTTTCCGTACGATCCCCAGATTATCGGCGCTATCGGAGCTGCACTGTTTGCCAGTGAGTTGGCCGCCGGGGAGGGGCGCGTTATCCGGTAGCCCGCCTCCTTCCGTCACAAGAGCCGGAATATGAGGCGTCCCAGGGCGGGGCCGATGAAGCGCCGGAGGATGGCCACGGCTGGCGCGGGGAACTGACTGGCGAGGTCGTTGCAGTAGTCGTCTATGGTCCTTCTCTGGTACTGAAGCAGCTCCTGGGACGCGCTCGTGTCGTACCAGTGGAGTGGGAAGGGTTCGGATGCAAACTTGTGTCGCGGCGGCACGGGCAGGCCGAACTTACTGAGAATCGTGCGCAGCATGTCCTCGAAGAGCATCTGCTGACTCGGCCCACCCCCTATCATCAGCGTGTTGCCTTTCGCCGCGTCGAACCGCTTGACGGAGTTCAGGACAGCGAGCGCCATGTCCTGCGGGTGGCAGAACTCGATGCGGTTCTTCAGTGGAATCGTGTACATGTGGGTCCGGAAGTCGCTAATCCCGAGCTTCTGGTACGGAATCGACGTCAGGCGCAGGATCACGTAGTCGATTCCCGATTCCCGGATCGTCTCCTCCGCGCGGGCCTTGGTCTGCCCGTAGACCGATGTCGGGTTACACGGGTTTCGGTCGGGGTGCAGGCACTCTGTGGCCTCAGGACAAGGCCCGAACACGGCTGTGGAGGATGTGAACACGAAGGGGATACTGCTGTCCAGCCTCTTGATCGCATCGAGGACGACCCGCGTCCCGCCGACATTGACCCGCTCTGCCAGCTCTGGCTCAGCTTCCGTCTGCGGTTGTACCAGGCCGGCGAGATGAACGACGGCATCGACGCCATCTATCGCTCGCCTGACGGACTCCGCGTCTGTCACGTCGCCCCACGCTATCTCGACCCTGCTATCCAGGTTCTTGGGGCGCTTGCGATGGACCAGAACGCGCAGGCTCTGCCCGTCTTCCGCGAAGGCCCGGCACACAGAGGGCCCCAGATTACCGGCGGCTCCTGTTATCAGGACATGCATGTTCCACCTCAACAGCGCTGTTAGGGGTAGATGCCGTCACGCAGCATCACCAGTCCGAAGATGGTTGTCGAGTACGCCGCTCCGCCATCCGGGTGCAGGAACAACGATCCCTGCCAGTTGTTGTAGCCCTGGCCCGTCCCGGTCATCTTCCTGTACACGGCGTCGCCCGTCGCGAAATCCAGGGCGGTGAAGTACCACTTAGTGTTCACGAAAGACCCCTGCTTGTCGTAGATGTAGACGAGGCCGTTTCCGAATGACAGCCTGAATCCCCCGACGCTCATCTCGTCGCTGGTCCAGACCTCGCCGCACGTGTAGGTGCCATCATCGTGCCTGGTAACATCCACCCTTGTCAGCCCCGGAACGGGTTGCGAGAACGGGAACGAATGGTGTCCCCAGTTGTTCTCCACGATCACCGAGTAGATGCCCGTGCCGTTGCCCTCGCTGTTGGCGTGCTCGAAGCCTATCGTCGTCAGGTCGGTCCCGCTTTTGCCTTCCTCGAAGACCGGTGTACTGCACACGATGGTGCCGTCTGAGCGCTCAAGGAGAAGGAGGTTGATTCTGGGCTCGGCGTTGTCGGCGATCACGACGAGCCCGTCGGTCCCACCGGCAAGGGTCACCGATGTGCCAGATCCGCGCGTTATATGGCCGGGCTTGGCCTGGCTGCCCGGATCGTACTCGGTGCGCCAGTCAACTGTGATATCGCCGTCTCCGTCCTGGCTGAAACGGTACATAGCCCTGTCGGATATGATGAATACGCCTTCCTCGCCAACGGCAAACGAGTTCTCGATCAGCTCTCCCTCTAAACGAAGAGTGCGGACAGCGCTGGACTCTATCTCAACCGTACCCACGATTCCCTGAGTCGTCGCATACCAGTAGTAGTCGCCGCCCCAATCGGGCAACACCCAGGCTACGCTGTCCTCGGTATCGGGAACGACGTGGCCGGAGAGATCGTATTCGCGCACCAGCTCGAACTCCTCCCCCCTCCCTGGCCCCGGCACCTGGACGATCTGGACCGTGTTCACGGTTGTTGGCACGACAGCACGGTCCTGCTCGTCGAGATAGAAATACATGCCGGCGCCGATGTACTTCCACGGCCTGACGCCGCCGAAGAGTCGGCTCCAGGGACGGGGCGGGAGGTCGTAGGAGCCCAGCTCCCCCAATGTGTACGGGGCCATCAGCTCGATCTGGAAGTCTCTCGCGTTGCCGTACACCCCGACGAGGCGTCCTGCGGAGTCGAAGGCGACGGTGCCGTAGCCGCCGAAGCCCTGCGTTTTCGAAACGACCTCGGGATTCGATCCGACCGGTCCGCTGGCTTCGTAGGCATCGCTCATGTAGGCGTCGCAGTGCATGTTGCTGCCGGGGTTTGCCGCCATGAAGGGGTGTTGTGGGATCTCCACGTGTGCCACCGGCGCCGAGTAGTCAGCGGGCCGGTATCGGATGAACTGCTCGGACTCAGGCACGAGGGGATACAGCAAGCCGTTGGGGATGGCCTTCGTCGCTGACCCGTCCGATGCCATTATCGACAGTGTGATCGCGGCGAAGGGCAACACCCACAGGCAGAGCACGAGCAAGGCAAGGGCGGTTCTTCGCATCATCCCCCTGCAACCCTTAGCTTAGTCCGCCTATGTCTTGAACTGGTCTGCAACCCAGTCAGGTACTTCCAGCGTACCCATTATCACCGGCTTCTGATGGCAGTCGCTGCCGCCGCTTGCGATGAGCCGGTGCCGCTGCGCGAAGGCAAGGTAGTGAGCTGTGGTAGTTGCATCGTTCCTGGAATGCCAGCACTCGATCCCGTCGATGTGCGGGAGCATGTGTTCTTCGATGATGCGGGTCTGTTCGTCGAGGTCTCGCGACAGGCCGACCAGCGACGTCCCGTTGGGGTCGTTGGGGTGCGCCAGCACCGCCAGTCCACCAGCGCCTCTGATGAGGCCGGCCCCCTCGGCGAGGGAAAGCGGGTACTTGGGAACGTCGCACTTGACGAGGTATTTGTCGAAGGCCTCCTGCCTGCTCTTCACTATGCCCTTCTTCTCCAGGTATGCCGCTATGTGGGGGCGCCCAAAGACGCCGTCCACGCTTTCGCGAATGGCGTCCATGTCCTGTTGCGTGAGCTTCGGGATTCCCTCCGCTGCGAACTCGCGGTTTATGTTCTCCATTATCTGCCGGGCCCTGCCCTCCCTGTGCTCGGCCATGACCCTGAGCTTGTCTCTCAGCTGTTGGTTGTCGATAGCGAAGCTGTAGCCAAGCAGGTCCAGAGAGACGCGCTTCGCCCCATTCGGACGCCCTGGGTACTCGAAGGTCACATTGAGTTCCACCCCGGGGACGTAGCCCATGCCGTAGGTTCGAGCGAGCTCGGCAGCTTTCTCCTGGCAATCGATGGAGTCGTGGTCGCTGATAGAGATGAGCCCGATCCCGCGAGACTTGGCCTCCGCGAAGACCTCCTCCAGGGTCATTGCGCCGTCGGAGCCCGTCTTGGTGTGTATGTGGAGGTCGATCTTCATGCTTGACACTCCGGCCTGATGCATTACGCGGCTAGTTCGCCGCCTCAGCCCGGTAGTAGTCCATCAGTATTTTGGCCACCTCCGGATGGGCGAATTCGTGGGGCAGCTCCTGGCCGGCGGCGAGCATCTCACGAACCTTGGTGCCCGATAGCATGAGGTAGTCGTCCTTGTCGTGAGGGCAGTCGCGCATCATCACGATCTTGCCACATCTGTTGCACCATACGGTGTGATCGCCGCGGAATATGCCGATCTTGAGGGCATCCTTTGGTATCTGGTCGAATATGGTCTGGGCGTCGAAGCCACCGTAGTAGCTGCCGACGCCGGCATGGTCTCGCCCTACGATCAGGTGTGTCGCCCCCATGTTCTGCCGGAATATGGCGTGCAGCAGCGCCTCGCGGGGCCCCGCGTACAGCATGTCGAACCCGTAGCCGGCGATCTCGACGGTGTTCGGCGGGAAGAACTTCTCGACCATCTTCCTTATGCACTTGTCTCGCACGTCCGCCGGTATGTCACCCTTCTTCAACCTGCCGAGAAGCATATGGATTACCGCACCGTCGGCGTTGAGTTCGTTCATCGCGAGGCGTACCAGCTCCTCATGCGCACGGTGCATGGGATTGCGCGTCTGGAATGCTACGACCGTCCTCCACCCGTTCCGGGTCAGCGTCTCTCGGAGTTGGACTGCGGTGCGGAAGGTGCCCGGGAACTCCTTGTCGAAGTACGAGTAGTTCAGCACCTGGATCGGCCCTGAGATCATCGTCCTTCCCGACCCCATCCACGTCGCGACCCCCGGGTGCTCGCCGTCGAGGGTGCCGAATACGTTCTTGACCATGGACGTCATCTGGTCTTCGGCTACATCCTCGATGGCCTCAACATCCTGGACGGCGATGACCGGGTTACCCTCTACATTCGGGTCCCGGAGGGCGATGCGCCCTGCAGTCCTGACCGGACCGGCGTCTTTGACCACGTTGGTGATGGGCACCGGCCAGAACAGCCCGCCCTTCGTCTGCATGCCTTCGGCTATCTTCAGTGACTCCGCCAGGCCCATGAACCCGGTAAGCGGATTGAAGTAGCCGGAAGCGAGCATCACTGCGTTGGAGGCCGCTGCCGAGGATACGATGATAGAAGGGAGGGACTCCGCCTCTTGAAGAAGCTCAGCTCGTCTCCTCTCGTCTGCTACATACAGCGGGTTGAGCGTATCCGAACCGTGTGGTTTGATCAAACCGTCATCCATCGTTTGTCTCCTGCACCAAGCATTAGTTGTGTGGTTGCTGACTTGAGTTGGGACGAATCGTCCCCCCCACGGGGACTCGGCCGTCAGGATTGAGGGGCCCTCTGCATGATGTCGTGCTCCTCAAGGTATCGCACTACCTGCTCAGCACACTCAGCGAGGCCGTATCTGTCGGTCTCGATGACCAACTCTGCGGCCAGGGGTTCCTCATAGGGGGCGGCCACACCGGTGAACTCCGGTATCTCGCCCTTCCTCGCCTTCTTCCACAGACCCTTGGGGTCCCGTGACTCGCACTCCTCGACGGAGCACTTGCAGAATATCTCAATGAATCTGCCGGGCTCGTTCAAAGACCTGGCCTGGTTCCGGTCTGCGCGGTATGGCGAGATGAACGCCGTGAGCGCGATCACGCCTGCGTCGGCGAACAGGTGCGCGACCTCGCCAATGCGGCGGATGTTCTCGTTGCGGTCTTCGGGTGAGAAGCCGAGGTCCTTGTTGAGTCCGTGACGGATGTTGTCCCCGTCGAGGACGTAGGAACTGCACCCCCTCTCAAACAGGCACCGCTCGATCTCATGGGCTAGGGTGGACTTGCCGGAGCTGGGCAGTCCCGTCAGCCATAATACGACGCCCTTATAGCGATTCCTCTCCTCCTTGTCTTCCCGGGTCACAACCGGCTTGTGCCAGGTGATGTTGGTGCTCTTGGGTTCCGACATCTGTTCTCCTTTCGGTATTGAGTGAATAGCCTTGCTAGTGCCGAAGCGTCTCGCTACCGGCGGCTATGGGTGCTGCAATCACCGATCCTATTGTAGCAGCTAGAGCGGGCCTCCAACAGTTGCCGACATCAAGAAGCAGATGGAACATGGGCCTTACCGTACGGGCGACGCCAGCTAGCCGGGCGCGCGTGGTGCAGCAGTAATCGGCTCGCGTGGCGTCCAACGCAGCATCGCGAACATCGAAGCGCCCAACGCCACCACGAATCCGATGGGGAGCGCGACAAACCAGCCTATAAGGGGGAATCCTCCCACCAGTTCGAGCTTCAGTACTCCTCGCGTAAAGGACGGTCTCATGCCCGAGGAGCCTCGTTTCTCGGACGCCGTGGTCCGGGCTCGCAACAGCCAAATCGTGACGACTGCGGACACCGCGAAGAACAGTGAACTCGCCGTGAGCCACTTGAGCTCCATCGGAAGGGCGAGCAGGACCGCCATCGCTGGCAGCACAATCGCTGTCGCTACCGCGCCGAGCCAGAGGCAGGCCGCCAGCTCCAACAGGAAGCGCCCCGGCATACGCGCGAAAGGGCCGTGCGGAATGGCGTCCCGCATCGCTGACGCTCCCCCCGCCTGGGCGGCCAGGCCCGCCGCTCCGAGCCCGGCGAAGGCGAGAGTCACAAGCAGGAGCGAGCATCCCGCGATCCTGGTCACCTCGACCGGAAGGATCACCAGGATGATGACTATCGCGGCGAGTATCAAGGCGGGCACTATTCCCAGAAGGAAGCATTTCCATGGCGTGCGGTCGACTCTCGATCGCGCGCGCTCAACAGCTTCGGGGAATGCGAACCGCCAGGCCACGAGCATGCCGGGGAACATGAGTTCCAGGGCCAGGACCAAGCCTACTATCGCGAGTACGTGAGCCATCTGCACTCACAGCTGCTGAACTGTATCTCGAATCATTACCACACCGAAGATGGTGGTGGAAACCGCTATCCCACCGTCGGGGTGGAGAAAGAGAGAGCCTTGCCAGTTGTTGTACCCCATTCCTGTACCCGTGAGCTTCCTGTATACCGTTTCGCCGGTCTTGAAATCTATGGCGGTGAAGTACCACTTCGAGTTGCAGAGTGACAGGATCTGATCGTATATGTATACCAGGCCGTTTCCCAATGACAGTCTGAACCCGCCGATACTCTTCTCACGTGTCGTCCATACCTCTTTGCAGGTATATGTCCCGTCACCATTCCTCACGGCGTCCACGCGGGTGAGTCCCGGTTCGGCACGGACGAAGGGGAACGTATGCGGTCCCCAGTTGTTCTCCGCGATTGCCGAGTAGACCCCGGTCCCCTTTCCGTTCTCATCGGCATGCTCGAAGCCGATGACGGTCAGGTCTGTGCCGCTCTTGCCTTCTGCAAACAGTGGTATGCCGCATACCACGGCACCGTCTGAACGCTTGATGAACAACAGGTTTATCCTCGGCTCAGCATTGTCTGCGATGATGATCAAGCCGTCTTTCGGGGTCCCCGCCAGCGTCGTCGAGGTCCCCGAACCCACGCTGATATGGCCGGCCTTTCTCTCGGCGGCCTTCGAATACTCCGTGCGCCAGTCCGCGACAGGGTTGCCGTTGTCATCGTGGCTGAAGCGATACATAGCCTGGTCAGAGATGATGAATACGCCGTCCTCGCCCACGGCGAAGGAGTTCTCAACCAGCTCCCCCTGCAGCCGCATCGTACGGACAACGCCGCTATCGACATCTATTGTGCCTACGACACCCTCTACACTTGCGAACCAGTAGTACTTACCGTCCCAATCGGGCAGCGCAAACGCGGGGCTGTCATCCTTTCCGGGCACCATGTACTCCGCGACATCGTATTCGCGCACCAGTTCGAACTTCTTGCTCGTCACGAGGTCAGGGGCCTGGACGACCTGAATGGTGTTCCTGGTCGTGGGCACTACGGCGCGGTCCAGGTGGTCCAGATAGAAATACATGCCTGCACCGAGGTATTCCCAGGGCCTTATGCCCTTGAAGAAGAAGCTCCAGTGTCGCGGAGGGAGATCATATGAGGCCAGCTCTTCGAATGTGTAGGGGTCCATCAGCTCGATCTTGAACTTCCTTCCGTTGCTGAAGACCGCCACGATCCGTCTTTTGCTGTCGAATGTAATCGTCCCGTACCCGCCGAAGCCCTGGGTTCTCGATATGACCTCCGGCTTCAGGCCGAGGGGGCCGCTCGCCTCGTAGGTGTCGCTGATGTACGCGTCACAGTGCATGTTGCTGCCGGGATTCGGCGCCATGTAGGGATGCTGAGGAATCGGCACATGTGGTATCGCCTTGGTGAAGTCTGACGGGTGATATCGAATGAGCTTCTCGCGTTCGGGTACCGGCGGGCGGAGCGGTGCATTCGGTATACGTCTCACCGGACCGTGACGGCGGGCAAAGATCGTGATGAAGACAGCAGCCAACACGAGCGATGCCAAGGCTATGTATGATTTGATCCTCTTTGGCATTCCCATCTCCTCCGTTCGGGTTTCTACTCGCTATCATATCACGAGACTGCACGATAGTATCTTGTGTGTAGAGTAGGGTGCCTGCAGCGTCAGGGACTCTCGAAAGCAGGGAGTAGGGTCTTCAGCCTCACCAACACCTGGGGATCGCGGAGCCCGAGCCATGTCGGCGGATAAGTCCCCCCGGGGAAGGTCATGCCGTTGCCCCCTCGACTTGGCCCGAATCCGTCCGGCGGGAGCCCGCCGGTTCGAGACGCTCGTAGCCCAGCTGGTCGAACACGAAGCCCCAATGCTCGTTGACTTTGTCCACGAGGCTGTCGTCGGGAGCGTAGTTGAGCTTCTTGTATCCAGCGATGGAATCCAGGTAGCGCTGGAAGCGCGGTTCCGCCTCTGGGAATCCGGGCAGGCTGAGCGTCTCGTATACCCTGCGCAGCTCTGCCATTGGCTGCTTCTCCAGGTCTTCGAATCTTACCTCGACCAGGTTGCCCTCCGGAATGAGGGCCTTGTCCTGCAGCAGCCTTTGCATCAACTGTGTATAGAATTCCAGAGCCAACGCTTCGAGTTCATCCCGACTGATCTCCTGGAGCTGTGATCGCTGCAACACTGTCCAGTACAGATGCCGGGTTGAGCGGAAGACATCGTAGGGGTTGCGGTAGATGTGAACGAACTTGGCGTCGGGGAATATCTTGAGTAGTGTCGTGAGTCGTGCGCTGTCGGCGCAGTTCTTGATTACGAGACGCCGTCCCTCGGCAGCCAGAGTAGCCTTGCGGAGCGTGAGAAGATATATGTTCTTCCACTTGGCCAGGACCGAATCGGGCAGATCGTCGAAGTTGGTTATGTATCCCTCGAAGTAGTGGCGGGCGCGTCGCGGGAACGTGTACATATGCAGGTATGAGTACGGCGACATGCAGGCGACGGCTAGGTCCTCTTCCTCCGGGCTGTCCAGGGAAAGGGGTATGTTATCGATCTCCCTCGTCGGGTGCATCCTCTGGGCTATCTTGTTGAATGGTCGCTTAATCGTCCTGTCTCCGGTCAGGGAGAGTCCTGGCGCGAATGCCTGGAACGTGGAAACGTACCCATTGCTCTCGTCTTGGCACAGCAGGTTGTGAAGATGAGTTGTGCCGGTGCGCCAGTGACCTATGATGAAGATCGGTGACGGGTGCACCTGCGTGCTCTTCACGATCCCGCGGTACCGGACCGACTCATACAGACGCAGGGGGCTCGTGAACAGGGTCGACAGCGTCACTACCGCTGCGCGTGGCAGGTATTTCGCGTCTATGTCCTTGTTGTCCCACAGCAGCCTCATCCAGCTTCTGAAAGAGCCGTAGACAAGCGGGTGCTCGAACAGTCTGGCGCGCTTCGCTTCGCTCATTGTTCTCGTTCCTCCATCGTTCCTTGCGGCACCGCCGGCAGGGCTGCACCGCTTTGCCGGGCAGGGTGCTCCCAAAGCGGTGGGGCATAGTGCACAAGTAAGACCGTCGATATCGACTATGTATCGATTATTATAACATCGCTGTCAATGATTCGTACACCGTCCGGGTGGGGGCCATTGACCGCGGAACGCACATTTCGGCGAAGCCGCGTCTCTGTGATATAATCCTGAACGGCTGGGTCAGATACCTGACGGGTCGGCACGCGGCCTTTGCTATGTACGATTACAGATTCGCTGGCGCATCCCTTACGGCATACGCACAACTTCGCCACACATGGATCGCCATCAACCGGGTTGTGGAGGCGAGGCTGGGTGAGATAGGCGCGACTCCCGAGAGCATCGCCGTGCTGTGGGCCTGTCGCGACTTCCCAGGGCCTCTTCACCCGGCTGAGATAGCCCGGCTCGTGTTCAGAGCGCCCCACACGGTCGCCGCACTCCTCAATCGGATGGAGAAAGAGGGCCTTGTCGAGCGAATACCGAAGAGACCCGGTCATCCCTACACCGAAGTCAAGTTAACCAAGAAAGGCGAGGACGCATGTGGCCCCGCCGTTGAGATACTGAAGGATGTAATCGCTGAGACCATGTCGGTGATGACTGACGAACAGCTCGAGCAGTTCGGGGAGTTGCTGAGGCCCCTGCAGTTGAAATCACTCGACATGCTTCACATGAAGCTGAAGGAGTCACCGGGGAACCCCGGAGCGGTGACGATGCCCGACAAGCGCTCGCAGAAGGGCGAGTAGCCAAATGGCTGCAATGCGCCATCGTAGCTGGCACCGCGCTCCGACCTACTTCACTCGCACCCTGTAGTGGCAGACCGGGGCACCGGTCCTCAACGGCGAGTCTACCACTTGCGCGCTCTCAACCTGCTTCTTCGTGGCTGCCGCTATCATCTTCCCCGAGAGGCGCGCCCCGCTGTCACAGCAGAAGGGTATGTGCTCGTTCAACATTCCGAGCTGGACGAGAGGGCAATGGCACATGGGCTTGCCGTCGGGCCCCATGGTGGCATCGTAGATCAAGTCGTACGTGTTGCCATCATGCTCTATTCTCCAAGGTCCTATCGGCGGTGGTGCTTCCCGCACGTACTTGACGTAGTCGTCCCAACTCATACCCGGTTGGATGCCCACGGCGCCCGCCATGGCCATCTCCTCGCAGGTTGTGCACATCTTGGTCAGCAAGGCTTCCCTGTGTTCCTTGGGAAGCTGCTTGATCTCCTCCAGCAATGTCCGCATTAGCTCGGGAAGCCAAGTCTGGTACATCACTGCCTTCATGTCTTCGGGTATCTGCAGGGTCATCGCAAACCTCCTGACAAGGTTGGCATATCATACACTGCATTGAGCGGTATTTCAAACACAGGAGGCTGGGGCCATTCTATAGATTGGGTACACAGCTGCGCCTTGCCTAATGGGCAGTCGGGTGCCCCCGCGACAGGCAATTGACAACAGCTGCGCTAGTGTCTAGGATTTCCCCACAAGGCAACCTGCGTCGAGAGGGAACGCTATGGCGCGAATGTTCAAGAGCAAGGCTGTTAGGATTGTCCTGATTGGCATCGGTGTGATTGTGGTGGCCGTCCTGATTGCCGGTGGTGTCCTGTATTGGGATCTCACACGGGGTCCCCTCCCGAAACATGATGGGGAGATTGTGGTAGAGGGACTTCTTGATACAGTCGAGGTCCTGCGGGATGAGTGGGGCGTACCACACATCTACGCTCGGAACATGCATGATCTGTTCTTCGCTCAGGGATATACCCAGGCCCAGGACCGCTGGTGGCAGATGGAGCTTTGGCGACATGTCGGCAGCGGCCGGATCGGGGAGATAACGGGGAGGGATGACGACATCCTTGAGGTTGACATACTCATCCGGACTATGGGTTGGCGGAGGGTGGCCGAGCAGGAGGTAGACCTCCTTGACAGCGAGAGTAAGGCGCATCTGCAGGCCTTTGCTGACGGCGTCAATGCTTATATCCACAGCCGAAGCGCGTGCGACCTGGCTCTCGAGTATGGCGTGCTCAGGCTTGCAGGTAAGTCGATTGAGGTCGAGCCCTGGACGATTGCCGACTCACTCGTATGGGGCAAGGTCATAGCATGGGACCTCAGTCCCGGAGGAAATATCGAAGAGACCCGTTCGACGGTCTACGAGCTCGTCGGGAAGGAAATGGCCGACCAGTGGATGACCCCGTCGTGGCCGTTCGGTGAGAGGCCGACCATAGTCCAACTGGACGACCTGGGTCTTGCTCCATCGATAGTGGAGAACGAGGCTGATGGCAACGGCGAGGAGCCCGAAGAGCTCCTCCTCGCTGGTGGCGATACCAGGCTTGACGTCAGTCTCGTGTTCGGCCGGGGCAGAGGTATAGGCAGCAACAACTGGGTAGTGAGCGGCAACCTGACGGAAAGCGGCATGCCGCTGCTGGCCAACGACCCGCACCTTGGCATACAGCTTCCATCCATCTGGTATGAAATCGGGCTTCATTGCCTCCCCGACGGCGGAGAGGAGCCGTTCGATGTGACGGGGTTCACGTTCTCGCCAATACCGGGGGTGGTGATAGGTCACAACAGCTACATCGCTTGGGGGGTCACTAATACCGGCCCGGATGTGGCGGACCTGTACCGCATTCGGGTCAATTCGGAGGACCCGCTCCAGTATGAGTGGAATGGCGAGTGGCGCGACATGAATGTGCGGGAGGAGACTATCCGTTTCGCGGGGGGAGACGAAAAAGTCGTTATCCAGGTCAGGGAAACGCCATTCGGGCCGATCATCAATGACAATGAGCTGGACGAAGATACCAGTGATGTCCTTGGTCTTAACGTAGACGGTCCATTGGCACTGCAGTGGACGGGTCTGGAGCCCAGCACGATCACCCGGGCGGTCCTCGGGATCGATAGTGCAACCAACTGGGATGAATTCCGGGATGCTCTTCAATACTGGGAAGTGCCGTCGCAGAATTTCGTCTACGCCGACACGTCTGGTAATATCGGCTATCAGATGCCCGGACGCATACCCATTCGGGCAGGAAACCACACCGGTGTTCTCCCTGCTCCCGGCTGGACGGACGAGTTCGAATGGCAGGGCTACGTACCATTTGATCTGCTGCCCAGTGTCCTCAATCCCCAGCGGGGGTACATCGCCACCGCCAACCAGGTGGTTGTTCCCCCGGAGTACTACGATCTGCTGGCGCAGGAGTTGGGAGAGGGTCTGAACTATGTCTTCAGTCGTGAACATGACTATGGCTATCGCGCGGAACGCATCGTGGAGCTGCTCGAGGCCGGCATCCCTCATACCATCGAGAGTTACCAGCAGATGCAAGGGGATGACAAATCCATCAGCGCCATGGAGGTAATGCCCTACTTGGCCGCCGTAGAATTCGATGATGGGGAGCTTGCGGAGGCCCGGGATTGGCTTCTCGACTGGGACTATCAGTTCGACGCCGAAAGTGCACAGGCTGCTCTATACGCCCAGTTCTGGGCGCGACTGATGGAGAACCTGTTCAACGAGCAGCTTGTGCACGAGGACTTGGAGGTTGAGGACAAGGCCATAGGCAGTGACAGTGACATGAGGGCGACCGCTCTCCTGTTGCAGGACCCGACCAACGCTTGGTGGGACAAGGCCGGTACACCTGACGTCATAGAAGAGCGCGATGACATTCTGCTCCAGTCATTCCGAGAGGCCTATGATAAGACGGTAGATGTATTAGGGAATGACCGAGACAGGTGGGCATGGGGTGATCTGCACAAGGCCAGCTTCGTAAGCAACCCGCTCGGAGCCAGCGGTGTATGGTTCATCGAGCGGATGGTCAATCGAGGCCCGTTCGATGTCAGCGGGAGCACAGCCGTGTTGAACAACACGGTGTGGGGCGTGGGCTCCGATGAGGACTTCGAGGTGGTGGGGTTGCCGTCGATGCGCATGATTGTCGATCTGGCAGACTTCACGCGGAGCGTGAGTGTCCACACCACAGGGCAGAGCGGTCATCCCTACAATGCCCAGTATGACGATATGATCGAGCACTGGCGTGACATCGAGTATCATCCGATGCTGTGGGCACAGCAGGATGTCGAGGAAGCTGCAGTATCTCGGCTCACACTGAATCCGGCATAATCGGCTCACGAGTGGGTAGTCATTTGTCTCTCGATGTTGCTCGACATACAGGACTTCGACCGGCACCTCTAGGCCCTTCCAACCCTGTCAGCTTCGTCCTGGCCTTGGATTGAGTTTGGCTGGTAAGCCGTCAGGGACTCGAACCTGGGACACACTGATTGGAGAGAAGTTGCTAGGATACCTGGAGGGTTCATTACCAAATTGTGCTGGAGACTCATCCATGAGTACTTTGCGAACGAGCGGGTTTCCTTGACAGATGTGGGGCTCGATGTGCTAAAGTAAAGTGCGAGTGGCATTGCCAACCGAATCGAAACCAAGTAGATGACAGACGCACCACAAGAACCTGAAGGCAGAAAAGGTCTCGTAGAACTCTTCACTGGCGATGGCAAGGGTAAGACTTCGGCGGCAATAGGAGTGATACTACGCGCCCTGGCCCATGGCTTCCGGGTATTCATTGTCCAGTTTATGAAAGGCGACTTCCCCTACGGCGAACGAAAGATACTCTCCGGCTTCCCCAATGTTACTCTGGCTGTTTTCGGCAGGCTGAGCTTTGTGGACCCCAGCAACATCGAAGAGATAGACAGAGAAGAGGCTGGCAAAGCGCTTGAGGTTGCCAGGGAAGCGGTACTCAGCGGCAAATACGACCTGGTGGTACTCGACGAGGTCAATGTAGCTTCCGGTTGGGGGCTCGTGTCAGTTGACGATGTTGTCAAACTGATCGAGGAGAAGCCGGAGCATGTTGAGCTCATTCTCACCGGTCGCTATGCAGATGAAAGGCTGATGGCGCTTGCTGATCTGGTGACCCAGATGAACGACATTAAACACCCTTACCACAAGGGGATCAAGGCGCGTGCAGGCCTCGACTACTAGCAAGCCGTAGGTTCGCTCCACGCCAATCGTTGCTGTGACCTCGACCTTGAGACCACTCCCTGCCATCGCTTTATGGCCTACCAGGACGCCTCGGGTGTCCAAGGCGGCTTGCCGAAGGTTTGCCACACTTGGTGCTGTAGGTGTATCATTGCTCACCGTAGCCTTGGGGATGAATAGTGCCTCACGGCGGGTTGAAATGGGAAATCCGAATGTAATGGTCGGAGGTGCCTCATGGGGAAACTGTCACAGAGGATTAAGGAGACTATCGCTGAGATTCGTCCTGGCATAGTGGCCACGGCGAGCAGGGATGGGAGACCGAATGTGTCAGCCAAAGGGTCGTTTCGCGTGCTCGACGATGATCACGTGGTCTTCGCTGACATCAATTCACCACGTACTGTCTCCAATCTAAGAGAGAATCCGCAGGTTTGTGCCATGGTATTGGACTCTCAAGACAGGAAGGGATGCCGAATCTGGGGTAAGGCCGAGATTGTCGATTCGGGAGAACTCTTCGATCGGATCAGTAAGGAATACGCAGCCCGCGACAAGAAAGTCAATCATGTGGTGAAGGTCACCGTAGAGGAAATCCAGGATGGCGTGTAGTGATGTGGAGTGCACCTTTATGACTGGACACATGGGGTTACGATGATCTGCGGAGACTGGCCCTGACTGTCCAGAATGGTAACCTTGGCTCTAGGATTCCGGTTGTCCCCCCTTCCGTCGTGTCATAACCTGAGTCATCCACATCATCGCTCTAACCACGATAGGGATGCTGAAGATCTTTATTACAACCCTGTTACTCATCATCTTCAGCATTAGCTTGTCCTTCCAACTCATGCCTAGCTCCTCTCTAGTTTTCTGGTCCCCTGTTGCTGATCTGGACTAGCAGGTTGAAGTCTCATCCCTGTTTGGACTTGGCTCTCATGCGGCAACACCCACACGGGTTAGTCTACGAGAATCAGCCCTACCCACCTCCTGGGCTCGCCCTGGGCAAAGCCCACGTGCAGCCCGGCTTTCCTGGCAGTGGCGACTACATCGATACCCATCGCTTCCATTGATGGTCTCGCTCTAAAAGGGTGACGGCAGGGTAACCCGGATTGATAGCCAACGCATTCGTCACATAGCAGGCAACCGCCGGCTGACAAGCCGGCGGCAAATGGATACCCTTCAGAAATGCAGAGAGACTCTATGTGGCTGATTACTCCTTCGAGTTTCTCCCAGTCATCTCTGAGCGTATGAAAATAGTCTGTTACTGTAGTTGACTGCTGCTCTTCACCGTTTATAACAGGCTTTGTTGTCTTCCATGCTTCTGATAACCCACTAAGGCTTTCCAACTTTTCGGGTGGCTTGGGCAATATAGGGTCTGTTCCGATCAGAATGGCACCATGATAGCCCTTAAGGACGCTCTTGAACTCCGGAATGGACATCACGTTGGGCGGACACATCAGGTTTCTACCATAGAAGGAGCATACTGGCACCAGGCATTTCAGCCTGACCCTCTCATCCACCACCACGTCAGCTACCGATATGGCCACCGCCTCTGACGCCCCCACCTCTTCTGCCTTACTGCACAGGGTTTTCAGGTAGGACTCGAGACTCTTCTCTATTGTACTCATGACTATGAGTAGTAGACCTGCTTCTATTGCATCATTCTTCTGACACTGCCCGTCGGCTTGCCTTCCTGCGAAGCACCAAGCGCGCTATGCTCGGTCTTTGACTAGAAGTCAATCCCCTTACGCGGGCCTACACTGGCTGATGAAGGACGCTTCACCTCCGTGAACTCGGTCACCGAGTCTGCCCTCACGTTTATCTCACTAGGCATGGACCGTCCAGTCAGAATGATACTCATGTTCTTAGGTTTGTCCTCAATGAGACTCAAGACTTGGTCAACATCGATGTTCCCCTTCTCCAACTGAGAACCGATATCAGCAAGTACCATGAGGTCACATTGATGCATCCATACCTTGCGGGCCATTGTCAAAGCGTCGGACACGGTATCTACTGATTCTGAGAATCCCGCCAAGTATGAAGCCTGGCCAGCTTCGCTCTTGATGCCGACCATTCTCAATGAATCCAGGTAGGCGGCACTCGCCTTCACTTCCCCCAGATCAGGGTACTGCGGCCCTGTGAAATGGATGAATACCACCTTTCCATGGTAAGCCATAGCACGCAACGATGCCCCCAATGCGGCGGTGGTCTTGCCTTTGCCAGTACCTGTGAGTACAACTACTCTGCCTGTACCTGCCAAATGATCGCTCTCTCTCATGGCCTTCTACCTCCATATACAGGCATCAATAGTCCTTTAGCAATACCTTGCAGTGTCTCGTTGCACGCTCCTCTTGGTCGGAGCCTGTTCATTCGATCGTTGCGTTTCAATCAAGCTTGCCGTATTTCGCAACGGCTGCCATCATCGCCTCCATGTTCTGTTTCGGGACGGTTGGCCAGATATCGCACCCGGGCCATACGGCGCTGACACCATTGGCGATAGCATCCTTCACGGCCTTGTCTGTATCCTCGGGTTTTCCTTCCACCAGCGTCGTGAAGCCGGCCAGATTGCCGAAGATGAGCGCATCAGGGCCCAGCTTCTTCCTGGTCTCGTCCACGTGGTTCTTCTCCTCCACCGAGATGGCGTCAGCCCCGCAAAGCCCCATCTGATCGACTATCATGTCGGTGTCGCCACAAATATGGAGGACATTCGGCGAGTCGATATTGGCGAATATCCGCTCCAAGTGAGGACGTATCAGGGTGCTGAACAAGCGCGGGCTCAGTATGTCGGGTCCTGCTCCCATCTCACGGATGTTGATGTAATCGGCTCCGGCTTCCCTGAATATCTTGGCCAACGAAATGATGACGTCAGTCGTAGTCTCCATCATCTTATTCACCAGATCGGGCTTCTTATAACAAGCCTTAGAGAGGCTGGCGACATCGCAGACCTGCCCGACAATGAGGTAGGGGCCCAGGATGTAGGTCCCGACCACCACCTCTTTGCCGACTCGTTCTTTCAAGAGGCGGATCGCCTCTGTCACCACAGGCACCCTACCCGCCTTGGCGAGGTCCGCAGGCACTTCAATCTTGAGTTCATCTATGTTCTCGGCCAGGTGCTGGGATATGGTCGGATAGACGACATCATCACGATGCGAGTAGTAATTGATGGAACAGCCTAAGGCTTCGGCCTCGATGCCCATATCGAAAGGGACTACTGCACACTCGTAGCCAAACAGCTCGAACGTGGAAGCCCCCATAGCTGCCATTTTCTGTGCGTCCACATGGATATCTGCGAATCTCCAGCCGTGTTTCTCGAGTCCGTGTACCGTCACATTCCCCATGCCGCTGAAGGCAGGGATGCGGTCTATCTTCTCTCTCCTGAAAAGCTTGAGCACTCTTTCTCTGGAATTGAGACCGTTTTTCATACTACACACTCTCTTTCTCTTTTTTGAATTGCTCTACCACTTCAGGGAAGAGCAGATTCAAGGGATGAGCGCCACTGGGTAGTGGTGCGTCCTCCGCGTAGGCCAGTGTGGCTAGAAGGGAGATCGCCGCCCCCACCGCCCGGAAGACCCTGCTGCTACCGGTCATGGGCCCGTACAGAATGAAGTCGCTGCCCATAGCCGTAATCGCCTCTATGGCTGCATCCACAGCTGGGAACTCCCCCTTGCTGTCCTCCCCCAAAGACTTCCTCCACATATAGGTGCCGTTGGAGGGAGCACAGCCCACCGGCAGCCCGAACTGCTGCTTGATAAGGCGATTCGCTGCCAGAGAGAAGGCAATGGCCGGCAGATTCATCGCTGCTGTGTCAACCATGATGCTCTGGAAACCACCCTTCTCCAGCACGGGCATCATGCTCTGCAGTGACTTCACTCTCCCACCGGGCCGCTTATCCTCGACATCGAAGGCCTGCACCACAACATGACGTATGCCCAGTTCCGTGAGTTCTGCGACCTGGGCCTCTATGTCCTCATCCCAGGGGGTGATGCTGTTGTAGAGCAAGCGGTCCTGGAGCCCCAACTCAGCTATATAGCGAGCTGCGGCCAGTCGCGTCTTCTGCTTCCAGATGTCGATGGCGAAAGGCATGTCGGTCACGCTGACAAAGAAGTCCACATAGGCCTTTGCCTCATCCGGCGTGTTGGCTACCATGGCCACCATGCCGGGCACGCCTGTCTCTTGAGAAAGACGCTCCATCTCGCGAATGCGCTCTGAGGCCTCATTCCTGTTGAACTTGTGTTCCTTTCTGCTCTCGATGAGCACATCGCCCTTCTGGAACATGTTGCCTATCAGGAGAGGGGCATTCTCTCCCGGCTGGCCACCTACTTTCACACCGCCAATGTTGCAGACTTTCTGTGCCTTGTAATACCTCAGCATTAGCAAAGTACCTCCGTCCTAAGAATCAGTTCGGTGCTGCCTCGGGAAGAAGATGCTCCAGATGCGGGAACTTGTCCTTCATGTGAGGCATCCACATTGCTTGGGCGAAAACCTTGTCGAAATCCGCCTCCACCGTCAGTTCCACGTACTCAACCTCTCTCGCCATCTTATCGGCCTCTTTCCTCTTGCCCACGTTGAGGAGGGCCATGCGTGCCCCGTCGCCGGCGGCATTCCCTACTGCATAGACATTCTTCAAGTCACAGTCGGGGAAAAGCCCGATGATAGCGGCTGACTCCTTGTCGATGTAACTCCCGAAGGCCCCCGCCAGGATCACCTTGTCGACGCTTTCCACATTCAAGTGTCTCATCATGATCTTAGCGCCGGCATACATCGCTCCCTTGGCCAGCTGTATCGCTCTCAAATCGTCGAGTGTGACCACGATATCCTGGCCGATTGATGTCTCCTTCGCCCAGGCGATGACGAACTCCGGGCCATCGTCAGTCTGGCGGAACCTGGGTGTCTGCAGGTCAGCATTGAAGCGGCCTGTTCGATTCACGATGCCGGCCTTGAATAGCTGAGCGACGGCATCGAATATGCCCGAGCCGCATATTCCCTTGGCCCCTACATCATCCAGATCGGTATTCCAGTCCTCCTTGCCAATGACCTTGAATTGCACTTCCTTGGTCTCCGGGTCGATCTTGATTTTCTCTATTGCACCTGGGGCGGCACGCATCCCGTGCTTGATTTCGGCTCCCTCGAAAGCGGGGCCGGTGGCACAGGAGGCGGAGATGAGCTTCTCCCTGTTCCCCAAAATCAGCTCGCCGTTGGTGCCGATATCGATGACCAGTTCGATGCTGTTCTGCTTGTAGGGGGCCTCAGCGATGAGCACCCCGACGTTGTCGGCCCCTACGAAGCCTGCCTCGATGGGCAGGACGTGAACGTAAGCACCCGGCGATATCTTCATTCCAAAGTCGCGACCCTTTACATCCAGGGAATGATGTATGCTGGGAGGGAAAGGAGCCTTGCCGATGTACAAAGGGTCTATGTTCAGGAAGATGTGGTGCATACACGTATTGCCGACGATAGTCATGTCGACGATTTCCGAACGCTTGATCCCTGCCTGAGCTGCCGCTCGCCCTGCGGTCTCGTTTAGACCCTTGACAATTGCCTGGTGCATCTGCCCCAGACCCTCTTTGTGGGTCATGCTATAGGTGATGCGGGACATCACGTCCTCGCCGAAGGCCACCTGTGGATTCATCATGGAATCGGTAGCCAGCACCTTCCCATTGGTCAGATCGCAGAGATAGCCGGCCATCGTGGTCGTACCGACGTCAACCGCCAGACCGTAGCCTTTCTCCACGAGTCCGGGCTCTACCTTGATGATCTCCTTGCCCATCCAGACCGATACGGTTACCTTCCAATCGCCCTCCCGTATCAGGCTCTGCAGACTCAGGAGCACTGGGAAATCGATGGTCATGTCGCCGAGCTTGAACTGCTCCTTCAGCTCAGCCTGAAGGCGCTCAAAGTCCCCCAGGGTGTCCTCCAGGGTGGCTTTCGTCAGTTCCACGTAGTATTTCTTCACGGCTGGGTTCACCTTGATAGCCCTGGCCGTAGCTTCCTTTCGCACCACTTGTTTGCCCGTCCGGCTCTCCTCGGGGACGAATACCACTATGTCGCCGTGGATGCGGGCCTGACATGCCAGCCGGTAACCGTCATGCAGCTGCTGTTTGCTCAGGAACTTTCTGTCCCCCTCTCCTACTGGGGAGATGGACTCTATCTTCGATTCGACTCCGTACTTCTCGAAAGCCCCCTGCTCGAGCCTGACCTTGCATTTGCCGCAGGTAGCCTTTTCGCCGCAGATACCTTCTATGTCGACGCCAAGTTCCTTGGAAGCCTCCAGAATGGTCCTGCCATCATCGATAGCCCCTCTCCGCCCCGATGGTTGAAAGATCACCGTATGCTTCTTGTTATTGCCCGCTGTCAAAGGTTACCTCCTTCTAATCCTGTCGCGCGCCAGACCGGGTACGCAATCAAATGATCTGATATGCCAGCAGAGGGACCAGCATTGCTGGCGCTGCCGCAGTGTGTCGAATCGGCCCACCGGACGCCGGAGACATGTAGTAGCATGTTTATACCATTGGGTACGGGATGGAGGCGATAAGGCTGACGACACTACCTGCGTAGGGTATCGCCTCTTTGATTTGTAGGGTGTGTACTACCTCCTTGCTAAACGATTCTCCTGTCGCGCTCCGAGTCCTTTCCTGGTCTCTCGAAGTGGATTACCACGTCTCTGGGCAACGCCATGCCCGCCTCGACCTCAACCGCCTTGATTATGGCTGAGGGAACCGGACATGCCGCGTGCATCCCACAGCTGGAGGCGGCTTGATAGACCACAGAGTCGATGATTTGCTTCATGACATCCCACAGGCCCACCTCTGATATTGACTTGCCCAACTCGGCGACCATCTCACAATCGCTAACCGTCACGATCCTGACGTTTCGCTTGTCGGCTCTTTCGACCTCTATCGTACTGATCAGACCGCAGACGCCAGGATTAATCACTACCCTGGTCATATCTGCCCGGACTCCCATCCGTACTGAAGGTCAGGCATGATGTTTCCTGAACGTACCATAGTACGAGCCTCCTTTACTTATTTGACCCACCATTCCGAACGCCCCTTTGCCTAACCCGCAGGACTCGCTGGAAGCGTTACCAGGGGATATGGGCACTTACTGACTACCACAGTCAGCTCTGTCGCTGGCCCTATTGATACCAGCCGAAGTCATCGACGGCTTTTCGAAGCATCCATACATTGTAAGGAGGCGTATAGGGTGGCAGCTCGCAGCCTGGTGCCAGCACGAAGCCTCCGGGCGCTTTCATCCCCTTCTCGAGGGCGATCCTGGCCAGTTCATACACTTCCTCAGCCGTGCCGGTCTGCATTACGGCCGGCTCGATGTTCCCCATGATGAGGGAATTGGGGAAGTACTTGATGGCCGTCTCGAGGTCCACCTCGTGCGAGACGCTGACCGCGCCGGGTGTTCCCAGGGGGACGTCCACATAGTAAGGGTAGTTCAGATTCTGCTCCCCACAAATGTGTATGAAGATGAAGGGAAAGCCCATGGCCAGTATCTTCTCATGGTACTCCTTTATGTAGGGAAGAGCGAATTCCTGGAACTGCTTCGGCGAGATGAGCTGATTCGATGCTGATGCCGTGCTGTTGGTGGGTATGTACCCCACTGGGCCGAACTCATCCAGGAAGATCTTGTTCACTGCCACCAGAAAGTCAGTTGCCAGCCGTATGACGTGGTGGGCAAGGTCAGGCTTCTTTATCGCCCACTTGCAGAGCAGGTCTATACCGATTATGTTCCCGGCGGTGGTCCAGGGCCCGTACATCCCGAGGGCGAACGGCATCCCCTTGCTCATCGCTATTCTGCCGAACTGCAAGAACCTGGGCATATAGCCCAGCGTCTTCAAGACCTCTGGTTCCGGCACCGTCAACTTCCAGATATCATCCTCTGTCTCCCAGGGCACGGGTTCACTTGACGGGCACTGATGGTATTCTCCAACGGGCCATATGATTTCCCCCCCCAGCTCCCAGGGACCGATAGCTGGGTAGCCTCCCACCGGCAATCCCAGGTTGTCATACTGCTCCGTTGTCTTCTGCCAGCAGTCGTAGGCCTTCTCCATGTCGTAGTAGTAGTCGTAGATGCTGTAGCCTACATTCACGGCGTTGAAGCCCATGCCTATGGCGGCAACGGGGACCCGGTCCACGGGCTGCCCGGTGAACACCGCCATGGCGCGCTCGTCATCTGTCATCTTGTCTCGCTTGAATTGTCCCATTTCCAGCTCCTTTCCTTTGTCATGCATTCCCGGATGCAGCAACTACTCTAGTTAGAGCACCCACCTTCTCGGTTCGAGTTCCCGATTGAATCGGCGGCGAATCGCGACAGTCGGCTAGCTGTACCAGCCGAAGTCATCGACAGCCTTGGTCATCTGCCAGACATTGTATGGAGGCGCATTGGGTGCCAGTTCGCAGCCTGGCGCCAGTATGTAGCCTGCTTCGTGCTTCTTTCCGACCTCGATGCATTGCCTCGCTAGCTCATAGACCTCCCCCGGCGTTCCTATCTGAAACACCGCCGGCTCGATATTGCCCATGATGATGTCGTTGGGGAAAAGCTTGCCCACACTCTCGAGAGGTGTCGGCCAGTCCTCATCAGTGTCGTGGGCAACGCTGACGATACCAGGGTCTCCCATCGGTATCTGCGCCCACATGGGGTAGTTCAGGGCGTGATAGCCACAGATATGCGTGATCGTATGTTTGATGCCCATGGCTAGCATCTTGTCGTGGTTCTCCTTGATGTAGGGAAAGCAGAACTCCTCGAATGTCTTCGGTCCGACTATCTGGCCTGCTGTATGAGCGTGGGTGCTGAAGACCACAAGGCGCTCCGGGCCAAATGTGTCAACCCAATACTGCAAGAGCTGCGTGTTGAAGTCGGTAGCGAGCCGCAGCACGTGGTGGGCAACGTCGGGCTTGCGCACCGTCCATTTGCACAGCCGCTCTATTCCACAAATGGAGCACGCTACATCCCAGGCGCCGACCAGCAAGATCATGAGGAAGGGGGCACCACTCTCCGCCTCCATCTTGCTGACCTCCATCATCATGGGAACCACGCCCGCCGTTTTGACATCAGGAGGGGACTTCCAGCTCCAGGCCTCTTCCTCTGTGGTCACCGGAAGGCGCGCAATCGTCAGCGCCTGAGAGAATTCACCAGAGGGCAGCTTCATTTCCCCCCCGAACTCCATTGTCCCGGTGTTGGCATAGCCCATCGCTGCGAAGTCCTGAAAGCCATACTGCTCCCTCAGCCATCCCAGCATGTCCTGGAACTTATGCCCCATAGGGACCTGGTACATGTCGGCATAAAGGTCGGGGACCGTGATACCAGCATTCATACCAGCATAGCCAGCAGCTATGGCATATATGGGGACCCGATCCACAGGCTGCCGGTTGAGCAAAGCTATCCACCGCTCATCCGTGGTCATCTTGTCCTGTTTCAACATGGGCATGATACCGACCTCCCGTCTAAGTAGGTATTCTTGGCGCTATCGTGCTCAGCCCCTGATTCCTGCGAATCCTCGGGCTAATCCTACTCTGTCAGTTCCCTCAACGAGGGAGCTAGCTTGCCAAGGTACCTGAACCTACGTCAGGACTGCCGACCTAGTCGATGTAGAACTGCGACACCCGGCTAGCTGTACCAGCCATGATCGCTGACAGCCTTGATCATCTGCCAGACATTGTAGGGGGAACACTTGGGTGGCAGCTCGCAGCCTGGCGCAAGCACAAAGCCCGCTTCGTGCTTCATCCCCATCTCGATGCATTGCCTGGCGACCTCATAGGCTTGCTGCGGCGTCCCCACCTGAAAGAGCGCCGGCTCGATATTGCCCATGATGACGTCGTTGGGGAAAAGCTTGCAGACACTCTCAAGAGGTGTTGGCCAACTCTCATCAGTATCGTTGGCCACGCTGACAACGCCGGGGTCTCCCATAGGTATCTGTGCCCACATCGGGTAGTTCAGGCCGTGATGACCGCAGACATGGGTCATGATGTGTTTGACGCCCATGGCCAGCATCTTCTCGTGTTCCTCCTTTATATAGGGAAAGCAGAACTCCTCGAATGTCTTCGGCCCGATGATCTGGCCTGCCGTATGCGCGTGGGTGCTGAAGGGGAAAAGGCGCTCAGGGCCAAACGTGTCAGCCCACCACTGTACCATCTGAAGGTTGAAGTCGAGAGCCAGCCGCAGGATGTGGTGGGCAACGTCGGGCTTCTTCACTGACCACTTGCACAGCCGTTCTATTCCACAAATGCGGCATGCATTATCCCAGGGACCCTCAACTACGAGCTGGATGAAGGGTGAACCACGCTCGGCCTCCATCTTGCTGGAGACCATTGCCATGGGAGCAAGAGGGCTCGACTTGACATCAGGCGGCGACTTCCAGCTCCAGGCCTCTTCCTCCGTATTCACTGGGAGGCGCGCAATCGTCACCGATTGAGAGAAGTCGCCGGAGGGCATCTTCAATTCCCCCCCAAAGTCCACTGTCGCAAGAGTGGCGAAGAGAGGCAACTGATCGAAGCCATACTGCTCATTCAGCCAATGTACCGCGTCCAAAGCCTCTCTCTTACCCGTCATGAAGTCGACGTAGAACTGGTTGATCGTCTGGCCAGAATTGATACCGGCATAGCCGAGAGCCATAGGATGTATGGAAACCCGGTCCACAGGCTGTCGGTTGAGCAGGGCCACCCACCGCTCATCCACCGTCATCTTGTCCTGCTTTGTCAATGGCATGACACTAACCTCCTTCAGGTGGTTCTTTCTTGACTGCAGCATTCGATCAGTATCGAGACAGCTGCCTCGTTACATCCATGCTCCTCTGACTAGGCCCCCGCTCAACCGACAGACGCGTGCAACAGCTGGCTAGCTGTACCAGCCATGGTCGCTGACAGCCTTGGCCATCTGCCAGACATTGTATGGAGAACATTTGGGTGGCAGCTCACAGCCTGGCGCAAGCACGAAGCCCGCTTCGTGCTTCTTCCCGATCTCGATACACTGCCTGGCCAGTTCGTATACCTCAGAAGGAGTTCCAATCTGAAACTGCGCTGGCTCGATATTGCCCATGATGACGTCGTTGGGGAAGAGCTTGCAGACACTCTCGAGAGGCGTGGGCCAGTCCTTATCGGTGTCGTGGGCAACGCTGACAACGCCGGGGTCTCCCATGGGTATCTGCGCCCACATGGGGTAGTTCAAGGCGTGATAGCCACAGACATGGGTCATGATGTGTTTGATACCCTTGGATATCATCCACTTGTGTTGCTCCTTGAGGTAGGGAAAGCAGAATTCCTCGAACGTCTTCGGCCCTACTATCTGGCCTGCTGTATGCGCGTGGGTGCTGAAGGGAAAGAGGCGCTCCGCGCCAAAGGTGTCAATCCACCACTGTAGGATCTGCAAGTTATAGTCCAAAGCCAGCCGCAGTAGGTGGTGGGCAACATCGGGCTTCTTCACCGTCCATTTGCACAGCTGTTCTATTCCACAAATACGGCATGCATTATCCCAGGGACCCTCTAGCACTGGCTGGATGAAGGGTGCGCCACGCTCCGCCTCCATCTTGCCAAGCTCTATTGCCAAAGGAAGCACAAAGCTCGACTTGACATCAGGCGGCGACTTCCAGCTCCAGGCCTCTTCCTCCGTATTCACCGGAAGGCGCGCGATCACGAACGACTGATCCCAGTCGCCGGAGGGCATCTTCAATTCGCCCCCAAACTCCAGCGTCGCGACAGTGCCGAGAAACGGCAACTGATCGAAGCCGTACTGCTCATTCAGCCAATGTATTGAATCCAGAGCCTCTCTCTTGCCCGAAAAGAGGTCGACATAGAAATCGTTGATCGTACGGCCAGCATTGATAGCACAGAAACCAAGACCCAATGCATATACAGGCATTCGGTCCACGGGCCGGCGATTGAGCAGGGCTGCCCACCGCTCATCCACCGTCATTTTGTCCTGCTTTGTCATCGACATGACAGTAACCTCCTTCAGGCGGCGCTGTTCTGCACCACAGCATTCAGTCAGTATCGAGGCAGCTGCCTCGATACTTCACATGCTCCTCTGACTAGGCCCCCGCTTAACCGACAGCCACGTGCAACAGCTGGCTAGTACCAGCCATGGTCATCGACAGCCTTGGTCATCTGCCAGACATTGTATGGAGAAGCCTTAGGTGGCAGTTCACAGCCAGGCGCCAGTACGAAGCCTGGTTTGTGCTTCTTCCCGATCTCGATACATTGCCTGCACAGCTCATAGACCTGCTCCGGCGTTCCTATCTGGAACATCGCCGGCTCGACGTTGCCGAAGATGATGTCATTGGGGAAGAGCTTGCAGACACTCTCAAGAGGCGTAGGCCAGTCCTCATCGGTGTCATGAGCAACGCTGATAACACCGGGGTCTCCCATAGGAATCTGCGCCCACATCGGGTAGTTCAGGGCGTGGTAACCACAGCAATGGTTGAGGATGTGTTTGATGCCCTTGGACATCATCCACTCGTGTTCCTCCTTGATGTAGGGAAAGCAGAACTGCTCGAATGTCTTCGGCCCGATGATCTGGCCTGATGTGTGCGCATGGGTGCTGAAGGGAAAGAGGCGCTCCGCACCGAAGGTGTCAATGTAGTACTGCACCAAGTCCTTGTTGAGGTCGGTGGCCAGCCGCAGGATATGGTGCGCAACGTCGGGCTTCTGCACCGTCCATTTGGACAGCCGCTCTATTCCGGCAATGGAGCACGCTACATCCCACGGGCCGTTCAGGATGAACTGGATGAAAGGCGCACCGCGCTCAGCCTCCCTCTTAGAGAGCTCCATAATCATGGGGACCATGAAGCCCGCCGTTCTGGCATCGGGGGGCGACTTCCAGCTCCAGGCCTCCTCCTCCGTCGTCACCGGAAGGCGCGCAACCGTCACCGACTGGCTCCACTCACCGGAGGGCATCTTTATCTCCCCCCCGAACTCCACGGTCCCGTAGTTGCCATAGCCTGTCAGCGGCAATTGATTGAAGCCGTATTGCTCGTTCAGCCAAAGTGTTACCTCTTGAGGTTCCTTCCCGGTGAAGTCTGCGTAAACGCTGAGTATCTCCCGGCCGGAGTTGATGGCAGAGAAGCCGAGAGCCATGGGGTGTATGGCCATGCGATCCACAGGCTTCCTATTGAGCAGGGCTACCCACCGCTCGTCCGAGGTCATCTTGTCCTGTTTCAACATGGGCATGATACGGACCTCCTCTGATTAGGCTCCGAGGCGAAACAGCAACCAGTCCACGATTCCTTCCAAGATTCCAGGACCTATTCCTGCTATGCGAGTTCCTCCTTCTTGAGCATCTCCAGCATCTTGATCGCCTCCTCAACCGCCGTGCCGGCACCCTTGGCGTAGCCGTCAGCGCCGTACTTCTCCACGACATCCGGGTTTATCGGAGCGCCGCCCAGCATGATTCTGACGTTCGGATTCTTTGCCCGCATCTTCTGTACGACAACTGGCATGGCAAGCATGCTGGTCGTCATCATGGCTGACATGGCTACGATTTCAGAATCAGTCTTCACCTGTGCTTCGATGAACTCATCAAGTGGCACGTCCTTGCCTAGGTCATGGACGGTCCAGCCAGCCACCTCGAACATCATCTTGACCAGGTTCTTGCCGATGTCGTGAATGTCACCTTCAACAACACCGATGACTACCGACCCGGCCACCTTGCTCTTTCTTCCTGAAGCCTCGATGGCCGGCTTCAGAAGGTCCAGCCCGGCGTAGAGCGCGTCGGCGCACATCAGGATCTCGGGGACGAAGTACTCCTTTCTGGTGTAGAGGTCGCCGACCTCAATCATGCCCGAGGTCAGGCCTTCCATGGTGGCCGTGAATGGGTCAACCCCCTCGTCTAGGGCAGCCTTGGACCACTTGACTGCCGCATCCTCGTCAAAGGCCACCACCGCCTTGTGCAGCTGTTCCAGGATCTCTTTGGTTCTCTCTTCTGTCGCCATAGGTTAATCCTCCTTTTCTCCTCTTTCGTTGATTCAGGAATAGGGTGTCGATTGACTAAATCACACAGCTTCCTCCATCATTGTTCTATAGCTACAGACCACGAGGCTCCTGATATGAAGCCCAAGCCTGCTAATGTCTGGATGGCTGTAGCCTTTCCAAGGCATCATACTTGATTTGTTCTCCGGGGGTTGACATATACGAAAAATCGTATTATGATCTGGTGCAGTGGATTAAGCCCCCCGAAGTATGCGAGAAAGCCCCCTGTCAAGGAGAAAATGCCTATACTTAGAGCTGTTACTCAAACCGGTGGATAGAGAACTGCACTGATATATTTGCATGGCAATCGGTGGAATCGGCGTTGGGGCGGCGTATTGATTGAGTGAGCCGATGCCATAGGCAATTGTAGTATTTTTATACAGTGGGCCTGCTGAGAGGGCAATAGGGCTGACAAGACTACCTGTGTAGGGTATCGCCTCTTTGGCTTGTAGGATGTGTACTACAACAAGCGCGCTCACCGATGTCGGAGAACAACCTATGCAGTGGGGTCAACATGCTGGGGCTCTGGAGAAGCAGGCAAGCCCTCGGGGTGGGGGGAGTCTTACACGCGCGAAGGTGTTGTCACTATTCGGGTCGCTCATTCAAGCAGCCGATTGAGCAGAACATAGCGTATTATCTCGGCGTTTGTCCTCAGATTCATCTTGTTCAGAATGCGGGCACGATAGGTGCTGACTGTCTTGGCACTGAGTGACAGCTCGTCGGCAATGTCAGCTATCCTCTTACCCGCCCCAATCAAGCACATTACATGAAACTCGCGGTCGGAGAGAAGCTCGTGAGGTGCCTTTCTTGCGTCAGTATGCAGGCTGCGCGCCAAACGATCAGCGAGATTGGGGCTCACATACTTCTTCCCGTCCGATATGATGCGTATAGCTGATATCAAGTCATCGGGTGCACTTTCCTTCGTCAGATATCCCGACGCTCCTGCCTTCAATGCCCGCAACGCGTACTGCTCCTCGGGGTGAATACTCAGTATCAGGACCGGAAGATGGGGTCTCAGCCTGTTCAAGTGCTTCAGGACTTCCAGACCGCTCATGAGGGGCAGCGAGATGTCCAGCAGTACCATGTTGCAATCAACCCTGCACGCTTTGGAGAGCGCCTCTTTCCCCTCAGCCGCTTCATCGACCACAACCATATCCGAAGTCTCCGAGAGGATCTGTTTCAGTCCTTGGCGGAAAATCGGATGGTCGTCTGCAATTAGGATCCTTAGCATCGAGTTTTCCCTGTGTACAGAGTGGTGACGTTAGCTTCGCGTGTATACCTCCGCCGTCTGCTGGGGATATCAAACGCTGGACACCCGACGAATCGAGACGTTCTCTAACTCCACAAGGCCGGACGGCTCAGGGCTCGTAGTACCGTCTCTTCGTAAGCGGTATGGTCACTCTTGCCTTCGTCCCTTTGCCATATGTGCCACAAATCTCAAGCTCACCACCCAGGAAGTAGAGACGTTCCTGAATCCCAATAATCCCGAATGACTTGGGGTTGTGGATCTGCTCTTGCCTGATGCCGATGCCGTTGTCTCTCACCTCCAGGCTCACGCTGTCCGAGGTCTGCGTTAGTCTGACTTCGACTTGGGTCGCTCTCGCATGCGCGACCACATTGCTCAGCAATTGCTGAAAAGAGCGAAAGATCACCGTGGAACGGTCCCGGTCGAGGATAATCTCAGTGGGGTTTGAGGTGAACTTGCACTTGATTCCGCTCAGATTCTGGACCTCGTCCGCTTGCCATTCAATCGCAGCCGCAAGGCCAAGGTCATCCAGCAATCCCGGTCTCAATCCTGCAGAAATCGCTTTCACTTTCTGTATGGCCAAAGCAACGCTGCCTGATATTGAGTCTACCTTGTCGAGCAGCGTTGGCTCGTCTTGGGGCAACCTCTTCTTCAGCCACGACAGGTCCATTCTCAGGATTGCCAGTGTATGCCCCAAGTCATCGTGGATTTCACGGGAGATTCGTATCTTCTCCGCCTCTCTGGTGGACTGCAGGTGCTCTGTGAGGTTGCGGAGCAGTTCACGTGACTCTTCCAACTGCTGTTGGTCTTTGTCCTTCTGGGTGAAGTCCTTGCCCGAACTCAAGACGCCGGTCACTTCGCCTGCTTCGTTCCGAAGAGCGGTGAGATGCCACGCGATCATCCTCCTCTCGCCGCTCTTCGTCAGAATGGGGATGTCATGATATGTAGGCGATGTAGTATCCCCTTTGAGCAATCTCGTGATGGTTCTTCTCACTCTATTCCGGTCTTCTTCTGGAATGAATGCATCGAAAATAGGTTTCCCAATCATGTCTTCTGCTTCATACCCGAGAATCTCGCTGGATTTCCTGTTCACAAACACGATCCTGTACTCGGTGTCAATGACTCCAAGTATGATTCCGGCAGAATCGATGTATTCGCGTACCTTTTCCAACTCCTGTTGCATCTCTTCTTGTGAGCATGTCAGTTCGGCCACTCGATCTCGAAGAGCCTCCAGTTCTTCAATCAGCTGTTTCTTGGTTCTGTTCTTGTCGTTCACTGGACATCACTCCAACGAAGGCACTGCAGTTCCCTGGCCATGGGCGATCGAGAATGACATTCTATCCAGGACTGCTCACTTTGGCAAGTGCTTGCTCGCTTCACTGGTGTCCTTGTCAGCATTGCTACGGTCGTGGTTTTGAAGCTGTGGCTATAACATGATTGATTTGTGAGCCTGAGGTGATGAGTGGAATGGGACGAGTCAGGGAATCGGAAGAGGCGGTGATTTGACAGCTTAACTCGCTTGTTTCCGCACTCCTACGATGATATTACAGACCACGTAGGTACGTTCTTATTTAGACGCCAGTCTCTTCTTCTCGATGAATGCTTTTATACGTTCCCTCGAGACCTCGCTTTGAAGACAAAGCGCCTGTGCTTGGGCTTCTGCAGGCTAACGACCCCTCTCCTCTATGGTGAAGCCCAGTTTTCTGACTGCCTCACACGCGGGGGTGCAGTCGCTGGAAGCCAGATGGACGACAAGATCGTGCTTTCCCACTTCAGGAAATTCGATGGTGAATAGGGTGGTAATCTCCAGTCCTGTACTGTTGATAGCGGCTATGGCCTTCTCGACGTCAGGTCCTTTGTGGCAGCCGCGGACAACGATGCGTGAACCCGGAGTGTCTATGCCAAGAATGGGGTTCAACACTTTGTAGAACGAATCGTTGGTTGTCACGATGCCTACTATCTTGTCGCCTTCGATGACGACAAGTGCTCCGACCTTTTTATGCTGGGCAAGGGCCACCGCCTCCTCGACGGTCGCATTGGGTGAGACAGTCACGACCTCCCTACGCATCGCTTCTACAACTGTGATCTTGTTGAGCAGGTAGCTGATCTCGTGCATGCTGAAGGTGGTCATTTGAGATGGCCCTGTCCTGTCGAGCGCATCCTTGGTGACTATGCCGACCAACTTTCCCCTATCAACCACCGGCAATCTTCGAAATCGATGCGCATCCAGGATCCTTCTCGCATCGGCCAGTGAAGTGCTGCTTGGTATGGTGACCACGTTGGTGGTCATAACATCGCTTACAATCATGGGTTCTCCTTTCTCGCGTTTAGCGTTTAGATGAGCCCTCTAATTGACGGTGGCGTATGCTTAACCAGAAACTGGTTTGCTACTTCCCTAGAACGGTTACTTGAACAATGATACTGTCGCCAAGTTCGTAGTCCGTAGAGCTAGATGCGTACCATTTCTCTCCAGGGTTCGGTGAGCCAACGAAGCGTCGAAGAAACTGTACTAAATTGCCAGCCAGCCGCCGTCAACGAAAATGGTCTGGCCCGTGATGTAGTTGGAATCGTCCGAGGCCAGGAAGACCGCGGTGCCCACGATCTCCTCAGGCTTCGCGAACCTGTTCAGTGGATTCTTGCTCTTCAGATCGGCGTAGATTCTCTCGCTTGCCCTGAGCCCTGCCGTGAAATCCGTCTCCACGAACGAAGGTCCTATGGCGTTCACCAGTATGCCGTGCTGCGCCCATTCCGCAGCCAGGACCTTGGTCAGCATCACGATCCCCGCCTTGCTCGCGCAGTAGGCAACCAGTCGCGGCAGGGCGACCTCACCCCCCACAGAGGTCACATTGATGATCTTCCCTGACTTCTGCTCGATCATAACCCGCCCCGCTGCCTGCGCGCAGAGAAACGCGCCCGTCAGGTTCGTCTGCATTATCTGGTCCCACACCTCTTTGCTCGTGTCCTCGGCGCGCTTCCACACCGGGCTTATGCCCGAGTTGTTGACCAGTATGTCGATTCTGCTAAACTGCTGTACGACCTGCTCGATAAGCCTGTCGATACTTTCCGGGCTGGTCACGTCTAAGCGAATCGCAGTCGCCTTGCACCCCTCGCTGACGAGGTCGGCGGCAATGCTCTTCGCAAGCTCTTCTCTCCGACCGCAGATAACGACCGTGGCCCCTTCGCGCGCAAACCCTGTGGCGATCGACTTGCCGATACCGCTGGTGGAACCAGTAACGATGGCGATCTTATCCTGCAGTCTCACCGACTGAACCTCCCAGAATCTTGCTAGCCGCAGCATCGATACCGTTCGCGGGACCGCACACGCTGGCAGCTTGACCAGATGATGAGTCTTGAACGTTCTCGTTCATCGAGCTTGCGGACTTGGAGGAGTCCCTGAGAAGTGGGGCTCCACCAGCAGGTCCTTGGACTGATCGAGATCTTCGTCGATGCCAGCTAGATACTTGGCTATGTTCTTCTTTGACTCGTAATCATAGCCGGCGTTCAACGCGATCGTCTCCATGATCGGCGAGCCGCCACCGTGGACACCAGCGATTTCATACCAGGCTGCCATCGACGAGGCGGTGAGGTTCTCTACCAGTCTCCAGATGCGGTGGGCCGTCTCGGGAGGTATGTTCGGATTCCTCACGATGTACTTTTCGAGCCACCCTTTGGTCTGCTCTGCGGTGAAGTCGTCCTCGTAGGGCAAGGTCACCGCGAGCCCACCGGCGATCTCGGCCAAGAGATTGAATTCGTGAAAAATCGTCTCCCCGGTAAGCCTCCTACCTACATTGGCGTATACCTCGTTAGGGAAGAAAGTGCCCGACGACGTTTTCTCACCATATACCGCGCTCGCAACCCCGGCCGCGTACGAAAGCTCAGCCGCGCCGGCGAACTCGGAGAGCTTTTCCCTGACATGGCTGGCCTTCTGAATGTTATTGGCCTCTGCGACCAGGCAGGTTGCCCCACATAGGATGTCGGACACTGCCGGCTTGCAACCCGAGTAGCTGTGCCTGTGCGAGTCCGCGAAGAGCAGAGCTACCCTTCGACCGTATTTCCACTCCCCGCACATGAACACGCGCTCCTTCGGGATGAAGGCATTGTCGAAGACAACAACCGAATCGGAGACGCCCATGTTCGCGAAGGGGCAGGGGATGTGCTGCCTTTGCCGCACAGCTACCGGCCGCGTTATCAGATGGACGTTCTCCCAATCGGCCGGGATGGCAAAAGCAACTGCGTAGTCAGTGTCGTCCTCGCGAAGGGCCCGCGTAGGAACCACTATGAGCTCGTCGGCATAAGCCGCCATGGTTATTGATATCTTGGCGCCGCTGACCACAATGCCATCGTTCCTGACCTCGACCACATGGACGTAGGAGTCAGGGTCTGCCTGCTCGGAGGGCCGCTTCAGCCTGTCACCCTTCATATCGGTCTGTGCACAAGCGGCGGCCATGTCCTTCTCTTGGTACCACCTGAGATAGTCAAGGAAGCGGCGGTTATACTCGGTCCCGTACTCGTCATCCATCTCCTTGGTGGCTACGGAGAGGGCGATGATGGCATCCATGCCCATGCACCGCTGTATGCAGCCGCCGACCCTCTGAGCAAGGAGGCGCACCATCTTCTGCTTCTCGATCAGATCGTAGGAAGTCTGAGGAATGTGAGTGAAACGATTGATCGTATCTCCAGTGAGATGCGAGGTTGCCGTTAGGACGCCTTCCCATTGGGGTTCTTGGGCAAGATCGAAAGTCACGGACATTACCCGTACTCCGGGCTGGATCCGGGGATCGCCCCGGCCAACCCTATCGCCTCCAATGTACAAGTTGGGCTTCAACTTGCTGAGGTCCGAAACGTATTCTCTTGATGTTCTCATTAGTCAAACTCCAATCAATTGGGACAGCTATAGAAATCACGGCAGCGCCACACGCACGCCACGATAGCTGGCAGATACCTCACCTGCTTCGTACGTTCCTTTGCTGCCTGCACCACGCCGACCCGCTAGATACCGCTTGCGTAAGCTTCCGTCCGAGGCGCGCTAATACAACAGCCCTGCGCACACGCCAGATCCAGTCACCGATTGTCTGCTAGATCTCTAGTTCCGCAACCTTCTGCTTCGTAGGGACTCCGTCATCGTCCCAGCCACGAAGCTTGTAGTATTCGCGCAGCATAGCTTCGAATTGCTCGCGCGGCAGCGATTTCCCCGCAGGATTGCCAGACCTGAGTGCCTCGTTGAAGAACCGCCCAGGCAGTGAATCCTCGGCCCCCTTGGAGCCTTCTCTAACGTTGAATAGTCTAAGTAGGGTCCAGATGCGTTCCCCCGCCTTATTGAGCTCAGCACTTGATACCTCACGACCGAGCACGCAGGACAGCAACTCGCTCATCGTATCCATAGACGCGGCCCAGAAATCGCACAGGATGAGGGAGAACTTGATAGCATTCATGTCCTGTGCTTCCGCCACGTACTGAGCCTTACCTTCGATCGTAAACGGGTCAAGATCACCAAAAGCCTCATTAGCGACGGCCCAGGCGCTCATATGGCAGCCGCCGCGACTTGCAGTAGCGTAGGCCAAACCCATCGACCAGGAACCCCTCGGGTCGTAGCCTGGCAATTCCAGTCCCTTCACCTGCACGGCGAACTCGGCACCGCCGTACATTCTCGCTAGCGCCTTCGTTCCGAGACTCAGGTCCTTGCCAATCCCTTCCCGGTAGGCAATCAGCCTTGGTATCTTCAGGTAAGTTCCTACGTCGCCGAATCGCACGCCGAAATCCTTAAGCCCCTTTTCCGTCATCTCCATGGCGAAACCAATCACGTTGCCCACAGAAATTGTGTCCATCCCCAGGTCGTCGCATTCACTGTTGAGCTTGACTATGGCGCCCAGATCGTCGATTCCACAATTCGCTCCAGCCAATGCCAGTGTCTCGTACTCCGGACCCTCGACTCTGCCATCCCCCAAGGTCACGTAGTTCCCGCAACCCAATGCACAGGAGATACAGGATTTCTTCTGTGGCCGAAGCTCTTGGATACGATTAGAGTTGATTCTGGCGGCACCCTCGAACACACCATCCTGGAAGTTCCTGGTAGGTAGAATGCCGGAGGAATTGCTCATATCAACTATCATCGGTGTGCCTTCGGAATGAGCCCATAGGTTGTCCTCAGTCAGCACGTCGTCCTTCACAACCTTCCCGGTCATTTCCAGGAGGCGCGGCATGTCGGGCACAGTAACATCCTTGCTCCCGGAACAGACTATGGCCTTGAGTCTCTTGCTCCCCATCACAGAGCCAACACCTCCACGACCGGCCTGCCGATAGAACTCCGAACCTATACAGGCGAACGCTACGAGGTTCTCGCCAGCTGGGCCGATACTCAGGACCCCCGCTTCCGGCTTGTGCTCTGCGCGCAGCCACGACTCAGTATCGAAAATGCCTTTACCCCAAAGATGACCGGCATCGCGGATTTCCACCTTGTCGTCGTCGATTGCCAGGTAGACCGGCTTCTCAGCCTGCCCTTCAACAATCAGCATGTCGTAGCCGGCGAACTTGAGGTACGCGGCGAAACTGCCCCCAATGGAGCAATCGAGTATCAGCCCTGTGGCAGGAGATTTCGTGACAATTGCCAGCTTGCCGGAACAGGGCACCATCGTTCCCGTGAATGGCCCTGTGACCAGCATAAGCTTGTTGGCTGGCGACAGTGGGTCGGTACCCCCTTCAATCTCCTCGTACAAGTACTTGGCACCCAGACCGCGGCCCCCAAAGTACTTCTCAGCCCAGTCCTTATTGAGAGGCTCTTTGGCCACACTTCCCGTACCAAGATTGACACGAAGCACTTGCCATGTGTAACTCATGCTACAGCCTCCTCGACAGAAATTGCGTCATGAGGGCACCGCTCAACGCAGTAGGGACTGCCTTCACAGAAGTTGGGAATCGCCGCAGTGATCTGATCGTTGAGGAAGATTACTCCTTCAGGGCAGACATCGACACATTCCCCACATCCCGTGCAGAGTTCATCATCTATAGCAAGCCACTTACCGTTCGAGGTTATGGCTTCCACAGGGCAGGTATCGACGCACTTCAGGCACAGGGTGCAGGACCTCAGCTCGACTGACCTCCCTGCGATCGTATAGTTATCGATTACCTTCAGGTGTGCCTTCTCAGGGTTGAAAACCCCCTCATGCTTGGCTGAACAAGCTAGCTGGCAAAGCTTGCACCCGGTGCACTTCGAGGAATCGAATACCAGTCTCATATCGCCCTCCAGCATGGTTGTTTGACATCAGTCCACAGGCTCTGGATTGGGTGCCCAAGGCTTCCTCCGTTTTCAGCCACTCGCGCCCCAATCCCAGGATTGACAAGTCACTCTTTCGACAATGCTCAACTTAGTATTACCCTCGCATCCACAACTGAGACGCCTTTCTCGAACACGAACAGGGGATTCAAATCGAGCTCCCCGATCTCGGGATTCTCGGTTACAAACGCGGACACCCTCAGAATCGCTTCCACGAGAGCATCGATGTCGCCAGGTTTGCGGCCTCTGACTCCTTTCAAGATCGGGAACCCCTTTATCTGCTCAACCATATCATAGGCGTCCCTCCTCGTTACGGGTGCGACTCTGAAAGCAACGTCTTCCAGAACCTCTACGAATATGCCTCCCAGGCCGAACATGATTGTAGGGCCAAAGGTCTGATCATTAGTCATTCCTACTATGGTCTCTATGCCTTTGGGTTCCATGGGTGTGATCATCACACCATAGACTTCCGCCTCCTTGTTGTACGCCTGGGCACCGGCAATGATCTCAGAGAAGGCCTTCACGACATCCTCTTTGCCACCCACGTCCAGCTTGACTCCGCCGGCATCCGACTTGTGAAGTATGTCAGGAGACACCAGCTTCATTGCCACGGGATATCCCGTCTTCGCGGCGACTTCGACGGCCTCATCTTCACTCGTAGCCAGTTCGAAGTCCGACATCGGCAGGCCATATGCTCTCAGCATCTCCCTCGCCTCAGTCTCTACCAGATTCGTCCTGCCGCTGCTCCTCACCTTGTCAGCAATCGCCTTCACCTTGCTTGCTCTATCGGCAGGCAGGGCTATCGGGCTCTCCTTCGCCTCCTGCTCCAACTTCTCAAGATACTCGGCATGCTCTCGCAAAGCGCCCATGCACCTGATAGCTGTCTCCACGACAGCGTATACAGGAACGCCACCGTCGCTGAGAATCTGCAGGCACTTGGGTTTGGCTGGTTGATACATGGTATGCATTATGATGGGCTTGCCGTACTTTGCGGGTAGTTCGGTAACCGCACTTGCGACCTCCTCTTCCAGCTTGGTGAACTCGGCGGCCAGATCCAACCCGTACCCGCCGTACTGTCCTACGATCACCAGGCCGTCAACATCTCTATCCTCCAGAAGGGCCTCGGAGCATCTGATGAAGTTCCACAGGTCAGCTTCTGCGCCGCCTGCGAAATCCGCCGGGTTCTTTGTCGACGCCTGCGGCGGCAAGATCTCCTTCAGCTTCTCCTGAGTCTCGTTCGACAGAACAGGGACTTCCAGGCCGTATCTCTCGGCGGCATCGGCTCCCATTGTTCCATGCCCCCCGCCATCAGTCAGAATGGCGATCCTGTTTCCTTTGAGAGGCGGGCACTTCGCCAGAGCTTCACCCACATCCAGCAATTCAGATGAATTCGCCACCCTGATAATGCCAGCTTGCGCGAAACCCGCAGCATATATGCGGTTGCTGCCCGCCAGCGAACCAGTATGCGAAGCAGCTGCCCTGATACCGGCAGAGCTGTCTCCTACCTTTATTGCTACTATCGGCTTCTTCTTCGACGCCTCTTTGGCTGCTCGCAGGAACTCCCGCCCATCCCTGACTGAGTCCTTGTAGAGACCCTCCATGTATATGAGGATCACCTTTGCGTCAGGGTCGTCTTTCACATAGTCCAGGTACTCATGAAAGCGGATGTCAATCTGGTTGCCGAAACTGGCCCACTTGCTGTATCCGAATCCGCGCTGCCTCGTGTTGTAGTTCAGGTCCATTGCGAAATTGCCGCTCTGAGTAAGAAAGGCGAAGAAACCCGGCCAGAGATCGAAAGCACTCGTGTTCAAGGCAATGGCAGAGTTGTAGATACCCATGCAGTTCGGCCCGACTATCCTGGACCCGCCTTCACGGGCCATTGCCAGTAGTTCACTCTCAATCCTCTTGCCTTCCTCCCCCGTTTCACCGAATCCGGCGGTGACTATTATTATCGCCTTGACTCCCTTCTTGACGCAGTCCCTGACAGCATCCGGCACAAGCTTGGCCGGTATGCCGATAATAGCCACGTCTACCGGTTTCTCGATGTCAAGAACCGAACGGTACGTTTCCTTGCCATAGACCACGCCCCCCTTGTTGGACACAAGGCAGATATCGCCCTTGTAGCCACTCTCAACCAGGCTTCTTGACATCCAGTTTCCCCACTTCAGCGGATTGGAGGATGCCCCAATCACAGCCACGCGACCAGGCTCGAATAGAAAACCCAAATCAGTTGCCATTTTTCTCCTCTTGAGGCTCGTTGCACGCCATTAACCGAAGCACGGAACAACTCGGTCCACAGCGGCCAGCGCAACACCGAGGGAGGTCAGGTCGCACTCTAGGTCAGGGGGAGAACAAGTCCACCACCGGCCCCGGCCCCTGCCGAGCTTCTGCTCTGTTGTTACGCTGGTTCGCTACCTACTCGACCGTGTAGTCCAAGGTCCCCCTGACCTATATGCTCCTCTTCTTGAGTTCAGTCATGTACTTGCCGAAATCCTCGATTATCCCCTCAGGGGCGAACACGCCTTTTTTCTTGAGATCGCCATCATGCAGCATGCTAACGCCGATCGCCGCGGGAGCAGCTGTGGCGTAGGCCATGGAGCCCGTGCTGCCGCCGTAGATGTACTCCTGGGGTTTCCCGTTCTTCTCCCCCCGCACTTCGATCTTGATTCCCGACATGGCGGTGTCCCCCACGTACTCGTCGGGAAGAAAGGCATCCCCTAGCGCTCCCATGAAGTCGAGAGGCGAGATCCGGTGACCGTCCACAGTGACGGGATCGTCCCTTGTAAGTCCCAAGTCAACGGCTGCCTTGAGACGGTCCATTTGGTAATGTGGCAGAAGCCCTCCTCTATTCGTGGCTCTCTTCAGCCCTTTGACGTAACGTGGCAAGGTCACTGCCTCTGGATGACCGAAATACACGCACTGAGCTCTGCCCACTGGCGGGTCAAAATCAACCCACGTAGCTCCCGAGTAGGGGGGCGGGCTTACGAACTTGCCGTCTATGAATTGAGGCCCCGCCTTCTGAACGCCGTTGAAGGAGTGAGTTATCACTGCTCTCGGCATCAGCCGGCTGCCCAGGTACCGCATATTGGCTACCCAGTAGATGTTGATCTCATCCACTTGATCCAGCTTGTCTGCTGCATATTTTGCCAGCAGATTACTGCTTCCAGGGCCAGACCCAAGGCCGAGTATCGCCGTAATACCGGCAGCCCTGGCCTCCTCATCCATATCGAGCTTCTTCAAGGTGCTCTCACTATCGTCATCGATGTCTACATAGTGCTTCTTGGCCTCTATGGCTGCCTGCAATACCTTGGTGCCCCAGCGGAAGAAAGGCCCTACATAGTTCATGACCAGGTCAACGTCCTTCATCGCCTTGACCATTTCAGCATGGTTGTTGATGTCCAGGACCTTGGTGGTCACCTTCTTGCTGCCTATCTCCGCGACAGCCTTTTTGAGCTTGTCCTCATTCCTACCGCAGAGAATGACCTCCGAGACCTTGTCGTTGTAGAACTTGAGAAGGTCCTGTGTGAAGAATATGCCTTCTTCCCCACTTCCACCGCAGTTCAGTATCCGCATTTCACTCCTCCATTGATTCTCTCAAGGGATTTCCCCTTGCTTCCGACTTACTTGGCGTGGTGCTGGAATCACTCACCCGTTCTCTTTCACGTGGCGGGTCATCTCAGGAACCACTTTGAACAGGTCTCCTACTATGCCGTACTGCGCTATGTCGAATATGGGAGCAGCAGGGTCCTTGTTGATGGCAATGATCCTCTTCGAACCTGTGATACCAGCGTTATGCTGGCTGGCTCCCGAGATGCCGCAGGCGATGTACACTTTGGGGGTTACTGTCTTTCCCGAGATACCAACATGGTATGCCGAAGGTAACCAGCCGAGGTCGACAACAGGACGAGAGCAAGCCAGCGTTCCTCCCAGCGCCCTAGCCAGATCCTCGGCTACCCGAATGTTCTCTTTGTCACCGATCCCTCGACCCACAGCTACAATGACTTCAGCTCTGGTAATGTCGACCTCACCTTCTTCCGGCTGCAGCAGCTTCGCTATCTTGGTGCGAAACGAATCCTCCTCGAACTTCGATGACACATCCACTACCTCAGCGCGGGCTGAAGGACTCTCGATCTTGGGGAGGGCTCCTTTCTGGAAGCTGACAATATATGGGGGCGGCCCCTGCAGTTCCACCCTGGCATGGACGCTTCCCGAAAACATGGGGCGGACTACGGTGACGCTGCCGTCGGCGACCTGCAGATCGATGCAGTTGCTGGCTGCAGAACCGTTGCAGCGGACTGCCAGTGATGGGCCCAGCTCAATCCCCCGATACGTATACCCTAGAAGGAAGAAACTGGGGCTCAAGTCCTCCAGGACTCGAGAGACTACATTGAGGTATCTCTCAGCGTTGTAGTCAGCAAGACCGGGATGGTCAGCTACCAGGATTGTATCAGTTCCGGCGCTGCCCAAAGCTTTGACCGAAGGCCCCAGGTTGTGCCCCAGCACGAGGGCGATCAGCTTCACGCCTGCCTGATCCGCCAGCTCCCGACCCTTAGTCAACAGCTCGAACGTGACGGCGTCCAGCTCACCGTTACTCGTCTCTGGTAGTACTAAGATGTCTCCACTCACCCTACTACAATGCCTCCTGTACCTTACTGACGGCTATCGCCGCCACCGTGCTGAGCTCACCTTCAATGATCTCCGCACGGTTCTGCTTCGGAGGTGGAAAAGCGTCGAGGAACCTGATCTTCGTCTTCCCGCCGGGGGCCAAGTCCTCTGCAGCAAGTGTCTCTATCGGTTTGGAGCGGGCTTTAAGCACTTCGCGGAGTGGAGCGTACGTCATAGGCACGATTCCCGTCTGTACGCACAGCAAGGCAGGCAGCGATATTTCTACCACTTGCTCTACTCCGCCCCCCATTTCCTTGTTCACGAAGACAACACCCGTATCATCACCCGTATCATCGCTGACTTCGATACGGGTCACAGCATAGGCGAACGGCAAGCCGAGCCTCTCGGCGAGGGATATGCTTGCCTCAGATGACATGTTGTCCGAGGATTCCACGCCGCACAGAATAAGGTCATACTCGATGTCTCGGAGCGCTTCCGCCAGCACCTCAGCCACCGCTTCGGGATCGGCCAGATCAGCGTCTATCCGCAGCGCTCTATCGACTCCCTTTACCAGTCCTATATACGCGGCCCGATCAGCGTCTGACCTCCCCACCGTCATCATGGTGACATCTCCACCATGCTGTTTCTTGAGGGCAACAGCTTCCTCCAAAGCGTACTCATCGGATTCATTGATGTTCAGCTGGTAGGTTCGATAGCCCAGTCTGTTCCCTCCCTCAACCACCTTCAGGTCGGTGATGTCCGCTGGTACGGCCTTGGCACACACTACTATTCTCAAACTTCCACCTCCAGAGTCCGCGATGCGCCCCTTTCTCGAAAGTCGCCTCTTGTATCCTTGTACTTCTCCTTGACCTCAGCAATGGCTCCGGCCTGCCCACCGGGAGTCTGGCTTTGTTACTCCGCTCCCGTGTGCGTTCGCTGCCTCACCCGCCTGCGCCCTGCCTGGCTTCAAGCATCCGCCGTAGCTCGTGTTCTCCCCGGTGCCAATGCCGCTCGCCTGGGTCGCTCCCGAGGTCGGACAGGTCCAGATTGCGCTTGCACCTCACCTATTCAGGGCCAGCGTCCCTGGGCTACTCCATATCTGACGGTGCACACCCCTTGTCAATCTCAACGTGTGAGGTAGTAGTGCAGTGGATAAGCCCGGTACTTCAATTTGGGAAGCTTCTCACAGGTGATGAAGCCAGGTTCAGCGTTGATTACATCCGGGATGCGGTTGACGACGGTGGCACACGTCGACACATCGGTCGGCGGGCTGTAGTTCTCAACAAGGATGTCAGGATAGCCTCGAATTTCCCACTTGTTGATATCCAGTTCGCCTTCCTTGTAGCACTTGGCCATCATCAGGGTCTTGATCGTGACTCCCTGCTCCGTTTCAAGCTCGCATATGTCATTGCATCCGACGAGTTTCCCTGCGGGTATTGTCTTGTCCAAGCCTTTCACATAGATATCGACATCATCCTTGATGGGTTCACAGCTTTCCTTGATGCCACTTATGGTCAGTCCCATATCCGCACATATCAGTTCGGCACAGTTCCTCAGGAAGCTTGGCAGCAGTCCCTGCTTCGCTATTTTGGCGTGGAATTCGTCTTCGGAGTCGCCGACGAAATGTATATTTGCGACTTCGGGACCGTAATCGCTGATGTTGTATCTCGCCGTTCCGGTAATGGAGTCAATCTTCTGAGCAGCACCAGCCAGCTGGGTGATCATGTTGGCCCAGTAGATATCCTGATAACCACTCCCGGTGACTGTGACATTGTTCTGTCTCGCCAGCTTGTCCAGTTTCGCGGTTACGACTGGCGAGGTCACCCACGGATACAGGGCCTCTTCCGCGATGGTAATGACGTTGATCCCGTGCGACAGACATCTGGCGATATGGTCATACATATCAGGCAACAGGCTTGTGACGGTAAGCACGGCGATGTCGAACTGGTGTGTCGCAACGACCTCATCGGGATCATTGGAGATCTTGACGCCCAACGGGCGGTCTAATCCGCAAACCTCACCCAGGTCCTTGCCGATGTTGCTGGTTCTGGCAACTGCGCCAACAACGTCAACTCCCTTCTCCACCATCATCTTGACCATGAATGTCTGCGCCATTGCTCCCACCCCATACATCAGCGCCTTGATTCTCTCCATTTCGGCCCTCCTTCTCTGAGTTGATCAAACACTCGGTTGTCCGCTTGCGTGCGCTGTTGCGCTTCCTCCCTTACTCATGTGGCGGAGGCGGCATCATTGACTCGGCGAAGTGATCGTGCACCCACAGCAGAAACATGTTGCGATAGGTGTCGATTCTCATACGCTCCGCCTCATTCATTATGCTTTCCACCATGTAGTCCTCTTGCATCCGTTCTCTCTCGACTTCCCACAGACCGTATTTGGTCCTCACGCTTTCGGCCATCTTGTCGCACCTCCTCTCTTGACTTTATATTCTGTTGGCAGGCTGCTTACCGTTCTCCTGCCTCAAGACCAGAGCTTCTTCTCGCTCAGTCGGTGGCCTCTGTCCTCAACGCCCTTGAGGATTTCATCATAGGTATCAAGACTCCCTGCCCCTATCACCCCTGTTCTCTTGATCTGTCCTCTGCCGAGCATGAGTACTATCTGAATAGGCACCCCGCCGATAGTCGAGTAGACCATATGGTTGGCCCAGGGTATATGTTCCATCGCCTCCTTCAGAGTCATCACGTTGTACATGGTGTGACAGACACGGCGACCTCCCTGGGTCCCACTGACCTCTACCGAAGCTCCAAAAGCCCCGTCGGTGACTATGCCCTTGTCATAGAGCTCGCGTATGTCTGCGGGCTCCACAAACGATTCACCCAGCAGTTCAAGCAGATTGGCTGTGACCTTCTCCGTCGGATGCTTGAGCGCCTGTCTTCGTAGAGCCTCTACCCATAACTCCTCAGAGTTGCTCCATTGGCCGACCCGCAGGCCGCTCTTCACTTCCACATGTCCTATTGACCTGCCTGTTGCCTTGCCAGCGAACTCTGGGATCGTACGCACTTCGGAGTCGAAAGCTCCACTGTAGAGAGACATCGTGCCTAAGGGCTCCGGCCATTCGTAGTCTTCCTTGCTCTCGTACAGATCAACCTCTTTGACCTTGCCGCTGTCCCAGCACACCGGCTGTGGCAGGGTTATCGCCATAGTCACCAAAGGATTGAACGACGTCACAAGCTCGCTGGACTCGTACCAGTCTGCCCACCTGACCATCACGGTATCGACGGTATCGAACTGCTCCAACATGTGTCTGGCTGCGATATCCGTCCAACCCGGCGCAACGCCGACATTGATGACAGCCGTAAGTCCGGCCTCTTTAAACTGGTCGTCCAGCTCCAACTGAGCGTCTATGGTTTCAAGAGGAGGCACTCCAGGCACCTTGAACGGATAGCTGAGCATATCGAGGTAGTGAGCACCAACATCCAAGCAGGCCTGCATAGTAGGGATGTTGGTTATGGGCACAGACGCGTTGTAGATTATGTCCATACCCGCAGCTACGCGAGCCATGTCCTCCCGTTTGGTGCCGTCTGCCTTCCTCGCCTCTGCCTTGACCCCAGTGCCCAGGCTCCTTACCCTGTCCAGTGCTGCCATGGCACCCGCCTCGTTGACGTCTGCAAGGATCAGTTCCTCGACATCCGTCTCCTTTGCCAGCAGACCGGCCAGGCCGCTACCTTCGGCACCACAACCCAGTATGCATATCTTCATCTCGATCGTCCGTTCCGTAGACTTTCACCGAGATCACTTCTCGATGCCCATCGCCTCGGCCACCACCTCCCAGATGTGTTTGATCTCTATGGGCAGTCGCGACTTGTCCTTGACCTCCAGGAACTGGTCTTGACAGTGCGGGCAGGATACGATCAGGTTCCCAGCTTCCAGGTCCAGCGCTCTCTCGAGACGAGACCGGCCGATCCGATACGCGATGTCGGGATGTATCTTTCTGAAGGTTGCGGTGCCGTTCCCGCAGCAGTAGTCCCACTGCGACACATGGTCCTCATCCAAGAACTCAATACCCGGAATCGCCTTGATCAGCTCCCGCGGACTCTCCCAGACGTCACAGAACTTGTTGAGAGCACAGGGATCATGGTAGGTGGCTACCATATTCACGCTGTTCTTGAAAGTGATGGCACCTTTCTTGACAAGATCGTTCACGTAGTCGGTGACAAACACCACCTCGAAGGGAAGCGTACCCAAGTACTTGGGATACTGCCTCACGAAGTAAGAGTACTCATGAGGGTTGATTACGATTACTGTCTCGGCACCGGCAGCTTTCAACGCGTCGATGGTATGCTTGCCGTGCTCAAGCCACTTCTTCAGGTCGCTGTCGAGAAGCTCACCGTTGGTCACCCCGGGGTGATCAATGATTGCTATCTTCACACGTGCTGCGGCCAGTATCTTGGCCACCAGTCGAGCGATATCCGTTGCGTTGAAGGCGGTCCAGTAATCGACGAAGAGAACGGTCTTGCCGCTTGTGGGAAGCTTCAGACCCTGAGCCCATTTCGTGATTTCTTCATGTGGGCCTTCGAAGTAACCCATGTGCTCTGCGATGTACTTCTCGACCTCTTCCCACCCATCAGGCTTGACTCCCTGAGCCAGCAAGTCCCTCCGTATCTTACGGGTGAAGTCGGTGGGCGTCGTGCCGTAGCGGTAGAAGTCGGCGGTGAACAGTGTATTGGGGCATCGAAGCTCACAGGCGTTGCATTCCAGGCAATAGGTCATTGTGTTTGCCAGATTGCGCAGGTCCTCGAGCCCCTTGGCGACGGACAGCAAAGCATTGTGTCTTCCGTACGCTATGTAGCTCTCGTTGCGCAGCTCTTTGTACACCGGGCATATGTACCTACAGTGCTTGGTCCGGCAGCCAAAGCAGAAATACATATCCTTGCCCATCTTGTCTGGAATGGGCTTATCAAGTACCAGTGGTTCTTCATAGAATTTCTTGTAGTAGAGAAGCTCGCGTTCCGCCATTGTCTCCCCCTTTATTCCTCATTCTCCGCAAGGTAAGCTTCATCCAGACAGTACTTGCCCGGATTCATGATGTTGTTGGGGTCCAGCATCTTCTTGATCTTCTTCATCAGATCGAACTGCCCCTCAGCCAGTTCCTTGTGGCAGGCAACCTCTACGTCTCCCGGCCTTGTGCCGCCATGACAAGCTGAGATGCTTCCCCCCACGTCGACCGCCACCTCGGCAATCTCCCTCTTCAGATTCAGCCATTCCTGCCAGATCTTCTCATCGAACTTCGACTCGTCGATCATTATGTCGATCTCGCATATATAGGAGCCCCATGGCCTGAATGGGTTATTGGGATAGGTGATCCCGCCATAATCGTCAAATATGTCACCATAACGATCTGTGTATTTCTTGGCGATTGCGTGCCAGCGGTCGAACACCTCGCGCACAGCGCTGAAGGGTATCGCGGCATCTTCACAATGCCATTTGCCGGGCTTGACCAGCCCCCCGCTGGTGCGGCTATGGAACGTGTTGTGGTATCTCTCGTGCCGGCAAGCCCAGTCGCCTTCCGAGATCTCCTGACCGAAGTACACACCACCGTCCTCTTCGCACATCCTGAAAAGGATATCCTGGGCCGCCCTGACCTCAGCCTCCGGTCCGAAACATGCGAAGTAGTTGACAGAACGGACGGACTCCGGTTGTATGATGTATGCGGGGTCATCACGGCGCAGGCCCTCTACCTTTATCTCATCAAAAAGTGTCATGGAAGCCAGTGATTTCAGCCCTGTCTTCCCCATTCGATCCGCATTCCGAAGCGCTGCCTCGAAGCTGGGGAAACCGAAAATGCAGGGCCACTGTGCCTCAGGCCGTGGGTAGAGCTCCACAACAGCCTCCGTGACTATGCCCAGGGTTCCCTGGTTCCCTATGAAGAGGTCTCTTGTACGAAATCCCACAGACGATTTTGCTAGCTTCCTGCCTCCTCCGTGACTGGCAGTGATCACCTCTCCTGTGGGCAGCACCACCTGCATGCTCCGGATAAGCTCCGGAACGTGCCCGTAACCCGCCAGGTCACTCCAGCCGCCGGTGCCTATCCTGCCCCCGATAGTGCAGCAGTAGTATGAGACAGGGTCGTCCGGCCAGAAGAGGCCAAGCGGTCTGAGGATGCGGTTGAACTCGACAGGTTGAACGCCTGGCTGCACGGTGGCGCACATATTCGCCTCATCGATCTCGAGGATCTCGTTCATCCGCTTCGTGTCAACAACGATCCCTTTCTTGAGCGGCACCGCACCATCGCAGAGACCGCTTGCCCCAGCGCGCGGTACCAGGGGAACGCGATACTTGTTCGCCAGTTTGACGATCCGGGCTACTTCGTCGGTCGTTCTCGGAAGCACCACGGCGTCAGGAACGTGCTCTTCCCACTTGTGTAGTGGAAACGGAGCCGCTACCGATGCGCGAACAGCCCGCTGATGCATGTCCGTGAGTACGTTCTCTTCGCCTACGACATCGACCACCTCCTTGAGCATTTCTCCTAGCTGTACAGTACTCTGCATGTCTCCCTCCCTACTTCATTCTTGGATAACAGATGGCAGCCTCTGAGCCCCGGTTTGGCCTACGCGATGCCCAGATATGCTTTTCTGACATGATCGTTTCCTTGAAGTTCTTCTGAACTGCCCTCCATAACGACCTTCCCGGTCTCCAGAACGTAGCCGTTACTGGCCAGCCTGAGAGCGACGCTGGCATTCTGTTCTATAAGCAGTACGGAAAGGCCTTCGCTTGCTGAGATCGTTTCAACAATGGAAGCGACCTCCTCGGTGAGAATAGGCGACAAACCCAGGGAAGGCTCATCGAGCATCAGGAGTCTGGGGTTGGACATCAGACCCCGTCCAATGGCCAGCATTTGCTGTTCCCCACCGCTCAACCTTGAAGCCGGCCGACTGCGTGCCCTCGCCAACGCCGGAAAGTAATCATACATACGCGCCAAGTCTCTTTGTACTCCCGCGGCATCCTTCCTCAAGAACGCCCCGGTCAGGAGATTGTCAGATACGCTCATATTCAAGAAGAGCCTTTTGCCTTCGGGAACTTGGGTGATTCCCATCCCGACGATCTTGTCGGGCTTCAACCTGTCTATCCTCCGGTCTTCAAACCAGATCTCCCCTTTGGTGAGCGGCACCAGCCCTGATATCGCCCTCAAGCATGTACTCTTACCAGCACCATTAGCTCCAATCAGGGTTGTGATGCTTCCAGCCTTGACCTCCAAGGATATGCCTTTCGCTGCTTCTACCGCACCATAGCGGACCACTATGTTCTCAAGCCTAAGCATGGGTGTACCCCGTGCCCAGGTAGGCTTCCACTACCGCTTGATTCTTGCGCACCTCTTCGGGAAGGCCTTCAGCGATCTTCTTGCCAAAGGACATGACGGTGAGCTTGTCACAGGTGCTCATGACTGCCTTCATGTCATGCTCCACCAGGAGAATGGTAATTCCTTCATTCCTGAGTCTTCTGACAACCTCCATCGTGGCTTCTGTCTCAGTAGGGTTCATCCCGGTAACTGGCTCATCGAGCAGTAGCAGGCTCGGCTTGGTGGCCAAAGCAATCGCGATCCCGAGGATTCTCTGATGGCCGTGTGGCAGATTCTGGGCAGTCTCGTCTCTTGCCTCTGCTATGCCCGTCTTCTCCAGGAGCCCGATAGCCTTCTGCTCTATCTCCTTCTCTCTCTGGCGCACCGCACCTGTCCGCAAGAACTGCTGCCAGAGTCTTGTCCCGGTATGAAGATGGCAGGCCATAATCACGTTCTCCAGGGCTGTCAATTCCTTGAACAGGGTAGTAAGCTGAAAGGTACGGGCAATACCCTTCCTGACCATGGTATTGGGCGGCTTTCCTGCTAGATTCTCTCCTCGCCATATGACTTCCCCCTTTGTCGGCTGGAGGAAGCCACTTATCAAGCTGAACATGGTCGTCTTTCCTGCGCCGTTGGGCCCGATCAACCCCCTTATCTCGCCCTCCTCAACCGCGAAGCTGACATCATCGACAGCCATCAGATTCCCGAAGTGTTTGCTCAGATTCCGCACCTCAAGCAGACTCATAGTCCCCCTTGCGTGAAACCCATCGCGCTCGCAGCGCCTGCAGACTCTTGGACGTGCGGAGCCGTTCGGGCAGGCTTTCGATGCCGCCGGGCAGGAACACCAAGGTCACAATCAATATGATGCCGTAGACCAGAGGTATCCACTCCGAAGACATCGCCCCTTCAAGGATGGTATGCAATACCGTCAAGACAGTTACGCCGACAATCGGTCCAGCAAAGGAATGCGTACCCCCGAATATCGCCCACACGAGGAGATACAAGGTAGCCGTGAAACCGAATGAAGATGGATCGATGGCGCGCATGTAATGCGCAAGAAGACCACCAGCAATACCAGCGAAGAGGGCGCCTATTACAAAGGCCAAGGTCTTGTACCCAGGTATATCCACGCCGACACTCTTCGCCAGGCTTCCTTCCGAATAGAGAGCCTTGAAGGTATGACCTATCCGGCTCGTATCCACACGATACATAATCAGAAGACATACCACCATCACTGACAGCGCCAGCATGTAGTATGGCATTGGCTGAACGAAGTCGACCGACTGCAGACCGGGAATCGGGCTGAAATCGGGCGCCGGGATGAGGTAGACCCCACGATGGCCCCCGAAAGGAACAATGAGCCTCGTCCAGCTTAGCCTCAGCGCCTCTCCAGCGGCGAACGAAGCGATGAAGAAGGCCAGCCCCTTTGTTCTGCGCAAAGGTAGACTGAACACCAGGCCAGCCGCGGCTACCCCCAAGCCGGCCATTGGCAGCGTAACCCAGAAAGGCAGGCCGTAACTCTTTGCCAGGATAGCGCTGATGTAGGCTCCAAGGCCCATCAGCGGCACATGACTAAGGTTCCACCCTCCTGTAGTCGTGATGAGGCGAAAGCTTGATACAAGGATAATATTGATGAACAGCAGGATCGCGACGTGAGTGTTGTATGTGCTAATGAAGAACGGTACCGCCACCAGAAACGCTATGAGCGCTCCTAGGCCCACTGCTTTTGCTTTTGGTCCTTGCATATGCATATGCCTATGTCTCTGCCTGGCCCATTAGCCCCTGCGGCCTCAACGACAAGACAGCAAGCACGAACAGGGAAGCTACTATGTTGGCGATAGTCGTATCCCATACAGTAGTCACGACAGTACTCAGGAAAGCCAGGATAGCGGCAGCTATGATAGTCCCCTTCAGATTCCCAGCTCCTCCCAGGATTATGATTACGAAACAGTTCCAGATAACGTAGTGACCCATGTATGGGGTAACCGAGAATATAGGTGACATCACTGCGCCAGCTATACCGGCCATGGCAGAAGCGATACCTAGAGCCAGAAGGCCGCTTCTGTCAACGCTCATCCCCTGCAACGCGGCGGCGGTGCTGTCCATGGCAACGGCACGAAGGCTGCGGCCCATCCTGGTCCGATTCAGAAAGTAATAGAGTGCCCCCAGTATGACAATCGCTACCGGCACTACCAGGCATCTTTGCCAGCTCACGCTCGCCCCGGCAATGTCCAGTGTCCCGGTGAGGAAAGCAGCTACCGGCTTTGGCTTGCCGACGCCCCATATCTCGCTTACCAGGACCTGCAGAACGAACACCAGCCCTATGGACATAAGGAGGCCGGTGACGACATCTCCCCGCACACGCCTGAACAAGAGTCTCTCCGCCAGTACTCCCATGGCACCGACTATCAGGGCAGCCATCACTACTGTGACCAGGAAAGGCCAGTCGTTGAGAGTGTAGAGGAGCCACACCACGTATGCCCCGACCATGTAGAACTCGCCATGGGCATAGTTCGCGGTGCCCATAACGCCGAACACCAAGCTTAGACCCAAGGCAATCAGAGCGTAGAAGCTAAACAGCAGCAGTGCGTTGACAATCGTCTGCGTTACCAGCTCCACTTGCTTCCTCTCAGTTCAGCGCGGGCCTTGCTCCACAGTTTGCCCAGTTTGCCCATCTTTGTGATCTCCTGCCTTCAGGGGCTGGCTGAAGCCAGCCCCTGAAGGCCACTAGCTTCGCGCCACGTACGATTGCGTGTCCAAAGACCTGTACGAACAGAGGCGCGCTGGACACATCACCGCTGGTAGTACATCACTCCGTACTCTTCCATCCACGGGATCACAGATCCGCCGTAGGTGTCGTACCAGTCCTTGATGTCATACCAGCCCACGGTTACCTCTTTCCCACCCTGGAACTCGCTGACCGACTCGGGGACCAGGGCATGGTGATTGGCTCCGAATACCTCCTCGCCCCACCAGACTGCTGTCCCGCCCAGGTGGGGGATGCTCTCCTGAGCCAGCAACGCATCCCTGACCGCGGTGTCGTCAAGTGTTCCTGCCAGTCTCACTCCCTCTTCCCATATCATGGCCTGCGCTGTATAGAGCCAGTCTATTGAGTACGCGCTGCGGCCCACGTCCTCAGGGCCTCCCGGACCGTATCTGGCTTCCCATTTCTGGTACAGGTCTTTCATCGGTTCGGGAGCGCTGGGGTCGGCAAACGGATTGTGCCCGATGCACTTTATCTGCTCCAGATACTCTGCAGGCACCTTGGCCATCTCGTCATCAGGCTCCCACTCGCTGGCTTCCACTATGCCCGTATAGCCCTGGTGATAAAGCTGTTCTGTCATCGCTATTCGGAACTCTGGCCACGTGGGACCCAAGCTGATGACATCCGGATCGGTCGCCAGGACCGCAGATATTACCGGCGCGAAATCGAGGGTCTCTATGCTGAACAGATTCACATGCACTACTTCGAAGCCGTGGGCTTCAGCCGCCGCCATGACCCACGCTGCTCCATACCGGCCCGTCTCGTCATCCTGAGTGACAAGCGCGAACCGCGTCGCTTCCGGATAAGTCTCGTGTATGTAGTACATATGGATAGCGTGGTACATGGGGTAACCTTCACCACCGGTTAGCAGGTAGGTTCTTTCCGGCCCATTATCAACAGCTTCCATTCCTATCATGAGTTGCTTCTGCTCAGTGCAGAACTGCTGTATGGCACTGGTGCTTCCACCGGTGACACTGGGGATCAGCATGTCTACCTTGTCCTCTAGAACCAGTTTTCTGGCCCCCTGTAGGGCTTTGCTAGGTGTATACTCGTCGTCATAGGTGATTATCTCTACCGGTATCCTCTCGTCACCAACCTGCATACCGCCCTGCGCATTGAGCTCATCAGCCCAGATATTCAGACCGGTAAGCCCGGGAAGCCCCCATCCCGCTGCTGGGCCTGACAGCGGACACAGGAACCCCAATTTCGCTGTCTCCGGTGTCTCCGTTGCCCCTGGTGTTTGCGTTGTCTCCTCCTCGGAGGAGCATCCCGGCAGGACTAATGCCAAGATGAGAAGAGCTACTCCAACAAGCACCAGTCGTTTGGCCTGTCTCATTTTTGACCCCCTTCGTAATTTTTTGCGTTTCCCAACCGCATAGCCCCTCACGTACTACACAGACACCGGCTGCCGGAACTGGCGGCACGGTGCCAGCAAGGATTTGAAGAACATGCGAAAAAGAGGCGAAGAATACGCCTGAAGGAACTGGGGATTGATGGGCAAATCCACTTCGAGGAAGCTGAGCCTCTTCCTGAGGACGAAGCGCGCAATCTGGCAGTTCCGGGTAATCACACGTCTGCACATACCCATAAGATTGATCCCATGCCGGGAATCTGCTCTCGATCTTGGCCGAATGGGCAGGCTCGTCTGCCGCCTGAAGGAACCCTTGATCATCAGTTCTTCGGAGCGCCTCACATAGCCATTACCTCCCCTACCGCTTATCGGCGTCCTCGGTATGTACCCCATCGTGGCCAAGCTAAGAGCAACTCCAGCACTCTGTTCCGCAATCGTTGGGGAAGAACGTTCTATGGTTGGAGACCGCGCTAGGTCAAGCTCTTCACAACATCGAGAACTCTGTCGAGATCGACGGACTTATCGAAGAAGAAATCGGCTCCCAGATCCATGCATTTTTCTCGCACATGTGGGTGGGTGGAGTTGGTGAATATGATCAATCTCGGAGAGGAACTGCTGCCCTTGACGTGACGCAGCATATCCATCCATTCCACCCCGTCTGCGTCGATATCGAGGACTACGGCATCCGGCGCAGCCGTTTGCATCTGAGCTAGGGCCTGTAGACAATCCCCAGCTTGAGCTACATTCTCAACACCCTTCAACTCGGAGAGGACATCGAAAAGCCTCTCGCGAACCGCCATTGACTTGTCCACAATTAGAACCTTCACGGCTTGTGTCAAGCTGAGAGGGTAATCCCCCGCGACCTTATCTTGTCTAGTAGTAGACTAGTCCAAGGGGGCAGAAAGCAACATCGGCCGCTGGCCCATTTGTCTGTAGGATGGCGGAGTGGTATCGCGCCAATCTTCGTCCTACAAGAGAGGGTGGGGCGTGCACGCGGTCCCGCCTAGGTAGACGCCTCGGTTTATGGGTGGCACAAGGTGCAGGCGAGATATCGCGAGCTATCGGGACTTGGGCCTGATAGCTCGCAGGCCTCTTGGGTTGCCAGCCGACCCGGCTAGAGCCGGTGTCTAGGGTTTTAGGGAGACAGAGGTGAGCATATCCGCAATGTGGTAGGTGTCGTCCTGTGCTCCTGAGTGCTATGCGAGGCCGTTGTCAATGGCGTAGTGTGTCAGTTCAGCGTTGGTCTTCATCTGCATCTTCTCAAGTACGCGTCGGCGATAGGTACTGACGGTCTTCACGCTTAAGACCATGCTCCGCGCGATCTCCGTCACTGTCTTTCCAGCCGCGATAAGCTGCATCACCTGGTACTCCCGATCCGAAAGTGCCTCGTGGGCCTCTTTCGATGCATCCATCCCCAGGCGCGAGGCCAGTCGCTCGGCAAGGGCACTGCTGATGTACTTGCCGCCTTGAGACACCTTCCTGATGGCCACTACTAGCTCATCAGGCGAGGTCTCTTTCACCAGGTAGCCAGAGGCACCGGCTTTGAGGGCCCTCACGCCGTACTGCTCTTCTGGGTACATGCTCAGTACCAGCACCGGGAGTCTCGGCCTGAGGCTTCTCATCTCCTTCAGGGCGTCGATTCCATGCCTCCCGGGCATCGAGATATCCAGCAGAAGCACGTCGTATGGGTTCCGACCAACTTTGTCAAGGACTTCCTGCCCATCGCTGGCCTCGTCCGCGACAACAATGTCGGCGGTTTCGGCTATGATCTGTCTCAGGCCTTCCCGAACGATAGGGTGATCATCAGCGACGAGAACCCTGATCATTGAACATCTCCTGTCCCTCAAGAGGGATTGTTGCAGTCACTGTTGTTCCCTTGCCATTGCATCCAATGATCTTGACTCTTCCTCCCAAGAACGCGGCTCGTTCCCTCATGCCAGTGAGACCGAATGACTTCGGGTTCGATATCTGCTCCGGCGCAATTCCTTTCCCGTTGTCCCTGACCGTCAGCACTATTTCGGTGCCATTGTTGCGCAGAGCGACCTTGACCTTGGAGGCCTCCGCGTGGCGACCGGCGTTCCACAGTGCCTCCTGACAGATTCGGAAGACCGCCGTCGCGCGGTCTTGGTCCAGCATCATCTCCTTCATGTTCGAGACGAATTCGCCCTTGAGGTTGGCGTGATCTTGGAGCTCCTCCAGTTGCCACTCGATGGCGGCAGCGAGGCCTAGTTCGTCGAGTAGCCGCGGCCTCAGGGCAGCCGAGATCCTTCTTACAGCTTGGATGGCCATATCGGCCAGCCTGGATATTGACATGGTCTTCTGCAAGAGCCCTGGTTGATCTTCCGGCAGTCTCTTGCTCAACCAGGATAGGTCCATCTTCAAAGCTGTGAGCGTCTGGCCGACACCATCATGCACCTCCCGCGCTATTCTCTTCCCCTCCTCTTCCGTAACACGCTGGAGGTGCGCAGAGAGCTGTCGCAGCTGTTCGTACGATTGTCGCAGTTCTTCCTCGACCCTCTTCTGCTCCGTTATCTCCCTGAAATAGGACACACTGGCCACCAGACCGTTGAAGGTCATAGTGCTCACACTGCTCGCGACGGGGAGCAGGCCGCCGTCTTTTCGCACCAAGACGGTTTCGTAAAAACCCTCCACGTTCTCACCACTCTGCCTGCGTCGGTACCGATCCAGAATGACACTGGTCTCGGAAGGGGCTAGCACATCCCACTCTGACATGCTGAGAAGTTCCTCGCGCGAGTAGCCGAGCATTTGGCAATACTCATCGTTGACGAAGACAATGGCCGCCTCCATACCGGGTCTATCCTGCACGATCTCGATCCCTATCCCTGCCTTTCCGGTGGCATCCACCAGTGCGCGGTGGCGTTCCTCCGACTGTGCCAGCGCCAGCTCACACAACACGGTTTCGGACACGTCCCGGAAGTAAGAGACACAGGACAGGTGACCGTTGCGCTTCATCAGGCTAACGCTTGTTTCTATCGGAAGAGCGCGCCCGTCTTTACGCACCAGTGTCATTCGATAGAAATTCGGGACTTCTTCGCCACGGCGCCTGCGGTGATAGCGTTCCTGGATACTCCCTAGCTCATCGGGAAGTACCACGTCCCATTCCGACATGCTGAGTAGCTCTCCGCGGGTGTAACCCAGCATATTGCAGTATGCCTCATTCACGAATACTATTGCCGCCTCCCGGTCCGGTATGTCTTGCACGATCTCTATGCCGATCCCAGATTTCCCCGCGGTATCGACCATCGCCCGGTACTGCTCGCCCGAATCGGCGAGTGCCCGTTCCATCTCTTTGTCGCGCCGAACATCTCTGAACAGGATCACAGTCGCAACCTCGCTCCCCCGGTGCATGGTGGTGGCGCTGCATTCAAGAGGAACTATTTCTCCTTTGCCTGTCTTCACGAAAGCTTCATAGCGGGCGGTAGGCCTCTGCTGCCGCTGCCCCTTGCGATACCGGTCCTGCATCACCATTAAAGATTCGGCATCGAAGAAGTCCCAAGCCGATATCGAGAGCAACTCATCACGCGAGTAGCCCAGAATCCCGCAACTCGCATCATTCGCATATACGAAAGCTGCCTCCTTGATCTCTGTGTTCTGGAGAACCACGATACCTTGTCCTGCGTTTTCTATAGCATCCAGCAGCGCCCAGTGCCATGCCGCGGAGTCCGGCGATGGTATTTCGGGCGGACACGGTTGCGCCCTACGGAACGCGGCCACGGCAAGGCAATCAGCTACTCTGAAAGCTTCGAGTGAAAAGGCTGGTTCCGATGTGACGCTAGGAGGGAAGCAGTCGCAGTGGTATGGCTCGCCGGTTCTGAGGACTCGGCGAAGTGCCGAGTGTGTTTCTTCATGTCCGATACCGGGGATTAGATCGAGGATATTCTTGCCGAGGTCTGGGCCGCTTGACTGAACCGATATGCCAAACAGATTCTCCGCAGGAGTGTTCGCGCCCTGCAGACTGAGGTTGTGGTCAAAGACAAGAAGACCGTGGCCATGGTTACCGTCTAGAGAAGTAGTTCCTTCACTCGGTCCTGGCTCGGATCGCAATAGCCCCCCTGGTTCGGCCACACACACCACCTCCCCCAACCTGCGCGATGAAGCAGTGCATCAATATCGTGTACGATATATGTTTTCGCTATCGAACAGAGGCATTCTGGAAGAAGATTGTCCTAAGAGCGCTGCTCTTGTAACTTAACATGGTAACACCTACCTGTTTGGATGTCAAGGACTAGGTGATATATCAAGACGATGTTCCTGCACTTGTACCACGACGGGAGAGAGTGCATCTATAATTTGTTTGTGAGCGTGGTCGCCGGATTAGTCAGCATGCTATCTTGGGGGAGCGGAGACTTCGTCACGGCGGGCCTCTCCAGGAGTATCGGCAGCCTGCGCGCCCTGTTCTGGGTCACCGTTGTATGCGACCTGTTGATAGTCCTGTACGGAGGCGCCACGGGTGCATACCACAGTGTCAGCCTGTCGGCTATCCCCTACGCGGTGGCTGGTGGGCTCTGTCACACGGCAGCGAGTATGTCGTACTATCGGGGTCTCAAAGTGGGCAGGGTGTCCCTGGTGACGCCAATATCGTCCGGATGGTCTCTGATTCTGGTTCTGGCGGCCATTTTCCTGTATGGAGAGGCTCTAGCTCCTACTCAAGCGATTGCCATCGGGCTGGTGATAGTCGGAAGCGTGCTCGTATCCGCAAATCTCAAGGAGCCGCAGGGCTCCTCGAGATTCACCCTTTCCGATCCCGGCATAGCATACGGGTTCCTGGCCATGCTGGGATGGGGAATCGGGTTCCTGTTCCTTAATGAGGCCGTGGAAGAGGTTGGCTGGGTGATCGCGGATCTGGTGCTTGCTATGTCGATGACGGCATTCCTGCTAATCTATTCGACCGCGTCAAGGGAGTCGATTGCGCCACCTGCCACGGTTCGTGATCGTCTGAGAACCGCATTCATTGGCTTTGCGACGATCCTAGCCTACGCCAGCTACAGTATCGGGATAGAGCGCTACCTCACTTCGGTGGTCGGTCCGCTTGCCGCCGCGTATCCGCTGGTTGCGGTTGTCCTTGCAGTTGTGATCCTGCACGAGAAGACGGCGATCAACCAGAAGATTGGTATTGCCGCAGTCATAGGTGGGATGGTTCTTCTGGCCGTCTAGTGCGCCGGTGCACATTCTGCAAACGGTTGGAGCACGGAGCAAGGGCTTGTAAGCAGAACTTACTTCCCGCTCCTTGCACTCATCCGGCCCGTCCCCATGGAGGTTTGGGCTACCTGCTATAGGTGATCGGCCATCGAGGCGGCGCTTCATTTCCGCAAATCTGATGGGCAACATCCTCTACAAGTCAGGGTTCGAGTACTACCATGGCTATGACAACATCGTGGTGGCGAGGAAGTAGTGTCTCCTCCTCTATAGAACCCGGGCCCCGCTCCTCGGAACTCACGCGGCTGTCTCGCCTCTTGTAACGAAGTGAGGTTAGGGCAAGCCTGTCGAAGCTACGGTGCACTGCTGATTCGGATTCCGAACCCCATTTCGGGGAAGATCGAGTCAGGAATCCATGATTGCAGGGAATAGAAAACTAGCAGTTCACTTCTCAACCTTGAACAGTTCACGTTTGGATTCTATTTAAGGAACGGGCGCCGCGAGAAGTATCGGGATTGCCTCGAGTAGCGTCCCAAGGCCCGCAAGGAATATAGCAGGCAAGGAAGCAAGAACTGTGGGGCTGAGATCTAGTGCAACTATTGCAAGCCAGAAGCTACCCAGCCCGATGGGTGATGACCAAAGAAGAATCGTAAGTCCAAGACCAGCAGGACCGGCTATCAAAAAACAGCCGACAGCCAGCCCCGCAAGCCCAGCCACCCACGGTTGTGCCCCTGGAACAAAGAACCAGAGTGCAGCAAGTAATGCTAAAGCTCCGAGGACAGGTATGAGCCAAAAGATATGCCCACTTGGATCTACGTACTTCAGCGGATTATTAACGCAATACGAATATAGATTCAGCGCCTGAGGATTAGCTAGATCGGGCACAATGGTATCGGGACTGATGAACCTGACGATAACCGGATCGTACATACGGCCGTTGTAGAAGTAGAGGCCGGTTCCATCGAGCCTCTGGCCGGTGAACATCATGTCGGTAGCCAGCGTGCCAGTGGAGCTTCGGGTGAGGCCGAATGGGTAGTACTTGACAGTGGACACAACATCACCGTTCTCGTCGGTAGTGAGGGCTGTGCCCGTGAGGTGGTCCTGGTGTATATACTCGAGGTCCGTGCCTTTCTTGAGTGCCACCGTCTTGCCGGCCAGACAGTAGTACAGCGTTGCTTCACCAGTAGTCAGGTTCTTCTCATAGAGAGGATTGACGTAGATCACCGTCTCATTGCCCTCGGTCTTCTTGATGCGATAACCGTCCCCATCATAGACGTAGGATGAGACGTTCCCACCTTCTGTGATCTGAATCGGCCTATTCTCCGCATCCCATGTTATGACCTGATCGTTTCGGGTGATCATGTTGCCGTTGGCATCGTAGGCGTATTGCATGTCGCCTACCGAGGTAACGGCATGAGGCTTGGTCTGACTGTAGGTGTAGGTCGTGCCGTTCTTGGATAGTATGTTGCCGATCTCGTCATAGGTATAACTCATGGTGTACGCGCCGGATGCCGAAGTCAGCCTGTCGAGGAAGTCATAGCCAAAGCTTTCGGTCTCATCCGCCACGGCGTCGTACCGGTTTACGAGGTTGCCGGCGTCATCCCAAGTGTGCCTGATGTCGAGGAGGTCTTCTACTCCCTTGGATACCTTGATGTTGTACAACCTGCCATATTGCTCGCTCCCATGATCGAGTCCCCAGTAGCTGAAGTCGGTTGTGACCCCGTTATTGAGGTTGATCTGTGATACATGGCCAAGCTGATTGTATATGGTGCTGTTGACGATGTTGCCTTCCACATCGCTGGATAGAGAGTAGGGGAGGCAGCTGTCGTTGTAGTCCAGCGTTATAACCTCACCGGTGGGGTAGGTTATCGTTTTCATTTGGTCAGCTGAGTTGTAGGTTATGCTGGTCGTATAATTGCCGCCGTCGATGGTGCGCGTCTCCTGGATAAGGCGGCCTCGCCCGTCGTATATGAAAGCAGTCGTACCAACGGCGTCAGTCATGCCGGTACGACGGCCGTAGCTATGATTAGGCGCAGGTGGAGTGTAATTGACCACCAGCCTGGGGGCGTAGCTGGTACCGGTATATTCCTTAGAGTAGAATAGGGCGTACCTGCCTTGGCCAGAGAACTCATTACTATCCATCATTACAAATCCATAGTTGGGCGTTCCATCAACCCAGCTTTGAGCGATGTCTGTGACATCCCAGTTCACCCATCCGAATTCTTGCCAGATTGGATAGTAAGTTCCCGGCATCGTTGCTGAGGCCATTTGCGAAGCTGTAAAGCCAGGCTTGTTGTTCCAATTGACCTCTGGCTCTGTCCAGGAGTCCGTATTTCGACAGAGATAATACACTCTTTCTGCTGGGTTATACGTAGGAGAGGAAGGGCCGTAGTAGTACGCGCTGAAGGTGGCGCTGTTGATCGTTGAGCCCTCTGGTATACCGGAAATGTCGAATTGAGTCAGATTTCGCTGTCTAACGTCCGCGTAATACGATTGGACATTAACGCTGTTACTCGTACCGTAATTAGTGGTTGGGGATTGCGCCGCGATCGTCGCGTCAGCTACAGAATATAGAGTTACATTTGCTGGGGTGGGAGTAGGGGTAGGTGTTGGAATTGGTGGGTCTACATCGTAGGTATAGCAAACGTCAGTCGTATTGGAGCCGGCGGGATAGGTCTTACCAGTGAGGCGATCAAGGACATCGTAAGAGAGGGTGATCGTTTGGCCCTTGTTATCCTTCTGGTTTATCGTGTTGCCGTTGTTATCATATTCGTAGGTCCACGTGCCCAGGTCGGGATTGGTCGTCGAAGTCTTCCGCTGAAGCATATCGTATTGAGTTATAGTTGTGTTATTGTGCGCGTCGGTTATCAGGGCGAGGTTACCGAGGGTAGTGTATTCATAGGTAGTGGTCGCATAGTCGGCGCCGGAGTCGTCCTCTTCGACGACCTGCACCAGCTGCTGGAAAGCGTCGTAAGAATCACGCTTATCGACACCTAACGGATTGGTGGTCACTACCTGCCATGATGTATCGTAGTTGTGTTTTACGGTGGCGCCGTTGGCCCCGGTTGTTACAATCTCACGGTCAAGTGCGTCGTATTGGAATGAGCCGTACTTCCAACTGGAATCAGGGGTAATGTATTCACTGGTGGGATACCCGTATATCTGTGGGACATATTCCCTGCTGATAAGACCTCGATTGTCATACTCTGTAGTCGATGTGATGATGGTCTCGTTGCCCTCACCTTTAGCCTGAGTCTGGACGATTCGGCCTGTACCGTCGAAGTACTCTCTAGTCCAGAAGTATTCACCTTCTGAGGTCTTGTACCTGCTTTCCAAATACTGATAACCTGGACCATCGCCGAATGTGTCGTAGCTGTACTCTCTGGTGGGGCTGTCCATAGTGTCCCCAGGTCTAACGATCTTAATCAATCGCCCAAAGCTGTCATATATGTAGCTTGTGACCTCTCCGTTGACATCGGTCTCGGTAAGAGGGTTACCGGTGGCGGCATCCCACGTGTAGGATTTTGTCATTGCCAGGCCATTGACCTCAGGATATGTTATGGTCGCGGGGAAGGCACCTGAGGAATCATAGGTAATGGTTGTAACAATTCCGTTGCCATCGGTGTGTGTGATTACGTTACCGTGGCTGTCGTATGTGGAGTAGGTTGAGATATATTCCTCGGGATCATTGTCCACCTTGCTTTCTGTACGTGTAAGTTGACCGTGTTCTCCCGGCAGGGTATCCCAGGTGGATCTTCCATCGTAGTAGTACCGCGTTTCTTTCTCTACTCCTGTACCGGTGTCATCTTGAATAATCCCGGCGTAAATGCGCTCACGGGCAACCTTGTTGAGGATCCAGTCACTTTCGTTAGGATGGAACACCCGGTGGATGGTGGAATCGTCTTCGGTGGTGCTGATATCACCTCTTATGAACTCTGTGATTACGTTGCCGTATTCGTCGTATTCATATTCGGTTAGAGTTGTCTTTGCTCTGTCGTTCACCCTGGCCGCTCTGGGAATTACTGATTCGTAATGATCGAGGGTTGACTTGTACTGATCGAAGATTTCCGTTCCGGTCAAAGCGTGACAATATACACGTACGTCATCAATATAGCCGGGGAAAGCAGCGTCATCGTACCATGTATAGCCGATGTGTAGACTCCAAGTGTCCTCGCTGATATTGCCGGGACAGTAATCGCTGTTGTCCAGTTGGCCGTTCACATACAGCTTCATATAACTACCGTCATAGGTCACTGCCACGTGATACCAGCTGTTGTTGCCCAAGACAGAGTCTCCTGTTAGATCACCACAATCCCAAACACCAGCCTTCAGTTTCTGGTCTTGGGTGATCTCCAACCAGTAGCAGCCCCACTTCATCTGTACATGGTTGAGGTAGGTAAGATCAGAGTACTTGTTCACCCAGGCTTCGATGGTGAGTTCGCCCGTTACATGGGGTTGATCCAGACTCTGGCTGTCAGGCACTTCGATCTGATCCGAGCCATCGAATCTCAGTGCATTGCCTGAAATACCAGTTGTCCATGAGGGGTCGTCATTGAGGGCACCGTCATTATTATTTGATGTGCTGTCGTAGGCAGCTGGGCCTGAGCCTTCATCGAGGGTCCAGTGGGCTATTGGTTGGGGAGTCGGACCAGGTGGAGTATACTCGACCACCAGCCTGGGGGCGTAGCTGGTACCGGCATATTCCTTAGAGTAGAATAAGGCGACCCTGTTTACGCCCTGGGTTTCCCAACCGTCCTTCATTACAAATCCACAATTGGGCATTCCATCAACCCAGCTTTGAGTGATGTCTGTGACATCCCAGTTCACCCATCCGTAACTTCCCGGCATTGTCACCGAGGCCCCTTGCGAAGTCGTGAAGCCAGGCTGGTTATCCCAATTGACCCCTGTCTCTGTCCAGGAGTCCGTATTTCGATAGAGATAATATGTTCTTCCTGCTGGGTTATACGAAGGATTGTAATAGCTGTAGTAGTACGCGCTGAAGGTGGCGCTATCGATTGTCGAGCCCTCCGGGATACTGGAAAAATCAAATTGAATCAAACTTCGCTGACGACCGGCCGAATTGTATGCCTGGATGCCAATGGAGGTTAAGTTACCGTAATTAGTGGTCGGGAATTGCGCCGCGATTCTCGCGTCAGCCGTAGAATGTAGAGTGATATTTCCTGGGGGGGGAGTAGGATCAGTCTCCGTAGAGAACTGCCAAATAGGGCTGGTAGAGAAATAGCCGTGATTATCTGTGGCCACAACTTGCCAATAGTAAGTCGTTGAGTAGTCAAGGGTACCGGGATCATATGATGTAGCTGATTGGTAGCTAGAAACCAGGGCGAATGGCGGACTATTGGTACTGAAGTAGACATCGTAGGTAACCGTATCACCCGTATCTGGATCGCCACCGGACCACGAGATATCGGCGCTAGCAGTAACATTGCCAGCTTCGTCAAGAGGTGAAGGATTGGACGGAGTGTTGGGGAAGTTGTTGGTGCTTCCGACGTTATAGAATTCCTCGATTTCCGGCGACCAGATCTTCCTGTCATAGATGTGTATATCGTCGAGGCTGCCTTCGAAGAATCCCGTATGTGCACTCGATGCATAGGTGCAGCCTATCATAAGGTCTATAGTGCTGCTTCCAATGGCTGTGAACGTTCCCCAACCTGAGTCTTGGTCATCTTCCTGAACTCCGTTGACAAACAGCTTAACACTGTTGTTATCCGTGCCTCCATTGTATGTGCCGATCACGTGGTACCATGTCCCTGCGGTGAATTGATCTGTCGCGCGTCTCCCAATAGCGTTGTCTGCCCCATCGTCGTAGACTACGAGTTCCAGATCATCACCGGTTGTCTTGAACTCAAATGTCCTGTCGTTAACGTTATCCGCATGCGCTTTACTGAGAATAACCTTGTCACCGGTTATATTGCCAAGCTTTATCCATGCCTCGACGCCGAATGGTCCATCCGGCGTCAATGTGGCACTATGGTCGCATGTAATGTAATCATTACCATCGAAGACCAATGCGGAGCCAATCATGCCGTCTGTTGACCCGGGATCGTGTTCATCACCACTGGAATCCTGGTCCGATCCTAGATGACCGTGGTTTCCATGGATACTTGAATCCAGGACGGTCTCATAGGGATCATCCAATGTCCAATGACCTGCTAGAGACGGTGATGTGGTTGTCGTGCTGTTGCCCTCCAAATAGCGGTAGTAAGACCGACATGGCTGGTTGGCCGATCCCTCCGAGGTATAGAGGTAGTTCCATGTTTGCTCGTTCATCTTGAGCAATGTCCCTGAGGAATCGTACCATCTGGTTCTATACTCTGTTCCTGTCAGGCAATCCTCGCGAGCCGAGCCGGAGGTGTGATAGAAATGCTCAATGTAGTTCCCCTCAGCATCTGTTTCGGTTACTTTGGAGAACCCCCGATATGCCCTGTTGCTGGTACCGCATGGTGTGGTGAAAGCCGGCTCACTCAAATAGTCGTAGGTGGTGGTCTGCACCGGGTTGCCGCTAAGACCAGCATCGATAGTCTTCTGTGTCACGATTATTGCGGAACGTTCGCCCTCCGGCGGATCAGATGACCACGGCGGGGTGGTCTGATAGCTAAAGGTTGCGTTGCCGCCATAGTCGTTGCAAATGCTCCTTAAGTATGGATGCAGAATAAAGACGACTGGGGACTCTCCGTATTTGGGGAAGTAGTTGGTATAATCGAAGTAAATCGCGGGTAGTGCCTGCCCGTTACCGTCATATTCAGTAATACTCTGCAGGGTATGCGTCCCTGCCCTGAGTTCATCCTCTCCACCATAATAGTAAGATGGTGTAGTGCTCGTTTCGAACTCGTATTCTTTGAACAGCAGTCCATTCGAATAGATCTCGATTCGCTCCAGCTTGCGGTTCTCGATGACCGGCGGGAGACCGCAAGCTGAATCAACAGGGTTGTCATTTCGAACCGGACCCCATTCGATATCGCCAATCACTTCGTTCTCGACATCGTGGGTTGCAATGAAGACCACCTCGACGTCGCCGCCGTACTTACCGGTGTAGGTGATGGTGTCCACATATGCCGAGCGAACGTGATCGGGATACCCTTGCATATCAGGTGAACCACAGATGTCCTGAACATAGGTGATATGGATACCGTGACCATATGTATCATATACCGAACACAGGTCCGACCGGTAATAGACATCGTCCTCTTCTACAGAGTCGTAGTAGTACTGCCGGGAAGTGCTGATTGCCCCGAACCTGTAACAGATACCGTCTCGGTCATATACAGTCCAGTCGGGGCCATTGCGTGTGATATCGTAGAACATATCGGGAACCGTGTGGTAAGTCCCATCAGGGTCTTGAATAATCTCGTAACTCAATCCGTCAGAAGAGCGAAGGAAATATCGATCGTCCAAAGGGTTGTAGCTGATGCTGCCCATGCCGAGGTACCAGCCGACTCCCACCCATGAACCAACGTCTTTCTTGCTATTCATCTCGTCAGCTATCAAGCTATAGTAGTAAAGCGCGAGATCGGGTTGGAAACCGCCCACGCCTGGCGGCACTTCCAAAGGATAGTTGAAGGTCGCACTACCGGTATGCAGACCTACATCTGTGGCAAGAATCCTGCCAGGTCCAGCGATTGAGGGATCAGCTAATGGCTCCCACTCGCTGAAGTGAGTGATCGTAGCGGATAGCGTCATCGTTTCGGGATCGAATCTTGCGCTGGGCTCATATACCCACTTATCCAACTCCTCGTCAAAGAAACGTAGTCTGATCGAGTTAGTATTGAAACCTCGAAGGTCCTCTGGGTCAAACTGTATAGTCAGCTCAAGTCCCTTATTGAATCGCGTGACTCGTGCATCTTCCCTGTCGGCAGCGAAGGCGTCCAGTTCGAAGTGGGCAAGCACACCTGTAGTTCTTGACGGTTTGATTTCATACTCGGTGAGCTCCACCTGGAGCCGTTCCGATACCGCACCCTGGGGTATACGGAGCGTGATTCTTTCATTACCGGATTTGAGTATCGTTTCGTTGCCTGTATGTGCCAGTACGGAAATCCTGTATTTGCCACCGGGCTCGAGTGTTCTGAAGTTATAGTAACGACCGCCGTTATCGTCGATTGTGGTGTTGTTGGCTATATCGGTAGATTGTACCTCATAGTAGTATTCGGTCTCGGGATTGATGCTGGTTAACACTACCGAATGCTTCGTTACCAGGCTGGAATCCGAAACACTTCCGTAGGGATTTGCACCTGCGAGATCCGATGATTTGATGGGGGTTGGCATAGCTGTCTGAGCTGTGGGAATACTCCTCTCGGGCTTCTCATAAGTGTCTTTATCAATGGTGGTAGCCCAGTAGTTGACTACGCTGTCAGCTGGCTCATCGGTAGTCCACGTGATAGTGACTGAAGTTTCTGTGAAACCAGTGGCTTGGACCTTGGTAATGACTGGTGGGATTGCATCTGGACCAGGGGTTTGTGATGGGGATGGTAGCGGAGTGGGCGAAGGAGTAGTCTTTTGTTCCTGAGTTGATGTTGGCTCCGGTGTAGGTGACGGGGTAGGCGAAGGTGTAGATGTTGGCTCCGGTGTAGGTGACGAGGTAGGTGAAGGTGTAGATGTTGGCTCCGGTGTAGGTGACGGGGTAGGCGAAGGTGTAGATGTTGGCTCCGGTGTAGGTGACGAGGTAGGTGAAGGTGTTGATGTCTGCTCTGGTGTAGGTGTTGGTATGGGCGCAGTGGTGAAAGCATAGTAGAGACCACCATTACTGTCAGCGGCGGTCATGTTTGCGATAGTTGTGGATTGGACTTCGTAGTAATAGGTTGTCTCTGCTGAGAGATCGCTTAGCATTATTAGGTGATCAGTTACAGAGAGATCGTCCGAGGAGTTAGCCCCTAAACTTGTGGTTGTACCATAGTTGACCACACTGTTGGCTAGAATGTCGGTCTTCCAGGTGATAACCGCTGATACCGCGGTGACATTAGACTCCTGAATGTCAGTGATTGCCGGGGAGGGCACACTTTCGTTGCCTTCGGAGTTAAGAATCTCGATAGGAGGATTATCTGCCTGAATTGTACTAGCTTCAGCTCGAGGTCCGGGCCCGATTCTGAACACCGGAGTAATCGCCATCAGTAGTGCCAGAAAGATGCACACAGTCCAGCTAAGCCTTAATGATTTCCTGATACTACGAAGCCTAGTCATCGGAACCACCTTTCGCTGTCTTATTCATCTAGCAACAGCCTTCGCCGACGGTGGTAGACGATATGATAAACGTCCACGCGGTAGGCGACGCACACAATAACATTGGTACGAGTATCTGTCAACACCTAAATGTAAGATCTATGTATTCTAGTAAGATTCATGTATTTTGGGGTAGGTGATTCATGGGTATAGTCGAAGCTAGAAGCTGGTTGGACCCCTGGTTTCGAAGCGTTAACTCGATCGCGTTTCCGCTCTTCATAGCCCAATTGGTCAATGTGTCATCACCAGGACCCTCGACAAGGTTGGCATAGGTATCCGGAACCGTCTACGCTATGTACGTGATGCGGATGTGGGGGTCGGCGGGCAAGTCTAACAGCGAAGGCGATGCCGGATGCTGTCAGACTTGCCCACACTCGTCTTCAGTCTCTCCGCAAACTCGCGAGGGACGTCTCTGTGTTCGCCTGATTGGTTGGCATGTGCCAAACAGGTGGAATAGATCAACTCCAGTTAGTTGACGCTCACAATGCTACGGGCTATACTGAACGTAGCTTCCGCAATCCGTTTCTTCCCTGTGCGTTGCTAATCTGAAGGGGCGATGAAACACTGGCTGTAGGTGGTCACTTGGCTGGTGCGGAGCCAATAGTGAAACCGACCTTCGAAAGGGGTCGGTTTCTTGCTTGTCTGGCGCTGATCCGCCACGCAGACTAGCGGATACTTGTGCGATAACATGCGCTTGTTGAGACTTGTGGCGATGTTGTTCGCCTGGGGGCTGAGTACACTGATCCTCGCCACATGGATTCAGGCCGCTATCCACCCAACCGGACAGATTATTATCTCAGTCAACGCTTACGGTGAGCTCTGGTGGGAGGCGATTGTCCTCCCGGCGGCATGGCTGCTCATCACCTGGTATCTCGTCTACCACATGAGAAGGATCAGAAGGGCGAACAAGCGAGACAAGCGCCGGCGCGATCCATAAGATGGTTTCGCCTGCGCCGGTGAAAGGTCACTTCGGTCCCTCGGTTCTCCTCCCCGGCTACTCCCTCGACGTTTTTGGCCTGGGCCAACACTAGTTCTGTGCTCCGCTAGTACTATCGTTACGTCGCTAACCACCCGATGACGCCATTGCCACAGGTGCACCTAACGCATATACTCGTAAGAGGTTACTAGATGAGGAACATTCCATGGCAACAATATCCACGCTATGCTCGCGGAGGTGGTTGGGTGCCCATGCCTGAGCGGAGGCCGCAGCCGATCAGGCTGCAGCTTCCGGGGCGGGATGACTGTGGAGGCCGAATTCGGCCTGGACTCAGCACAAGGAGCCAGAGGAAATGAAGGCGTCCCCCAATGAGCAAAACGAAGGGAGAGGAGTGGGAGCGGGTGGAGGAAGTGCATCGGACCTGGCTGGGAAGCATGGATCCAGGGGCGGCGCATCCGCGAGACAAGGCGCTCGCAAGGGTGACTTCAAGGCGACAGGAAGCGGCGAACGCAAGCTGGTCACAGTGCTGTTCGCGGATGTATCGGACTACACGCGCATGTCCGAGAGTCTTGAACTGGAAGATGTCCACCAGATTATGAATGGCTGCTTTAGGGTGCTGCTGGAGGAAGTTCACAAGTATGAGGGTACTGTCGACAAGCTCCTGGGCGACGGGGTAATGGTGCTCTTCGGCGTCCCGATCGCCAAGGAAGACCATGCGCAGCGTGCGTGCCATGCTGCCATCAGCATGATGGCCGCTGTAAGGGAATACGGAGAGTCTGTCAAGAGAACCTTCGGCGTGGACTTCAATGTGAGCATCGGGGTGAACTCAGGACACGTCTACGTGGGGCCGCTGGAAGGCGACGAGGGGAGGGATTTCTCAGCCATCGGCGATGCCATCAACATAGCTTCACGATTGGAGGCCATAGCTGCTCCAGGGCAGATTCTGGTATCGGAGAACACATACCGCGCTGCCAAATCCTACTTCCGGTTCGATCCGCTGGGAAAGAGGAGAGTCAAGGGCAAGAGGGATTGCGTCGAAGTCTATGAACTTGTTAGCAGGAGTGGTGTCGACTCACGGCTGGGGGCGGCAGCTCAGCTCGGGTTGACAGCATTCGTAGGCCGGGAGAAGGAATTGGCCTTCCTGAGGGCCGCCTTTGAGAAAGCAAGCCTCGGTTCTGGGCAGGTAGTGTGGGTCGTGGGAGAACCGGGAGTGGGCAAGTCCAGGCTTCTGCTCGAACTGAAGAGCAGGACGAATCAGGATAGCCACGTGTACCTCGAGGGCAGGTGTCCTCCTTATGGAGTGTCAACCCCGTACTTGCCCATACGAGAGGCTCTGCTAGGCTACTTTGGCATCTCGCGTCAGGATGATGGTCCTCTCATGCGGGAGAGAATGGTCGAAGGCGTAGCGCGAATCGACGAGGCACTGCTGGATGCGCTGCCAGCCTTGCACGACTTGCTCAGCATTGCTGTCGATGACGAGCGCTACTCCAACCTGGGACCCGTCCGTAAGAAAGAGAGCATGTTTGGGGCTGTCAAGGATCTGGTTGCGAAGCAGAGTCGCACGAAGCCTGTAGTACTTGCCCTCGACGACCTTCACTGGACTGACAGCACCACGATGGATTTCCTCAGCTACCTGATTGATTGTCTTGCTGACGTTAACGTCCTTCTACTGCTAACGTCCAGGCCCGATTTCGAACCGCCGCTGCATTGGCAGGGTCGAGCCTTCTTCTCAACGCTGGTCCTGGAGGGACTGCCGGATACCGTGAGTCGTGGCCTTCTACAGTCGCTGCTCTACAACGTTGATGCCGGGCAGCAGGCGATTGACCTCATCGCTCCAAAGGCGCAGGGCAACCCCTTGTTCATGGAGGAATTGGCGCAGCTGTTCATGGAGACTGGTTGCCCGAGCCTAGCGGGGTCCGCGGATGCCGGAGTGGAGATACCGCCCAGCATAAGGGGAATAATAGAGTCGCGTATCGACCGGCTCGGGGATGATTTGAAATCGGTCTTGCAGCTGGCGTCAGCTATTGGCCCCAGCTTCGACGCTGAGATCCTGGGGATGGTGGTCGGCAGATCGGAAACCGTGGACTCCGACCTGCAGGCCTTGCAGCGACTCGGGTTCATATGCAAGAGCCCCGGATGCTTACAAGAAGAGTACATTTTCAAGAGTGTGCTGACTCAGGAAGTTGCATACAGCTGTATTCCGTCGAACATGAGGGAGGAGGCCCACAGACAGATTGCTGAGGCGCTGGAGGGCACCTGCTCGGTGCTGTCTGAGCAGCAGCCCGAGGCTCTGGCGTATCACTATCTCAGGTCGGGCGATAGCTTGTCGGCCTGCAGGTACTATGAGCTGGCGGCCCGAAGGGCCGTACGTCGGGGTTCGAACTGGGAAGCCCTGGGACTGTACAGGGAGGCAGTGACGGCGCTTGACTCTCCACCCGACACGAAAGAGAAACAGAAGGAACAGCTCAGGATACTCAGGCTCTCGGACCTTCCCATGAGGCTGTTGGGCTATCCGGGCGACTCGCTTCGGCTACTGGAGAAAGGACGTCAGCTATCGAGAGTGCTCGGCGACGACAGGGCTGCAGCCATAATGGACGGCAATCTGGGGTTTTGCTACTTGCTGAGAGGAGACCTCACGAGCGGCAGCAAACTCTTGGCGGACTGCGCTGAGAAGGCGCGTCGACTCGATGGTTCGGAGCTCACTTCTTCTGTTGTCTTCGATCTCCTTACATCCTACTATCTGACGGGGCGTTTCTCGAGTGTTGTACGCGTGGCCCCGAAGGTGATAGCTTCAGTCGATGAGCCCAGAGACGGATCAGGGGTGCTGCCCAAGCCGCTATCGTCGAGCTTTGGTACAGTCGTGTCGCTCTACTACGCGCTCAGCCTGGCATGGCTCGGGAGGTTCGACGAAGTAGAGGCCGTGTGCCGGTCGCTTTCTGAGTCATCGGCCTCGCACGGCACGTGGCTGGCACGTATAGCACCGGAACTGGCTCGCGGTTATGCTCTGGTGTTCAGAGGGGATGGAGCAGGAGCCGTGGAGCACCTGCAGTACATCATCGAGCAGTGCGAAAAGGAAGAGATTCGGGTTCTGCTGGGACAGGCCCATACACTGCTTGGCTGGGCCTATCTCCTGCAAGGCGATATCGGCGACGCCAGCCGGCATATCGAGAACGCCATCGCCTCCGACTCGGACGCGGGATCATCGATGTTCGCGCCCATGACGTATTATTGTTCGGCCATGGCGAGCTGTCAGTCGGGAGACCTTGAGGAAGCACATGATTCGATCAGCTCGGCGATTCGCATAGCGCGCGATGCTAATCAGAAGCATATCGAGGCCATGTCGGAAATCCTGCTCGGGGAGGTGCTCGCGAGACGCGACAAGTCGCAGTACGTATGGGCCTCGGACCACGTGAACCATGGACTCCAGAAGCTGGGCGAGCTTGGAGTCAGGCCGTTCGAAGCTTGTGGTTGGCTGTCGCTGGCTGGTATCCACGCCGACGCTAGTCTATGGAAGGAAGCGGTGAGCGAACTCAGGCAGGCGTATTCGTTGTTCAGGCAGATGGGGATGAACGCCTGGCTCCAGGAGGCCAAGCGGATGTTGGAACGGTTCGAAGTGTGTGGAAGGGATCTGCATTCAGAAGGCAGCGGGCAGCGGTTGGCTGACTGTTAGAGTCGCAAGCGCTGTGGCCGTGCTGGTGGCGCTCTTGGGGATCAGACGAACAGAATGGCTGAGGACGCGACCCATGGGAGTGGGCAACAGTTGCCTGTCATGGGATGTCGCTTGAAGGCATCTCCGGTTGGTCGCTCGTGGGCATCATGGCCAACCGGGATCGCACTGGAAGTCCCTCTGCCTGGGCCTGTGGGAATCGCGTAGCTTTCGGAGTGCCTTTGTCTCGATCTGGCGCACCCGCTCTCTGGTGACTCCTATTTCCTTGCCCACCTGCTTGAGCGTTCGTTCTTGACCATCCCCCAGGCCGAAGCGCAGTTCGATAACGCGACGTTCACGGTTAGTCAGTGAGGTCACAGAGTCCCTGATCTGCCTGTTGACTTCGCTCTTAGCCGCTTCCTCCTCCGGCGACAATGTGACCTGATCGTCGATCATGTCCAGGAGGCAGCAGCCGTCTTCGGGATCCCCGATTGGCATATCCAGGCTCACGCAGTCGGTGCCCTCGATGGTCTGTAGTTTGCGGACCACGCTGACATCCAGCTGCATTGTCGTGGCTATTTCCTCGATAGTCGGATTACGTCCATACTGCAGGTTGAGGCTTTGCCTCGACCGTTCGAGTCTCCTTACCATTGTAACCACGTGTGCGGGAAGGCGGAGAGGCCTGGTCTGACGCGCAACAGAGCGGCTAATCGATTGCTTTATCCACCATGTCGCGTATGTGCTGAACCTGCAGCCTCTGCGCTGGTCGAACTTCCTTGCGGCGTGCATCAGGCCCATGTTCCCTTCCTGTATGAGGTCGAGGACAGGGATGCCCCACCGCGAGTAGCGCCTCGCGATGCTCATAACCAGTCGCAAGTTGGACCTGACGAGGAGGTCGAGAGCCGCCGAGCCTTCGTTTCTGACCGTATCGAAGTGGCTTTGCAGCGCTGTCTCCATGTTCTGAGCTTGGCTCCGGAATGAATTCGCCCTGACCCTGCGTACGAAGACGGCCGGTGACCTGGTGATACATTCTTGCAGAAGGAGGAACCACGGTATCAGCTTGACGTCCAACGATAGGCGTAGCAGCGCTCTCCCGATGTCGGCCTGCCTCGCGCCGAGTCTGTCTGCGACAGCGTCAACGAGACCATGGTCGATACAGCCACCGATCGCATCTGAAACCGCAGGGTGCTCCACCTTCGCAAGAACGGAGAGACCCGGCCCTATGCCCAAATGGGTGCATAGGGCCTCGAAGTGTGGCCGGGCCTGACAGAATCGATCGAAGAGGACCAGGAGCAGTTCGGAGGGGGTGGGTTGAGCCAGCTTGTGGAGGTACCAATCTTGCTCCAGTTGCGACAGATAGTTCGCCAACTCAATGCGGGAGGCCAGCCTTGCCTCATCCTGAGCGCTGAGCAGAGGAGTCTCTCTTGCCTCCGCGCAATAGAGCCCCACGATGTCTTCACTGGGGACGTGTCTGAGTTCGCACTGCTCTCTTCTCATTTGTCTCTTGGGCTGCAGCATGGGCTTCCCCACCTGTGATTACGCCGCCTGATCCGATGATAGGACGGCCTGCATATTCCCTTCGGCTCCAGGGTCCAGCTAGGTTAGTGCTGCTTCACGGCGGACCTGCTCGCAGCCGCCAATTTGCGTACAGGAGTGCGGCTGGGCGGTTGCTCCCCGATCTGTTCATATCTCGGTCTGCGGAGACTGCAGCAGCCTTGATTCGCGCGCCATGATGCGGGTCAGAGCCTCCACGACGGAGGGATCCCACTGCTTGCCCGCCCCTTTCTTGAGCGTCTCGATTGCCTCTTCATTGCTGAGGCGTGGTCTGTAGGGGCGTGCACAGGCCATTGCGTCAAAGGCATCAGCGACCGATAGAATCCTCGCTCCGACCGGGATGGCGTCACCCTTCAGCCTGCTCGGATAACCCTTCCCGTCGTACCATTCATGATGGCTCTCCACGATCGGAAGAACGCTCTTGAAGAAATCCATCTGCCGGATGAGGTCCACTGCCACCGTAGGGTGCCTCTTGATCTCGGCATGCTCTGCAGGTGTCAGAGTACCGGGCTTGAACAGGATGTGGTCAGGTATCGAGACCTTGCCTATGTCGTGGACTATGGCGGCAATCTGGACCTCTCTGATGAGCTTGTTCGAACAGCCCATCTGTATGGCGATATCGTGTGCCAGCAGCTTCACGCGCTCGGAGTGGCCGCGTGCGTAGGGCTCGTGGACCTCGGCCATCTGCGCGAGCATGCGGGCGAACTGCAGGTGGAGCGCTTCGGCATTGGTCTTCTCCTCTGCCTGCTTCTTCTGCTGCTCGAGCGTGTTCATCGCGACCTCTTCGCGGGCTAGGGCTTCGATCGCTTCTCGATAGTATTGGTGTATTTGCCCGACCTGCTGCTCCACCTTCTGCTCCAGCCGAAGCCGATAGTCCCGGTTCTCCTGCGACATGTGTCTTCTCTCCAGGGCCTTCTTCACTCTCGCGACCAAAGCATCCAGATCGAAGGGCTTGACGACATAGTCGTATGCTCCCATCCCCATCGCCTCGACCGCAGTCTGCGTGTCATTGAGTGAAGTGATCATGACTACGGCAGTATCGGGCTGATCCTCGGCCAGCCGGGAAAGAACCTCCAATCCCGACATTCCCGGCATCTTGATATCCAGGAGCACCAGCGAGAACTCGCGCATGAATGCTTCCCACAGGGCCTGCTTGCCGTCGGGCGCGCCGGCGCATTCGTATCCCTCGGATTCCAGCTTTCGGCATACTGCTTCTCTGATCGACTCCTCGTCATCGACCACCAGCACTGCTTCTTTCTCTTCATACATTGGCCTTCTCCCCTTGGTTCGTTGGTTGATCGGGTTCGTCTGTAGCTTCAGTTTCGTAGGTAATGGGTATTTCCACGACGAATGTGGCACCTTCGCCGGGCTTGTTCTTCACATACATTCGACCGCCATGTCCCTCAACGATCCCGAAGCATATGCTGAGTCCGAGGCCGGTGCCTTTGCCGACCCCCTTGGTTGTGAAGAATGGATCGAATATCCGCTTCTGGTCCTCTACGCTGATGCCCGGGCCGTCATCGGTGAATGTTGCCTGGAGCATGTCTCCAACCTTGCGAGTCTTGATCCGAAGTGTGCCTTTGCCGTTTGCGTCCATCATTGCCTGCTCGGCATTCGTGATTATGTTTGCGAAGACCTGCTGCAGCTGGTGGAAGTCGGCCATCGTCATGGCGAGGTCGCGACCGAGGTCCAGACTGACTTTGATGTTGTTCACCTTCAGCCTGTATGCGTGCAGCTCCAAGCTCTTCTCGATGATATCGTTGATTGAGACCATAGTCTTCTCGGGTTTGTGCTTCCGTGCGAAAGACAGCAAGTTTCCGGTTATCTTGGACGCGCGCTTTGCCTCCTTGAGTATCGTGTCCACATCTTTCCTCATGCTGTCCTGAAGGTCGTCCCTCGATGCGAGCAGCTGTGCAAAGGCCTGCACCGCGGCCAGAGGGTTGTTCAGTTCATGCGCAACACCTGCGGCCAACTCACCCACCGCTGCCAGCCGTCCGGCAAGCTGAAGCTGCTCTTCGATGTCCTGTTTTGCGTCCTCGATGCGTTTCTGTTCGGTAATGTCTCTTATGGAAACGAGGCTGGCGACCCTGCCCTGGAACTCGATTCTGGTCCCGACTGCACTGAACCATATCTGTCGATTGTCTCTCGTCAGGCCCTGCAGTTCATAAGTCTCGTGCAGGTCCTTCTGCAGTACTTCCTCGGCTATGAGTCTGCGGACGAAGTCTCTGTCTTGCTCCGGTATGAGATCGAGTGGGTCAAGCCCGATTGCCTCCTCAACAGAATCGAAACCGAAGATACGCGCTGCAGGCTCGTTGCCGAACGCAATCCGGAAGGTCTCACTATCGATCACACAAAGTCCATCGAGCGTGCTGTTGAACAGGACTCTGTAGTTCTTCTCGCTTCTTCGGAGCGCTTCCTCTACCTGCCTGCGCTGTGTGATGTCCCTCGCCACGATGGAGACTGCTGGCCTCCCGAGATACGTCGTGCCCCTGGTGCTGAGCTCTACATAGCACTTGCTCCCGTCCTTCTTCTGCAGTTCAGTCTCGTGCTGGTCTGGTACGGGTTCGCCCCGACGCCTTCTCGCGGAGACCCGCGAGAAGCGTCGGAACAGGTCAGGGGACAGAAAGGACTTGATGTTGCTACCGAGAACCTCCTCCGCCGAGCATCCAAGCATCTGGGCGCTTGCCGTATTGGCGAATACCACTTTCGAGTCCTGCACTACGAGGTAGCCGTCATTCATGTCCTCGACTAGGCGCTTGAACTTCTCCTCTGATTCCTTGAGTGCCTTCTCGGCACGTCTGCGCCGGATCGCGCTTCCGATTATTCCGGAGACGACAAGCAGTAGCAGCAAGTCGTCTTCACTCCATCCCCCTGTTCGCATAATGTTATCGAAGCCGATGAACCCGCCCAGTTCCTCTCCCACCCTTATGGGCAGAACCAGCAATGACTTGATGCCCTGCTGTTCAAGTATTCGCTTCTCGGCCGCAGCCCGTTTGCCTAGTTTGGAAACATCCCTAATACGTATCACGTCCCATTTTCGTAGCCTGCGCATCCACCAAGGGAATGTCTCGCAGGGGATGTCCTGCAGGTTGTGCTTCTCCGCGGATATGCCCTCGGCGCACCATTCGTGTGTGTTGCTCATGGTGCTGCCGTCTTCGCTGAGAAGGAAGACATAGGAACGACTGGCACCACAAGCGACGCCGACATCCGCCAAAGCGGCATCTGTCGCCTCATCCGTGCTGAAGCCTCCGATGAATCGGGAGGCGATATTCGAGACAGTCTTCTCCAGCTCCAGATTGCGCTGGACGACCTGTTCTGCCATCTTGCGCTCGGTGATGTCATGAAGGTTGACAATAATCCCCTGGACGGCGGGGACATCGAGCAGGTTTCGGCCTATACCCTCGAGGTGACTCCAGGAGCCGTCCTTGCGCATGAGGCGCAACTCCATCGTCATCATTGCGCCTGCCTGTCTGCGTATCGACGCGAAGGCCTGTTCGACACCAGGCAAGTCGTCGGGGTGGACGTGCTCAAAAGCGCTCTTGCCCATTCTCTCTTCAGGGTTGTAGCCGAGCAGTCGGGCCACGGATGGGCTTTCGTATAGAACGGTTCCGTCTGCGCCGATTGTGACCGTCAAATCAGATGCGTTCTCGATCAAGGCTCTGAACTGCTCTTCCCTTTTCTGCAGTTCCTCGCTTGCCCTTTTTCGCTCTGTGATATCGCGGGCGATGCCAATCACCTCAAGAGAGTCCCCTTGCGCAATTGGGTACGTACATATCTCTACGGGGATACGATTGCCAGCCTTGTTCATGATCTCGAATTCGTCCGGCCCGGATGGCGTGCCCTTGAGGTTTGCCTGACCTACTTCGAGTGCTTTGGGGACGGATTCGGGTGCCAGCAGACCGGCCTCCAGGAAGGTCTTGCCGACAAGCTTCTCTCTCGAATGGCCGGTCAGGCGTTCGGCTGCAGCATTGCCGTAGAGAAGCGTGCCATCCGCGTCGTTGATGTATATCGCGTCTGGACTGCTGTCCAGATAGAGTCTCAGTTTCTCCTTGGATCTCTGGAGTCCCTGCTCAGCCCTTCGAGTTTCCGACACATCGCGCAACGTGACGACTATACCCCGCACAGAAGGATGATCCAGGAGATTGACGCCCACGGCTTCGATGTGTCGCCAGGACCCATCCTTGTGTCTCGCGCGCACCTCTGCATGCAGAGGTGCGCGCTGCTGCTCTATGAACTGCCCGAAGGCGGTGGCTACCGATTGCACATCGTCGGGATGTATGCGCTCGTATAGACTGCCACCTACTCTTTCGTTGGGCCTGAACCCGAGAATCCTCTCATATGAGGGGCTTGAATACGTGAAGTTGCCCTCTCCGTCCAGGATCACCATGGCGTCGAGCGAGTTCTCGACGATGGTATTGAATAGGGTCTCTGTTCTCACGAGTTCATCGATGGCTCTCTGGTGCTCACTGGCGTCGCGAATGCTAACCTCTATGCCGCTGAGGGTTGGGTCATTCAGGAAGTTCCTTGCGAACAGCTGAACGTAACGGCCGGTGCCGTCGGCGCATTGGAGTCGCAGATCGAGAGTAACGGTAGCGTCCGGCCTCTCCACAAGCTGGTGGAATGCCTCCGTTGTCGTGTGGAGATCGAGAGGGTCGACGAATTCGAGGCAGTTTCTTCCCAAGAGGCCACCGGGACCGGCCTCCAGCAGGTGTTCCACCTGTGGACTGCAGTACGCTACAAGGCCGTCCGCATTGACCACCGCAATGCCGTCGCCAATTCCCTCCACTAGGTTCTGGAAGAAGCGGCCTGCATTGGGCGTCCCGGACTTACTGTGGCGTGTGCTGCGGGGCGCATCAGGTCTGGCGCGAACCGACTGCGCCGACCGATTCTTCCTAGCCATCTACCAACCCTCCCAGCCCACCAGTCACAATCGCTCCCCCTGGACTTCAACCATGGCCGCCTCGACAGCCTAGCCACTGCCCCAGCCACCATGGTTCCTAGATCCGATCGCTGATCTGCTCCTAGTGCTCGTTCTTGCCTACAAGGCTGCAGCGCGGTCCCCCTTCCTCGAAGCACCTTGGGACGAAGGACGGCTTGAACCCTCAAGGAAGGCGAGCACGTCCTCGACACGGTATCTCCTGTCGCCACGACCGCCGATGACGTATGACCTCAATGCCCCTCTACAGCTCCACCGTCTTACGCTCGACTTGCTGACGTGCAGGAAATCCGCCACTTGTTGCAGCGTCATCAGCCTCTCCAGATTGGTCTCTCTGACACGGGTCTCCATAGCAGTTCCTCCTGTTCTGGATGGTCTTGATGGGATACCAGCCTCTGTTTCTGGAATATTCCATGGCAAGTTCCCAGTGCCACAGGCAGCCTAACACAGCTACGCGAGCCTAGACAATAGCTATTATGGGGGAGCGGAGACTAGGAAAATGGTACTAATCGCATTGGGTGAAGCCGGACAAATCATGTGTGCGCAGGGAGTCCAGGGCGTGCAGTGATACCGGAAGGGAACTAGGGAGTACAGAGGGTGGTAGGGGGGCTATGGATAAGGCGGTTCAGGTTGGGACCGGATCTCGGCTTGTGATATGGCGAGGACCTTCCTCAGCATACCATCGAGCTGCGCCTTCTCCTCATCGGATAGACATGCCAGGAGACGGGCGGAACTCTGCTCCGCGAGAGAGTACTCGTATGCAGCGTGTCCCTTGTCAGTCATCTCGACCCTTACGTAGTTCCCGCGAGCCAGGTCTTTGGTCTTGGTAACGAGCCCCTTTCTTTCCATTCGCTGCAGAAGCTTCGATGTGGAATGAGGTTCACGCTGTATCCAGTGCGCGATAGTCGAGGGAGTGGCAGGGTTGCCGACACTGTCGATTGCGAAGAGGACTGCTGCTTCGGCAGTGGATATCCCAGCCGGCGCTAACTCCCTCTCCTTCACTCTGACGACAGCTCCTCTAGCCCGATCGAGCAGAGTGGAAAGTCTGCGGTCGGCGTCGGCCGGGGCGTCCTTCGGGTGAATCTTGGCTGGTTTGGCGTTGGGCTTCTTCGAGCGCTGTAGTTGTCTCTTGGCCCCTCTCTCGCTGGCTTTAGCCATCGCCATGGTCCTCCGACTTATCACTTATCAGCCAGTATGGTGGGTATTCTCTGTCTGCCTTGCCTCCAACCCTGGGAGACAGCCTGATATCAACCGCCCACATTATGATACACGCCAACGCTGTTTTCAATATCCGTGGGGCGACTCCAGTTGTCTGTTCTTCGACTGACCGCTACTGAGAGCAAAGGTCCCAACCGGCGATGGAGTCGCGTCCGCCAACTGTGTGGGATGTGCGGACATTGGATCGGCAATCTCACGCCAACGTAGCGGATTAACTCATTCTAATCCGTTTTTCATGGTCATCTTATTCCGTATGCAGTGTGTTAACCCGCTTTTCAGCGTACGAGTCTAGACTTCTGTCTGAATGTGTGATGGACTCGCGAATGCTTGGACTTCGACTTGGGTTGGACACCTGCGCACTACACTCGGCGCAGGGTGGCCTCACGGGGAAGGAACTGTCACGTGACCACTGAAAGCTCTATTGTGGAGAGCATCTCCACATACGTCACAAGCAGTTCGTGTGTTGCCGAGGGGGTGTGTTCATATCTGGCCGACGTCGTTGACGTGATACGGCGGTTGCCAATAGATAGGGTCGGCCAGGTGATCCACCGCCTGGAGGAAGCGCGCTGGAAGCAGCAAACGGTATTCACCTGCGGCAACGGAGGATCGGCGGCTACCTCCATCCACTTTGCCTCGGACCTCTGCAAGGGTGCAATGGTACCAAGCAAGCCCCCGTTCAAGTCCAGGTCCCTGTGTGAGAACATCGCGCTTGTTACGGCCTGGAGCAATGACGAGTCCTACGATCAGATATTCGTCCAGTCTATGGTTGCCTGGATCTCACCAGGCGACGTGCTGGTTGCGATAAGCGGAAGTGGCAACTCCAGGAATGTACTGCTGGCGGTGGACGCAGCGGCGGCAAGCGGAGCAACGACGATTGGCTTCACCGGATTCGATGGTGGAGAGCTGAAGGATATGGCCGACATATGCATTACCGTACCGTGCCACTGTATGGAACAGGTCGAGGATGTTCACCTCCTGCTATGTCACCTTATCACCAAGTGTTTGAGAACAACCACTCTTGAACGCATCTGTTCGGAATGAGGACACTAGTAACCGGAGGGGCTGGATTCATCGGTAGCCACTTGGTTGAGCAATTGGCGAACAGTGGCCATGACGTCGTCATTCTGGACAACCTCTCAACCGGTCGCCTCGACAACCTATCTCACCTGGCCCGTACCGCTCAGATCAACTTCTGCAATGTGGAGATCGCAGAGTACGAGACCATAGAACCCCTGTTCGAGGGGGTTGACTGGGTCTTCCACGTGGCGGCGCTGGCCGACATCGTCCCCTCGATCAAGCAGCCGCTGGAGTACTACCGCTCTAACGTGACTGGCACAGTCAACGTGCTTGAGGCATCACGTCGCGCTGAAGTGGCCCGGTTCGTCTACAGTGCGTCGGGGTCGTGCTACGGGGTGCCCGATGTGTTCCCGACACCCGAGACCGCACCGATTCGGCCGGAGTACCCGTATGCGCTGACCAAGTACGTCGGCGAGGAATGCGTCATGCATTGGGGCAAGGTCTACGGTCTTCCAGTTGTCTCGCTACGCCTCGCGAACGTCTATGGGCCCCGTTCGCGGACTTCCGGCACCTATGGTGCTGTGTTCGGCGTGTTTCTGGCACAGAAGCTGCACAATCAGCCCTTTAGCGTCGTGGGAGATGGCACGCAGACTCGCGATTTCGTGTATGTCACCGATGCCATTCGGGCGCTTGTGATGGCGGCGGAGTCGGGCCTTCAGAACGAGGTATTCAACGTGGGCAGTGGGGGCACATACAGCATTAATCGCTTGGTCGAGTTGTTGGGTGGAGATGTGGTCTACGTTCCCAAGAGGCCGGGAGAGCCAGACTGTACTCACGTGGACATATCCAAGATACGTAGGCTGGTAGGCTGGGAACCCGAGGTCAGCTTTGACGACGGCGTCAGGGAGATGCTGCGCAACATCGAATACTGGAGAGACGCGCCGGTCTGGACACCCGACAGAATCGAAGAGGCAACGAAGGAATGGTTCACATACCTTGGCAGGAACAAGGTTCTTGCCCTGGGTGAGGTGACGAATTGACGCAGGGCATCAACGGTTCGAAGTTCAAGTCGCTGGATGAGGTCTGTGCCATTGCCGAAGACCTGAGGAAGCAAGGTAAGGCCGTGGTGCAGTGTCACGGAGTCTTCGATTTGCTTCATCCGGGGCACATAAGACATCTCGAATCAGCCAAGCGACAGGGGGATGTCTTGGTTGTCACGGTTACCAGGGACGAACACGTGGGCAAGGGCCCCGGCAGGCCGGTCTTCGGCCAGCAACTCAGAGTCGAGTCCCTCGCCGCACTGGAGTGTGTCGACTATGTGGCGTTGAACGAGGGGCCCATAGCGGTTGACACAATACTGAAGCTCAGGCCGGATGTGTACGCGAAGGGCAATGAGTATGCGGACGCCAAGAATGATCTCACCGGCAAGATAGTAGATGAGGAGCAAGCCGTTGAGTCCGTTGGCGGTCGCATTCACTTCACAGATGACATAACCTTCAGTTCAACAAGTTTGCTGAATAACCATTTCGACGTCTTCTCGGAGGAAGCGAGGGGTTTCCTGACCGAGTTTCGCAGCTCATTCACTCCACAGGGAATCATCGATCTTCTTCAATCTCTCAAAGGGCTCAAGGTACTGGTAATAGGTGACACGATCATAGATGAGTACCACTACTGCAGCCCAATGGGGAAATCCCCCAAGGAGATACTAATCCCGGCCAGGTACCTATATGAAGAGGTCTTCGCGGGAGGCATCCTTGCCATAGCCAATTGCGTTGCTGGGTTCTGCGATGATGTGGAACTGGTCACCGTGCTGGGTGGTGAGGACTCCCGTGAAGGCTTCGTACGTGGGCACCTCAGACCGAACGTTGTGCCCACGTTGTTTTGCCGCCCGGACACCTGTACGCCTGTCAAACGACGCTTCGTCGAAGTCGACCTGTTACGGAAGATGTTCGAGGTCTCGTTCATTGGCACTGACCTGCTGCCGGACATCGTGAGTCACGAGGCGGCCTGCTATCTACGGTCGCGCCTCCCCGACTATGACTTGGTCGTTGTCGCGGACTACGGCCACGGATTCATAGACGATCGGATAATCGCAGCACTCTGCGATGAATCGAGGTTCCTGGCCATCAATGTTCAGACCAATTCGGCAAACTTGGGCTTCAATCTGGTGACCAGGTATGATCGCGCGGACTACGTGTGCATAGATGAGACGGAGGCTAGGCTCGCGACTCACGACAATTGCAGCCCGCTGGAGGATCTCGTGTGCGGGATAGCTAGCGAATTGCGCTGCCACCGGGCGGTTGTCACCAGGGGGCATCGTGGTTCCCTGGTCTACGCCAACAGCGGTGGATTCCTGGAAGTACCGGTGTTCTCACGTGAGGCAGTGGACAGGATAGGCGCTGGCGATGCCTACTTCGCCGTGACAGCGCCTTGTGTGGCTGCTGGCTTTCCGCCCGAGCTAGTTGGCTTCATTGGGAACGCAGTTGGCGCCCTCGCGATACGCATTGTCGGCAATAGAACGGTTGTTGACCCTGTTCAGCTGTCCAGGTACGTAACGACGCTACTGAAATAGGCGCACAAGCGCGGTTGAGACTTACGGCTTGCGCATACGGTCAACAGTTAATGAAGCAACGAGTGAGAACGAGAGGAAGGCGGATGACCATGACTTCGGCAACACAGAATGTATTGGTGACCGGGGGGGCGGGATACGTCGGCAGTGTCCTCGTACCGAAGCTCCTGGCAAGGGGACATCAGGTCAGAGTGCTGGACCTGTACCTGTACGGGGAAGAGGCGCTTGCCGAGGTCCGGAATCATCCAAGACTTGTGCAGATAAAGGGAGACATAAGGGACATAGGTTTGCTGGAGAAGGCAATTCCCGGGAGCGACTGCGTGCTCCATCTCGCTTGCATATCCAACGACCCCAGCTTTGAGCTCGATCCTGCCCTCGGCAAGTCCATCAACTATGATGCCTTCTTCGGCCTCGTCGATGTGTGCAGGAACAGCGGCGTGAAGCGCTTCATCTACGCCTCGACCTCGAGCGTGTACGGCATCAAGGAAGTCGAGAACGTCACCGAAGACATGACACTGGAGCCCCTTACAGACTACTCGAAATACAAGGCCCTCTGCGAAGAGGTGCTGTTCAGCCGACAATCGCCTGATTTCGTGCCGGTCGTGATTCGCTCCGCTACCGTCTGTGGGTATTCTCCTCGTCTCCGATTGGACCTCATCGTCAATATCCTGACCAACCACGCGGTGAATAACGGACGCATCAAAGTAATCGGAGGGACACAGAAGCGCCCGAACATAAACATCCAGGACATAACTGATCTGTATGCCCAGCTTGTCGAACTGCCCGATGAACTGGTTGCCGGCAAGGTCTTCAACGCTGGCTGTGAGAACCACACGGTGAGCCAACTCGCCAAGATGGTCAGAGAAATAGTGGGCCGTGCCGAAATCGATGTCGTTCAGGAAGCGACAGACGATCCCCGATCGTACCACATCTCCTCCGAGAAGATACTCAGAGAGCTTGGGTGGCGGCCCAGGCACACGATAGAGGACGCGATCCGGTCGCTCTGCGAGGCGTTCGAGGGAGGCAAGGTACCCGATCCGATGGACGATCCACGGTACTACAACGTGAAGATGCTGCAGCTTGAGCGAATCGCCTAGGCGCTCGGAGCGTGCCGCATGTGCGTGAGGCGAACGACAGTATGACTACCCACGTTGATGTAGCGGTTGTAGGGGCTGGCGTCATTGGGCTCGCCGTGGCAGCCGAGGTGGCGAGGGATGACAGAATCGTGGTAGTGCTGGAGAAGAACGATGGCTATGGCCTTGGCACCAGCAGCAGGAACAGCCAGGTTATCCATGCCGGGATATACTACCCGGCCGATTCCTTGAAGGGCAGGACCTGTGTGGAAGGGAGAGAGATGCTGTACAGGCTGTGCAGCAAGCATGACCTCCCGCACAAGAGGACCGGCAAGATCATAGTGGTTACTGATCAGCGGCGTGTAGCTGAACTGGAGGAACTGCACGACAGGGGCAGGAGCAATGGTGTAGATGACCTTGAGCTGCTGTCGAGACAGGAAGTGAAGAGGCTGGAGCCAAACGTGACTGCCTTGGCTGGCCTCTTTTCACCGTCAACAGGCGTAGTCGACGTCTTCGCGCTGATGAGGCATTTCGTGGCCAAAGTGAGGTGCAGGGGCGGGAAGGTTGTGTATCGGTCGAAGGTTCAAGCCGTTGAGCGCAGAAATGGCGGCTTCACTGTGCATTTGGACGACCGGGACAGCTTCTCCTTCGACACGAAAGTGCTGGTGAACTGTGCGGGGTTGGCGAGCCACGAGCTGGCTGAGGCGGCGGGTCTGGACATAGATGACTGTGGATACAGAATCCACATGTGTAAGGGCGAGTACTTCAGGCTCAGTTCACAGAAGGGCAGATTGATCGGGAGACCCGTCTACCCGCTGCCGGGGTCGTCGGGCGCTGGTCTAGGCATACACGCGACGCCTACGCTGGACGGCAGAGTCCTTCTCGGGCCAAGCAGTCGCTATGTTCACGACGAGGACTACTCCGTCGACTGCGGGCTGGGGGAGCTGTTTTACCAGTCGGTGGTGGAGTTTCTACCGTTTGTGGAGGCTGAAGACCTTGAGCCTGAGATGGCCGGCATACGTCCCACGTTGCAGGGTCCCGATGATGTCTTCAGAGACTTCGTTATCAGAGACGAAGTGGAAAGAGGACTACCCAGTTTCGTCAATCTCATTGGCATCGAATCCCCTGGATTGACCGCAGCACCGGCGATTGCCTCATTTGTTGGAGCTATCGTGACCCGCGCACTAAGAAACTGAAGGAGAATGAACACCGACCATGCAGAGCCAAGCCGATAGCACAGCAGTTCTGCTCTTCACCACAGGTGAGGACACGAATCCGGTCCCGCCACCTTCGAAGTCGTTGACCGTGATAGTACCGGCGCTCAACGAAGAAAGCAACCTGCCCCTGGCACTGGACGGGCTGATCGGCGTCCTTGGCCGGGACGGAGTGGATTGGGAGATCATCGTGGTGAATGATGGTAGCACCGACAAGACCGGTGCCATCGCAAACACCTTTGCCAAGAGCGAGCCCCGGATTCACGTGCTGGAGCACAGCAAACCGGCGGGCATAGGTACCTGCTTCTTGGACGGCATTCGAGCTTCCTCGAAGGCGGCAATTACCTGGTTCCCCGGGGATGCCGAGAACGAGCCGGAGGAGTTGCTGAGGTACCTGCCGCTTCTCGATCAAGTTGACATAATAGTGCCGTACGTGACGAATAGAGAGGTGCGCAGCCGACAGCGGCGCTTCGTCTCGAAGCTCTATCTGCATGTAGTGAACCTGCTGTTCGGCACGACGTTCAGCTATACAACGGGGAATGTCATCTATAGACGCCAGGTTCTCGACGCGGTCAGGCCCGTGGCCACAGGTTTCACGTATCAGACGGAATGCCTGGTAAGGGGGGCACGTGCAGGTTTCACATTCGCCGAGGTGCCGGTGCGGCTTGGCAAGAGGATGCACGGCCGGTCCAAGATACTGACCCTGGGGTCAGTGCTGTCCGCGGCATATGATCTTGGTCGCTTATTCGTTCGGGTCCGTGTACTCCGAGCTGACAAGATAGTCGCCATGAGCGCATAGCCATTTTGAATGAAAGGGGATAGTCGTGATGTTAGAAGCGGCAGAATTGGAGAGGAAGGCAAACTGGATACGCAATGAGATCGTGGAGATGACTGTGGGGCTTGCCGGTGCGCATCTGGCTCCATCGTTCTCGTGCACTGAATTGCTCGTTGCCCTATACCATGGTGGAGTCCTGCGGTTCAATCCCGAGGATGAGCAATGGAAGGGTCGTGACAGGTTCGTGCTCAGCAAGGGTCAAGCCTGTCTGGCCCTTTACCCGGCACTGGCGGACCTCGGCTTCTTCCCGGTGGGCGAACTGCGGTCGTTCTGTAAGCTGGGAAGCCGGTTAGGCGCTCACGCCGAGTCGAACGTGCCGGGTGTGGAAGCATTCACCGGCTCGCTGGGACACGGTCTCTCGATAGCGGCAGGAATGGCCCTGTGCGCCAAGATGGATGGCGACGACTACATAACTGTTGCCCTTCTTGGCGATGGTGAGTGCCAGGAAGGCTCCGTTTGGGAGGCCGTGATGTTTGCTGCTCACCAACGTCTTGATAATCTCGTGGCCATCATCGACCGCAACACTCTCCAGGCCATAGACTTCACAGAGGAGGCACTGGCTTTGGAGCCCCTCGAGGCGAAGTTCGAGGCCTTCGGGTGGGAAGTGCGGACCGCAGATGGACATTCATTCGATAGCATTCAGGCGGCGCTTGCCGACATCCGGGACCGCAGTTCCGGAAAGCCGCTTGCCGTGCTTGCCCGAACCACGAAGGGGAAGGGCGTTTCCTTCATGGAGAGCAAGCCGATCTGGCATTACAGGACGCCGAACAGGGAGGAGTTGGAGCAGGCTAGAAAGGAGTTGGCGAGATGAGAGATGCTTTCTTTGTTTCACTATACGAGACCGTGGCGCGAGACGAGCGGGTCGTCGTGCTGACCTCTGATACGGGGGCTCTGGTGCTCGATGCCCTGAGGAGGGACCTTCCACAGCGCTGCATAAACGTCGGTATCGCCGAGGAGAACATGATAGGAGTCGCGGCGGGCCTAGCGATGAGTGGCAAGATAGTCTATACCTACGCGATAGTGCCATTTGTCACGATGCGCTGCTATGAGCAGGTCAGGGTGGACGTGTGTTGTCAGAACTTGCCCGTCAAGATGATAGGCGTCGGCGCGGGAATGGACTACTCTATCCTCGGGCCTACCCATCATGGAACCGAGGACATCGCCATGATGCGGCAGCTCCCTGGAATGACCGTCCTGAGCCCTTCGGACAATAGAACGGCTGCCACATTCGCATTCATGGCCTACGAGACGCCCGGCCCCGTCTACGTAAGACTCGATCGGACCGGCGAGCCGCTCATCCACACAAACACCGTCGAAGACTTGTCTGCCGGCGCGAGCGTACTGAGTACGGGCACCGACCTCTGCATCATTGCCACCGGCCGTATGGTGGCGACGGCTCTCGATGCAGCCAAGCTCCTGTCTGAACAGTCCATCAGTGTGGGCGTCGTCGATCTCTACAGGATCAAGCCTCTCAACGCCGAACTGCTCTCGGACGTTATCAACGGGTCGAAAAACGTCATAACGCTCGAGGAGCACTTCATCACGGGGGGAATAGGCAGTGCGATAGCGGAGCTAATTGCCGAGAGGGGCCTGAATTGCCGGTTCAAGCGGGTTGGCATGCCGGATCAGTTCGTTCGTGAGTATGGAAGCCGGGAGTACCTGCGAGCAACTATCGGACTGAGCGTCGACAATATCACCAACCGGCTTGCTTCCTGGGTCGGCGCTCTTGCGGAGCAGGTGTCCAGATGAGGGTGCTCTTCGTCTTCAAGAGCGAGAACTTCATAGCTCCCCTGGGTCCAGCCGTCATCTCGGCCATGGCCAGGAAAGAAGGGCACGAGACGTTTCTGTGTGAGTTGAACCGGAGCGATCCTGTTGACAGTGTCGCCGAGGTCAGGCCGGACGTCGTAGCGTACAGTTCGTCCACCGGGGAAGCGAAGCATTACTTGAGGGCCAACAACCGGATCAAGCAGGAGTTCCCGGACGTCTTCACAATCATGGGTGGGCCGCATCCCACCTTCTACCCCGGGGATCTGATCCACACGACTCTGGATGCGATCTGCATGGGTGAGGGCGAAGGCGCTATCGTGGATGTTCTCCGCGCCCTGGACTCCGGTCGCGAGGTCGATGGGATCCCCAACATCGTCACTCGCAACCACGACTCTTCGACTGTACGCAATCTGGTTGAGGACCTCGACAGCCTGCCGTTCCCGGACTACGATCTGCTGTACAGTGCTACGCCAATGATGGGCCAATCGCTCTTGAAGTCGTTCATAACGTCCCGGGGCTGCCCTTATCGGTGTTCATACTGCTTCAATACAAGATGGCGCGAGATCTACAAGGGCAAGGGCAAGGTCGTTCGACGGCACTCCGTCGATCATGTGGTCGAGGACATACAGAGGGTCATGGCGAAGTGGCCCCTGTCCACAGTGAAGTTCTACGATGATGTCTTCGCCTTCCGGGCTGACGAGTGGCTAGAGGAATTCTCCAGGAAGTACAGGAGGAGGATTGGTCTGCCGTTCTTCGCCCTGACACGCTGTGATCTTCTGACGGAGGACATAGTCAAGCTGATGAAGGAGGCCGGTTGCCGGACCATCAGCATGTCCATCGAGGCCGGCAATCAGCAAATCCGGGAGAGTCTGCTCAACAGGAGGATGACTAACGAGCAGATTGTCGACTCGCACCGGCTCTGCGAGAAGTACGGCATCTACACGTTCACCAACTGCATCATCGGGCTGCCGGGCACAACGTTTGCCAATGACCTGGAGTCCTTGAACCTGTCTCTGCAATGTCGCGTGGACTGGGCCGAGTTCCTGCAGTTCCATCCCTATCCCGGAACTGAACTGGGCGACAAGACCATCGCCATGGGCGCGTACTCTCCTGAGTATGAGAGGATGCACACGTCATATCAGTTCGAGACACCTTTGACGTGTTTCACCGCTAAAGAGAGGAACCTGCAGCGCAATCTCGCGGTGCTCGGGCCGGTGGCAGTGGTATTCCCGTGGACCCGCCATCTGATCACCAGGCTCCTTCTACGCCTTCCCATGAACATTGGCTTCACGCTCTCGTATCACGTTGCGAAGATGTATGCCTTCCGGCGCAAGATCTATGTCACGAAGACGACGTTTTCTGAGTCCCTCAAGATATACGCGCGGAGTCTGCGCCAGGATGTGTTCAGGCATTCGCCCGAAAAGGGCCGAGAATTCGCACAGAGGGAGGCCGATGCCGTTCGTTCTTAGCCTGGAGCAAGTCCAGAGAATCCGCGAGTACGCTCGCGAGCGGCACAAAGACCAGGATTTCGATCACACTATGGAGCACGTAGAGCTGACGGTGGAGATATCGAGGTGGCTGGCGAGAAGGGAAGGTGCTGATGAAGAGATAAGCGTCATCTCGGCGTATCTCCATGACATAGCCAAAGGCGTGGGCGCAGAGCATGCCGCGATCGGGGCTCGGGAGGCCGGAGCCTTCCTGGAGAGCATACGGGCGCCTGAGGCCTTCATCGAGCAGGTCTGCTACGCGATATCTCAGCATGCCAACGATTTGCCCAAGCTCACCAGGGAGGCCGAGGTACTCTGGGACGCCGACAAGCTCCAGTCGGTCGGGCCGCTCGGCTTCGCCCGGGTGTTCGGCTATCGCATGGTGTACGACGGCAAGCAAGTCCAAGGAGCGATGAGGAAAGCAAGAAACTACATCGGCTTCTTCTACGACAGATTCTATACGGAGACGGGACGAGTTATAGCGGCAGAGCTTCGGAATGCCATGGACGACTTCTTTCGTCTGTATGATGTCGTTGTCAGCGCAGAACTAGACGAGTTCCTGGCAGCACGTATTTGAGCAGTCAAAGCGGCTCTCACTATCCAGTCAAACGAACTCGGCTTCAACCGAGCTCAATGGTCTTTCTGTAACTATGCTCTCACCCATGCCCATAGAGCTTCGCAGGGGTCTTGTACGGAGGCTGATACTACCTTCGGTGGTGTTTGCCAGCCTCACCGCATCCTTCTTTGAGCGAACCGTCGCCAGAGGGTGGCCTGTTCCATGGCGGGGAGACGTGGGACTCAAAGGGCTTACGTTGGTGGCAGCGAACAGCAAGCGCGTCTGCAACGTGCTGGTGGTGAGCTTCGCGCTTTTCATCCTGGTCTTCGGCCTGGTGCGGGCAGGGTATGAGCTGAGATGGAGTGGCTGGGCACCGGGCGATGCCCAGACCATGTCGGCGGCCCGCCATTTCGCTGACGAGGGCTTCATAGAGCATGGGTTCCTCACCTACTATCACCCCGGGGTGGTTGGCTCTGCCTACTTCCTCGATGAGTATTACACACATTCGCCTCCACTGTATGGAATGGTCAATGGGGTCATACTGGCGCTGGGTGGGGGCCGCTATACGTGCGAAGCCTTCTCGGTGTTCCTGAGCGCTTGCGCACTGCTTCTGTTCTACAGGTTCTTCAGCTACTTCTTCAGCAGGCCGGCCGCACTTATTGGAGCGGCAGTCGCAGGCTTGTCCGTGGTCTTCATGGAGCACATGGACGGCCTGTCCCCGCAGACATATGACATATTCCTCGTATCAGCCGCGATGGCCCTCTTCGCCGCCGCGCATCGTGACGAGAGGGTGCTCCGGAGGCCACGTCTCAGACGCCTGGCCTTGGCAGGGGTATGGCTTCTCGTCTTCCTACAGGCGTGCAACTCCTTCGAGTACAGCCTCTTCCTGCAGGTATTCATCGTCGGGTACTACGTGCTCAGTCGTGCGAAACCATTTCCATTAAAGAGGATCCTGCTGTTCATCGCCGCGCCCGTGTCCGCCTTCGGGCTCCATTTCCTGCAGTTGATGTGGTCGGTGGGAGGCTTCTCCGCTGCCTGGCACGACACCTGGAGCGTAGTCTGGAACAGGACGCTAGGGACTGGCGCCGCCATGAGACCAGGATTCTTTCCCACGGAGATATTCGGCACCGTGAACCGCTACTACTCCGAGGCATTCGGACTGGGCATCTGGGCACTGTTGGCAATGGTGGTACTGGTCAAGTTCCTGGAGAACTACGACAATCCCAGGGGCATGCTGAGGTTCGAACGTGGCTTCAGCCCGAGCAATGTGCTCTTGTGGCTCGCGGCAAGCTTTCTCATCTGGCGCCTCGTCATGCCCAAAGCTCTGGAGGTATACCATCCGCTGCATGCCCTTACGTTCGTGGGGCTCGCTCTTGGCCTCGCAATTGCCCTCTTCTGGACAAACGCCTTCGGTTCCTTCCGGCGTCATCTTGCGGGGCAGTCTCGGCACGACGCCACTGGCGCCGGTATCTTCGAGAAGAGCATGTTCAAGTTCGGCGTGACGGGTCTGATAGTCATCATTCCTGTAGTCGCCTTCCTGGCTAACACAACCTCCTATCTCGGCGAGTACCCCAATGAGATCAGTCCCGAGAGGACGTGGGGTGTTCACGTCTCGCGAGATGCCCTTGCCGAGGGGTTCGCAGTCGCCAGCGAGGTCGGGGAGATGACTTCTTATGGCGACATCGTGTTCTACAACCTGAATAATGAGTGGCAGAACGGGGCTGAGACATTCCCTATGCACGATGAGTACATGGGGCGGCGGGGATTCGTGCTCGGTTCGTATCTGCAGGAAACGAAAGTGGTCCCGATAGAGAACGGAGACTGGCAGACTGCCCATTCTCTAATCAGGCCGCAGTATGCTCTCTTTGTGTCAGACTGGGAGTTGATCGTCGACGGGTTGCCTGACGACGCTTTCCTTCATGAGTACCACTATGAGGATGTGAGAGACGGAGAGAAAATCGAGTACGCAGTGGGGATCAAGAACTTCAACTACCGGCTCGCGAGGCTGAGGGAACTGCGGGAGGGGCTGATTGCTGAGGGGGTGGTGTCAGCCGACCAGATACACTACTACGCCCTGGTCGACAAGAGCCGTAAAGCACGACCGCTACAGCACCATCTGACGACCTACTTCGTCACCGAAGACATCAACTCGGACTACCTTCTCGTTCACCTGGACGAGCCTACCTCCTTCATGGCCTCGCTCGAGGCCTACTACACGATGGGCGATGACTCCGGCTCACTGACGAGGGACCTGTCCGGATGGAACCGCCATCTCTCACTCCAGTTGGACGACTCTCTCAGGTCTGAGGGAAGCACAGACTCCGCAGTGGCGTTCGAGGGCGGCGAAGGCCAAGCGACTGCCAGGGGACGAAATAACGTCTTTGGCCTCTACCTCAGCGACGAACTCACGGTTAGCTTCTGGGTGCGGCCACAAGAGACTGATCGGGACGCCACCATCCTCGCGCTTGACGACGACGGTCATGCAGGGAAACTCATAATCGACGATGAGGGGCAGCTCAGCCCGTTTGTATCTCCGGGGGGCGAGGGTGATATGTTCGCCATCGGGTTCGAGGACGGTGGCTGCGGCAGGCTGATGGTCCAGGCTGGAGAGAATCGCCGCTCTTCGCTCGGTGAGGTGCCGGCCGATGACTGGACACACGTAACGGTCGTCTTTGACGAGGCAGCGGGTACCATGTCGGCCTACCTTAATGGGGTGCTCGATGTGTCATATCAGGTCGACACGATGCAGTTTTCCGGGCAATTCATCGACTTTGCGCAGGTTGGGAGATCCTTCTGGGGGGAGGACGATCAATTCCTGGGGAGCGTGGACAGTCTCGCCGTGTTCAACCAAGCATTATCCGCCGCTGAGGTGTTTTCGGTCTACGAGGATGGGCTGGACCACAGTGAACTCGCAACGCTGGGCCTTGAACAGATAGTCGCCGCCAGCCAACGTCCACTCATACCGGACTGGGTCGTCTTCAGCGACATGACTGTTGCCCCGGATCAAGAGGCGAACATGCCTTGGCAGTCTGTCGGCTCCTTCGAATTCTCGGAGGCACATGGCGGCACACTCACTATCAAGACGAGCGGGCTCAACCCAGGCCACTACAAGGTTTCCGAGCCGAGGTTCGATGACCGCAGAGGCGTGACTGCAGAGGTGAGGATGAAGCTTGTCGGCGCTGCGACGACGGGCTACCAGGGTGCTTGTTTCACACTGCAGGATGGTAGCAGGGAGGGCAAACTCACGTTCTACCCCGATCGTATCACGCTACGGGACCAGAATGACGAGGTATATACACACTCGATGTCTACCGGCGACGGCTTCCATACCTACCGCCTGTGCATCGTCAATGGGCAACTCGCACTCTACGTCGACGGGAGTCTGCTGGAGACAGTCCAATTGAAGAAGGTAGTAACGTTGAAGGACATTGCCTTCGGAGACTTGAGCAGGGAGCCCGGTGAGAACATACATGCGGAAATCGACTACATAATCTATAGCACCGACGCGGCTGAGCCACCCGCTCCTCGACCGGCCACACTGGCCGCCAGCGCGTCGACGGAGTCGAAATGGCACAGCTCAAGCGCCCCGGCCATACTGGGCCGCGCCGACCCGAATGGCATCTGGACGCTCGGTGGTGAGTTCAACGTACTGGATTGTGCGGATGATGTGGTGACACTGCAGACCAATGGCAACAACGTGGGCTACTTCGTTCACTTTGATGGCGGGCTGGACAACAGCATAGGCTCGTCAGCGGAGATCACGCTGAGGATGCTGGACGGGCCGAATGTGGAGCGGAGCAGCTTCCTGTTCTCCATCCAGGATGGCACCCGAGACGGGAACCTGATCGTCGAGCCTGACCGAATCGTGATCCGGGACGGTACTGAGGACAGTACCATCCATGAGATGGACACAACCGGCGGCTTCCACACCTACAGACTCGCTCTGATCAGGAATGCGCTCAAGGCTTTCGTTGATGATGAACTCGTAGCGGATGTCGTTCTCAAGGACTACTCTTCCGTCAGGGCAATCGTGTGGGGTGATGTTTGCCCCGACGACAAGGTCAATGTCTGTGCCCAAGTCAAACGTGTGGCGTACACTGCGTCTGTCACAGATAGTCCCACGAGCGACCTGGTTCCTTTGGAGCCTCCGACTGGGGCGGTTGGGGCAGTTGACGGGATGCCGCATGTAACCAAGATCAGCGACATGCGTGCTCTACCGAATACGGAGCAGGTGTCTCCTTGGCAGGCCGAGGGCATTCTTGGTGAGGCCGGTGTCGCCGAGGGCATGCTGACGATCGCGACCTCCGGGGCCAACACTGCGTACTACAGCCACACCGATGATCGTTTCGACAACTCGATTGGAGCCACAGTCGAGGCGAGGATCAGAGTGGAGACCTTGGGCCAGAGCTGTCAGCGAGCTTGTGTCGCCGTCCGGGACGGTCTGCGCGAGGCGAAGATGGTCCTCTATCCCGACGGAGTATCGATCAGCGACGGTGATGACTTGAGAGAGACGTACGCCATGGACACGACCGGCGGTTTCCATCTGTATCGCATGGCCGTCAGAGGGGACACCGCTCATCTGTACGTGGATGGGGAGCTGGCTGTAAGCGCTGTGCTCAGCAATAGATCGGACGCAAAGGGGATCGTGTTCGGAGACCTCAGCCCGGTTGATGGGGAGAACATGCGCGTGACGGTCGACTATGTAGCTTACACCGTAGACGGGGCGCTGTCGCCCGATGGGACGCCGGTGCCGGGTATATCAACCTCGCCGTCCGTGCAGGAGCCAGATGGTGTAGGAGCGGTTGAGCCATCCGACGCTGGGACGGAGCCACCGTCGGAGTGGAACTGTGTCATGGAGATGGACGTTTCCCCTGAGACTGTAGACGAACATTGGTCTGCCGGCGGCAGCTTCGAAGTGAATCAAGCTTCCGATGGGGTGCTGGTCGTCAGGACGTCGGCCAGCGATATTGGCTACATCGAGTGCAGGGACGACCGGTTGGACAACTCCGTGGGCACCACCGTGGAACTGACGCTCAGGATCGTTGATGCATCGTACGATGGCTATCAGGGCGCTTGCTTCTACGTGCAGGACGGTACACATGAGGCCAAGATCACCTTCTATCCCGACCGTATCTCGATCCGCGACCAGAATGACGAGAGGGCGACGTTCCATATGGACACCACTGATGCGTTCCACGTCTACCGTCTGGCCGTCATCGAGGACGTACTGCGTGTATACGTGGATTCCGAACTGGCTGCCAAAGCTACGTTGGGAAACCGGATCGCCGGCAGAAGCTTGCTGCTGGGTGACCTGAGCCAGGAAGCGGGTGAGAACATCCATGCCTTGGTTGATTACCTGGCTTACTCATCGACCGGTGCATACGCCCCTGATGGCTCGCTGCTGGGTCCGGAAATCGTGGAATCGGGTGCTGACTCAGTACTGCCTTCGGGGTGGACCGGATACGCAGATATGAGCGTACCGCCCTGGCAGCAAGACGATAGGTGGATCGTGCGCGGCAACTTCGACATCAGGCGTACGTCCGGCGGCGTCTTGACTCTCAAGAGCAGCTGGAGTGACACAGCATGGCTCGAGTGCCAGGAAGATGACCTCGACAACCTTCGGGGGGTGACCGTTGAGGTCAGGCTCAAGGTAGTCCAGGCCGCTTCGCACGGCCATCAGGGCTCCTGCCTCTCCGTACAGGATGGGGAGCGCGAGGCCAAACTGACGTTCTACCCGGACCGAGTCTCGATACGTGACCAGAATCAGGAGAAGTCCATCCATCGAATGGATACGACGGATGCGTTCCACACCTATCGTCTCACAATGAGAGACGATATTCTCCACGTATACATTGATGGCTTCCCCAGGGCGATAGGCCTGCTGAACGGGGTTTCGACCAAGGGCATCTACCTTGGTGACCTCAGTGCCGTCGAGGGTGAGAACATGCATGCCGAAGTCGACTACTTGCTCTATAGCGTGGAGAATACCTATCCGCCCAGCGACTTGCCGAGTCCAGATGGTTGGTGATCTGCAGTGAGCCGCAAGAAATCAAGGAAGAAGCGAAGAAGCCCGCACCGTCTCGCGGCTGCACGCACGGCATGCAGCTCAGCACTTGTGTGGCTCCGGGCCAGGCCTCTTGTAGGTTGGCCACCTTTGTGGGTCTACCTGGGGTTCTTTGGGCTCACCGCCGTACTGTACGCTGCCTTGCTCAGCGATCTGCCTCGTGCTGACCATCTAATGTTCATGTCGAATTTCCGTGAGGGTGGCATGAGCATGGCAGATCTGAAGAGATCCCTCTTCTTCGAGTTCTTCGGGTCCGACAAGCGGTTTCAGCCGCTCGCCTTCCCGGTTGTCTATCTGCAGTGGAAGGTCTTCGGCACGAACTTCCTCATGTACCACCTGACCACAATCGGAGTGCATGCGCTCAATGCCACCTTGCTCTTCCTGCTCGTGCGACGCCTGGCGCCAAGCGCTCTGTTCTCGTTGTTCATCGCTGCCCTCTTCCTCACGGCCGCGACGCATCTGGACGCGATAGCATGGACAGTGCATACTTACGTGCTTCTGCAGGTCTCCTGCATACTGCTGGCCGTCTTGTTCCTGCTGGAATGGCAGCGCAGTTCGAGACCGGCCTTGCTGTATCTGTCCTACCTCTTCATCTTCATACAGATGTTCTTCACCGAAGCTGGGGTCGTATTCCCGCTGCTTCTGTTCGCCGGTACCCTTGTCCTATGGCGGCACAATCGGGCTACCATGGGCGATGCAGTCCGGAGGTCAGCCATCCTGACAATCGGCGTCTACG
>Ga0180434_10000044_pt1 | contig 175877 bp, 163 predicted proteins | sample SS_ome_7_FD_132453 | JGI IMG/M metagenome (GOLD analysis project Ga0180434, IMG submission 132453) | Hypersaline lake sediment archaeal communities from the Salton Sea, California, USA - SS_1_D_2 metaG | ecosystem: Environmental > Aquatic > Non-marine Saline and Alkaline > Hypersaline >... | reverse complement strand
GTCGGTTTTTAATCCGGACTCTAAAAGGTCCCAGGGGCTGTTCGACCTTCCTTCACTTCTACTATAAAAAAATAGTAGCACAAACCATGGCCTTGGTCTGTACTACTAATGTTAGTATGTTTTTATCTGTTAATTTTCGTCACTAACACGTTTTATTTTAATATCTTTTAAGAACTCATTAATAACATGGCTTGCCATAATTAATCCAGCAACTGATGGTACAAAGGCATTAGATGATGGTGGCATTTTCGCTTTACGAATGGTTGCTTTATCATTTCCAACTTCTTTTCTTACATCTTCTTTTATAACAACAGGACTTTCATCAGAGAAGACAACTTTAATTCCTTTACGAATTCCTTCCTTACGAAGCTTTGTACGAATTACCTTTGCAATAGGATCGGTATGAGTTTTGGAAATATCAGCAATTTGAAAGCGAGTCGGGTCCATTTTATTTGCAGCACCCATACTTGAAATAATCGGAATATTTCTTTTTAAACATTCTTTCATTAAATGAATCTTATAACTGATTGTATCAGATGCATCTATTACAAAATCCGGTTCATAGCTAAAGAACTGTTCATAAGTCTCTTCTGTATAAAACATTTTTAAGGCAATTACTTCACATTCAGGGTTAATATCAGCAATTCTATCTTTCATTAAATCAACTTTTGGTTTTCCAACTGTTGATAAAAGAGCATGAATTTGGCGATTAACATTTGTAATATCAACATCATCTTTGTCAACTAAGATTAAACGACCAACCCCAGATCGTGCTAATGCCTCAACAGCAAAAGAACCAACACCGCCAATTCCTAAAACGGCCACAGAACGACCTTTTAATGTATTTAAACCTTCTTTTCCGATCGCTAATTCGTTCCTTGAAAATTGATGTAACAATGAAATCACTCCATTTTGACTTACTTCTAAGCAGTATTTTTTCCTGAATAAAGAATATATCATAATATCAATTAAAAGCAAGTATTTCTATTAAGAAACTAATTAATTGGAAATACATTTAGAGGAGAATTGTCTATGGATAAGCTTTTTCTGGAGTTTTTATGCTACGATTTCATCACTTTTATGAAAAGTTGTGTCACTAATATCCTCATTTACATGCTTATCCGCGGTTTCAGCACCTCTCCCAGTTTCAGCATCCTTTTCTCTTTTGAAATATCCTCTGTACTTGCGATAAAAAAATTCAACAAAAAAGGTCTAGACCTTTTTAGGCCTAAACCTTTTTATGTAACGTCAATTAAAAAGAAAAAAGTCCCAATCGTGCCGTCGCCCTTTCCTTCGTTTTGAACCCGCTCTCGGCAGGTGGGTGCCCTGTTTCAAGGTTTTGTAAGTCCTCTCCAGAATGTGAGGCATTTACTCCGCTTGAAAACTCCGGGCTCCCATTGTTTTAGTTGTTCGGTCAAAACTAGGTGTACGACGTACACATCAGGACTTTTTATCTGTTGAAAACAGCATACCATATGCCTTACTTGTTTTCAAGACGAAAGATAATGGCAATCCCTATTTTTCAACCTTTTGTTTACTTTTAACGGATATGTGAAGCTCTTCAAGCTGTTCTTCACTTACAGGTCCAGGAGCTTCTGTTAATAAGCAGCTAGCACTTGCTGTTTTAGGGAATGCAATTGTATCACGAAGATTATTTCTACCAGCTAAAATCATAACAAGACGGTCTAAGCCGAATGCAATTCCACCATGTGGAGGAGTTCCGTATTCAAATGCTTCAAGTAAGAAGCCAAATTGAGCTTTCGCTTCTTCTTCTGTAAAGCCGAGCATATTAAACATTTTCTGTTGAATTTCTTTTTCAAAAATACGAATGGAACCCCCACCAAGCTCATAACCATTTAACACTAAGTCATATGCTTGTGCACGCATTTTCGTTGGGTCTTCCACAAAATACTTAATATCCTCACGAACTGGCATTGTAAATGGATGATGCAATGCGTAGTAGCGATTTTCTTCTTCATCATATTCAACAAGTGGCCAATCCACTATCCAAAGGAAATTAAACTTATTTTCATCAATTAATCCTAATTCCTTTCCAAGTTTTAAGCGGAGTGCTCCTAACGAATCTGCCACTACTTGTTTTTCATCTGCTACGAATAACAGTAAGTCACCAACTTCTGCATTAAGTGTAGCTTTAATTCCTTCTTTTTCATCATCTGTAAAGAATTTTGCAATTGGCCCTTTTATGTCTTCATCTTCAACCTTTAACCAAGCTAAACCTTTAGCTCCATAAATATTCACAAATTCTGTTAATTGATCAATGTCTTTACGTGAATATTGATCCGCTTTCCCTTTTACGTTAATCGCTTTTACTTGTCCCCCCTTTTCAACTGTACCACTAAATACTTTAAAGCTAGATCCTTTCACAACATCAGAAACATCGACTAACTCCATTCCAAAGCGTGTATCTGGCTTATCAGAACCGTATCGTGCCATTGCTTCATCGTAAGTCATACGTGGAAATGGTACTGAAAGCTCAATACCTTTAACTTCCTTCATGAGACGAACCATCATTTCTTCCATTAAATTAATAATATCTTCTTGGCTCATAAAGGACATTTCGATATCAATTTGTGTAAATTCAGGTTGACGATCTGCTCGTAAATCCTCATCACGGAAACAGCGAGCAATTTGATAATATCTGTCAACTCCTGAAACCATTAATAACTGTTTAAAAATTTGAGGGGACTGCGGTAATGCATAAAACTCTCCTTCGTGAACACGAGACGGTACAAGATAATCCCGTGCTCCTTCTGGAGTGCTCTTCGTTAAAATTGGTGTTTCAATATCAATAAAACCATTTTCGTCTAAAAATTGACGAATGGATTTTGTTACTTGATGCCTCATTTTTAACGTTTCAAACATCATTGGTCTACGCAAGTCTAAATAACGGTATTTTAATCGAATATCCTCAGAGACATCATCTAGTTTTTCACTAATTGTAAATGGTGGAGTTTTCGCACTATTTAAAATCGTCACTTCTTCAACAATAACTTCCACTTTTCCTGTTTTCAGATTCGGATTAATTGTTTCCTCTGAACGAGCAACTACTTCACCTTTCACATCTAATACATATTCACCACGAACTTTTTCAGCAATTTCTAATGCTTCTTTTGATTTATCTGGATTGAAAACAATTTGAACAATACCTGTACGATCTCTTAAATCAATAAAAATGAGACCGCCTAAATCACGACGTTTTCCAACCCAACCTTTTAAAACAACTTTTTCACCAATTGCTTTTTCCGAAATTTCACCGCAATAATAAGATCGCCCAAACATTGTTACCTCTCCTTTTTTATAAACGTTCTTTCAAGAAAGAGACTAGATTTTCTAATCCTACTTCTTGTTGGTCACCAGAACTCATATCTTTCACATTCGCTACACCTTTTTCTAGTTCATCGTCTCCTAAAACGATCGTATATTTAGCTTCTAGACGAGATGCCGCTTTAAATTGGGCTTTAATTTTTTTATTTTCATAGTCTTTATCAGCAGATATACCTTGATCACGTAAATTCTGTAAAAGAGAAACTGAATAATCTTTAGCTCGTTCGCCTAATGTCGCTATATAACAATCAATTTCTTTTTGAACAGGTAGTTCAATACCTTCTGCATCAAGTGCTGCTAGCAATCTTTCAATACTAAGAGCAAATCCAATACCTGGAGTAGCTGGTCCACCAATTTCTTCTACTAATCCGTTGTAGCGTCCGCCACCACATAATGTTGTAATAGCCCCAAAACCTTCTGCATCACTCATAATTTCAAATGCTGTATGGTTATAATAATCTAAACCACGTACAAGATTAGGATCTACTTCATAGCTAATCCCTAAATCATCTAAGTATTGTAATACTTTATCAAAATAAGACTTTGACTCCTCATTTAAATAGTCAAGAATGGACGGAGCCGTATTCATTAACTCATGCGCACGATCTTTTTTACAATCTAAAATACGAAGAGGATTTTGGTGAAGACGTTTTTGACAATCTTCACAAAACTCTCCAATTCGTCCTTCAAAATGTGAAATAAGCGCTTGGCGGTGCATTTTACGGCTTTCTTGATCTCCTAGACTATTAATGACAATCTTTAATTTCTGAAGTCCTAATGAACGATAAAAATTCATTGCTAACGAGATAACTTCAGCATCAATTGCAGGATCACTTGATCCAATCGCTTCAATACCAAATTGAACAAATTGACGATAACGACCAGATTGCGGACGCTCATAACGGAACATAGGACCTATGTAATATAACTTCACCGGTTGGGTAGGAGATGCATACATTTTATTTTCTACAAAAGAACGTACTGTCGATGCTGTCCCTTCAGGTCGTAATGTAATACTTCTTCCTTTTCGGTCTTCAAACGTATACATTTCCTTTTGTACAACATCTGTTGACTCTCCTACGCCACGTAAAAACAATTCAGTGTGTTCAAAAATAGGTGTTCGAATTTCTTTATATTGATATAATCGGCAAAGATCTTTTGCTTTTTCCTCAATATATTGCCAGCGTTCAACTTCGTTAGGCAATATGTCTTGAGTTCCTCTTGGAATTTGAAAAGCCATTTTTCTCCCTCCTGCTAAAATTTAAAGACAAAAATCGCATATATACAAAAAACTCCCATCCCTACAATTATTTGTAGGGACGAGAGTTGTTTCTCCCGTGGTACCACCCTAATTGAAGCCATAAGGCTCCCACTTCTACAGTTAACGCCTGCTACGTTCTCCTCCTACTAGACAAATGCGTTCAGAGGGAAACCTACGGAGTGTTCTTTCATTAAGTCATCATGCGGAAAAGCTTTCAGCCTAAGGCCTTTCCTCTCTTTTGCATGTGTATCTTAACTACTCTTCTCCATCAACGGTTGTCCTTTATTCTGCTCTAGAACTTTATATTATCATAAGTACTTTCTAATTTCCATGTCAAGTTCTTTTTAAGTGTTCTTTTACTTTCATAAAATCTTTTCCATGTAGACCGAATTCAGAACTAATCTCATATGTACATGTATCCTCATCAGATAACCATTCATATTTTAAATATCCAAATGGTACTTCGGATCTATGATTTAACCTTTCATGTTTTTTACTAAAACGCATTTTGTGCTCCTTTCAAGTGTTATACTCTATTATTTTGACCATTTTTAAAAGAATTATTTCAAAAAACACAAGGAACTGACGATAAAAATAGAGAATGAGGATATTAGCGAAATAACAAGAAAGGAGCTGATACGTTGAACACAAAAAACATTTTCATTTATTTCTTTATATTTGCCCTAGCCATTAGTTCAGTGCTGCCAATTCCTCACCAAGTATTAGCTGAATCGCAAACAGCTACTGTTCTTGGGAGTTCTGTAAATATACGAACTGGTCCAGGCTTAAGCTATCCTGTTAAAGCATCCGCTAAATATGGAGAAACATATGAGATAATCGGTTTAGAAGGTGATTGGGTCAACATTAAATTAAAGAACGGATCGGATGGCTGGATTGCAGGATGGCTCGTTTCTAAAAAAACTGTCGTAACCAATGACTCTATAGGAGAGGTGACATCGATTGCGACAGGATTAAGAGTTCGTTCAGGTCCAGGAACTAGTTTCCAAATTATTGGTTATTTTCATAATGGGGAAAAAGCAAAAGCCCTTACTCAGGAAGGTGACTGGGTTAAGATCTCTTACAAAGGAGAAATAGGCTGGGTTTATAGTAAATACATAACCTTTCATAACTCAAAAACAGAATCAACTGCATCTAAATCAGGAATTGTATTAGCGTCTGCATTAAATGTACGTGAACAACCAACAACTAAATCAAATGTTATTGGTAAATTATACAAAAATGAAAAAGTTATCATTATTGACCAACAAGGTGATTGGTATCAAATTAAATATGAACAGACTAAAGCTTTTGTTCATGGAGATTTTATTCAAACAACCGAAAATACAACAAATCCTTCTTCTGAGTCAAACAAAACTGGCGTCGTAACAGCTAGTGCATTAAATGTACGAGATCAAGGCTCACTAAATGGAAAAGTAATTGATCAAATTAAAAAGGGAACAAAAGTTACTATCTTAAAAGAGGTCAATAACTGGTATCAAATTCAAATAAATCAAAATCAAACAGGCTGGGTAGCTGAATGGTATGTGGATTTACAAGAAAATGAATCAAGTAGCTCAGCTAAGACAGTAACCCTTTTGTATAACGGAACCAACTTACGAAACGGTCCATCAACATCCTATCAAGTTATTGCTCGAGGAAATAAAGGGGATCAGTTTGATGTTATTGGAGAAGAAGGACGTTGGTATAAAATTAAGCTTACCGATGGAAAAGAAGCATATGTAGCAGGGTGGATTGTCACAACGGGTAATTCCGAAATCGATAAAACAAATGAGAAAAATCATCCTCTTCAAAACAAAAAAATTATCATTGATCCAGGACATGGTGGTTATGATAGTGGAGCAATAGGAGTAAATGGAACCCTTGAAAAAAATCTGACCCTCAAAACGGCAAAGTTAGTTTATAATAAACTGAACGCAATAGGTGCAGATGTAACATTAACGAGAAGTGATGATACGTATATTAGTCTAAATTCTCGTGTCTATTTATCAAATCGCCACAATGCGGATGCTTTTATTAGCATACATTACGATAGTTCTATTTATTCCTCTGCAAGAGGTTTAACTGCTTATTATTATCATTCATCAAGAGATAAAACGTTAGCTTCTACTATTCATGAAGAGTTAACAAGAAAAACAGATTTACGTGACCGTGGTATTCGGTTTGGAAATTTTCATGTGTTACGTGAAAACTACAGGCCTTCCGCATTACTAGAATTAGGATTTTTAAGTAACCCAACGGAAGAGTGGACTGTGAATACAAACGTTTTCCAGGAGCAAGCATCTCAAGCCATATACAACGGACTTGTGAAATACTTTCAATAAAGAAAGGCTGTCTCAAAAAATGGTCGCGTTCGACCTTCTTGAGACAGCCACTTCTTTTTTACTCTACTATTTACTTTCAACAATTAAGGTTACAGGACCAACATTAGTAAAAGAGACATTCATCATCGCTCCAAATTTTCCTGTTTCTACATGAACCCCTTTTTCTCTAATTTTTTCATTAAAGTATTCATAAATTCGCTGTGCATGGTCAGGTTTTGCAGCTTGCATATAATTCGGTCTTCTCCCTTTACGACAATCTCCATAAAGGGTGAATTGGGAAACAGATAATACCTCTCCCTTTACATCAAGTAAGGAATGATTCATCTTTCCGGATTCATCTTCAAATATTCGTAAGTTAACAACTTTATCTGCTAAAAATTCAGCATCTTTTTCAGTATCATCATGCGTAACTCCTACAAGCAGCATAATACCATGATTGATTTTTCCTACAGTTTCTCCTTCTACTAAAACTTGTGCATCTATAGCTCTTTGTACAACTACTCTCATGTTCGATATTCCTTTCTAATTCATCATTCTTCGTACTGAATAAATATCTGGAATTTGTTTAATTCGTTCGACTACTTTATGAAGATGATTAATATTTTGGATGGATATCGCCATATGAATCGTTGCAACTTTATTTCGGTCTGAACGTCCTGATACTGATGAAATATTGGTTTTCGATTCATTCACAGCTTGAAGGACTTCATTTAAAAGTCCTCTTCGATCATAGCCTAAAATTTCAATTTCCACATTGTACTCTTTCCGCCCTTGTAGCTGATTTTCCCATTCTACTTCAATTAAGCGTTCTTTCGCTTCATCTTTTAATACATTGGGACAATCGAATCGATGAACACTTACTCCTCGACCTTTCGTAATGAATCCAACGATATCATCTCCAGGCACTGGATTACAGCATCTTGATAGGCGAATGAGTAAGTTATCGATTCCTTTAACAGACACTCCAGCATCTCGTTTTTTTGAAGGAAGTTTATTTGCCTCTTTGACAATTTCCTCGATATGATTTTCTTGTTGTTCAAGATGGCGTTGTTTTCTAAGCTTTTCCGTTAATCGATTAGCTACTTGTATGGCCGTAATTCCATTATAACCAACAGCAGCATACATATCTTCTTCATTTGGAAAATTGAATTTTTCAGCTACACGTTTAATATTCTCAGCCGTTAAAACTTCTTTCACATCAAAATCCATCGCTTTGATTTCTTTTTCAACTAGCTCTTTTCCTTTTTCAACATTTTCCTCTCGACGTTGCTTTTTAAAGAACTGACGTATTTTGTTTTTTGCCTGTGAGGTTTGAGCAAGTTTTAACCAATCCTGACTTGGCCCATAAGAATGTTTTGAAGTTAAAATCTCAACGATATCCCCTGTTTTGAGCTTATAATCAAGGGGAACCATTTTCCCATTTACTTTAGCACCGATTGTTTTATTTCCGATTTCTGAATGAATTCGATAGGCAAAGTCAATTGGAACTGAACCGGATGGTAGTTCAATAACATCTCCTTTTGGTGTAAAGACAAACACCATATCGGAAAATAAATCAATCTTTAACGATTCCATAAATTCTTCTGCATTTGTTGAATCATTTTGAAACTCTAATATTTCTCTAAACCAACTAAGCTTTTTCTCAAATGATGATTGTTCCTTAACGCTTTTCCCCTCTTTATAAGCCCAGTGAGCAGCAATTCCGTATTCAGCAATTTCATGCATTTCAAATGTACGAATTTGAACTTCTAAAGGGTCACCTTTTGGACCAATAACTGTTGTATGAAGCGATTGATACATGTTAGGCTTTGGCATGGCAATGTAATCTTTAAATCTGCCTGGCATCGGCTTCCAACACGTATGAATGATCCCTAACACTGCATAACAATCTTTAATGCTATTTACAATTATTCGTACTGCTAACAAATCATAAATTTCATTAAATTGCTTATTTTGTAAAACCATCTTTCGGTAGATGGAATAGATATGCTTCGGACGTCCAGAAAGCTCAGCCTTAATATTGACTTCATTTATTCGTTTTTTTAGATCTGAAATAACTTCTTCTACATACTGCTCTCTTTCCGCACGTTTTTTCTTCATTAAATTAACAATTCGATAATATTGTTGTGGATTTAAGTAACGTAACGATGTATCCTCAAGCTCCCATTTTATTTTTGATATCCCAAGTCGATGAGCTAAAGGCGCAAAAATTTCTAGCGTTTCATTCGCTATTCTTCGTTGCTTTTCTTGCGGAAGATGCTTTAACGTTCGCATATTGTGTAATCGGTCTGCAAGCTTAATTAAAATAACTCGAATATCTTGAGCCATCGCAACAAACATTTTGCGATGGTTTTCAGCCTGCTGCTCCTCTTTTGATTTATATTTAATTTTTCCAAGCTTCGTTACACCATCTACGAGCATGGCTACTTCTTCATTAAACGCATCGTTTAAATCTTTGAATGTTATTTCTGTATCTTCAACAACATCATGTAAAAATCCTGAAGCAATGGTAGCTGGATCCATTTCTAAATCAACTAAAATTCCAGCAACTTGAATGGGATGAATGATGTATGGTTCCCCCGATTTGCGGAATTGATGTTTATGTGCTTCTTTTGCATATAAGTAAGCTTTTTGAATAAAATCTATATCTTCACCTGAAAGGTACTTTCGGGCTTTATCCAACACTTGTTCAGCTGTAAGTACTTGTTCGTTCGCCATGGAATCACCTTTTAATTCATTTTCGGATTAGCTTTTATTTGAACTTCTAAGGTTTCTATTATTCCTAAATTTTGCTCGCTTTTAGCGAGGTAATTTCACTTTAAATTTTTGCCTATTATTTTTATAACAGAGATTTATATTTATAACTTTCAGACTATATACAAAAAAGAATGTTATTGCTTCTATTATTAAAAAAATTACGATATGTGTAAAGGTTCTATTTAGATATTGTCAATATTTATGTAAAAAAAATAAAAAATATATATTTTTTAACCGCTTACTAGGGAGTATAAGAAAAAAGCACCCTTTTACGAGTGCTTTTTACCTGTTTATTTAGACGTTAGTACTTCATTAATGTAAAGATATCGTAACCATTTAATTTCTCTCGTCCTTCTAAATACGATAGCTCAATTAAAAAGGCAATACCTGCTACAACTCCTCCAAGCTCCTCTACAAGCTTAATCGTTGCCTCAATCGTTCCACCAGTAGCAAGTAAATCATCTGTAATCAAAACGCGTTGTCCTGGCTTGATTGCGTCTTTATGAATGGTTAAAGCATCTTTTCCATATTCAAGTCCATATTCTACTTTAATCGTTTCACGAGGAAGCTTTCCTTCTTTACGAACAGGGATAAATCCAACACCTAATGCATAGGCTACTGGACAACCGATAATAAAACCTCGAGCTTCTGGGCCAACGACAACATCAACCTTTTTTTCTCTTGCATATTGTACAATTTTGTCAGTTGCGTATTTAAAAGCTTCTCCTTTATCCATTAAAGTTGTAATATCTTTAAATTGAATTCCTTCTTTAGGGAAATCAGGTACGATTGTAATATATTGTTTTAAATCCATACGTGTTGTCCTCCTTGAATACTTCAAAGCTTCGAAAAAACGATCAACGAGAGGAAAGCAACCATTTAAGTTACTCATTAATCATTACCGCTTGCTGTTCGTTTTTCGAATAATTTAATTTACTATCAAACCAATTTTTTAATTGTTGATAAGTAGAATATAAGAACAATTGCTCAAGCTCAACTTGCTTTTGTTTTGCTTGATATGTTTTAGACTCAGTTAAATCTCGCTTCTTTATCGAACGGTTAAGCGAGATGACACCATTCTCTATTGTAACAAATTCTAATTCAAAAAACACCTTTGACATAAAATTAATTGTTTCTTTTGTCCATCCACGATGCTTCGCTAGCTCTGGTCCATATTTATCTAGATTAAATGATCCTTTTTTCACTAAAAATGCATAAAACCATTTAAAATGCTCTCTTGTTGGGACCGTCGAGAAAAAATGTTCTCGATGCTGATAGCAGACAGCATAAATACGATCTGGCATCCCCTTTTTCAGCAATGACTCCATTATTTCTCTCGAACTCGGCATGTCTAACAATACAACATATTGGTTATTTAGGTCAAGGTAGTCAATATCTTTTTCATCATTTATAAATAATATATTTTCATATTTTGAGACAAATTGACGAGATGATTCATCAAATAAGATAAATAATAGCTTTTCTTTTGGAAGCTTCTTAAGTATTTGATCAATAGGCTTTCCTCGATAATCAAAAAGTTGCCAATCAGAAACTGCAATGTCTTGGATTTTTAGCTGTGGTTTTTTTCTTCCATTCCATTCATTAATCATTAAATCTCCAATAATAGAAACTTTAGACAAAGGGGAGATTTCATCCATCAAATCGCCAAAGCCAAACCCAATGGTATCTACTTCAGAATGATTTTCTTCCAATACCATTTTTAAATGAGAGCTGTCCGCTCCAATTCTTTTCATATTCGATATATGAACATTTTCGATTAAAAAAATGGGCTTTGGATTTGAAATCCCAAATGGAGATAGCAATTGTAATTGCTCAATTGCCTCCACTGTAATGTCTTCTAATTTACAAGACACATCCACCTTTTTAATCGGTATAAAATCTTCCTCTTTTAATTGTTGCTTTGCTAATTGAATAAGTCTTTTTCTTAATTCCGAAATATCTTTTTCCTCTAATGTCATACCAGCTGCCATCGGATGCCCTCCAAAATGTGGGAGTATATCACGGCTTTGTGATAGATTTTCATATAAGTCAAAGCCTTCAATACTTCTAGCTGAACCTTTTGCTAATTTTGTTTCAGGATCGATGCTTAACACAATGGCAGGCCGATAATATTTTTCTACCAATTTGGAAGCTACAATACCGACAACTCCTGAATTCCAGTTCTCTTTCGCAACCACAATAACAGGGTTTTCATCTATCGGATATTGATCTTCAATTTCTTCTATCGCTTCTTTTGTCATCTCGTTCACTAATTGTTGGCGTTCTTTGTTCAAGCGATCAATTTCTTTCGCTAATATAGTTGCTTCTTCCATATCTTCCGTTAGTAATAAGTGGACAGCCGGGTCAGCTGACTGGAGTCTTCCAACAGCGTTTATTCGTGGTGCTAAACCAAATCCAATGGTCTCCTCATCAATTTGAGAAAAGTTTATTCCTGCAACCTTTAATAATGCATGGATACCTGGTCGAGAAGATTTTTGTAATTGTTCTATACCTTTTTTTACAATTAACCGATTTTCATCATAAAGTGGAACTAAATCCGCAATTGTTCCAATAGCGGCAATTTCCAATAAATCTTCAGGCACTTCGTTTAAAAGTGCACATGCTAATTTTAATGCAACTCCACAACCAGCTAAATCTTTAAAAGGATATTGACTACCTTCTTTCTTAGGATGGATAATAGCTAATGCTTCTGGAAGTTCGGGTCCAATTTCGTGATGATCGGTAATAATTAAGTCCATTTTCAACTCTTTTGCTAGTCTTGCTTCTTTTACTGCTGCAATCCCTGTATCAACTGTAATAATTAATTGATATCCTTCATTATGTATTGTTTTAAAGGCTTCTTCGTTCGGTCCATATCCTTCTGAGAAACGATTGGGTATATAAAAATCCACATTAGCTCCTAAATTCTTTAATGCCGTAAGCAATATCGTTGTACTACTAATTCCATCAGCGTCATAATCACCAAAAATCATCATCCGTTCATTCTTATGGATGGCATCCTTTATTCTGTTTACAGCCTCTTTCATTCCATCTAATAAAAATGGGTCATGAAATGGTTGTTCATGTATGTTAATAAATCGTTTTGCCTCATGGACAGTTGTAATTCCCCGATTGATTAATAGAGAAGTAACTAGAGGTGTTAAATTTAAGGATGTGGATAACTCTTGAATTTTTTCTTTATTCATTCGTTGGTCTAGAAGATCCCAACGCATTTTCGAATGTAACATAATTTCACCCCTCAACCATCCTATTATACAGAAAAAATTGAGGGGGTTTCAAACGTCAATCTTCATCGATATCTTCTTCAAGATGAGAATAAGGATTGATATGTACAAAAACATTCCGTACATTTTCATGTTTCATTAATCTTTTTTTGACACGCTTTCCAACACGATGGCCTTCTTCTACTGTCATATTAGGATCCACCGATATTTTTAAGTCAATAATGACATAATGACCATGCTCTCTAGCATGGAGCTCGTCAATTCTTTTTACATCTTGATCTTCTAAAACGGTCTGTTTTAAAATTTCAGTGTCTTCTTCGTGTAATACATGATCAAGTGTATTATGAATGGATTCTGCTCCTAATTTCCAAGCCATTCTCATAACGAGAATGGCCACAAACAAACCAGCTACAGGATCTAAGTAAATTAGCCAATCAATATTTACGGATTCACCGATAATTGCTCCGACAATTCCAATTAATGCTGCAAATGAAGAAAATACGTCTGAACGATGTTCATAAGCATTCACAATGACAGCGTCACTGTTTATTTTTTTTCCAATATAAAACTTATATCGAAACATCGCTTCTTTCACGATAATTGATATGATGACTGCATAAATCGCCAAAGTTTTCGGTGCATGTACTTCCTCAAAAAAAGCTTCAAATGAGGACATGCCAATCTCTAATCCAACGATAAATAGTAATACGGCAACAATAATAGCAGCAATAGATTCTGCTTTTCCATGCCCATATGGATGATCCTCATCAGGAGGCTCTTTAGCAACACGCAAACCAATTAATACTGCAAGAGAACCCGCAACATCACTTGCTGAATGAACAGCATCGGCGATTAATGCCCTACTTTCAGAAATAAATCCTATAACTCCTTTAATAATAGCAAGGACAATATTTCCAATGATCCCAATTATCGTCGCAAATTCCGCTTGTTTAAAACGATCTTCTGACAATTTATTTCACTCCTTACATTCCATAAGGATAGCTTACCCCAATTATAAAATGAGAAATCGAGTATAACAGAAAAAAGTGATAAAAAGAGGGGCATTCGTTGGTTTAGCCAACCATTCGCCCCTATCTTTTAGTCTACACTTTTTGGTTCTTCTTGTTTTAATGAAGTCGGTTTTTTGTTTAATTTTTTCCCTTTCCAAACAAGCCATAGCTGCGTTGCTATAAATAATGATGAGTAAGTACCAGCAATTAAACCAATTAATAAAGCAATATTAAAATTTAAAATCGAAGGGCTTCCGAAAATTAATAATGCGATGACAGCAAATAGAACTGTCACAACTGTATTGATGGATCGCGTAAATGTTTGTTGTAAGCTTTTGTTTACTACTTCTGCTAAATCATCGAATGATTTTAACTTCTTCTTTCTTTTAACATTTTCCTTTACGCGATCGAACGTCACAATTGTGTCATTGATAGAGTAACCAATTACGGTTAGAACTGCTGCAATAAACGTAATATCCACTTCAAGTCTTGTAATACTAAAGAATGCAATGATAAAGAAAGCATCGTGAATAAGCGCGATAATCGCAGCTAGTGCCATATAAAATTCAAATCGAATCGATACATAAATAATAATACCAACGGACGCTATCAATACAGCTATTAGAGCATTTCGAGCTAATTCCTTTCCAACCATTGGAGAAACGGTGCTTACATTTGGCTCCGTTCCATATTGTTCTTCAAAATAATCTTTTACTTTAGCAATTGTTTTTTGATCAAATACTCCTACAAAACGAGCAACACCAATTTCATTTTCATTTCCACTTAAAATGATTTCATTTGGTTCTAAGCCTAATTTTTCAAATTCTCCTTCTATCTCATTTGCCGTTATACGATCATTTGACAAAATTTCAATACGTGTACCACTTGCAAAATCAATTCCTAAATTAAGCTTTGCTGTAAATAAAACAATTAAACCAGCTATGACCATTAATGATGATATGAGGAAAAATCTTTTTCGATGCATCACAAAGTCAATGTGATCAAATTTTGTTGGAACGTCCGTATGTTCATTTGTTTGAGCAATATCCATAATATCAGATGGTTTAACACCAAACCATTGTGGCTTTTTGTCAAATATACGGCTATTAACTAATAATGATAAAAGAATACGGGTTAAGTATACAGCCGTGATAAAGCTTACAACGATACTAACAATTAACATCGTTGCAAACCCTTTAACTGAACTTGTTCCGAAATAAAATAAAACAGCAGCAGCTAATAGCGTTGTGATGTTCGCATCAACAATTGTTAAAAGAGAGCGTCTATTTCCGGCTCTAAAGGCAGATCGTAAGCTTTTTCCAAGCTTCATTTCCTCTTTAATTCGTTCATATGTAATGATGTTGGCATCAACCGCCATACCTACACCTAGTATAAGAGCGGCTATTCCTGGTAATGTTAAAACAGCATTCATCCAATCAAATACAACTAAAATTAAATAAATATATGTAGAAAGCGTCACGGTTGCAATAAACCCAGGTAAACGATAAACGATAATCATAAAGAGAAAGATAATAAGAATACCAATGATTCCTGCTAAAACAGTTTTATCCATCGCCTGTTCACCAAATTTTGCCCCAACAGACGTTGAATAAATTTCATTTAACTTGACGGGAAGAGCTCCAGCATTTAATAAACTTGCTAATTCTTGTGCTTCTTCAACCGTAAAATCTCCTTCAATTGTTACATCTGTAGTATTAAACACTTGATTAACATTGGGAGCGGAAATAAATTTTGGGTTTTCTTTTTGTAATTCTTCTCGATAAGAATCTCCCTCTTCATAATCAAGCCATATGACAAGCTGGTTTTCTGGTGCAAGCTTTAATACATGTTCTGTTACCTGTTTAAACTTTTCCGCATCTTTTAATTTAACAACAACATTTGGAACTCCTTGTTCAGTAAAGGATTGCTTTGCTCCCCCCTCAACAAGGTCTGCTCCATTCATTAATTCAACATCATTTGCATCTCTAAACGTTAATTCTGCTTGTGTTGATAGAATTTCTCTTGCTTTATTTTGATTATCAACACCCGCTAGCTGAACACGAATTCGATTATCTCCTTCAATTTCGATGTTCGGCTCACTAACTCCTAAAACATTGGCTCGCTTATTTAACGCTTCAACTGTATGTACAAGAACGGTACGGTCAATCGTATCTCCTTCATTTGCTGGTTCCACTTCATATAAAATCTCAAATCCACCTTGAAGGTCGAGACCTAGTATGATATTTTTCACCGCATTTTGTGTTGTTGTACCAATGAGACTTAATAGAAGTGATAATATAAGAAAAAACGCTATTAAGCGTCCACGCTTAACCATATGTATCCTCCTTAGCATCTTCCATTTCTGTTAAATTAAATCCTTTAATAGCTTTTGAGCTTCTTCACTGTCAAACCAATTACCTGTCTTATAGGTTTCAATTGTTGTATAGTTCATAAAATCATTTACCTTTACTGATAAAATATCTTCCGCTAAACGATGAATTTTCACTCCATCTATTTTGTTCCATTTTTTATCCTTTAAAAAATTCCATAATTCATCCTCTGTTATTTTATCATATCCAAGTAAGTGAAATTCTTCCATTTTACTTGTAATAAATGGCTTTAAATGATCTTTATATGGATCACAAGGATGATTGGACATACGAAACGCTCCCTTCCAATAAATTAACAAATGCTTGTCATGCTTGGTCACTAGTTACGCATATAGTAATTGTATATGATATCAGGTTTTTTGAGAAGGCAGGGAGAAGGATGTCAAAGCAAACTTTTCTAAAAGGGACAGTTATTTTAATTGTTGCTGGGCTCATTACAAGAATATTAGGGTTTATTAACCGCATTGTCGTAGCAAGAATTATTGGAGAAGAAGGTGTAGGCTTATACATGATGGCTGTGCCCACTTTGGTTCTTGTCATAACCATCACCCAGCTTGGATTACCAGTCGCCATTTCAAAGCTTGTTGCTGAAGCAGAGGCAGAAGGAAATCAGCGAAAGGTAAAAAAAATATTAGTTGTTTCCTTATCTATTACAGGAATATTAAGTATTATATTTACTCCTACAATTATGTTCCTTGCACCAATGTTATCAACAACATTATTGACAGATTCACGTACTTATTATCCATTGCTTGCGGTAGCTCCGGTTATACCAATTGTCGCTATATCCTCTGTTCTACGTGGATACTTCCAAGGAAAACAGAACATGAAGCCGGCTGCTTATTCACAAGTAATTGAGCAAGTAGTTCGAATTACACTTATAGCTGTTTTTACAAAAGCACTTTTGCCATATGGAATTGAATATGCAGCAGCGGGAGCATTATTTTCAGCGGTTATTGGTGAGTTTATATCCCTTCTCTATCTGTTTACGATGTTTAAAATGAAAAAAAGAATAAAGGTTCGCAAACATTTCTTTCAGGCTATTAAAAATGGAAAAGAAACGTTTCAACAATTAATGAGCATTGCCCTTCCAACGACAGGTAGCCGCATGATTGGTTCTGTTTCATGGTTTTTTGAACCGATTGTTGTTGCTCAAAGCTTAGCAATTGCAGGAATTCAAGCATCCTTAGCAACAAAACAGTACGGAGAGCTAACAGGTTATGCCTTACCACTTTTATTTTTACCTTCTTTTATTACGTATTCGTTATCAACTTCTCTAGTTCCAGCCATTAGTGAAGCGATTGCACATAAGAAAAGGAAATTAGCTGAGTATCGATTAAGGCAAGCCATTCGATTATCTCTTATTTCTGGAGGGCTAGCTGTCGTTATCTTATATGTGTTTGCCAATCCTATTATGAAAATCATGTACGGAAATGACCATGCAGCCATTTTTATAAAGGTAATGGCTCCATTTTTCCTATTTTATTATTTTCAAGGCCCTTTACAAGCGGCACTTCAAGCTTTAGATTTAGCAAGAGCTGCAATGATCAATAGCTTGTTAGGTGCGATTGTCAAAACAGGTCTTATTTTTGCCTTATCAACCAATCCAAAGCTCGGTATTATGGGAGCAGCTTTAGCAATTGTAACAGGATTTATGATTGTGACCCTTCTTCATTATGCAACTATATTAAAGGTAATCCAGTTTACCATCTATACACGTGATTATATTTATAGTTTAATTGTTATGGTTATAAGCGGAGTTATGGGGACATACAGTTACAATTATATCTTTTTGACCCATCATGATATTTCACAGCTACTTTTATCAGTAGCGGTTACAACTGTAACATATGTTGCCCTTCTATTCATATTTAAATTAGTTGAAAAAGAAGAGTTAAAACGAATCCCAATAGTCAATAAATGGATAACATAAAACCAGAGGGTGTCCGATAAGTCCCTAAAATAAAACCCGAGGAGAAAAAAACGTGTTTTTTTGAAATAATTACAGGATCTTTAATGGAGATTAGTTGATTGAAATGAAGGTGGCGGCTATCCTTTAGGGAACAGCACGAGCCGAAGACCCAGACGAGCTGGCGAGTCGAGGAGGCTGATAGAAAAGCGAAGGCGACTGCACAGCGTCGTACGAACGGGAGACTCTCCCGTACTGAGATAAAGGAGATACCGCGAGGAAAGAGCGGATATCGACTTATCGGAGGGGAGGGAGAGAATCGTTCGCTAGACGCTAGGAGCCGAAGCTAGACAAAACCGAAAAGCGGAGGCGACTGCACAGCGTCGTACGAACGGGAGACTCTCCCGTACTGAGATAAAGGAGATACCGCGAGGAACGAGCGGATGTCGACTTATCGTAGGGGAGGGAGAGAATCGTTCGCTAGACGCTAGGAGCCGGAGTTAGACAGGCCGTGCCCGCGGAAAGCGTCCGCCACCGAAATGAAGTTTAATTTACTATGAAAGGGGCCGTACTTTTGGACAGCCCCTTGTTATTTTTTTTGATCCATAATATCAATGTGAAACGTTCCTTTCCCAAAACTACAAAAAGATATATGTTGAATATGATGATAACCTCTTTTATTAAGTTCTTTTCTTAACCAATATTCATCTTTACCAATTTCCTTTAGTCCATCCTCTTGTATCTCTCCATCTAAAATTAAAGGCATCATTAACTCTGCTTTTTCTTTCTGTCCTTTTTTTAAGACGGAAAGCTTTCCAGATGATTCCAAAATTGCATATTCTACCTCATGAAGGCTTTTAATGTCTTTTTCCCGCAATTGCATTAATAAATCATCAAAATTATACCGTTGCTTTTTCATTGCGTTTTCATCTATTTTACCTTTATTAATAATAATCGTTGGCTTTCCGTCAATTAAGTGTCGTAACATATTACTTTTCAATGAAAAATAAGCTAAACTGATCTGGATGATTAAAAGTACTATAATTGGAAGTAACGTGTGATATAAGGGGTCTTTAGTATCTTCAATGCCAACAACCGCTAATTCAGCAATCATGACAAATACAACCAGATCCAATATACTTAATTCACCAATTTCTCTTTTTCCCATTAATCGAAAAATAAGTAAAATGATAAAATATAAAAAAATCGTTCGTCCGATAATTGTAAGCGAGGTTTCCATGTTCTGTCTCCCTTCTCACTTTTACAAATGTTATTTTTTCGAATTAAGGGAGGTTTATTCGTTTATCTTATAGAAAATGGATTAAATAACGGAAATAAATATATATAGACGAAATAAATAATGATACAAGAACGATTGGAAACCCAACCTTTAAAAATTCTAAAAAGCTTACATTCTCTTTCTCTTTTTTCGCTAATCCAGCTACGACTAAATTGGCAGATGACCCTAGTAATGTACCATTTCCTCCTAAACATGCTCCTAATGCTAAAGACCACCAAAGTGGATCTAAGTTTGTCATTCCATATTCCTTTAATTCTAAAATAACAGGAATCATTGCTGCTACGAATGGAATATTGTCTACAAAACCTGATAGGACACCGGTTATCCATAAAATAATCATCGAAGTTTTCGGTAAATCACCTTCAGTATATAAAATAAGTCCCATTGCTAATTCATCTAGAATTCCAACCTCTTCAAGTCCACCAACTAATAAAAATAGGCCGATAAAAAAGAAAAGTGTCGTCCATTCTACTTGCTTTAACACATCATCTGTCCGATATTCATCATGTGTTAAAAGCATAAGTAATATAGCTCCTCCAAGCGCAATACTTGTTAAATCAACATGTAAAAATGGTTGGAACACAAAACCACCAATGGTAAGAACGAGCACAAATAAAGATTTAGGTAAGGCACTTGTTTTATGTAGATAGTTTTTCGCTTGAATCTCATTTAATTTCTCTGAATTCGTTTGATTAGAAATAAGCTCAAATTTGTAAATAAATATTAAATAGAATGTGACGACAACTAAAATAATCGTAACAACCGGTGTCAAGTTCGTTAAAAAATCATTGAAAGATAAATGGTCCACTGCTTGACCTATCATGATATTTGGTGGATCTCCAATTAAAGTTGCTGTTCCCCCAATATTTGAAAAGATGATAATGGATATTAGGTAAGGAATAGCTGGTATATTCAATAATCGTACAAGTGTCATAATAACCGGCACAATGAGTAAAACAATTGTGACATTTGCTAAAAAGGCAGAGCCAATTGCTGAAAGTAAAGAAATTACAATCAATAATGGAATTGGTTTTCCATGAACAACCTTTGCTAATACAATAGCAACATATTCAAAAATTCCCGTTTTTCCTGTAATGGAAATAATAATCATCATAGAAAACAAAAGAGCAATCGTATTCCAGTCAATATATTTTAAAAAAGCTGTATCTATATCATAAATACCAATTAAGAGCATGATGATTCCACCTGCTCCAGCAATAAGAGCACGGTCGATTTTCTCAAGCATAATGAGTAAATAGCTAATAAAGAAAACAAGCAAAACAGCCATCGTTGACATGTGGCTTCCCCTTCCATCCTTCAATTACTAACATCATATGATGCTAGTCCATCAAAATATTTATATTCTAAAACTTTTTTTACTGAATATGCTTGTATAAAGTGAGTGGATGGAAAAGACATGAAATATGACAAATTTATTTCATTGAACTTTGAATATGGGGGGAGTTTTCTTGGAATCAAAACAGTGGGGTAGTGCTATTTTATTCGGTGTTTTGGCTATTTTTATCATCGCTTTAGTCACTAGCTTATTCTTTTCAATACTATTAAAATTCACAAGTCTTACAGAGCACTCGATTCAATGGATTGTTGTTACCCTTTCCTTTGTTGCTGTTTTTATTGGTGGATTCATTGCAGGAGGAAAAGGGAAAGAAAAAGGTTGGTTAATAGGAGCCTTAACCTCTCTAACATACACAGGAATTATTTTACTTATTCAATTTTTAGGCTATGGAAATGTATTGTCTTTAGAACAATGGCTATACCACGGGGCATTTTTGCTCATAGCCATGTTCGGCGGCATGATAGGAGTCAATGTATCTACCTCTAGAAGGCAAGCATAAGATTTAAGTAGTAGGGTTTAATCCTAAAAAACAGATTAAACTATGAAATATTAAAACAAGATTACAGTCCTTACAGGATAACAGCTACACAATATAGCCCCAATTCATTAGCTTGAAAATTAGTTCAGTTCGTCATAAAAACAAAGAGGCTGTCTCATAGGGTCTGACCTCACACTGTCATTATTGTATTGTGGGGTCTGACCCTTTCGTTTTGATGCAGCCTCTCTATTTGCCTATCATTATGTATAGACATTATGCTTTTTCTACAACTTCACGAACTGAACGACGATCAAATGTTAAACGAGAACCATCGCCAGCTTTAATGACAATCTTGTCTTCATCTAAAGAGTCTACGATTCCGTGTAAGCCACCAATCGTAACTATTTTGTCACCTTTTTGCAGGTTATTTTGCATTTCGCGAATTTGCTTTTGCTGCTTTTGTTGTGGACGAATTAATAAGAAATAAAAAACAGCAATCATCGCAATAAATGGTAGTAAAGTTCCGACTAAGCCTTCCATGTTTTTCACCCCTTTCTATTATTAGAAGTTTTTCGCATTTGGCTTATTAAACCCGTAACGCTCAAAAAACTCCTCACGGAAGTCTCCTAAGCGGTCTTCACGGATAGCCTGTCTTACTTGCTCCATTAATTTTATCAGAAAATATAAATTATGGTAAGAAGTTAAACGTATACCAAACGTTTCATTGCATTTAATTAAATGACGAATGTAAGCTCGTGAATAATTTCGACAAGTGTAACAATCACAATGTTCATCCAGTGGTCTAAAGTCACGAGCATATTTCGCATTTTTTACAACAAGACGTCCTTCACTTGTCATTAATGTACCATTCCGAGCAATTCTAGTCGGTAAAACACAGTCAAACATATCGATTCCACGGATAGCCCCATCAATAAGGGAATCTGGCGATCCAACTCCCATTAAATATCGCGGTTTGTCAGTAGGGAGAAGCGGTGTCGTAAATTCTAGAACACGGTTCATAACATCCTTCGGCTCACCAACTGATAATCCACCGACAGCATACCCTGGAAAATCTAAAGAAATTAAATCACGAGCACTTTGCTTACGTAAATCTTCGTATTCTCCACCTTGTACAATTCCAAACAACCCTTGTTCATTCGGTCTTGCATGGGCTTTTAAGCATCGTTCTGCCCATCTACTCGTTCTTTCCACTGACTTTTTCATGTAATCATAATCAGCAGGATATGGTGGACATTCATCAAATGCCATCATAATATCTGAACCGAGGGCATTTTGAATTTCCATTGCTTTTTCTGGTGATAAAAAGAGTTTATCACCATTTAAATGGTTTCTAAAATATACCCCTTCCTCTTCAATTCTTCTGAACTCACTTAAACTAAATACTTGGAAGCCTCCTGAGTCTGTTAAAATCGCCCGATCCCATTTCATAAATTGGTGAAGACCACCAGCTTCTTTCACAATATCCTCACCAGGACGAAGCCATAAATGATATGTATTACTTAAAATAATTCCTGCTCCCATTTCTTTTAATTCTTCAGGGGACATTGTTTTGACTGTAGCTAATGTCCCAACAGGCATAAATACTGGTGTTTCAAATGATCCATGAGGTGTATGAACTCTACCTAATCGTGCACCTGTTTGTTTACACGTTTTAATTAATTCATAACGAATTGGCGCTGTAGTCAAATCGTTTCCTCCTTTGTTGCTTTCTTAAATGATCAACATCGCATCTCCAAAACTGAAAAAGCGATACTTTTGTTTTACAGCTTCTTCATAAGCTCTTAATACATTTTCCCGTCCTACTAATGCGCTAATAAGCATAATTAACGAGGATTTCGGTAAATGGAAATTGGTAACCATGCCATCAATCCCCTTGAATTCATATCCTGGATAAATAAATATATCCGTCCAACCACTATCTTCGACAAAGCGACCGTTATTTTTGGAAGCAATCGTTTCTAACGTTCTCGTGGATGTCGTTCCAACAGCTATTATTCTTCCACCATTTTCTCTCACTTGATTTAATAAATGAGCCGTTCCTTCACTCATTTGGTAAAACTCAGCGTGCATTTCATGCTCTTCAATATTTTCTACATTAACAGGACGAAATGTTCCTAAACCAACATGAAGCGTGATAAAAGCTATATGAACACCCTTTTCCTTTAATTCATCTAAAATCTTTTCAGTAAAATGTAAGCCAGCTGTCGGAGCAGCTGCCGATCCACTTTCTCGTGAATAAACAGTTTGATATCTTTCCCTATCATCCAATTGTTCTTTAATGTAAGGAGGTAGCGGCATTTCACCTAAAGATTCAAGTACCTCAAGGAAAATACCTTCATAAGTAAATTCAAATAAACGGCCACCATGTTCAAGTACTCCAACACATGTAGCTTTAAGCTTTCCATCTCCAAAGCTAATAGTGGTTCCTTCTTTAATCCGTTTTGCCGGCTTTGCAAGGGTTTCCCAAACATCCCCTTCCGTCTGTTTTAAAAGAAGGATTTCCACTTTGGCACCTGTATCCTCTTTTACACCTAATAACCTTGCTGGAAGTACTCTTGTATCATTTAATACAAGACAGTCACCTGGTTTAATATACTCAATAATTTTCCTAAACTGGGAATGCTCCCATTCTCCCGACATTTTATTTAATACCATTAATCTAGATGCATCACGTTCCTTTAAGGGAACTTGAGCAATTAATTCTTCTGGTAAATGGAAATCAAATAATTCAAGCTTCATCATCTATCACCTAGCTTTTTTATTTAAATCGACTTATAATCGAAAAAATAATCGTTAAAATGATACTAATCAAAATACTTGTTACAATTGGAAAATAAAAAGTAAAGTTTCCTTTTTTAAAGGTAATATCTCCAGGGAGTCTTCCGATAAATTGCATGACAAACCCAATAATAAGCAAAATTGCTCCAATTGTCATCAACATTTTAGACATTTCTATCATGTTTTTGGTACCTCCATATTAAAATGCTTATATACAAGGTCTGTTACCATTCTTCCCCTTGGAGTTCGTTTAATAAAACCAATTTGGAGTAAGTAAGGCTCATAAACATCTTCAATCGTGTGTGATTCTTCTCCAATCGTAGCTGAAATGGTGTCAATTCCGACTGGACCACCTTGAAACTTTTCAATAATTCCTAATAAAAGCTTATGGTCGATATGATCGAGTCCAAGTTTATCAACTTGAAGACGTTCTAATGCATCTACGGCCAGTTCATAGGTGATTTGGTCATATTTTAATACTTGAGCAAAATCACGAACTCTTCTAAGCAAACGATTTGCAATTCGAGGAGTTCCCCGAGATCTTTTCGCAATCTCAAAAGCAGCCTTCTCTTCGATGTTCGTTTGTAATAGCTGAGCAGTTCTAGTAACAATTTGAGCTAATTCCATTTCTTGATAATATTCAAGCCTTCCTAAAACACCAAAACGATCTCGCAATGGTGCACTTAAAAGACCAACTCTTGTTGTTGCACCAACCAGTGTAAACGGTGGCAAATCCAGACGTACACTTCGGGCTGTTGATCCTTTCCCAATGACAATATCTAAGCAAAAGTCTTCCATTGCGGGATATAACACTTCCTCTATAGAGCGATGGAGTCTGTGAATTTCATCTATAAATAATACATCTCCAGGCTCAAGAGCTGTTAAAATAGCTGCTAAATCACCAGGACGTTCGATCGCAGGGCCAGAAGTTGTTCGAATGTTAACCCCCATTTCATTTGCAATAATTGTAGCAAGTGTTGTTTTTCCGAGACCAGGTGGACCATATAATAATACGTGGTCAAGTGTTTCTTGTCTCATCTTGGCCGCTTCAATAAATATTTGTAAATTATCTTTTACTTTTTTTTGGCCAATATATTGATCTAACGTTTGTGGACGAAGACTTAATTCAAAGCTCTCTTCTTCATTTTCTAGTTGTTGTGAAACAATCCGATCTTCCATACTCATCCCCTTACTTTAAAAGCTTTTTTAAAGCTTTTTTCACATATTGATCTGTAGATAACGTTTCATTTTTTAATGAAGGGATTACTTTATTTATTTCACGTTCACTATACCCTAACACCTTCAATGCTTCAATCGCTTCCTTTAAAGCATTTGTTGCTTCATTTTTTTCCTCAATCTGTTCAAAATTAAAGAGATTTGCTTCATTTGTTGGAATTAAATCAACTAGTTTCCCTTTTAAATCAAGAATTATTTGGCGTGCTGTTTTTTTTCCTACACCAGGAAATTTAACAAGAAATTTTTCATCTTCATTTTCAATAGCTGATACAACTTGACCTGGCTCACCTGAAGCTAATATAGCAAGTCCACCCTTTGGACCAATTCCTGTTACGTTTAATAATTTGATAAATAACGCTTTTTCTTCCCGAGTTTGAAAACCATATAAAGCTAATATATCTTCTCGTACATATTGGTATGTATAAATGATAACTTCCTTTTTCAAATGTTTTTGATAAACAAAAGGATTCGGTGTAAAAATTTGATAACCAATTCCGTTATGGTCTACAACGATATATTCAGGGCTAATATAATCGATAGTTCCGCGAATAAATTCAATCAATGTTCGTTCACCTCTTTATGACTGTATCTCATTTTATCATAAATTTTTTATTATAAAGAAGAAAAGCCATTTCTTTTAAAATATGACTTAAAAATAAAAATAATAAAAAAGTGTCTGATCTCTGACACAATATATAGTTTTAATATACATTGTGTTGAAATCAGACACAGTCGACCATTTATATTTGAATTTAATTATTTGGAATCGAATATTGCTTAAATGTTTCAATCACTTCTAAATATTGTTCTTTATTTTTAATCCGAATTCCTTTTTTCAAATCATTGTGTCGGCTACTTTCTAATTTTTCTATATCAATTTGAAAAAAAGAATGAATAATGCTTTTATGATTATCACTTGGTCGTCCGTTAAAAATAGATAGTGTCCCATCCTCTTGAATACCAAAATATCCATTGGCTTTTAATAATGGAGATATATCATCAATATATTTTTGAAACACAATTTTTTCTTCATTTTGATCAACAAGCTGCCAATCCGCATATTGTGACCAAAAGTCTTCCATGGAAAGAATGGTTTCATATTTTATTTCTTCACTTTTTTCTCCATCGACATATAATCTTTGAAGTACAACTTTTACGGTTAATGGCCCCGTTACTTCATATACGTCACTTTGGCTTCTTTGCTTACTGTCTTCTGCTAAAGAATTTCCAATATGCATTCCGAGCACACCAACAATTAATAACGGGAATAGAAGGAAGAGATGATGAAGGCGTCTCATTAGCATCCACCTCTTTTTAATATAATTCATCACAGGTATTAGTGTGACCAAATATAGAAGTTTTAACCAAACAATACTCATTTTTCTAAATCAAATATTTGTTATGTGTTTAATTTTAAGAAATAAACTTATTGTTTATTTCTGTTTGAATAACATTATTTTCGTAAATTCCCCTTATTTCACAGTATTAATTATTAATGTCATGGTTTTTCACGATACAAAAGCTGTCTTAAAATTTAAGGGTCTTACCTCACCATGCAATATATAGCCCCATAGTGATGAACTATATATTGTAAAATGTGTGTGAGATAAGACCCTTTTATATAACACCTTACATTTCTAGGTTATGATATACCTCTTGTACGTCATCGTCGTCTTCAAGTACGTCAATGAGCTTGTACATTTTATCAATTGTTTCATCGTCTAAGCTTGAATAAGTTTGTGGAACCATTGTCATTTCGGCTGTAGCAAAATTATAACCACTTTCTTCAAGAGATTTCTTAACATCATTAAAGCTTTCAGGAGTCGTATAAATTTCAAATGCTTCTTCAGATGTCTCCATTTCTTCGGCACCTGCTTCAATTACTTCAAGAAGCATCTCATCTTCATCTATTGATAAGTTCTCTCGACTAATGACAATATATCCCTTTCGATCAAACATATAAGAGACGCAGCCGCTTTCTCCAAGGTTCCCACCATTTTTATTAAAAGCGGTACGTACACTTGTTGCTGTACGGTTTTTATTGTCGGTTAAACATTTTACCATTACAGCTACTCCACCTGGACCATATCCCTCGTAAGTAATTTCTTCGTAGTTTTCACCGCTTTGACTGCCTGTAGCTTTTTTAATCGCACGTTCTATATTATCATTCGGCATATTTGCCGCTTTCGCTTTGTCAATTGCTAAACGAAGGCTCGGGTTTGCGTCAGGATCTCCACCGCCTTGTTTAGCTGCTACATAAATTTCTTTAGCTAATTTCATAAAGATTTTTCCACGTTTAGCATCTTGTGCATTTTTACGTCGTTGTATATTTTTCCACTTAGAATGTCCTGCCATTCTAAATACCCCTCTCATCAAAACAGTCTCGCAAATAAATATAACACAATATAATAAAAACAGTAAATGGAACTTCCTGATCCATCGGAGAAAAACGGTGAGAGAATCTAACGAGAAAACGAAAGCGGTTACATTGAGACCAAAGTTCCCCAAGCGCACCTTGACGAAACCCAAATGCCTACAAAGAAAGCACCTTTCACTTTTACGAACTTAAACTTTCTGAAATGATAAAAAGGGAAAGCACATTTGCTCTCCCTTTTTTTAGTTTATCGATTATTTACATCAAAAGGCTCTGTAATGGTTTCACCGATATCATTGAAGAAATCTTGAATATCATTGTCAACATTTCGACCATTATTTAAGTCACGGTTAATGTCTCCAACTCGTCTAAAATTAGCTTCATCTGTAACGACATTTACGTTCCTTCCTCTGGCCATTCTTTCAACGACTGATCTTACTTGGTTCACAACATCACGGTTATTTCTGTCGTTTGTATCAACAGCAACTACAACGTTATTAGCTGTAACAAATGTGTTCACGTCTTCAATATTTCGTAACTTGGCCACTTGATCTGCTATTCTTTCAGCTAATTCTTCATCTGCTCCTAAATTGTTACCAACATGATCATGGTAATTATAGTCATTACGACTATACGTATAGTTTCTTGCTCGATTACGCTCGTCCATTGTTAGTGGAGTTAGTCGTCCATTATTGTTCGTTAAACCATTTCGGTTATTTACACCGGTAACATTATTAAAATTCTCATTTTCATCTACTCCACCATCAAACATTTCCGTAATAGGACCATCGTTATCAATCATATCTCCATTACGATCTCCATTATAATAACCAATTGGCTGCGCGTTGTCATTATATCTTGTGTCCATGGCGTTATCGCCAACATTACAAGCGACTAAACCTGTTGATAAAATGGCTATGGCGGAAACTAAAGAAGCCGTTTTCCTCAACATTAAAACCCCCCTGATTGACATTTAACGAGCGTGATTACTTAGACGCTCATTATTAAGGTGTTCATCAATCGGGAGGGCTATTTCTAAGAGTTAAAGGTAAATAAGAAAATGTTTCCCATATTAAAATTTTGGAGGGGCAGTTGCAAGACGACGTTTATGTTCTGAACGTTTATGTAGCTTTTCAATAATTTCCTTGTCACGTTTCGGTATTTCTTCGCCTTTCAAATATTTGTCAATCATATCATATGTTGTTCCCATTTCATCTTCGTCTGTTTGTCCTTCCCAAAGTCCTGCACTAGGTGCTTTTTGGATAATTTCATTAGGTACTCCAAGTGTTTTCGCTATTTCTCGAACTTCACCTTTTGTAAAGTGAACAAGTGGTACTAAGTCAACTCCACCATCACCATATTTTGTGAAGTATCCAGTATACCACTCAGCTGCATTATCCGTACCAACAACCATATAGCCAAAATTATTGGCCACTGCATATAATGTAGTCATGCGGAGACGTGCTCTTGCATTGGCATCTCCTAATTGCGCAGCACTTTCATTCCATTGACCTTTATCCTTTATTTTTCCTTCAATTTCATTAAATAATACGTTATGGGTTTCAGTTAAATTAATGGTTAAATAGTCAATTCCACAGCTTTCAGCAACCTTTAAAGCATCCTCTTGGTCTTTAGGATTGCTTTTACAAGGCATAATAAGTCCTAAAGAGTTATCTGGAAAAGCTCTTTTAATTAAATGAGTGACAACAGCTGAATCAATACCACCACTAATTCCAACAATTGCACCATTTAGTCCCGCATTTTGAACTTCTTGACGAATCCAATCAACTAATTTTGTAACTTTTTCTTCCATCATACGTTCTCCTTCATGACATGATTTTAAAATAATCATATCATATTGTTCATTCATTCACAATAAAAGTAAATTGACTTCAAATGTAAAGTGACCTCCTATTGGAAGCCACTTAACAATCTCATTAATCTTCTTCAGTTTCATCACTTTCTTCAAACTCAGGAGGAGCATACATTCGACTAAAATCATACATTGGTGGTGGTGGAGTAGCAGGATAACCATATGGAATATACTGTGGACCCATTTGATATCCGTAATATGGCATGGTTGGTTGATTACAACCACAATCTTGATATTGAGCAGGCATTGCTGGATTTGGTGGCATATTATTCGGGTACATCAAATTTTCTACGTTTTCATCATATTCTTCAAAATTTCCATTAAACATTCCCTGAGCAACCGATTGTGGATATTGAGGCATCATTGGATATCCTATAGGTGAGAAGCCTGGACCTGGCATTACTGGAGATGCAGGAACACACCCTGGTGGTACCATTCCATATTGAGGTTGATAACCATATGGAGCTACTTGTGGCATTCCATAAGGTGCTCCTCCCACAAACGGTTCATTCATTTGTGCTTCTTCATACATTTCATCATTATCCATTTCGTCATTTTCCATCATGTCTGGACCCATAGCATGTGGATTTCCCATATGAGGATTTCCATAATTCATCGTCTGATTTTGCATTCCATAATATGGCATAGTGGTTTGATTTTGATAAGAAGTCATTGGCTGCTGCATCGGCATATATGGTTGTTGCATTTGTGTAAATGGCTGTTGCATTGTATATGGTTGTTGATATGGTTGTTGCATTGACATATAAGGCTGTTGCCCATAAGGAAATTGTTGGTATGGAATTACCATGTTGTCATTCTCCTTTCCTTCTAAAGGTGAAGTCATATCTTCATTTTCCATATAATGTTCCTCATTATCCGGTTTCATTATCTGTGGAAATACATTTGCAGGTTTTGGTGGTAATTGTGGTTCTTGTTGCATTTGAGGCATTACAGGCATATTTAAATTAAAAGCATTTACATCCATTTCAGTAGGATAGAACGGCTGCTTTGTATTGGTCATTGATGGAACATATGGCTTTGATTTTTTTTCAGTTGGCATTGTATCTTCAACATCAACTTTTGATTTAGGCTTTTTCATTCCATATGGATGATCCATTTTTGGCATTTGCTTTTTTTGCATTTGAGCAGGTGCTTCTTCTTGCTTCGGCTTTTGAACAGGAGCTTCTTCTTGTTTTGGCATCTGGGTCGGTGCTTCTTTTTTTTCTGTTTGAATTGGTGCTTCTTTCTTTGTCATTTTGGTTGGGGCTTCCTTTTTTGGCTGATAATTAATTTTTGTTTCATTTTTAACAGGAATTCCGCCAGTCGGTACTTTAATTTTCATACCCGGCATAATTAAATCAGGATTACTTAATTGAGAATTCATATTTTTAAGCTCTTCAAAATCGACCCCATACTTTTTAGCTATTTTCCATAATGTATCTCCTTTTTGAACAATATGGATTTTCATTCGTTTCCCTCCTATACAAAAAAGGTTCCCTAATATACAGAAATTTTTAATGAATTAACATGAGTTCTCATCACAACTTATGCGAAAAAAGAACGAATTATGATTTATTTAAAACTAGTTAGAAAAACGGGCCAGTCTCATAGGTCTGACCCCACATACCCAAACCAATATATAGCTATTTATCACTTAATTAATAACTATATATTGAGTTATGGGGTCTGATCCTTTAGTTTTGAGACAGGCCCGTGTTGTTAGTTTCCTAATCAACCTTTTCTTGTCGAAGCTTTTTAAACAGTCCCTATACATTTTCTAGCATTCGATTTAAAGCTAATACTGCATATTCAGTTACAACCGGATCAACTGTAATTTGATTAATCATTTCGCCTTTTTCAATACTTTCAAGCGCCCATACTAAATGAGGTAAATCAATTCGGTTCATTGTTAAACAAGGACACATATACGGATTTAATGAAACAATTTGTTTATCAGGATGATTTTGAATTAAACGATTGACTAAATTCATCTCTGTTCCAATTGCCCATTTACTTCCACTCGGAGAAGCGTTTATCGTATCAATAATATACTTTGTTGAACCAGCTTCATCCGATAAGGCAACCACTTCTCTTGTACACTCTGGGTGAACAATAATTTTCATATCTGGATAGTTTTTTCGAATATATTCAATATTTTTAACTGTAAATTTTTCATGAACGGAACAATGTCCTTTCCATAAAATCACAACAATGTCCTCTACATTACCTTCAAATAATAGCTTGTTTTCAACTGGGTCCCAAACTGCCATTTTTTCCAACGGTACACCTAGATCATAGGCCGTATTTCTTCCTAAATGCTGATCTGGTAAAAATAAAATTCGCTGCTTCTTTTCAAACGCCCATTTTAACATTTTTTTTGCATTTGACGATGTAACTGTTGCCCCACCATGCTTTCCAACAAATGCTTTTATTTCTGCTGTTGAATTAACATAAGTTAATGGTAAAATCGTATCGCCAAAGATTTGTTGAAGCTCTTCCCAAGCCAATTCTGTTTGTTTTAAATTTGCCATATCAGCCATCGAACAGCCTGCTCTCATATCAGGTAAGATTACTTTTTGATGATCACCTGTTAACATATCAGCTGTTTCCGCCATAAAGTGCACACCGCAAAAAACAATGTACTCAGCTTCATCATTCTTTGCTGCCGCTTGAGCTAACTGCAATGAGTCTCCAGTTACATCTGCAAATTGAATAACCTCATCCTTTTGATAATGATGTCCAGGAATAAATAATTGTTTACCAAACTTACGTTTAATTTCATGTACTCTATTTACTAATTCTTCTTCCGTTATTTGTTTATACTCTTCTGGCATCATTTCTCTCTTTTCAAACTCAAGCATTTCTAAAACGTTCATGTTGTCTCCCCCTATTTTACATTTAAACTAATATCTAACGATTTCACAGAATGGGTAAGGAACCCTAAAGAAATATAATCAACATTTGTATCACGATAATCTGCTAAATTATGAAAGCCAATTCCCCCTGAAGCTTCCGTAATGATTTGCGATGGTGTTAATCGAACAAACTCCTTTACTTTCTGTGGTGAACAATTATCAAACATAATGATATCTACTTTTGAATCAATAGCTTCAAGTAATTGCTCTTTCGTTTCAATTTCGACTTCAATTTTCACCATATGTCCTATTTGGCTTCTCACCTTTTGAACTGCTTCTGTTATAGATCCACAAAATGCAATATGATTATCTTTAATCATGACTCCATCATATAGACCGAGTCGATGATTAAATCCGCCTCCACATCGAACAGCGTACTTCTCAAACATTCTTAATCCAGGCGTTGTTTTTCTCGTATCACATATTCTCGTATGCTTAGAGTTTAATGTATCAACAGCTTTTTTCGTAATTGTAGCAATACCACTCATTCGTTGAATTAAATTTAATATTACTCGTTCCCCTTGGAGAATGGATCGAATAGGCCCTTTAATAATTGCAAGATCCTCTCCTTTTTCAACTGTTTCTCCATCATGCTTTAACATTTGGACATTGGAATTTGAATCCATTAAATAAAATCCATTTGTAATAACCTTCTCACCACAAAATACTCCACTCTCTTTTGCTGTTAAAACAGCAATACCTCGGTCTTGGAATGAAAAAATTGATTCACTTGAAATATCTCGCTCACCAATATCTTCAATAAAGAATTGCTTTAATACTTCTTGTAACTTAAGTTCATTCATTTATTTCACTCCTATAAATTCCATTGATGAAATGCGAATACGCTTTTGTCTCCATAATTCACTTTCATGAGGAAAGTCAATTCGATAGTGCCCTCCTCTACTTTCTTTTCGTTCACTTGCTGCCCTTGCAATAATCCACCCAACTGTTACCATATTTAAACGTTCCATTTCATTAATTGTGAAATAATTCACATTGATATTAAAAAAAGTTGAGTTATTTATATATTGTTCAAACCAATTTATGGATTTTCTTAATCCCTCATCGGATCTTGTAATTCCGACATGAGATGTCATCACCTTTTGAATCTCATCTTTTGTAGGAAGTGAAAAATTAATAGTATTTTGTTTAATGGAAATCTTTCTGGGTTTATGATAGGTTTGGCTAGGTAAATGCTTTAAATGATTGGCAAGACGCTTCCCAAAAACAAGTCCCTCTAATAACGAATTACTAGCCAAGCGATTTGCTCCATGAACCCCTGTACAAGCAGCTTCTCCGACTACATATAATTGTTCAACTGAAGTTCTTCCTAATAAATCGGTTTCAATTCCACCCATTAAAAAATGCATTCCTGGAGCAACTGGAATTTTTCCTTTTTCTAAATGAATCCCGTTATCTTGACAAAGCTTTGTAATCGTTGGAAAACGCTTCGAAAAATGTTGAATTTTAGTTATATCTAAATAAATTTCGTGACCCTGTAATCGTTCATATTGAATTGCTCTTGCAACGACATCCCGAGGTGCTAGCTCCAATAGAGGATGAACTCCCTCCATAATTCTTCTACCATTTTCATCAATTAAAATGGCTCCTTCTCCCCGAACCGCCTCTGAAATTAATCCTCTACATACTCCGTTAACATATAGCATTGTTGGATGAAACTGTGTGAATTCCATATCTACAAGATGGCAGCCTGCGCGATATGCCATCGCTAAACCATCTCCAGTTACTAATGGAGAATTAGACGTAACTTCGTAAAGTGCGCCACATCCGCCTGTTGCTAAAATAATGTGTGTACCTGTATAAAACTTAGTTTTATTATCTTTTGATTTTACCCATACACCAATAGCACGATTGTATTCGACTTCAATATCAAAAGCCATATGATGTTCTAAAACAGTAACCTTTTCATTAATTTTTTTTAGAAGATGTTTAATAAGCCTTTGACCTGTTGCATCACCGCCAGCATGAATAATCCGGTCTTTTTGGTGAGCTCCTTCTCTACCTAATAAAAATTCACCATTCTCATTTACATCAAATTCCATGCCGCTTTTACTTAACTCATAAATGGTGTTAGCTCCATTTTCAACAAGCACTTGAACAGCATTTTCTATATTGTGAAAATTACCAGCATAAAGTGTATCCTCATAATGCAACTTCCAGTGATCATCTTCTTGTACAGCTGCAGCTATTCCACCTTGAGCTAGACTAGAGTTGCTATTTTGTTTTTTTCCTTTCGTTATAATTAAAATGTTCATTTTTTCACATAATTCTGAAGCAACGGTCAATGCCGCAATTCCGCTACCAACTATAATGACATCATAATGAGACATGAATGCCCCTCCTGTAAGTTAACACCTGTCTTGACACCTATATTTACACAAAACTACAATATTGACAAGAGGTTTTGATTGATTTCCTTTAATTTTTATTAAAAGGAGCGAGATTTTCTTGATATACTTAGATTTTGCCGCAACAACACCAATGAGCGAAAAAGCTCTTTTAGCCTATACAGAAGCAGCTAAACAAGCATTTGGAAATGCAAGCAGTTTACATGATATTGGAGGAAAAGCTCATGAATGGCTTAATGCCTGTCGAGTAACATTAGCTAATATTATCGGAGGAAAGAAAGAAGGTGTCATATTTACAAGTGGGGGAACAGAAAGTAATATCCTAGCCATTCAAACAATACTAAATTCTGTTTCACCAAATAAAAAGCATATTGTATCAACTCGTTTAGAGCATTCCTCTATTAAAAATTATTTAGAGGCTTTAGAAAAAAAAGGTTATGAGATCTCGTATATACAGGTTGATCATCATGGTCGAGTTCTTGTGAACTCACTTCTTTATTCTCTACGTGAGGATACGGCTTTAGTAATTGTTCAGCAAGGAAATTCTGAAATTGGCACCATCCAACCTATTGAAGAAATTGGAAGTTTACTAAAAGAACGTAACATTTATTTTCATACAGATTGTGTCCAAACATTCGGAAAGCTTGATATTAACGTTCAAAAAATAAACGCAAGTACGTATGCTTTTTCGAGTCATAAAATCTATGGACCAAAAGGAGTTGGTGCTGTTTATTTCAATTCTGAAATTAATTGGAAGAAGACAATCCCAAACGTTTCACATGAACACGGATTTCGTGCTGGTACTGTTGATGTACCCGGAATATGTTCATTTGTCACACAAGCAAAAGATTTTTATAATCAAAGAGAACATTTTTATCATCATTTTATACAATTACGTAAATTATTTTTCCATGAAGTAAAAAAACGAAGTCTAAATAATATTACTTTCATTAATGATGAAACAAACCATCAACTCCCTCACATTATCGGGATTATTACTAATCAAGTCGAAGGACAATATTTAATGCTTGAATTAAACCGAAAAGGATTTGCAGTATCAACTGGTAGTGCATGCCAAATTGGTAAGCAAGCTCCTTCAGAAACGTTGCTTTCTATTGGATTTAGTAAGGAACAAGCTTTTCAATTTATCCGCGTTTCTTTTGGCATTCATACAACCAAAGAAGAAATTAGAAAGTTTGTATCTACATTACATGATTTATTAACCTAATTTTACAGAAAGGAATGACAGGATGAAAGTAAAAAAAGTTTTAGGTGATGAGCGACGTGAGTTAATCTTAAAGTGGCTTAGGTCTAAAAATGAACCGTTAACAGGAACAGAATTAGCTACGAGAACAAATGTTAGTCGACAAGTTATTGTTCAAGATATTTCCTTGTTAAAAGCACGTGGTGAACCAATTATTGCAACAAGCCAAGGATATATGTATATTCATGACAAAAGACCAAGCCAAAAACAGATTGAAAGACTTATTGCCTGTAAACATGCCCCCGAACAAACTAGAGAAGAGCTCTACTTAATTGTAGATCATGGGGTCACTGTGAAAGATGTAATTATTGAACATCCTGTTTATGGTGATTTAACCGCTTCAATAATGGTTAGCAACCGAAAAGAAGTCGATGAGTTCCTAAAAAAAATTGAAGAGACAAAAGCTTCTTATTTATCTGAACTAACAGATGGTGTTCACCTGCATACACTTGTGGCTAATACTAAAGAAGATTTAGATGAAGTATGTCAGGCTCTTAAACAAACAGGTCTTTTAATTCAAGAGGAAGTAATAGACTAGTTTTTCCTTTATACTTCTTAAATTAAGTAGAAAAATGCTTGGAACAGAAGAACAGAATGTTCACAAGCATTTTTTCTTTTGACAACAGAGTAATATTAAATAACAGTTATTTGATTTGATAAGATGTATAACTTCCTAAAACTTTTACACTACAACCGAGTGCCTCAAGCTCGGCTATCGCTCCAGGGATTAACACCTCATCCATTTTCATATCAATATCAATAATAAATAAATAATTCCCTAGCCCTGTCTTCATCGGACGGGATTCAATTTTTGATAAATTTAATTTCCTCCAGGCAAAAGCGGATAAAACTTGATGTAACGAACCTGCTTGGTTTGTAGGAAGTGTTACAACTAATGTTGTTTTTTCAATCCCATTTTCAATATGAGCAGGTTTTTCAATTCTAAAGCTTTTATTGGGATGAAGCATAACAAATCGTGTATGATTATGGACATAATCATGAATATTCTTTTTGACAATATGTAATCCATATTCTTTTGCTGCTAGTTCATTTGCAATAACAGCTACATTTTCATTTGGAAAATCGCTAATGTACTTAGCTGCCGCACCCGTTGAGGTTGCATATTCATGTACGATATTTGGAAAGTGTTGATGTAAAAACTTATGGCATTGCGCTATCGCATGCGAATGAGAATACACACGTTCAATCTTTTTCCAATAATCCTTTCTCTCTGGATGAACCATTAAATGTTGCTCTATCGGTGCAATCAGTTCACCGACAATATATAGTGGTTTTTCGTGTATCAAGTAATCAACCGTTAAATTAACTGATCCTTCAAGGGCATTTTCAATTGGTACAACCGCTAAATCAACCACTTCATTTTCAACTGCTTCCATACTACTTGGAATCGTTAAATACGGAATCAGTTCTTCATTTGGACCGAAAAATTTAGAAACAGCTAAATGGGTAAATGTTGCTTTCGGCCCTAAATAACTTACCTTCATCGCTAACTCGTCCTTCCTATGCTCCTGAACTTAATAATTCTACCTTTTCTACAAATTCTAATTTACGAAGCTTACTAAGTAAATCATTAATATCTTCTTTCATTCCATTTGTATTTAATGATAACGTTACGTTCGCTCTTCCTTGTAATGGAATGGTTTGGTGAATAGTTAAAACGTTACAACCTGCTTCAGCAACAATGGCTAATAGATTTGATAAAGTTCCTGCTCGATCTTCAAGATGAAAAAAAAGTGTAATAATTTTCTCTTTTACGACTGTATGAAATGGAAAAATAGCATCACGATATTTATAAAAGGCACTACGGCTCATATCCACTCGTTGCACAGCTTCTTGAACAGAAATGGCTTTCCCACGTTCCAAAAGCTTTTTTACCTCTAAAGTTTTTCGCATAGCTTCTGGGAGAACATCCTCTCTAACTAAATAAAAAATTTCATCCTTCATGGGCCGGCTCCTTTCTTAGAGAATAACGAGGAATAGTTGGAAAATAGAGCTTTCCAACTATTTATTAATCAATAAATTCAAATTCATAATCGAGTAGTCGAACCGTGTCGCCATCTTTAGCTCCTTTTTCTCTTAAAGCATCATCTACACCCATACCCCTCAACTGACGTGCAAATCGACGAACCGATTCGTCTCTTGAAAAGTCTGTCATTTTAAATAGTTTTTCGATTTTCTTCCCAGATAAAACAAAGGCCCCATCGCTATCACGGGAAATCGTAAAATCAGGCTCTTCTTTTTGGAATTTATAAACAACTCGATGAGCGGATGGTTCATCTTGCTCGTATAATGGAAACTCTGGCGTATTTTCAAGTAAATCAGCTATTTCAAACAGCAACTCACGTAATCCTTGACGTGTAATCGCTGATATCGGAAATATTTTCACATCATCTTGTAGCTTTGATTTAAATATTTCTAAATTTTCTTCTGCACCAGGCATGTCCATTTTATTGGCTACGATAATTTGTGGGCGTTCCGTAAGGCGTAAATTGTATTGTTTTAATTCTTCATTGATTTTCAAATAGTCTTCATAGGGGTCTCTACCTTCCATTGCGGACATATCAATCATATGAACGATAACTCTTGTTCGTTCTATATGACGTAAAAATTGGTGTCCAAGACCGACACCTTGATGTGCACCTTCAATAAGTCCTGGTAAATCGGCCATAACAAAGCTTCGACCATCTTCTGTTTCAACCACACCTAAATTCGGAACGATTGTCGTAAAATGATAAGCTCCAATTTTCGGTTTTGCACTTGATACAACAGATAACAATGTTGATTTACCGACACTTGGATATCCGACAAGCCCAACATCAGCTAGAATCTTCAGCTCTAAAACAATATACCGCTCTTCACCAGGCTCACCTTTTTCACAAATCTCAGGTGCTGGATTTGCTGGTGTAGCAAAACGAGTATTACCTCTTCCACCTCGTCCACCTTTTGCAATGATTGCCTTCTGCCCATGTTCTGTTAAATCAGCAATAATTTCCTTCGTATCATCGTCCATAACAACCGTTCCAGGTGGTACTTTTACAACTAACGGCTCCGCATTTTTTCCGTGCTGGTTTTTAGACATTCCGTTCTCGCCTCTTTTGGCCTTAAAATGCTTTTGGTAACGGAAGTCCATTAATGTACGGAGGCCTTCATCTACTTGAAATATGACATCACCGCCTTTTCCTCCATCTCCACCAGCAGGTCCTCCTTTCGGGACATATTTTTCACGGCGGAATGCTACCATTCCGTTACCGCCGTCTCCACCTTTCACGTATATTTTGACTTGATCGACAAACATAAGATGTATCCTCCTAAATTAATTGTTCGTCCTTCACTACAATTTTAACTAATAATTCAGAACGATTATATGAAACTTCTTTCAAATTCAATAAAGGTTCATGACTTGTTGATAAAAAAGCCCTTAATTCTTTACTTTCTTTTAGTATGCCATGAAAGTCAAATAAGAATCGAGTTTGATGTTGATCCGTTTCGATTGTTAGCATTAAATGATTGTCACCTTCTGGTTCGACTGCTTCTTCAATCAATGTAAAAAATGTTTGAACCCAGTTCGTCATGGATTTATCAAAATTTGATAAATCCATGACATCACCTAAAATAAAGTACTCTATTGTATATGAATGGTTCATCCAATTATATGTAAGAATGTATTCAGCAAATTGATTCATTTTTAAGTTGCACAATTTTGATTCATGCTGAGCTTCCATGACAATTTCATCAATCATATCTTTAGCACGATCATATTTTTTTAGGGCTAAATTCCCTTTTAATAATTGTAATTTGTTCATCCAATCATGTCTGGAGTGGCTTAGAATCTCAATAATACTCCATCTTTTATTTGATTTATCCATTTTTCCACTCCCAATCTTACACTTCAAATTTGTTCATTCCATATGTACAAAAATTATATCAGACTTTTTTAATAATGATAAAGATATACTTCCAAATTTGTTTTTTTATGTATAAAAAAGTTTTTCTAAAACTGAAAAAACTCTAACCTCTTCAGGTTAGAGTTTTTATGTGCTATTAAGCTTCTTGTGCTACAGGATATACACTAACTTTTTTCTTGTCGCGACCATAGCGTTCAAAACGAACGATACCGTCTACCTTTGCGTAAAGTGTATCATCACCGCCACGACCAACGTTTAAACCTGGATAAATTTTAGTTCCACGTTGACGATAAAGAATAGAACCACCTGTTACGAATTGGCCATCAGCACGTTTTGCACCAAGACGCTTCGCAATGGAATCACGACCGTTTTTTGTAGAACCTACTCCTTTTTTCTGTGCAAAGAATTGAAGGTCTAATCTTAACATCCCATTCCACCTCCTAAAAATTATGGTTGTGAATACGAATATATTCACCGTAATCCCGTTCAATCGTTTTTAAGGATACGAGCATACCTTCAAGTAACAATTGGACCTTCTCCGATGTAAGAGAGTCCAGATTCTCCGGAATTTCAACACGCAAAAAGCCTTTTTCCTTCATTTCGATGACTGGCTTCACCTTTATTAAAACTTCAATTGCATTCACTGTTCCAAAAGAGACAGCTGATGCACCAGCACATACAATATCCTTTCCAGGATTATCAAAATACGCGTGTCCAGTCATTTCAAAAGATTGAATGAATCCGGCTTTTGAACGATTAATATAAACATGTATCATACGGAACAGCCTTTAATTATGCGTTGATTTTTTCAATAACGACTTTTGTATAAGGCTGACGATGACCTTGCTTTTTACGTTGATTTTTCTTTGGCTTATATTTGAAAACGATGATTTTTTTCGCACGACCATGCTTTTCAACTTTAGCAGTTACAGTCGCACCTTCAACAGTTGGATTTCCAACTTTAACGTCGTCTCCGCCAACGAAAAGAACTTTGTCAAAAGTAACTGTTTCGCCTTCTTGTGCGTTTAATTTTTCAACGTAAATAGCTTGACCTTCTTCAACTTTTACTTGTTTACCACCTGTTTCAATAATTGCGTACATCTTTTTGCACCTCCTATTTATACTAAGACTCGCCAGTACAGGTGCCGACAGATTGTCGAGCTTTCAACCTATTCTGAGCGGTTGTAGCACGGGTGCTACAAACAATAACATTAAGATAATAACAAATTTCTCAATTAATTGTCAATAATATTCGATTTTTGTTTTCATCTTCCAGCTTTTTCTTCGATCTCTTTTATTGTTCCATAGTGAGAAATATGAAATGATTCTAATTTTTCATTAGGTACAAGATAAATTTTTATTTTCAATTGATCTTCAAGATTGAGTAAATGTGTCTGAAATTCTTTTTCATATAGTTCAGCAATTCGTGGGTTCGTTTCAACTAAAATAGCTTCAACATCACGGTTTTTAAATTCTAATAATGAACGCTCTAATTTATAAGCAGTCGTTTCTTTTGAATCAATACTTCCAGTTCCATCACATTTTGGACATGTTTCGGTTATTTGTTCAGCTAACGATTTACGTATTTTTTTTCTTGTAAGCTGAAGGATGTTTAGTTCCGTAAAGCCAATAATTTTTGTAAAAACACGATCTTTTTTAAATTCATCCTTTAATAAATCAATAATCATTTCACGGTCTTCTTTATCCTTCATATCAATGAAGTCAATCAAAATAATTCCGCTTAAATTTCGAAGACGAATTTGCCGGGCGATTTCAATAGCTGCTTCTTGATTTGTTTTCATTATTGTATCACGGTAAGCATATTTCCCTGAAAATCTTCCAGTGTTTACATCAATAACATTCATCGCTTCCGTTTGCTCTATGACAATAAACGATCCACATTTTAACCAGACAATTTTTTTGAGCGCTTTGTTGATTTCTTCTTCAATATGATAACAGGAAAATATATTCTCTTTCCCTTTATAATGGGTAAGTTGAATGTTCTTATTTAGTGATGTTATTTTTTTTAATTTTGGAGCTAGCTGATAGCAATCAAAAATAATTTCATCAATAGAGATCGGAGAGATTTCTTGAATAATTCTTTCAATAAAGCTTTCTTCTCCATACAGTAGTTCTGGAGTTTTATTCTTTTTTTGTAATACTTTCTTAAATGACAACTTTAATTGATGAAACGTATCCTCAAAAACTTCATTAGATAGCTGTTGGGCTTCTGTTCGTATAATAAGACCATCGTTATCCAGAAGCTTTTTCGCTAAATTTTCTAGTCTCTTTCGTTCAGAAGAGGAGGTAATTTTTTTCGAAAGAGCTAAAACAGAATCATATGGTTTATAAACAAGTGCTGAGCTTTTAAATTCCAGGTTCATCGAAAGTTTTGGAGATTTATGCTCATTACCTTCTTTTATTACTTGAACAATTACTTCTTCCCCTTCATGAATGAATGTTGAAATTGTGGCATTCTGTTTTTCAGGGTTTCGTTTAACTTCCTCAATATATGATAAAACATCATTTCGATGAAGATATCCGATGACACCATTACCTATGTCAACAAATGCTGCTTCTAAGCCTGGCTTTACATTTCGAACTCTTCCACGATAAATATTTCCTGTCTGTATTTTATCTTTTGTTTCTTTTATAAAAATTTCTGCTAAACGCCCATTTTCCATTAAAACAAGACGTTGTTGCTTCGTTACTGCATTAATGATTAGCTGCCGCAACTGAATACCTCATTTCTTTTTACAATGTTGTCTCTATTAACTCATGTATTGGAAATAACGTCAATAAACATACATTAAATCACCAACTTTTGCATTTAACCTTTTATCTGAAAAATAGGCATGCAATAATTCATTTTCATCAAATTGGAATACTTTCTTTCCGTCTTTTTCAACAATAACAGGATGCTTACACCCTCTTTGAAACTTTAATAATACTTCATATATCGGTTCATCCTGATCTACAGTAATTGGCCTTAACACTAAAAACTCCTGCTTCTTACCATAATACCGTTCAATTAAAAAGCGCATATAGGCAAATGAACGTTGTTTATATTCCTGATAAATAGAGTATAAAAGAAATGTAATAATTAGCCATAAATTTAAATGGTAAGGTAGGATAATCAAACTAATAATGGCTAAAAGAATAATAAATATAACTGAACAGATTATGGTAAGTCGATGTGCAACTGGAAATGATTTAAAAATAGAAAAACATAAGAATAGAAGTTTCCCACCATCAAGAGGCCAGATTGGTACTAAATTAAACAATAAAATGGTTATATTAAAGATCGTAAATAATTGATAGGTTGCACTCTCAAAAATACCGAAGTAAAGTAGTAGAAAGGCAGCTCCTTGCAACCATACATGTTGAAGTGGCCCAGATAAAATGACAAGAAGCTCTTCTTTATATGGACGATTCCCGTATTCCTCTACCTCTACAATTCCTCCAAAAGGGAACAATATGATGTTTTTAATGCGCCATGAAAAAAAACGGGCACAAAGTGCATGACCCATTTCATGAAAAAAAACAATTATAAAAAGTAGAATAAGCTGTTTAAATTGAGCCGTCACAATACTTAATGCAGCAACAATCCAAAACAAAGGGTGAATGTGAATTTTAAACATTAATGACAAATATTTAATCAAATGAGATCACCTGATTTGGATCAATAAATTGATCACCTTTTTTTATAGCAAAATAATAGGTACCCTGTTTATTTTGATTTTGATTGACTTGACCAATAGGTGCTCCCATTTCTACAAAGTCATATAATGCGACATCTATTTCTTTTAAATTTCCATACCAAGTTTCCGTTCCATCTGCATGCTGTAAAATGACAGTTAATCCTGTTTTTTCTTTCCTTCCAGCTTCAATCACTATACCTTCATTCATTGCTTCTACGACTTTTTTCGTTGTCTGAACGGTAACACCTTGACCATTATCTTGAAAGCTCTCTAATACATGACCTGATGCAGGTACTGCAAATTGATTATCATTGGTCGAATTAGATGAGGGAGCTGGAGAAAAAAAAGCGATTGGACTTCCGAATCGTTCTTCATACCATTTAGATACAGCCGCAAAATTAAACTCTTCCTCCATTACATCCTGTACAACAAATTGTGCTTTTTTAAATACTCCTTCATCATTTTTATAAATGATGGCAGTTATGAGAACAAGACAAGCTGCTAATAATAGCTTCATTACAAAAATGTCCGAACGAAATAAAGGATGAATACCTTTTTTATAATTGTCTTCATAATAAGAAGATGTATTGGTGTAGGAAGCTTCCTTCTCAAAAGAAATCGGCGGTGTGTCTTTTTTATTAGTTTTTGTATTTTGCCAATTTAAGCGCTCACGCTTTCGTTTTGCAATTCGTTTTTTAATCTCCTCCGCACGACGATTCATGTTTGTTCATCATCCTTTTTCTATCAGTTTGTAAAATTGTATGCCTTGTCCTTTTTAGATATGACATGTTTTGCAATGCAAAAGGAAATGGAGTAGTTAAATAAACAACAGAACCTGAACTTTTATTTGTTGACTTGATTTTAAACAAAAAAAGCAATCTCCAAAGAAGATTGCTTTTTTATATTATTAAACTTTTACTCCAAAGAAACGTTTTATTTTTGCAAAAACTCCTCTATCTTCTTCCTCTAATGATAATAATGGTACAGATTCCCCTAATATTCGTCTTGCGATATTTCGATAGGCTATTGAAGCTTTATTATCCGGATTCATAACAATTGGCTCTCCAGAGTTAGAAGCTTTAATGACCTCATCATCATCTGCGACTATTCCTAATAAATCGATTGAAAGGTGATGAACAATTTCATCCACTTCAAGCATGTCACCGGTTTTCATTAAGTGATTTCGAATACGATTAATGATGAGCTTCGGTGCTTCTATATCCTCTTTTTCAAGTAAACCGACTATTCGATCGGCATCTCTAACAGCTGAAATTTCTGGTGTTGTTACAACTATGGCTTTATCTGCACCTGCTACAGCATTTTTATATCCTTGCTCAATTCCTGCTGGACAGTCAATAATGATATAATCATAATCTTGTTTTAATTCCTCAATGAGTTTTGCCATTTCGCTTGGAGATACTGCTGACTTATCGCTCGTTTGTGCTGCTGGTAATAAGTAAAGATAGCCGTCAAAACGCTTATCTTTTACTAGAGCTTGATGCATTTTACATCGACCTTGAACCACATCAACTAAATCATAAATGATTCTATTTTCCAGTCCCATGACAACGTCTAAATTACGAAGACCAATATCTGTATCTACTAAACATACTTTTTTTCCGAAAATAGCAAGAGCGGTGCCTACATTCGCAGATGTAGTTGTTTTTCCTACTCCGCCTTTACCAGATGTAACGACTATCGCCTCACCCATGATTTATCCTCCCCTCAAACCTAGTTAAATTGGGCCTAAGATGAGATAGATCTTGTAATCGTCCAATTACGATGGATTCATCTTCATCTATGTATGCACACTCCATAGAACCGTCTGAACGATTTTCTTGTATTAATTCTGGAGTATGGCTCCATTTATTAGATATGCGAAGCTGTATTGGTGTCATGACTGAAGCTGCAATAATAGCATTTGAATCACCTTCAAAACCAGCATGAGCAGTTCCCTTTAAAGCACCCATAATAAATATATTCCCTGTTGCAATTACAGTTCCTCCTGGATTGACATCTCCAATTAACAGTAAATCACCATTTATTTTTATAACCTGTCCAGATCTTATCACTTTTGCTACCGAAACAATTTCGGTTTCCTGTTTTAGCCTTAAAGCTTCTTCCTTTGTCATGACATTTGAATCGATCGATTCGACAAATAAATTGCGTTTTTTTCGAATTAAGCTTTTTAATTTTTCTTCTTGTTGCTTCGTTAAATAACGATTCCCAACCTTTAAAACAACCCCAATTAAAGGTCCTTCTTCTTGAACATATTGTCTTTTAGATAACATAATTTCGAGTTCACGTTCAATATCACTAAATGAACAGGTATCATCTAAATATAAAGTCAATCCATCCTTAGTACCTTTTATCGTTACATAATATTGTTTTTGAGCCTTCACGATGTTCACCTCAACATGAAAACTATTCGACATTTACTATAAAAATCCTTTTAAATCATTGTATTTAATCTTCATTTTCATTTATTTGTAAGCTCAAAATAAACTTTTTTAAAGGATAGATTAACAGTATGGCAACCGTTGCATTCACTGCGAGAGTCGGTAACAATCGATTGTTTGTAAAATCATTTATATCCATACTAGTCATCCCAATGAGCAAATATAGACCATATGTATAAAATTCTAATAAAGAAATGGTTATTAAGCTCAGTAAAAAAAGAACGAATACATTATTATGAAATGCCTTTAAAGCCTTTCGTGTTAAATAGGCTAAAAGAGGGAACGTAAATGTATAGATTCCTACAACTTCTGTGTAAAACACATCATAGAGAAACCCAAATAAAAACCCATAAATAATACCAATCGATTGGGTTGTGTAAGCCGAGATAGCAATCAAGAACACAACGATAAAATGTGGAACCACTATCTTTTCTTCTGATAGAAAAGATAGTGGTATTAAATCAACAAAAATACTTTCACTAACAAATCCAATAAATAATACAAACAGAAGAAAAAACCTTTTCATCATTCTTCTTCCTCTTCTGCTAATTCATTTAATTCAATAATTGGCATATCTCTTTTTACAACCATTACACGTTTAATATCGTAAAAGTCAGCTGAAGGTTTTACATAAGCAATATTCGCCAATCCATATGCATCTGGCTCTACTTTTAAGACTTGTCCAATTATTAAACCTTCTGGAAAAATTCCCCCTAATCCAGATGATGTGACAATTTGACCTTCCTTTGTTTCTGCATCTGATTCAATAATCCTCATTTTTAAAGCTTTTAAATCCTCGTCATACCCTTCTATTAAACCGAATACTTTTCCATCATCTATAGTAATGACTGCTGAAATACGATTTTCACGATCTGGAGAGCTTAATAATTGAATGGTTGATGTAAATTGGCTAGTACTTTTGACCTTACCAATTAATCCTTTTGCCGTTATGACTGCCATATCCTTTTGAACACCATGAAGCTCACCCTTATCAATAATGATAAGCTCGTTCCATTGGTCAGGATTTCTGGCAATTACTGTTCCTCTAATGGATTCATAGCGACGAAGGTCACCTTCATTAATAAGATCTAACTCTTCTTTTAGTCTTTCATTCTCTTGCTTTAAAGATTGTAGCCTTTCCTCTAAGTGCATATACTGATTTAATTGACTACGTAAAATTTCATTTTCTTCATATGTATTTAACATATCATTTACATTCTCAAAGAAGCCCGCAACAAATTGTGCGGGCCGATAAAAGACACTTTGGATAAATCCTGTTGTATCTTTAACAAATTCTTCTGGCCATGAAAGATTTCGATCCTTTTTTAAAGAAAAACCAATCAATGCCACCAAAATGATTACACCTGCGAGCAAAAGGATTAATCGTTTATTTAATAGAAACTGTGGCATTATTTACACCTCTAACTACTTTTGATCTTTCGCTCGGTTTTTGAATAAATGAATGTGCTCTAGCGCTTTTCCGGTTCCTATTGCAACACAATCTAACGGATTTTCAGCGATAAGAACTGGCATGTTGGTTTCTTCACTAATGACTTTGTCTAAGTTACGTAATAAAGCTCCTCCGCCTGTTAACACAATACCACGATCCATAATATCAGCTGCTAACTCAGGTGGAGTTTTTTCTAGTGTATTTTTCACTGCATCAACAATCGCATCGACAGTATCACTTAGTGCCCCCGCAACTTCTTCAGCAGTAATTTCAATCGTCTTTGGTAAACCTGTAAGTAAATCTCGTCCACGAATTTCCATATTTTCTATACCTTCAGGAGAGCCCGCAGATCCAATTTCCATTTTAATGGTCTCCGCAGTACGGTCACCTATCATTAAGTTATACGTTTTGCGAATGTAATTGATAATCGCTTCATCCATTTCGTCACCAGCTACACGAATGGATTGACTCGTAACGATACCTCCAAGTGAAATAATAGCAACTTCTGTTGTACCTCCACCTATATCCACAACCATGCTTCCAGTAGGTTCCCAAACTGGTAAGTTCGCACCGATAGCTGCTGCAAATGGCTCTTCAATAGTATACGCATCACGTGCTCCAGCCTGCCTTGTAGCATCGATAACAGCTCGTTCTTCTACAGCCGTAATTCCAGAAGGAACACATACCATGACATATGGCTTACGTGAAAATAATCCTTTATTCTTAGTTGCCTGCTTAATATAGTATTTCATCATTGTTGCTGTCGTTTCATAATCGGCAATAACACCATCTTTCATAGGTCGTAAAGCTACAACATTCCCCGGAGTACGACCAATCATATTTTTCGCATCATTACCTACAGCAACAATTTGCTTTGTATCTGTTTGTAACGCAACTACAGAAGGCTCTCGTACGACAACACCTTTTCCTTTAACAAAAACTAAGGTGTTCGCTGTACCTAAATCTATCCCAAGGTCTCTTGTACCAATTCCAAACATGAATTGTATCTCCCTTTCTGAACAAAATACTAAAAACTCAAAAATTTATGCCATTATTTTGTTATTCTAAAAAACTCATAGACATTATTATAGCGTAAATTTATCAAAAAAAAAGTGCTACCAATATCCTTTTTCGTTTGTACGGCATTACATTTCTCATACATATTCTAATATGCTACAAAAGTCCGATATCAATAAGACATTTTTCAATTAATTCCCCTTTGGACTATGGAAAATCTCCAGAAATGATTATACAAAAAGAAGAAAAAATATATGCTTCTCATTTAAAACAAATCGCGGATGAATTTGTGAGGCATAAACATCCAAAGCTTTATGTAGTAATTGTTTTTATAAAGATTACCCTAATATCATTATACTATCTTTTTCCAGAGGATAGAACAACCTTTGATTATGCAAAAATTGAGTTCTAAAGCTTAATAAAATGATGAGGTCGAAAATTATGGGACATCCAAAACCTTCTTTATCTTTAGCGTACTCCTATTTCAAATTGAACTCTTTGAAGAAAAAAGTTTTCAAAAATTACTCACAATTTCTTCATAGGATTGTTCATCTTTATTATAACCAATTTGATAAGCTACAACTGAACATTTATGATTTTTGAAATTAAAAACATTTTCTCTCCACCAGTACATTAAATAATTAATAAATTTGATGGAAAATTCTTTTCCTTTTCTCTCCTTTAAAGTTAAGCAAATATCGTCTGGTATTCCTGAATGTTCAAAGTCCCCTTGAAGAATATTCCGTATATTTCTTCTGATCCAAAATTTCCTGCACCAAAATGTTGTAAAAACTCCTTATAGCTTTGTGGAATCAACAAGATCAGGGTAAAATTTCATTAATTCAACCGCCTTATAATAATCATGCAAGCTCACAAGATATCTCCTTTCTCAAAATCATCTACTCTTTACTACCATTTATGTCTAGGTTTTTAAAACATTTAAATCTAGTTATTTATTATCTTATACTTCCCATATGACACTTACTGTTTCAAAAATAATTTTATCCAGTGTATTATATTACGAAATATTTAATCCATATGAATAAATTCCTTGATCTCATAACAAAACACTAATTTGATTTAAGATCTACTTTTTTGGTTTCCAATTTAAATTTGGTTTTTTACCCCAAATTCTATCGAATCCCCAATATGCTTCATATTTCCTTGAATACACTGTTTCATTTATAGATATATCGTCTGTAAACCAAAGTACGTCTATTAAGACCATAAAAAGTAGACTGTATATGATATTAGTATGATTTTCAAATTCACCTGTATAACCATGAGCATTCCATTCTACCAACTTACTTTTTCTTACCATACCTATTTGTAAATCATCCTGATATATTGAGAAAACATCCCCTTTTAAGCCACCTGTATGGTAATAACAAAAATAGGTTTTATTATCTATTGAAGCAATAAATTTATCTTGAATAATTGTCTTTGGAACCTTAATTTCACCTATACAAGAACCATCCATTTCTAATTCAAAATTGATTGGTATAAACCAATTTAGAATAGGGATTTTTTGAAGTATAGGAGTTATTTGACTTTGCTCTTTGATTAAAGCTATTTCCTTGTCTTTTTCATCAAATAAAGAAATTTTTCTTTTTTCGAATGCTATTCTTCTGTTTGCTTTTCCTATGTATTTTGTATTATTTACTGTCAAAAAATAAGTATGCTTCCACTTAGCAATTTGCTGTTTCATTTCGATGATCACATGAAATTCCTCCTGAAACATGATTATATTTACAATATATTCAATTATTATAAGAAAAAAATCAATTACTATTATTTAATAGATTGTTATCACTACCCAAAAATCTTTTATACTTATATGTATTTTCATTCATTTTTTAGCCTTTCGTTTCTTTTATTGTTTTTAATTTTTTATTGTAACTCAATTATTTCTAAAGCATCATTGGACTTATTATAATTTTTTTGTCAACAATGCCTTTCACTACTAATGTTTCCTTAAACCTTCTTGTATCTCTTTTATTAAATTACCTAAATCATATTACATTATCCAATCTATTAAGATAATTCTATTAACTAAATAGCCATATCTGTTCTACTTCACAATACTCTATTTAAATCTATTTACTCCAAAATCTAATGAACATGACTTTCATTAAAAGAATTGTAAGCACAAACATTTACATAATTTTGTCTAACTAATGAAATTTGTGAAACATTTCACAAAACCCCTTGTTTCCATCTCCTTCCGAGCGTATAGTAATAATCAAATAATAAAAATACCTGATTTCGGAAGGAGAAATATTCATGACACATTCTGAGATTGAAGCAATAGAGTCTCTTTGCAAGAAAGCTCAGAATTCAGTTTATTTAACGACTGTGAGACCTTTGGAATACTTTTTTCGGGCAATGCTTGCCGGTACATTCATTGGCTTTGCTTTAATTTTTACATTAAAATCGATTAACACAATGTTTTTACAAGATTCTCCATTCACATTACTTGTTGGAGGTTTCATCTTCGGAGTTGCACTTGTTCTCATTGTTTACGGGGGTGCTGAACTATTTACAGGAAATACGATGTATTTTACCTCCTCGACATTAAGACGGTTTACATCAATAAAAGAGACCGTAAAAGTGTTAATTCTTTGCTATGTTGGGAATGCAATGGGTGCTTTTTTATTTGCTCTATTCATCCTTCCAACTGGGATCATCCAAGAACTAGGTATGAATCAGTGGCTGTTTTCTGTCGTGGAAAGTAAAATGAATCATTCGTCATTAGAAATTTTTGTGCGCGCCATTTTTTGTAACTGGATGGTATGTTTAGCGATATTTATTCCAAAACAAATGAAACATGACATAGCGAAAATTTTCACAATGATGCTTCTCGTTTGTGCGTTTTTTGTTTCAGGATTTGAACATTGCATTGCTAATTTTTCTTTGTTTAGTTTTGCCTTACTCGCTCCTCACCCAGAAACTATTACACTTTATGGAGCATTACATAATATTTTCTTTGCAACCTTTGGAAACATCATTGGTGGAAGCTTATTCATGGGGTTTCTCTATACTTGGCTAAACAAAAATCACCTACAGTCAAACCCTTTTGTCAAAAAGCAACAATCAGCATAATAGCACAAAAGCAAGCGATTGTTTATCTTTTTTCCCTTAACAGGGTAATGAAAATTTACGACTAAAATATTAATCGTATCTTGTAATTAAAATATAAGGGACTGCCTTAAAACTACAGCTTCAGACTCCACAACCCACTATTTAAGTATAACCTAAGTGTTGAACATCTATATTTTTGGTTTAGGTATGTGGAGTCAGATCCTTATGAGACAGTCCCTTTTCTACATATTTCTTCCCACTAATAAATACCATTACCGATTACCTTTCCGCATTCTACTTAATGCTTTGTTGCTACGATGGCCACACCACTCATTGTCTGCTCTCTGACAGATAATTTTGCAAACATATTAGAAGCTGCCGATCTTCAAAACACTTCTCGAGGATAGAATCAGGGTTAGATGTAAGGAATTTTCTTAATACATCTATTCAATGAATTAAACCGCCTGTAATTATACAGACGGTTTGTTAAGCGGACAGGCTGTACAATATCCATGCCCTTTTTCAGCAAGATATGCAAGGCAACAAGCAGGTTTTAATCGCAACTGCTTTTCTGGATGAGCCGGATTCTGAATCATTTTAAAGCGGATATCAAATGGGTTTTTCTCTATCCCGAAACAAGAAGCCGGAATCTCTTTTACAAGAATATGGAAAGTTACTTTAATCTCTTTCTTTTTTTTCTCAGGGTAATTCTCAAGCCAGTGATCAACATTATTATATAGCCGTGATGGCAACTGCTTCCAACAATGATTCAAAGAAATAGAAGTAACATTATTCAAAGTTTCAAACAAAGGTCGTATTGTTTCACTGTAAAAGGATGTCAGAACTTTTTTTCTCCATAAATACGAGTCCTGTTCCCTTGAAAGAATCGAGAGTCGATCGATTTGAAATGACAACCAGATGGACCTGCTTTCGTCCTCATTATGTTCTTTGTGCTCCACCAGCTGAATCGACCAGTTATCGAGAGACCAGTCAGGCAACTGATCATAAAAGGTGACAGCATACTGGACACCGGAACATAGAAAAGCTAGCCAGGATGCAAGCCTAATACCCATTACCTCCGGTTTTTCCACACCACTTTCACGTCCAAAAGTTTGTAAAAATTCATATAAATTATCTTCTTCAATTAATGTAGAAGCTGGAAAAGAATATAACAGTCCTTCAGGCTTTTCCTGTCTTATGTGATAGTGGTCGGCGAGAATATCGAGTAATAACTTCATTCTGCCTTACTCCCCAGTTAAATTTTCAACAATTTGATCAACTAGAATGGAACTTCCGATTGGTCCCATACCGTAGTACATAAAATTATCTGCTCGATAAATCTGTTCAGATTTAACAGCTTCTAGATTATTCCAGACATGACTCTTTTCAAGCTCTTCCATCAAACGTTGTGGACCTTCACCACTGTTTGTCATTAAAAAGATGATATCTGGGTTAAATACAAATAAACCTTCCATGGTCAAATCCTGGCTCCATTCCTCTTTTGGATAATTTTTCATAATACTCATTCCTAAATCTTCATATAAAAGACGGCCAATTTGACCATATTCCCCGTAAACCCGATAGGCTTTATTATTGATTCGGAGAAACATCACCTCTTTTCCGTCAACAATATCTTTAATTTTCTCTCTAGCTTCAGCCACTTTTTGGTCATACTCTTTAATTACCAGTTCCGCTTTCTCTTCTTTACCAAAGATTTTTCCAAATTCTCTTACAGATTCACGAAAATTTCCCCATTCATGACTAACGATGACTGTAGGTGCAATTTTGGATAGGTCTTCATAGATTTTGTCATGACTTCCTTTATATCCAATGATTAAATCAGGTTGTAAAGACATAATTTGTTCAATATTAATTTCATATGGATCAGGAATGAACGTTAATTCACCCTCATGTCTTTCCTTTAAATAATCAGGAGCATCATAACCAGCCCAGCTTTCTGCACTTGGTACAGCAATCACTTCTTCTTCAAGAGCAACAATTGGATCCAGGAAATACTCCAGTAAAACTACCCGTTTAGGATCAGCAGGCACTTTTGTTTCTCCCATTGCATGCTTTACAATTCTTTTTTCCGTCTTAGTTTCTGCTTCCTGAGAGACAGGTTCTTTAGTTGCTGATTCACTCTGTGAATTACATCCTGCAAAAATTGCAACAACAAAAAGCAATAAAAAAGCAATAGCAAATGATTTAACCTTTTCCTGTAACATTTTTTCTTCCTCCTGAATCTTTCAAATAAATGATAATGAGAATCTTTATTGACTAGAAAAATAGTAATACATGAGGCTGAATACCTCAATGGACAATTTTGCTGATTTTTTTTGTACTTTTCCCTCATGCTTTTCCCAAAATATTTTCACATACTTTGTCCATAACCCACATATTTCCCAGGTAGCCGCAGGCTTTAAACAAATAATCATCTGCTGAGTACACTCGATGATTTTGAACAGCCGTTAATTTATTCCATTGATCAGATTGAATAAGCATTTTGAATTTTTGTTTAGAATTGTCATCAGGGTTAACCATAAGAAAGATATGATGTGGATTAAATTGAAAGAGTTCTTCCATGGAAAAATCAAGGCACCATTTCTCTTCAGGGTATTTTTCTGGCAAATTCAACCCAAGTTGCTGGTAAAGTAAGATACCCATTTGATTGTCCCTTTTTCCGTAAACACGATAACCATTAGAATGAATACGGAGAAACATGACCGTTTCGTTCACAACTGCATTTAAAAGTTTATTTTTTGTGTCTTTTACTTTATTGGTATATTTTAACAACAAATCATGAACAAGATGTTCCTTAGAAAGCGTTCTCCCAAGTTCAAGTATCGTTCTATTGGGGTTTTGTGGAAAATTCAAGGTAATAGTTGGGGCAATTTTATTCCAAAAGCTCACTCTTTCGTCATTATGACTGGTGATAATAACATCCGGTTCAGCTTTGAGGACGGGGTCAGGATTGGATAAATCGAAAAACCATTGGGTCCCTTGCATTTTATAATCTAGTAAAGGGAGCGGATGCTGCCTAGTGACCATATTCCGGTAAGATAATCCAATAACAGGCTGTATACCAAAAGATATTAAATAATCCTCGAAACCATAATCTACAACGGCAATCCGTTTACGATGCTGCTTCACATAGACTGAGGGAGAAACTCCTGTTACTTTTTTAAACGTTCGACTAAAATAAAATTCATCTTTGTATCCAACTTTTCTGGCTACTATTTTTACCTTATTATTCGGGTACATTAACAACTGCTTTGCTTTGTTGACTCGCCATTTTGTTATATACTCAACCGGTGACAATCCAGTTCGTTCTTTAAACAATCGCGAAAAATGACTTACACTTAATCCTGCCAGATTTGCCAGTAATTGAACTGTTAAATCTTTATTTTCATATTGGTCATGGATATAGGAAAGAGCTCGATCTATTGCCGTTGTTGTACTCTCATATTGTGACTTTTCATGAATTTCTTTAATTACTGTTATCCATAGTTTCTGTGTCAAAAATGTACTCTCCCATTTTTGAAGTGGATTTTTGTTATTTCTTCGTTCCCAGATTTCACTACAAACCTCCCCTATTTTTTTTCCCTGACTTATACTTATTTCTCCTTTTAAAGGAAAAGTGGAAATAACTTCATCGTTGACCACCCATTTTCTTTGTTTTTTTGTAATTTTGACGAAAGAAAAAGGAATAAGAAAATAACTAATTCCATAATCGAATTTAGTTTCACCTTCTAAAATCATCCCAGGTGAAATCACATAAAATTTTCCTTTTTCTGCAATAGATTTTTGTCCGTTGATGCTCAATGTTCCTTTTCCATCTACAATAAAACAAAAAGCGTATGAACGAGCCATACGTTTTTTTAAAACTCCTGATTCAACTTTGTGAAAAAATACTTTTCTTGGTGATATATACAGGTCTTTGAATTCATTTATGCTCTCTTCTGTCATTGCTGTTTCCATCAATGTACCTCCTGAATTCAAAAAACTTTTAACCTCTTATTCAGTCAAAGCCTTTTTTACGTTCTTATATAATTTTTTTGAAGAAGATGCTGTTATTGTCTTTGATTTACCAATTTTTACAAATAATTCATACTTACATGTTTTGCATTTACCAAGACAACCCTTTTTCTTATGTTTTATATCTGGAAACTTCTTTTTTAATTTTTTATATACAGGCTTTAACCCGTTTTTAAAATTTTTATTGCAATAGCTGACTTTCATGATGCCACCACACTAATGTTTTATTATTCATTTAAATGTAGAATGAAAATCATTATCACTATAAAAATAATGATAACCATTATCAATTAATGTGTCAATCCTCTTTCCTCCTACATTAAAGTTGAATCGAAATACACATCTTTACAATCAGGAAAGTATCAAAAAACCGTTCTTTCTATACAAATGAAAGAACGGTTTTTATATTTATATTTAAACCTTAAAGTATTCAGAAATTACAAATATCCTTTTTCCTTTAAACTCACATATTTTTGTTCACCAATGATAATATGGTCTAAAACGTCTATTCCGATTAGCTTTCCGCATTCTGCTAGACGTTTTGTTACTTCGATGTCCTCTCGACTCGGTGTCGGGTCTCCAGAAGGATGATTGTGCATACAGATAATAGAAGCTGCAGAGCGTTTTAAAGCTTCTTTAAACACTTCGCGAGGATGGACAATAGAAGCGTTCAAGCTTCCGATAAAAACCGTACGTTTTTGCAAGACTTGGTTCTTTGTATTTAAATAAAGACAAACGAAATGCTCTTGAGTTAGAAAACGCATTTCTTCCATGACATAATTGGCAGCATCCTTTGGTGATCGAATCATATACCTTTCTTGAAAGGTTAATTGATGAATTCTTCTTCCTAGTTCGATCGCTGCCATTACTTGAACAGCTTTTGCCGTACCAATCCCCGGGATACTAGTTATTTCTTCTATTGAGGCATCCTTTAGCATTCTTAGACCATCAAATTGTTTTAAAAGCTTATTTGCTAAGTGTATAACCGATTCATTTTTCGTTCCTGTACGAAGTAATATAGCTAAAAGTTCGTGATTAGATAGGCTCTCAGGCCCTTCATTCATCATTCTTTCTCTTGGTCGTTCGTCTTGTGGGAAGTCACGAATGGATAATGAATTTAATGTCATTCATATTCCTCCTTATCCTTTCATCACTTCCCTTCCAGTATCATAATGAAAGTGGAAAATTTAATCTTTTTAATTCTCGATACAATCTTGCAATAGGTAAACCAACAACGTTAAAATAATCACCTTTTATTTCTTTGACAAAAAGAGAGCCAAGTCCTTGGATACCGTAAGAGCCAGCTTTATCATACGGTTCACCTGTTTGGATATATGATTTAATTTCATCTTCAGATAATGGCCAAAATGTCACTTCCGTTTTTTCATAAAAAGTAACCTGATTTTCACTATTTATGATTGAAACACCGGTTATAACATGATGAGTATTTCCTGATAACATTGAAATCATTTGAAAGGCTTCATTTTCATCATGTGGTTTACCTAAAATTTGATTCTCATAGACGACGATCGTATCTGCACCAATAACTTGTGCATTAGGGTATTTTTTCGCAATATGAGAGGCTTTTTGAAAGGCTAGGGACTGTGCAACTTGATCTGGTGAAAGATTCAAGTCAAATTTCTCTTCAATATCACTTCCTATCACTTCAAATGGGACATTTAAACGCTTAAGAAGTTCTTTTCTGCGCGGAGATTGAGATGCAAGAACTAGTAGAGGCATATACTGTCTCCTTTCAAATTCAGAAAATAGGAAGATACATTTTGTATCATATCAAACGCTTCACTATTTCACAATGTTGGAAAATTTAATTTTTGCTTTTATTTTCCCGTCTATTATTTCATTTATAATCAAAAAACAAGATTTTTATTGGTGAATTTAGTATAGAATCGGAATTATTCAATTTTCCCTTCTGAGGATAAAAATTGTAAAATACTTTGCTGAACATCCCATATTTGTTCTTTCGTTAGTGAAGAATTGCCTAATAGTTCAATAGCTGACTGAAGAGATGAATGGATATTTTCTAAGTTTTGCTTTTTCAAGTTATTTAAGTTCTGTTTATTAATAGAACCGGATGTCATGATGGACATAGAAGAAATTTCCACTAAGTCTTCCACAATTTTTTTTGTATCCTCAGGAGTTTTGGATGACAGCTTAAAATTAATAGGTTTATCATATGTCTCAATTTGTTCTTCTTCAAAAATATCCCTTAACCTTTTCGCATCTGATTGATTATGAGTCACTCCAATAAAAACATAATAGGATCCTTTCGCTTCAAATATTTCAGCAGGAAATCCCCTCTCTCTTATGTTTGAAACGGTCAAATCTGCTCCATTTTTATTTGTAAATTTACCGGTTTGAATTACATATAAATTTAAGGAATAAGAGGGTGCTTGAGAGTTTGAATTAGTAGTTTCATTTGAATTTTTTTCATCAACTATGTTCGTTTCATCTTGTAACACCACTTGAGCTGGAACAGATGAAGTATCCTTTGATAGTAAATGAATGGCAAACATTCCAAAGCTAATTCCAATTACAATTGCTAATGAAACGATAAAGATTATTTTTTTATATAAGCCAATGACCGTAGTTGACGGGTTTTGTTTTACTTTCGTTATTTTTTTCTTGTCTTTTTTCATTGGAATGACCACTTTTGGATCATCCGGTAAAACCCAAGGAAATTCTTCTTCACGGTCCATTTTTTCATGTGAAGCAGCTAACTCTTTTTCCGCCTTAAGCTTTTCCTCCCAGCTTGAAACTTTTAACTTATCTTGGTCATTCTCCACCTGCTTTTCCTCTTCAATTTCACGTGTTTTTCCATTGATTTTAATCACTATTTTTTTCGTTGACTGTTCGTCCAAAATGACACCACCTTCATAAGACGACGCTTAATATTACCAATAATCCTAACATAGATTATGAAAAAAAAGACAAGACATTTGTCGTTTTAATGGAGATTGTTTTCTACAAATTGTGACATTGAGGATGGGCTTGGTACTTGAATAAGACTATTTGGTACTTTTTGCATATAAAAAAAGAGACTGCTTTTTTTTACAGTCTCTACTCCATTTCCAAAATATATTTTCGAACTTCTGAAATAAAATATAACGAACCAGTAATTAGAAATACATCCTCTTCACCAAGCTGTTCTTTTATTTGATGAAATGCTTCTTTCCAATCTTCTTTATAATGCTTATTTTTGATTTGTGCTATGTTGTACATTTCTTTAGCTGATAAAGCCCGATTAAAGTCAAATGTAGTAAACGTCATTTCAAAAGCAAAAGTTGAAAGCTCATCAATCATTTCTTGAACGCTTTTATCTTGTAAAGCTGAGAATAGAATAAAGGTTTTTTTATTGGGGTAGTGGACTTCAATCGTTTCCCTTAACGCTTTTATTCCCTCTATATTGTGGGCTCCATCAATAATGATTGACGGTTTTTGAGAGAACTCTTCAAACCTACCAGGCCAATGAGCTTTTTTCAAACCTGAAATTATATTTTCTTCTTCAATCATAAAAGAGTAATAAACTTTTAAATAGTCTAAAGCCATTACGGCTAATGTTGCATTTTTCTCTTGATGTGGCCCTTTCATTGAAATGAATAAATCATTGTATCTCTTAAAAGGTGTTTTAACGATTAATTGGTTATCTTTTTGTTTATAAAAATCTCGACCAAGTAAATAATGCTTTGCTTTTTTTGATTTGGCCACATCTTCAATCACTTGTTGAGCTGACTCTTGTTCTACTGCTGATATGACTGGAACTCCACTTTTAATAATTCCTGCCTTTTGAGCTGTAATTTCCTCAATCGTTTCCCCTAAAATCCCCATATGATCATGTCCAATATTTGTAATAATCGAGATTAGCGGAGATATGATGTTTGTTGAATCAAATAATCCACCAAGGCCTGTTTCTAAAAGAACAATATCAGGAATATTTATTTTTCCAAAGTAATAAAAAGCCATTGCTGTAATAATTTCAAACTCAGTTGGAGCCCCAAGTTCCGTTTTTTCTACTTCCTCTACAACAGGCTTAATAGCATTTGCTAGATGTATAAACTCTTCATCAGATATTGGAGTTCCATCCATACTAATACGTTCATTAAATGTTTCAATATATGGGGAGGTAAATGTACCAACTTTATATTCAGCATCTTGTAATACTTCTTTTAAGAAAATGATGGTTGAGCCTTTTCCATTTGTTCCAGCAACATGAATATATTTGGGTATTCTTTCAGGATGTCCAAGCTTTTCCATCATGTATAGCATTCTCTCTAAACCTGGTTTGACTCCGAATTTTAAACGGGAATGTAACCAACTTCTTGCTTCATCGTATGATGTAAACATTTTTTGTCCCCCTTCCCCAATCGATAAGCTTTAGAAAGAGGCTGTCTCCTAAGGGCTGACCACACGAACGAATAAAACCGATACGTTATATTGTATAGTCAGAACCTTTTATTTTAGACAGCCTCATTTAATATTACCCTTTTAATTCTTCAATACGTTTTAAGACCGCTTCACGTTTTTCTAAGTAATCTTTTTCTTTCGCTTTTTCTTCCTCTACTACATGCTGTGGTGCTTTCTTAATAAAGCCTTCATTGGATAGCTTCTTCTGAACACGCTCAACTTCTTTATTCCATTTTTCTAATTCTTTTTCTAGGCGTTTAATTTCCTCTTCAATATTAATTAGTCCTTCAATTGGTAAGAACAGCTCTGCACCACTTACAACAGCTGTCATCGCTTTTTCTGGTGCTTTTAGTTCTGTTTCAATGATTAATTCACTAGGATTTAAGAAACGAATTAAATATTCTTTATTTCTCTCAAGCTGTTCTTTAATAGTGCCATTATTTGCTTTAATTTGAATGTTTATAGCCTTTTTCATCGGCGTGTTCACTTCAGCACGAATGTTACGAACTGCGCGAATAACTTCAACTAATAGCTTCATTTCATTTGAAGCTTCCGTAAATGTTAATTCTGGACGAGCCTTTGGCCATTCTGCTACTGTAATAGATTCCCCTTTATGAGGTAGGTTTTTCCAAATTTCCTCTGTGATAAATGGCATAAATGGATGTAATAAGCGCATTGTTTGATCCAGTACATATGCAAGGATGGAACGAGTTGTTTTCTTTTCTTCCTCATTATCACCATAAAGTGGGAGCTTTGCCATTTCAATATACCAATCGCAGAAGTCATCCCATATAAAGTTATACAGAACTCGTCCAACTTCACCAAATTCATATCTTTCAGCAAGCTTTGTAACACTTTCAATCGTTTCATTTAATCGAGTTAAAATCCATTTATCTGCAACCGATTTTTTACCAGTTAAATCGATATCTTCGTATTTCATATCTCCCATATTCATGAGAGCAAAGCGAGATGCATTCCAAATTTTATTCGCAAAGTTCCAAACAGCCTCAACCTTTTCAAAGCTAAAGCGTAAATCTTGACCTGGAGAGCTTCCTGTTGCTAAGAAATAGCGTAGTGAATCCGCACCATATTGATCAATAACATCCATTGGATCTACGCCATTTCCTAATGATTTACTCATTTTGCGTCCTTCTGCATCACGTACAAGACCATGAATTAATACATCTTTAAATGGACGTTTTCCTGTAAACTCAAGGCCTTGGAAAATCATACGTGATACCCAGAAGAAGATAATGTCGTAACCCGTTACAAGAACATCTGTCGGATAATAACGTTTATAATCACTTTTATTTGTATCCGGCCAACCCATTGTTGAGAAAGGCCACAATGCTGAGCTGAACCAAGTATCTAATACATCATTGTCTTGTTCCCAATTTTCAATGTCCTTTGGTGGTTCATGGTCAACATATACTTCTCCTGTTTCCTTATGGTACCAAGCTGGGATTCGATGTCCCCACCAAAGCTGACGGGAAATGCACCAGTCACGAATGTTTTCCATCCAATGTAAATACGTTTTTTCAAATCGTTCAGGAACAAAATTTACTTTTCCTTCTGATCTTTGAAGATTAATTGCTGCTTTTGCTAGCGGCTTCATTTTAACAAACCATTGTGTAGAAAGATATGGTTCAACTACTGCCCCACTTCGTTCACTGTGACCAACCGAATGAACATGCTCTTCAATTTTAAATAAAACACCTTCATCCTGTAGATCTTTGACTATTTGTTTTCTACATTCAAATCGATCCATTCCTTTATATTTGCCTGCTTTTTCATTCATTGTGCCATCTTCATTCATGACTAAAATACGCTCTAGTTGATGGCGATTACCGATTTCAAAGTCATTAGGGTCATGTGCTGGTGTAATTTTCACCGCTCCAGAACCAAACTCCATATCAACATATTCATCAGCTACAATTGGAATTTCTCTTCCTGTAATCGGAAGCTTCACTTTCTTTCCAATTAAATGCTTATAACGTTCATCTTCTGGGTGAACTGCTACTGCAGTATCCCCTAACATTGTTTCTGGGCGTGTCGTTGCAACTTCAATATGACCAGAACCATCTACTAATGGATAGCGCATATGATAAAGAGCACCTTTTACTTCCTTGTAAATAACCTCTATATCAGAAAGAGCAGTTTTTGTTTCTGGATCCCAGTTAATAATATACTCTCCACGATAAATAAGACCTTTTTTATAAAGCGAAACGAACACTTCACGAACTGCTTTGGAAAGCCCTTCATCCAATGTGAATCGTTCACGAGAGTAATCAAGTCCTAAACCAAGCTTTGCCCATTGTTTACGAATATGACTAGCATATTCTTCTTTCCATTTCCACGTTTCCTCTATAAATTTTTCACGTCCAAGGTCATAACGTGATTTCCCTTCTTCTCGAAGCTTTGCTTCTACCTTAGCCTGTGTTGCAATTCCTGCATGATCCATACCAGGAAGCCATAATACATCATATCCTTGCATACGCTTCATTCGAGTAATAATATCTTGAAGCGTTGTATCCCAAGCATGACCAAGGTGGAGCTTACCTGTAACGTTTGGTGGTGGAATTACAATTGTATAAGGATCTTTGTTTTCATCATCTTTTGCTTCGAAAAATTTTCCATTTAACCAAAAGTCATATTTATCTTTTTCAACTGATTTGGGATCATATTTAGTTGGCATTGTTGTTTCTCTTGTTTCCATATTTTATCCTCCCTTTCTTTCCGAAAATAAAAAACTCCTTTCATCCAAAAAGGACGAAAGGAGAGACTTTTCGCGGTACCACCTTTTTTCATAGGGGAATAACAATTTTCCCTATGCGCTCATTAGGATAACGGTTTGACCCGGCTTTCTTTACTGAATGCTTGAAACCATTGTTCAAGAAAGCTGCTCCAGGGTGACTTTCCAACGAGACATCCTAGGAAATCTCCCACCAAATGATTTCCCTCTCTGAAAGGTGAACTTCGCTGTACTCTTCCCCTTCAACGCATGTTTTAAACGATATGAAATTCTATGATATATACTACTAAAAAAAGATTTTTTTCGTCAATCATCTTAACCAATTTTCTTTTATATTATACAGAATATTAGTGCACAATCAAATATTCTAAAGCATAGAATACGGTAAGCAATAAATGTGGAGGATTCAGTTTATGAAAAAACGATTTAACCGATATTCACTTCCACCTTGGCTTCGAAATTTTAAAGCCATTTTAGAACAATTTGCTTTACCGCTCGCCATTTTTCAAGGAATTCGCACATTATTTTTCCCAACTACATTTGATGTATTTCTTTTAGCCATATTAGTTGTTTTGACAATATCAATCCATTTGGAATGGTTTTAATCCCCCTTCATATTGATATTATGATGAAGGGGGATTATTTTTAGCTTTTTCATGATTCTCGGCTTCTATCCATCTCATGACTACATATTCAATATTTTTCATTTGCCAATATCTTCGAAGTAGTCTTTGACAATATTCTAATTCTGTATATTCATTAGATTTTTTCTCATATTGATAAATCATTTTAATGATGGCTGATGGATAAGCTAGATAGCTTAAAAAAAGCTTTCTTTCTGCTTCTGTTAATGGAAATCTATTTTGATAAGACATCAACCACTCAAGACATTGTCTACATTCAAAAGGTTGACATGTAAGTCGCTTCTGATAAAAAATAATTAAATCTTGAATGGGGGTTGCATAATAGGAACGTTCAAAGTTAATAAAAAATGGTTTTTTATCCTCATTAACGATGAAGTGTGAATTTTTCAAGTTCCCGTGATTTAATACAATTCGAGCGACAGGCGCTTCCTTTATTTTTTCATACCACTCATTAAGTTCCCTTTTAGCAAATTGTAATGCTTGAATCGTTTCATTCATATACATTGCTGCTTGTAATTCAAATGGAGACATATACCAATTTTTTTCGCACCTCTCCAAAAATTTTTCTAATAATTGTTCTTCTTTTTCGAAACGATTTAACATGAAGGCAAATTGATTTTCATAAATACTCTCATCAAGCATCCACTCTTTTTTTGTTTGAAAGTGAAGATTACCTAATTCATGAAAGAATTGGCTATAAAAGTCATCCATATCTGGTCTTTTTTCATTTTCGACCCATGGCATTAAATAATAAAAATCATCGTCTTTTTTAGCGAGCCATTCTTGATTTATTGTTTGATATATTGGAACAAATGATTTATAGCGTGACTGTGACAAAAGCTGTATATTTGATATCAATGTTTGAGCATGACTACCATTTATTTTTTTTAACGCATAAGTTCCTTTATTTGTATAAACTTTATGCACTTTCTTTGATATTGCTTCCATATATTGTGGTAATATTCCATATTGTTTTAATACAGAAAATAAAGCTTCATTTTCCAATACCCTCACTCTCTTTTCAAAAAAACTATCTAGAAGAAAAAACAGCTCGAACCATTTTTGAGCTGTTTTTAATAAAACTTTAATGCTTTATATAATTTGGTATATATAATATTTGTCCTTCATACACGGATGGATCAGCACCAAGATTATTAATACGTATTAATTGCTGCAAAGGTATATCATACCTTTCACAAATTTCATCAATGGTTTCACCTTGTTGAACAATACACATTTTTAGCTTCATAAATTCTTCTTCATCATCTCTAGTAAACAATTTCGTTAAATAAAGAGCATTGTCATTCTTTCGTACTTTTTCAGGGGGATCTTCTTCTTGTTTTTTAGCTTGATGCTTTTGACGGAAATTCTCATCGATCGATAATTTTTCCTCATGGTCATGATGTTCACTTTCTTGTTTGGCTTCAATAGTATAAGATGAATATTCTTGACTATCTTCTTCTTCATTCTGTAAAAAGATATTCGATAATGTTTCACTCGTTGCTTCTTGACCATCATCAGCATAATCTGCCTGTTCAAAGCGATGTAATAGTTCTGGCTCTTGATTAGATTTATCTTCTACATCTTCTTTGAAATAAACGTATTCTTTATTGTCATCATCCTCATGATCAAAAGGATCAAACGTCACCGTTTCATTATCGTTATAGTCTTCTTGATGTGTTTGATCTTCTTCCTCCAAACGGTTGACCTCGTCCACTTCATTAGCAAAAGTAGACTGTTCTTCATTTATGCCAATGATGGCTAGGTCTGCAATAAGCTTTAAGCATCTTTCTTCAGGAAAATCATAATCAAATGATTCAACTATAACATAAATATCCTCTAGGTTCGTTACTCGATTTCGAGGAATGGTTATATCGACAGGAAACTTATGAAATAGTTCAGAAATCCCATCCTCTCTTGTTTCTACTTCATGAACGAATCTTGCCCCCGTAAATTGAATGGGGTCATCATTTATTTCCTCGTTCACTTCTTCCATCTTATATTCACCTGAAAGCTGTAATGCACCTTTTATCGATACATATTGATCGTGCTCACGAATACTAATATTAGGCTCTAAAGAAATGGATAAAAGCTCAGCAACTTGCTGTCCTGTTTGAAACCAAACTGATTCTTCTACTGAAAAACGAAGATATGACTGATCTTGTGGCAAATGGACATCCTCCTTTCAATACACCAAATTTACGATGACATTACAGGTGTATGAAGAAAAAGGAGAAAATATGTCATTTGTCAAATTGAATTAAAAAAGAGAATGTCAAACAAGGGAACTGAAACCCTTGTAAGACATTCTCTTTTTTTACGCTTTTAATCGAGAAAATGCATTTTCACAAGCAGCGATTGTTTTTTCGATATCTTCATCAGAATGAGCTGTTGATAAGAATAATCCTTCAAATTGAGAAGGTGGTAAGTAAACACCTTCATTTGCCATTTCACGATAAAAATTTGCAAAAAACTCTAAGTCTGATTGTTTAGCTGTTTCATAGTTGACAACTTTTTGATCACTAAAGAATGCACCAATCATTGATCCCGCTCGATTTACTGTAAGAGGTACGTCATATTTTTCCGCAGCATTCTTTAATCCTTCTTCTAATCGATCCGCTTTACGTCTAAATTCAGTATATGTTTCTGATGTTAGCTGAATAAGCGTTTCATATCCGGCAGTCATTGCCAATGGATTACCAGATAAAGTACCCGCTTGATAAATCGGTCCACTAGGCGCTACCTTTTCCATAATTTCTGCCTTACCACCATAAGCACCTACAGGAAGCCCACCACCAATTACCTTTCCTAAACAAGTTAAATCTGGTGTTACATCAAAATAGCCTTGGGCACAATGATAATCGACTCGGAAGCCAGTCATAACTTCATCAAAAATTAGAAGTGATCCATACTCCTTTGTAATACGACGAAGCTCTTGTAAAAAGCCTGGATTTGGTGGAACAACGCCCATATTTCCAGCTACAGGTTCTACAATTACACCTGCAATTTCTTCTCCAAATTGTTCAAAGGCATATTGAACACTTTCTAAGTCATTATATGGAACGGTAATCGTATTTAAGGCAACACTTTCTGGAACTCCTGGGCTGTCAGGTAAACCAAGAGTGGCTACACCTGAACCTGCTTTAATTAAAAGGGAATCTCCGTGTCCATGGTAACATCCTTCAAATTTTAAAATTTTATCTCTTCCAGTATATCCCCGAGCCAATCTAAGTGCACTCATCGTTGCTTCTGTACCTGAATTTACCATTCTTACGACTTCAATTGAAGGTACACGCTCAATAACAAGCTCTGCTAGTTTATTTTCAATCAGTGTAGGCGCACCGAAGCTTGTCCCATTCTCAGCAACCTTTTTTAAAGCTTCAACTACTTGATCGTTTGCATGACCTAGAATTAACGGTCCCCATGAAAGGACGTAATCAATATACTCATTTCCATCAATATCATATATTTTCGAGCCTTTCCCTTTTTCAATAAAAATAGGATCCATATCAACAGATTTGAAGGCCCGAACAGGACTATTAACTCCACCAGGCATTAATTCCTTTGCTTTTTGAAATGCTGTTATTGATTGAACATATTGTCTCACTTTCTCTACCCCTTTTCATGAAGGTTTCATTCGTTATCCTGAAGCCAACGTGCAACATCTTTTGCAAAATAAGTTATAATTAAGTCTACTCCAGCACGCTTCATTCCAGTTAACATTTCTAAAACAGTTTCCTTTTCGTTAATCCAGCCATTTTCACTAGCTGCTTTGATCATAGAGTATTCGCCACTTACATTATAGGCGACAACAGGAGTGTTAAAGTTATTTTTAACATCCCGAATAATATCCAAATAAGCTAATGCAGGTTTTACAATTAAGAAGTCAGCCCCTTCTAAAACATCTGATTCAGCCTCTCTTAATGCTTCTAATCGATTTGCTGGGTCCATTTGATAAGTTTTGCGATCTCCAAACTGTGGTGAGCTATGAGCTGCATCTCTAAACGGTCCATAAAAAGCGCTCGCATATTTTACTGCATAGGACATAATCGGCACATGTTGAAAACCTGCCTCATCGAGCTCTTGTCGAATTGATGCAACAAATCCATCCATCATATTAGAAGGTGCAATAATATCAGCACCAGCCTTTGCTTGACTTACAGCTGTTTTCGCTAATAATTCAAGGGAAGGGTCATTCAATATTTCACCATTTTCTACAATACCGCAATGGCCATGGCTCGTATACTGACATAAACAAGTATCTGCAATCACAACAAGCTCAGGGTATTCTTCTTTAACTTGTTTAATAGCCCGTTGAACAATTCCACATTCATGATAAGCTTCAGATCCTAATTCATCTTTTTCACTAGGGACACCAAATAAAATAACGGATTTAATACCTAACGAAACAACTTCTTTCATTTCTTCTTTTAGTAAGTCTAAAGAAAGCTGGTACACACCTGGCATCGATGGAACAGGATTTCGTTTATTTTCACCTTCAACAACAAAAATAGGATATATTAAATCCTCTTTTCTTAAATGGGTTTCACGTACAAGTGCACGCATATTGGCACTAGTACGTAAACGACGGTGACGAGAAAATTGTAGGTTCATGTATAATTCCTCCCTTTTTCATTCATCACAAACGCGCACATTACATCAATCATACCGTCAATCGTAAATTTGTCTGGTGTTAATACAGGCTTTAATCCATAAGATGATAGCGTTTTAGCAGTTACAGATCCAATGGAGACAAAAACGAAGTCTTTCAAAAATTCATTAAGATTATAATTATTGATAAAAGAAATAAAGCTCTCAACGGTAGAACTGCTTGTAAATGTAATAAAGTCCAATTGCTTATTTCTTATAAGCTTTTGTAATAAATCCTCATTATGTATTATATGCTTTGTTTCATACGCAATAAAATCAATAATAGAAAACCCTATTTCTTTTAATCCCTCTCTTAATGTTGGTCTTGCTAAATTTCCTCTAACAATGAGTATTTTACTGTCTTTTTTCACCTTTTCAATAAGCTCATCTTTTAATGATTCAGCAGTATAATTTGACGGACAAGCCTTAACATTTAATTGATATTTTTCCGCAGTTTTTTTCGTTTTTTCTCCAACAACCGCTATATTGACATGAGAAAGGTAATCAATTCGAAGTTTTTCTTCAGACAAATGTTCGAAAAAAAATGAAATCCCATTTTTACTCGTAAAAACAATCCAGTCATCCGACGAGAAATCTTGAATAACAGATTTAAGGCTTATATTTGGCTGGCTACGCTTAATTTCAATGAGGGGAATTTCAATAGAAGTTCCCCCAATTTGTTCGATTTTTTTCGTAAGAGTAGTAGCTTGATGGACAGCTCTTGTATTTAAGATTCTATAACCAGCTAAAGTTCTTTTCTCATTCATTCAGAACTAAGCTCCCTTTTTACTTCATCAATAAGCTGTTTGGCACCTTTTTCAGTTAATATACTCGCCACTTCTTTTCCAAGCTGAACAGGGTCTTTTCCATTTCTTGTTTCTTTAAATACCATTTGGCCGCTAGGAGACGCAACCAAGGCTGTTAATGTGATGGACTGATCTTCATTTACTTGGGCAAGTCCAGCAATAGGAACTTGACATCCCCCTTCCATTTCATGTAAAAAAGCTCTTTCAGCTTTTACGGAAAGCTCTGTTTTTACATCATTTAATTTTAATAGCATTTCTTTTAACTCATGATCATCTTCTCGACATTCAATAGCTAATGCACCTTGCCCAACTGCTGGTAAACAATTAGATGGGTCTAAATATTCCGTAACGACTTCTTCACTCCATCCCATACGAGATAACCCCGCAGCTGCTAAAATAATGGCATCATAGTCTTCATTTTTTAACTTTTGCAGGCGTGTATCAATATTGCCACGTATCCATTTAATCTTTAAATCTGGTCTAGCTGCTAGTAGTTGAGCGCTTCGACGCAAGCTACTTGTTCCAATGACTGAACCCTCTTTTAAATCTCTTAAAGTCTCGCCATTTTTAGAAATTAATACATCACGAAAGTCTTCACGAACAGGTACACATCCAATCGTTAAACCATCTGGTAACACAGCTGGCATATCCTTCATACTATGAACAGCCATGTCAATTTCGCCATTTAACATAGCTTGTTCAATTTCTTTTACGAAAAGACCTTTGCCTCCAACTTTGGATAAAGTAACATCTAGTATTTTGTCACCTTTTGTAACAATCTCTTTAATTTCAAATTCATATGGAACTCCTAGTTTCTTTAACTGTTTAATGACCCATTTCGTTTGAGTCATTGCTAATTTACTTCGTCTGGAACCTACAATGATTTTCTTCATGTTCATCCTCCTACAAAAAAAAGAGCTTTAAAAATACCAAAAATGAAAGCGTGATAGGCTTCCAAATAAAAAGAAATTAATTAATAGCACTAAAAAAGAGGCAACATTAAATAAGGCAATGGATTTACCTTGCCATTGTTGAACAATCCGTAAATATAAATTCATGCTATAAATAGAAATAACCATAAATGAGCCAAGAACTTTAAAGTCATACCATTCAAATTGTGGAAGCTTTATATATGCCCATATCATTCCAAGAATTATCCCTAATAACAGAATAGGTACACCAATCACATTTAATACATAGGACATATGATCAAGCTTAGCTAGATCTTCTATTCGGAGGAGACGTTTTCCCCATTTTTTCTTTTTTAACAAATTATATTGAATAAGATATAAAATGGAAAAAACAAATGATAAAGAAAAAGCGCCATATCCTAAAATCGCCATCGTAATATGAATTAACAATAATTCTGAAACTAACTGACTCGAAACCTCAGCAGAAATAGCATGAGATGGAGCAAATGTATGAATAGCCATCATTATAAATCCTATGATATTTGTAAAAAAGAGAATAAAATCAATTCGAACAAAACGATTTAAAACGAGCGAAAGCGTAATCAATACCCAAGTATAAAAATAAAGCCCCTCAAAAACATTAAGGACTGGAAAACGGTCATAAACAATCATTTCATACAATAAAAAAAAGGTTTGTAAAACCCATACAATAGAAAGTAACCAGAAGGCTACCTGATTTGCCTTCCGGTTATGATGTAAAAAATCTATAAAATAAAACAACACACATAATGCGTATAACAACACCATGAATTCATTTAAACGCATGAAACTCATGTCAATCATATTCTATTTTCCTTTCACTTACATTTGAAGTGAAACCTTCTCATTTGCTTTTACATTAGATGGTAATTTTGTATTCTCTAGTTCAGTTTGTTTATCCACTTCTTCTTCGATGTTAAAAATCTCTTTAAATAGCTGTAAAGCCTCTTCACGATTTGGCTCTCCAGCTAACTCTTTTACTTTTAAAATTGGATCTCTCAACAATTGATTAATAATACTTTTTGTATGTTTATTTAATACTTTTCTTTCACGTTCTGTTAAATCAGGTATTTTTCGTTCTATACTTTTCATTGTTTCGGCTTGGATAGCTAATGCCTTTTGTCTTAAAGCTGAAATAACCGGCACGACACCAAGAGTATTAAGCCATTTTGTAAATTCAACCATTTCAGCTTCAATCATCACTTCAATTTGAGTCGCTGCTTTTTTTCGTTCTTCTAAATTTGCTTCAACAATTCCTTCTAAGTCATCTATATCATATAAAAATACACTATCTAACTCATCAATTGCAGGGTCGATATCTCGTGGGACTGCGATATCTACCATAAATAAAGGACGACCTTTTCTAAGCTTTGAAACATATTCCATTAAATCTTTTGTTATAACATAGCTTTTGGCACCCGTTGAACTGATCATAATGTCCGCCTCTAATAAAGCACATTGAAGTTCAACAAGTGATTTCGCTTTACCAGAGAAGCGCTCTGCTAACTGTTCAGCCTTCTCAACTGTTCGATTCATGACTGTAATTTGTTTTACACCGTGTCCATGAAGGTTTTGAACGGCTAGTTCACCCATTTTACCAGCACCGAGAATAAGAACGTGTTTATTGGTTAAATCACCAAAAATCTTTTTAGCTAATTCCACAGCAGCATAACTGACCGAAACAGCATTGGAGCCAATTTCGGTTTCAGCATGAACACGTTTTGCAAGTGTAATCGCTTGCTTAAATAGATGATTAAAAATGGTACCAACCGTATTATTTTCTTGAGCAAGTAAAAAGCTGTTTCTTACTTGACCGAGAATTTGGGTTTCCCCTAAAATCATAGAATCAAGTCCAGAGGCAACTCTATATAAATGTTCCACAGCATCTTCATTTTCATAATACTTGATATATGAAGCAAATTCATCGATCTCCATATGGAACCAGTCAGCTAAAAATGATTTTAAATAATAGCGACCGGTATGGAGTTGATCGACGACTGCATATATTTCCGTTCTATTACATGTGGAAACGATTACGTTTTCTAAAACACTCTTTTGCTCCTTTAACTGCTTCATCGCTTCAGCTAAATCATTGGGGTTAAAACTTAGCTTTTCGCGAATTTCTACTGGGGCAGTTTTGTAGTTTAAGCCAATAGCTAGAATGTGCATAGTGACCCCCCATCCATTCCTTGAAGTTCTAGTATCATTATAACATGTCCATTTTGTTTGACCCCGTAAAAAATGTGAACAGTATATGAAACTCTATGATATGATAAAAATGATAAATCGTCCTTTGTTTTCGAAAACATTTCTTCTTATTGTACCTTATCAAAAAAGAACATTTGAATCAAGCAACCATATATCGTTTGAGGTGAACAAAATGAAGAAGCAATGGACTTTGCCAGCTATTATATTGGTTGAAATTGGTATTTACTTTACCCTAATGCAATATAACATTGTATTATTTCAAGGTATGTATTCATGGAAAGCAATTTTAATATTATTTGGTATGGCTCTTTTTATTCAAGCAATCATTGAAAAAAAGCCAACCAATATATTACCTTCTACAATCTTAATCGGGATTGGAATCCACTTTTTGTGGGGAAAATCCATTTCTTTTTGGCCAGATGATCTTATTGCGATATTATTTATTCTGTCAGTCGGTATTATCTTACAAGCATTTCGAACAAAAGGAGAGTTTTTCCCAGGAATTATCCTTTTACTAATTGGACTATTTTTATATTTTCTCCCGTCGATCATTGCTTTTTTCCAAGTTTTTGAACGAATGATTGGGTACGCAGAGAAATTTTGGCCATTATCTTTTATTATTTTAGGTTTCTATTTATTATTTGCTCGTAAAAAGTAATTATACATAATTAAATAGGCTGTTCCATTCTAAAGAGTTTAATTACATAGTATGTGAAATCAGACTCTTATCGGAACAGCCTTCTTTTTTGATTCTATTCATCTATAATACAGAGTTTAAAAATTCTTTTGTTCGTTGTTCTTTTGGATGCTCAAAAATTTGCTTAGGAGTTCCTACTTCGACAATTCTTCCATCGTGCATATAAACAATCCAATCTGCCACTTCTCTTGCAAACCCCATTTCATGAGTGACAACTACCATTGTCATTCCTTCTGTTGCCAGCTCTTTCATCGTAGATAAAACCTCTCCAACAAGTTCGGGATCCAAAGCGGAAGTCGGTTCATCAAATAGCATAACTTCTGGTTTCATGGCTAGTGCCCTAGCAATGGCAACTCTTTGTTTTTGCCCTCCTGATAATTTAGATGGATATACATTTTCTTTATCTGAAAGACCTACCTTACTTAAAAGCTGTCGAGCTTGCTCTAAAGCTTCCTTTTTAGATATTTTTTTGACATAAAGAGGTGCTTCCATGACGTTTTCAATCACCGTTTTATGCGGAAATAAATGAAAGTGCTGAAAAACCATTCCTACCTTTTGCCTTATTTTATTTAAATCATGCGTTTCTTTATTAATTTCCTCTTGATCAATGATAATCTTTCCGTTATCTTTTATTTCAAGAAAGTTTAAACAACGTAATAAAGTACTTTTTCCTGAACCACTTGCTCCTATTAAGCAAACAACATCACTTTCATGGACCGTTAAATCAACATCTTTTAAAACATGTAAATCCCCAAATGACTTATTCAATTTTTGTACTTCAATCATTACTCTTTTTGACAAATTAATTTCCTCCTTATCGTTCACTAACAGCAAGCTTTTTCTCAACATAGTTAACTAGTAATGTTAATAAGAAGACTAAGAATAAATAATAAATAGCTACTATTAATAGATAAGTCATATTATCAAATGAATTCGCTCCTTCTGTTGTTGCCACATTGAATAATTCATATAGTCCTATAAACGCTGCAAGGGAGGAATCCTTTAATGCAATAATGAATTGATTTCCTAACGGTGGCATTGCTCTTCGAAACGCTTGGGGTAGAATAATTCTTCTCATTGTTAATACAGTGTTCATACCAAGTGATCGGCCTGCTTCCATTTGTCCTTTATCAATTGACTGAATGGATCCACGGAAAATTTCAGCTATATATGCACCGTTATGAAAAGCAAGACCTAAAGCAACCGACCAAAATTGTGAAATGTTAAGAGTTGTTAAACCAAAATAAAAAATAAAGATTTGTACAATTAACGGTGTACCTCTAACGACATATATATATATATTTGCTATCCATTCTAAAATTTTAATGTTAGAAATTTTTAAAAAGGCAAATAATAGACCGATAAATATGGCAATTAAAACGGCAACAATCGTCACTTGTAATGTTATGAACATTCCTTTAACGAAAACATCAAATGATTCGATAAATTTTTCGAATACGTGTGTTAGACTTGGCAACTAGCTCATCTCCTTACGTATAATCATGAATATGGAAAAGGAATGTGCCGGTCACACATTCCCTTACATCGTTATTCTGGTTTCGTTGTAATATCCTCTCCAAAATATTCTTCACTAATTTGTTTTAATGTGCCATTCTCCCGCAGCTTTTCAAGAGCTTCATTTATTTTTTTAAGAAGTTCTGGATTGTCTTTTGCAACAGCTATTGCTTGTTCACTTCTTCCGAGCAATTCTCTTCCATCAACATTTAACCCATTTCCAATTGCTTCTTTTCCAGTTACAAAATCTGTAATAACAGCATCATGTTTTCCATTACTTAACGCTTCAAGAGCTGTAACATCACTGTCATATTGAACAACTTGATCTGTTACTTCACTGGCTGTTTTGGCATAGGTTGAGCCTTTAGAAACAGCAATTTCTTTTCCTTTTAAGTCATCTAATGTTTGAACATCACTATCAGGTCTTACAAAGATTTGCGGACCGGAATAGTAATATGGTGTTGAAAAAGCTACATGCTCTTTTCTTTCTTCGGTAATCGTATGACTAGCAACAGCAGCATCAAAACGTCCTGTTTTGACCCCTTCCACAATTCCAGCAAACTTAAATTTTTTCTGAACAGGTTCAAGATCTAATTCTTTCGCAACAGCATTAGCTACATCAATATCAAATCCAGACATAACTCCATTACCATCCGTCACACTAAATGGAGCAAATTCACCTGATGCAGCAAATGTAAATTTACCTTCTTCCACCAATTTCATACCATCTTCACTTGCTGTATTTGTAGATCCACAAGCGGATAAAAGACCTAATGTTACAAATAAAGATATAATAACTGCCAGTCCTTTTTTCACAATGTCATCCCCTTTTATCTTTGAAATTTTCCAACTATTTTAAATTGTACTTTTGATAAGTTTTTATTTCAACTTCATCATTTTTCGTTAATTAATTCTTATCACTTTATAAACAAGCTATGAGCTATATATCTATTCATTCCTTGGAATTTCTAGGGTATCCTGTAGTTTCCTTTAAATTCCTTAAATATCGACTGAATTCGAAAATAAAACAGAAAAACTATTAAAGTTAGACTTTTTCAATCTTAACCACCGATGATAAATGGGAGGTGACTACGGGAATCTTTGAACCGCGGTTCGATATAAAAAATGGATAAGAGCTTAAAGAACGTGTAAAACACTGCATAAAAAAAGAGGGTAACCACTCTGGTCACCCTTTTTTTAATGATTACTGATTAAATTTTTTAAAATTCCCCACATTTCATCTTTTCCATGACCTGTTTCAGCTGAAAATAAAACGAGTTCATCTGTTGGCTTCATTTTTAATGTCTCTTTAACTGATTTCAAGTGTTTTTGCCATTTTCCTTTTGGAACTTTGTCTGCTTTTGTCGCTACAACGATCACTGGAATATGATAATATTTTAAAAACTCATACATCATAACATCATCTTTTGTCGGGTTATGGCGTACATCTACAATTAGCACAACAGCTTTCAGCTGATCACGAGACATTAAATAGGTTTCAATCATTTTTCCCCATGCTTCTCGTTCTTTTTTTGACACTTTCGCAAAACCATAGCCAGGTACATCTACAAAATATAAATTTTCGTTAATTAAATAAAAGTTTAATGTTTGGGTTTTACCTGGTTTAGAAGATGTACGAGCTAAATTTTTACGATTTATCATCTTATTAATAAAAGATGATTTTCCTACATTTGAACGCCCAGCTAATGCAATTTCTGGAAGATGATCTGTTGGGTATTGTTCTTGTTTTACTGCACTAATTATTAATTCAGCATTTGTGACTTTCATGATACCTCTCCCACTAAAGCATGCTGTAAAACTTCATCTAAATGAGATACAAGTACGAAGGATAATTCTTTACGAACACTTTCTGGAATATCTTCTAAATCTTTTTCATTATCCTTTGGTAAAATGATTTTTTTCAACCCTGCTCGGTGGGCACTTAATGTTTTTTCTTTTAGCCCTCCGATTGGGAGTACTCTTCCACGTAATGTAATTTCCCCAGTCATTCCAACATCTTTACTAACTGGTTTTCCTGTTAAGGCTGAAATTAGCGCTGTTGCAATTGTTATTCCCGCTGATGGTCCATCTTTTGGAACTGCTCCTTCTGGCACGTGGATATGAATATCATTTTTTTCATTAAATTCAGGATCAATGTTTAATTCACTTGCTCGTGAACGAATATAACTAAAGGCCGCCTGAGCGGATTCTTTCATGACATCCCCTAGCTTACCTGTTAAAATGAGCTTACCTTTCCCTGGTGATAGTGACACTTCGATGGATAAAGTATCGCCTCCAACAGGGGTATAAGCAAGACCGGTTGCAACCCCAACTTGATCCTGTAATTCTGCTTGTCCATATCGGAATAATTGCTTCCCTAGATAATCCTCTAAATTGTTATTTGTAATAATAATTCGTTTTCGTTCCCCAGTCACAATTAATTTGGCTGCTTTTCGGCAAACTGTCGCTAATTTTCTTTCGAGTCCACGAACACCTGCTTCTCTTGTATAATATCGAATAATACTTAAAAACGCTTCATCCTTAATTTGAAGCTGTGATTTTTTTAATCCATGCTCTTTCATTTGTTTTGGAAGTAGGTGATCTTTGGCAATATGAATCTTTTCAACTTCCGTATAACCAGCAATTGTAATTATTTCCATCCGATCACGTAATGGACCTGGAATAGTTGCTAAATTATTTGCTGTAGCAATAAACATAACTTTCGATAAATCATAGGGTTCTTCAATATAATGATCACTAAAATTATGATTTTGCTCTGGGTCCAAAACCTCTAATAGTGCTGCTGAAGGGTCTCCCCGGAAATCACTAGACATCTTATCAATTTCATCTAGTAGAAATACTGGATTTATGGTTTCTGCCTTTTTCATCCCTTGTATAATTCTACCAGGCATTGCACCGACATATGTTCTACGGTGTCCACGAATTTCTGATTCATCTCGTACACCACCAAGAGATATACGAACAAAATTACGGTTTAACGATTTAGCAACTGATCGAGCTAATGACGTTTTACCTACTCCTGGTGGACCAGCTAAACACAAAATTGGTCCTTTTAAAGATTTGGTTAATTGTTGAACAGCTAAATATTCTAATACTCGTTCTTTAACTTTATCTAATCCATAATGCTCTTCATTTAAAATTCCTTCAGCTAGCTTTACATCCAACCGGTCTTCTGTCGTTTCTTTCCATGGTAATGAAATGAGCCATTCAAGATAATTTCGAATCACAGAGCTTTCTGCTGACGTAGTAGGAACTTTCTCATAACGCTCTAGCTCTTTCATCGCTGCTTTACGAACATGTTCCGGCATTCCTGATTTTTCTATTTTTTCTGTTAAATCCTCAATTTCACCGGATTTGCCTTCTTTTTCTCCAAGCTCTTTTTGAATGGCTTTCATCTGTTCACGAAGATAATATTCTTTTTGGGTTCTCTCCATCGAACGTTTTACTCGTTGACCGATTTTCTTTTCCAGTTGAAGAACTTCTTTTTCATTATGAATAATTTCTATAATTTTATTTAAACGTTCTTTTATATCAAAAGTCTCTAATATTTGTTGTTTATCTTTTAGTTTTATCGGTAAATGTGATGCAATTAAATCGGCTAATCGACCAGGCTCATCAACATCAACAACTGTTGCATATGTTTCACTCGTTACTTTTTTAGACATTTTTATGTATTGTTCAAAGTATTCGAGCGCAGTTCGCATCAGTGCTTCTTCTTCAACATCTTTTTCCGTTTCCTCTTCAAATGTTGTCACTTCAACTGAAATGTAAGAGTCTTGATCTACAAATTTTTGAATTGATCCTCTTTTGAGTCCTTCAACTAAGACACGAATCGTTCCGTTCGGTAACTTTAGCATTTGTTTAATTCTTGTTAATGTACCTGTATGATATATGTCCTCTTCTCCTGGTTCATCAATGGAAATTTCTTTTTGTGTTGTTAGGAAAATGATATGGTCATCCATCATTGCTTGTTCTAAAGCTTGAATAGATTTTTCCCTTCCAACATCTAAATGTAACACCATTGTTGGATATACAAGTAAGCCACGTAATGGTAGGAGGGGGACGATTCTTGTTTCGTTGTTCGCCATTTCTAAACACCTCCATCTTAGGTTTAAAATCCTGCGAAAAAATAGTCCTTGTTCAATTCTATCCTATTATAATCACAGTGTCTATTTTGTTGTCTAGAAAGATTTGTTTTCTTTCGTAGTATACCCGCAATAAGTATGAATAAATTTCTTTTTTGAAAAATTACTTTTATAATATTTCCCAAAAAGAAAGGCGCAAGGAATATTTCCTTATCACCTTATCTTTTTTTATACAGATTCTTTTTTATGAATGATTTGTTCACTTTCGATAGGAGGATTCACTAATGTATAGTCTAATACCTGTTGAAAATAATCAACAGGAATAATTTCAATATCTTTAATTTCTTTAAAGATTGATTGCATATTCTCTTTTGGTATAATTACCGTTTTGGCACCTGCGCTTTTTGCAGCTTTTATTTTCGGTATAATACCACCAATTGGTTTAACTTGTCCATGTATACTGATTTCGCCTGTCATTGCAACAGTATGATCAACTGGTATTTTATGAATGGCAGAAAAAATTCCTGTAGCCATTGCAATACCAGCACTAGGACCATCTATTGGAATACCGCCAGGAAAGTTTACATGGATATCATAATCATCTGCATTGACACCCATTGATCTTAAGACTGTAATAACGTTTTCAATCGATCCTTTAGCCATACTTTTTCGTCGAATCGATTTCCCACGGTCTCCAATACTTTCTTCTTCCACAATTCCAGTGATGTTTATGGTTCCTTTATCCTTTGCTGGAATCACTGTAACTTCAATTTCTAATAAGGACCCTGTATTTGGACCTGATACAGCCAAACCATTAACAAGACCAATTTTTGGGTGCTTTCCAATCTGATTATCTAATCGAGGAGTAAGCTGACTTGATTGAACAACCCATTCAATATCTTCGACTGTTACTTCATTACGTTGTTCTGAAATTGCAATTCCTGCAGCAATTTGAATCATGTTTACAATTTCCCGTCCATTTCGGGTAAACTTAGTTAACATCTCAATTCCTGCTTCTGATACTTGCATATTCACTTTTTCTGCAGCCTTTTTCGCAATAGTTGCTAATTCAGTACGATCTAAATCACGGAAAAACACCTCTAAGCAACGCGAACGAATCGCTGGAGGTATTTCATTTGGTGTACGTGTTGTTGCCCCGACTAAACGAAAGTCAGCTGGAAGTCCATTTTGAAAAATGTCATGAATATGATTTGGAATTTGTGTATTTTCCTCACTATAATAAGCACTTTCAAGGAAAACCTTTCGATCCTCTAATACTTTTAATAACTTATTCATTTGAATAGGATGAAGTTCCCCAATTTCATCTATAAAAAGGACACCACCATGTGCATGTGTTACTGCACCTTGTTTCGGTTGGGGAATACCAGCCTGTCCCATTGCTCCCGCTCCTTGATAAATGGGATCATGAACAGAACCGATTAAAGGATCAGCTATTCCTCTTTCATCAAAACGAGCAGTTGTTGCATCTAATTCAATAAATACAGCACTCCTTTTAAACGGTGATAGAGGGTTTTTCTTTGCTTCTTCTAATACGAGGCGAGCTGCTGCTGTTTTTCCTACTCCTGGAGGACCATATATGATGACGTGCTGTGGATTTGGACCACATAATGCTGCTTTTAATGCTTTAATTCCATCCTCTTGACCAACAATATCTGAAAATGTTTTGGGTCGTACACGTTCCGATAACGGGACAGAAAGGCTAATTGATCTCATCTTTCTAAGTTGTTCCATTTCTTTTCTAGATTCACGATCAATCGAAACCTTTTGTGTACGTTGATTTTTTAATAAATTCCAAAAATAAAGCCCAATAATAACTCCAAAGAATAATTGGATAAAAAGGGCTATACTAGTCCAGTTCATATGTCTGTCCCTCCTACAACATAGAAAATGTTTATACTATTATCTCCTCATCAAGTATTGATTAAACTTATAAAATATGGTTTGGTATTGTTTACTTCCGAAACCAGTTTTTTTCTTGTTTTATATTAATAAGAAAAGCGCAAGTCACCGCAGAATTGCGACTAAATGCTACCCGCGTCCTGCGGGAAACGTCGAAAACTCGCCTTCCCAAAATCCTGGTGACAAAACAAGACAGGCCGGCATTCTTACCGGAATTGCTTTACCCTTTAGCCGATGCACCTTAAGTTAGACACCAATACCTACAAAAAATACTTTAACACTTTAACCGAACTTAACCTTTCTGAATCGATAAACAAAAAAACCTCACCAAAAAGTGAGGTTCAAAGACAAAAACTTTTTCATAATACATAGATTTAGTTCATAATCGTAAAAATCGCTTGCTTCCTAAATTTTCCCTTTTATATCAAAAATCAAATAGACAAAATTTAAATTTTTGTTTTTATTAATAAAAAGACTGACTTTATTGTTTAAAGTCAGTCACAAGGATTAAATTTCTATGCGGATGTTTTCTCATCTTTATTGGCAATAATCGTTCCATCATTCATGATGAGTGTAGGAGGTGTTGTTCCTTGTACCGTTTCAGCTGTAATAATACATTTCGTAACATCTTCTCGTGAAGGTAAATCAAACATTAAGTCAAGCATGATTCCTTCGATTATTGAGCGAAGGCCACGTGCACCTGTTTTACGTTCAATTGCTTTTTTCGCAATTTCACGTAAAGCTTCCTCTTCAAATTCAAGCTCTACACCGTCTAGTTCGAGCATTTTTTGATATTGCTTCACAAGAGCATTTTTTGGTTTTGTTAAAATTTCCATTAAAGCTTCTTCATCTAAAGGCTCTAACGTTGCGATAACTGGTAAACGTCCAATAAATTCCGGAATTAATCCAAATTTTAATAAGTCTTCAGGAAGAACTTTTGATAATAATTCTTTTTGATCAAGCTCTTTTTGTCTATTTTCTGCTCCAAATCCAATCACTTTTTGTCCTAAGCGACGTTTAATGATTGGTTCAATTCCATCAAATGCTCCACCGCATATAAATAAAATATTTGTCGTATCAATTTGAATAAATTCTTGATGTGGATGTTTCCGACCACCTTGAGGAGGAACGCTTGCAACGGTTCCTTCTAAAATTTTCAAAAGTGCCTGTTGCACACCTTCACCAGATACGTCACGTGTAATGGATGGGTTTTCTGATTTCCGGGCAACTTTATCAATTTCATCGATATAGATAATGCCTTTTTCTGCTTTTTCGACATCATAGTCCGCTGCTTGAATAAGCTTTAATAAAATATTTTCTACGTCTTCACCAACATATCCAGCTTCTGTTAAAGAAGTGGCATCTGCAATCGCAAATGGTACGTTTAATATTCTAGCTAATGTTTGTGCTAGTAATGTTTTTCCGCTTCCAGTAGGTCCGATTAAAACTATGTTACTTTTCGCTAATTCAACATCATCTATTTTACTGTTTGAATTAATACGTTTGTAATGATTGTAAACAGCAACACTTAAAGACTTTTTCGCTTGCTCTTGACCGATAACATACTCATCTAGTATTTCACGAATTTCTTTTGGCTTTGGTACATCCTTAAATTCAACTTCTTCTTCTGTCCCGAGCTCCTCTTCAACAATTTCAGTACAAAGCTCAATGCATTCATCGCATATATAAACACCTGGACCAGCTACTAACTTTCGAACTTGATCTTGTGTTTTACCGCAAAACGAACATTTTAATTGGCCTTTATCATCATTAAATTTAATCATTTTATCACCCCTAGGTTCTTTATATAAAGCCAACAAACCCCATCCATCATACAAAGTGAAATTGGGTAGTTAAAATGAAACAAATAATAATTGAACTTATTTTATCATACAACCTAACTAAACCGATAATAAAATGCTATGTACTTTAAATTCATCAAAAAATATGTACAATAATTAGACTACCCAAAACATTTGCTCATAACATGAATGATGTACTTAATATTTTATTCTTTTTAGCTTATTCCAATTCCTTCAAATATGAAAAAAGGATTATAGTACGACCTATTTTTTAATGATATGGTAATATGTATCATAGAACTTAAATAAAAAAATTTTTATAAAACAAGGCACGATCAAGTCGCGCCTTGTTTTATCTATTAGCAATATTATCTTTTTTACTAATTATATTATGCAACATCTTTGCGATTTTCTACAAGAAAATCAATTGCTTTTTTAATTTTCAACTCTTCTTTGATACCTTCAGTTGTACCAAGAGCTTTTTTCACATTTTCAGCAGTCATATTGTACATTTCTGCCATTTTTTCAATTTCTGCATCTACTTCTTCATCAGAAACTGTGATGTTTTCAGCTTTAACAATTGCTTCTAATGTTAAGTTGTATTTCACACGTTTTTCAGCATCTTCTTTCATTTGATCACGTAAACCATCTTCATCTTGGCCAGAGAACTGGAAGTAAAGCTCTAAGTTCATACCTTGCATTTGAAGACGTTGTTCAAATTCTCTCATCATGCGATCTACTTCGTTATCAATCATAACTTGTGGAATGTCAACCTCTGCATTTTCTGCAGCTTTTTCCACTAATTCATCACGAAGTTTGCTTTCTGCCTGTTGTTTCTTTTGTTCTTCTAAACGCTCTTTCGTTTTTGCTTTAAGCTCTTCAAGCGTTTCAACTTCATCGTTAACATCTTTTGCAAACTCATCATCTAAAGCTGGAAGTTCTTTTGTTTTAATTTCATGAACTTTTACTTTAAATGTAGCTGGTTTACCTGCTAAATTTTCAGCATGATATTCTTCTGGGAATGTAACTTCAATATCTTTTTCTGCTCCAGCTTCAAGTCCAACTAATTGATCTTCAAAGCCTGGAATAAATGTTCCAGAACCAATTTCTAATGAATAGTTTTCAGCTTTTCCACCTTCAAATGCTTCACCATCAACAAATCCCTCAAAATCGATAACAACTGTGTCGCCGTTTTCAACTTGTCCTTCTTCTTTGACAACAAGTTCTGCATGACGCTCTTGAAGTTGTTTTAATTCATTTTCTACATCTTCATCTTTAACAGTTGTATCTTCCTTCTTCACTTCTAACCCTTTATATTCGCCTAATTTTACTTCAGGTTTCACTGTTACTTTTGCTGTAAAGATTAACGATTTTCCTTTTTCAATTTGCTCAACATCAATTTCCGGACGGTCTACTGGCTCAATTCCTGCTTCTTCTACAGCTTTTGGATAAGCTTCAGGTAGAATAATGTCTAATGCATCTTGGTATAAAGCTTCAATACCAAAACGTTTTTCAAATAAGCTACGCGGAACTTTTCCTTTACGGAATCCAGGTACGTGTACTTTCTTAACAACTTTTTTAAACGCTTGATCTAGCGCCTTATCAAATTCCTGTGCATCAACTTCAACTGTTAGCACACCTTGGTTATTCTCTAACTTTTCCCATTTAGCTGACATGTGTTTCCCTCCAACAATCTATAAATTATTGTTCTAATAGCAAAAATTAGTTAGATTAACTGGCCGGTGCCAAGTCTTTAAACGAAGGCGACTGCCTTTTATTAATGCAATCAGAATTTAAATAGAAATTCTGATTAAATAAAATAATATGCCTTGTTCATTTTAAACAAGTCATAAATTCGATATACCCGTTATGTAAAAACTTCGGGAAAAACATTATTTTGCAACCATTTTATTATAACATACAATCTATTGCTTTCAATAGATTCGCTATATTTCTAAGTTTGAAATTTGTTCTATGTATTGAATTTGACCTCGAATAACACGTAACTCATGTTCTTTAACACCATATAATTCTTCCATTTCATTAGATTCAATATCGATTCCATGTAATTCATACCCAAATTGGTGTAACGCCGCAGACCATAGTGAAGCATGAAGAGGCTCAGGATGAAAAGGATACAGTACATAGAGATGTCGTATCCATAAATCTTTTACAACTTCAAATAAAGTTGGATTCTCAATTGCAAGATAATCCTCTAAAATATTTAGCACCTGCTTCGTAAAATCAAAATCTGCTATGTCTTTTAATTCAATGGGTTTAATAAACATTTCTCTTCCAAACTTCGTGATGAATATTTTCCGAACGATTTCTTGGTCTTTTAATTCTTGAAGGATCATTGTTTTAATAACTGGATGAACGTTTTGACTCTTTAAAAGAAGCTGTATCGTTTGAATGTACTTTAAGCTATTAGAATTTTTTAAAGTACGAACAAATTTGATCTGTTCATCTATATTGTTCAGTAAATGCTCCTCGTTATGAAATGAGTTTAATTCAATATTATTAGGATTTTCTTTATTCATTCTTCGACTGAAATCTAATAGCTTGTAAAATTGTTCGGCTTGATTTGCTGGGATTTTATTTTCTTCTAAAACCGCTTCGATAGTTGACTGTACTTCTTCATATCGGCCTAACTGTACCAATATCGTTAAATAAATTTGTAAAACCGTAAAGTAGTTTCCTCTGTCTTCATGAAGCATTTCTTTGCAAATATCCCTTGCTTCCTGTAATTGTCCCAGTTCCATTAAACAAATAGCCATACCCATTTGAATTTCTGCATGGTTCTGATCCCACTTATAGGCATCTTGAAAATGATGAAGGGCCCGTTTAAAATCCTTCTCTTGCAGCGCATCCATTCCTTTTTGAATAAGCCGTTCTTTCACTCGGGGAAATGGAACGATATTTCCATGATCATTTTTCATGATAAAAACCTCTTTACCATAGTTTGACTTCAAGTTTACCAGTCTGCTCATTATATTACAAGAAGCGAATATTGTTTATACTTTATTAGCACAAAAAACGTGGATACTTATACCCACGTTTTTTGTTTAGATTCATATTCTTGAATTTTTTCTTCATATAATAAAGTAAAGGCTATTTCGTCACGACCGTTTAATAACATTTCTTTCCAATGACTATCGATTTCAAATGTAAATTTAAATCCATCCTCGTTTTTTACAATTTGCTGTTCTAAATCAATAGTACATTGATAAGCATTTCCTTCTGATTTAGACAATAGTTCATTAAAAATTTCTTCATTTATTCGAATAGGAAGGATCCCATTTTTTAAACAGTTTTGATAAAAAATATCTGCAAAAGAAGGAGCCATTATTGCTTTAAATCCATAATCAGCCAATGCCCAAGGTGCATGTTCACGAGATGAGCCACACCCAAAGTTTGCCCCTGCTAATAAAATTTCTGCGTCTTTATAAATAGGACTATTCAATTCAAAATCTTGATTGTCCTCACCATTCTCTAAATAACGCCAATCAAAAAAAGCAAACTTTCCATATCCAGACCGCTCAATCCTTTTTAAAAACTGTTTAGGTATAATTTGGTCCGTATCAACATTCGTTCGGTTTAATACAGCTATTTTACTTGTTACTGTTGTGAAAGGTTGCATTGTGTTCCCTCCTAAGATACAGTTTCAGGACTTAATGTACGAATATCAACAAAATGACCATAGATGGCTGCTGCAGCTGCCATTGATGGACTAACTAAATGAGTTTGTGCTCCTTTTCCTTGTCTTCCTTCAAAATTTCGATTGGATGTTGAGGCACAACGTTTTCCAGTTGGTACAACATCATTATTCATACTTAAACACATGCTACATCCTGAATCTCGCCATTCAAAACCAGCTTCTAAAAAGATTTTATGCAATCCTTCCTCTTCTGCCTTCTTTTTAACTTTTTGTGAACCTGGTACAACAATCGCTTTTACATTGGAATGTACTCGTTTACCTTTTACAATCTTTGCCGCTTCACGTAAGTCTGTTAAACGAGAATTTGTACATGATCCGATAAACACGTAATCAATAAAGATATCTTCTATTTTCGTTCCAGGTGAAAGATCCATGTATTCATAAGCTCTTATAAATGATTTCTTTTCTTTTTCATTTTTCGCTTCATTTAATGAAGGAATTAGACCGTCAACAGGAAGAACCATTCCTGGATTTGTCCCCCATGTAACCATTGGAGCGATATCTTTTCCATCAATAACAATGGTTTTGTCAAAAGTAGCCCCTTCATCGGAGGCTAATGATCTCCAATATTCTACTGCTTTATCAAACTCCTCTCCTTTTGGTGCATACTTACGACCTTTTATATATTCAAATGTTGTTTTATCTGGTGCAATTAAACCAGCTCTAGCCCCGGCCTCAATAGACATATTACAAACGGTCATTCGTTCATCCATCGACATATTTCGAATACAATCACCTGTATATTCAATAACATAGCCGGTACCAAAATCTACTCCATATTGACCAATAATATAAAGAATGACATCTTTTGCTGTTACTCCTGTCTGCAAGTTCCCATTTACTTGAATTTGTAACGTCTTTGGTCTGTGCTGCCATAATGTTTGTGTTGCTAAGACATGCTCCACTTCACTTGTTCCGATACCAAATGCCAATGCTCCAAAAGCCCCATGTGTAGAAGTATGGCTATCTCCACATACAATCGTTTTTCCTGGTAATGTTAACCCTAATTCTGGTCCAATGACATGGACGATTCCTTGGTCTTCACTATCAAGTCCAGCAAGCTCAATTCCAAATTCCTGACAATTCCGCTCTAATGCATTTATTTGATTTTTGGCAACTTCATCTTCTATCAAATATCGATTCTTTGTTGGAATATTATGGTCCATTGTTGCAAAAGTTCTTTTAGGTGCTCGAACTTTTCTTCCCTTTTGCCTTAAACCTTCAAATGCTTGAGGTGATGTAACCTCATGAATAAGGTGTAGATCGATATAAAGTAAATCAGGTTTTCCTTCTTCTTGAACGACAACATGCTCATCCCAAATCTTTTCGATGATGTTTCTAGGCTTCATCGTTCTCCCCTCCTATGATCAAGACACTTGAGAAATAGGTTGAGCTTTCCCTTCTCAAAGGAAAAGCTCAAAACATAATGGCTTACTTTTTAAAAGTTCTAGTAAAATTTTTTATTTAATGTCATTCGTTTGTCAGTCGGCTCCGCTTTTCGGTTTTGTCTAGCTCTGGCTCCTAGCGTCTTGCGAACGACCCTCTCCCTCCCCTACGATAAGTCGATATCCGCTCTTTCCTCGCGGTATCTCCTTTATCTCAGTACGGGAGAGTCTCCCGTTCGTACGACGCTGAACAGTCGCCTCCGCTTTTCTATTATGCATAAGCTTCCATAATGTTTAAAATTGCATAATCATCTGCAAGTGCTTCTTTTACTTCTTTAACCATTTGATCTGTTGTTATAAAACTGCTTTGATATTTAACTAAATCTTTTGTTCTCTTCCCTGCTTCTAAAACATGTTGAACTGCTTTTTCAATAGCTGAAGCCTCTTCCTCTAAATTGAAAGAATATCGTAGCATCATAGCAGCAGATAAAATCATTGCAATCGGGTTCGCAAGATTTTGACCTGCAATATCTGGAGCTGAACCATGTACTGGTTCATATAAATGTAAACCAGTAGTTGAAAGGCTTGCTGATGGTAGCATTCCTAAGGAACCACTTAACATTGAAGCCTCATCACTTAAAATATCACCAAACATATTTTCTGTTACAATGACATCAAATTGTTTTGGACGATGAATAAGTTGCATTGCCGCATTATCAACAAGCATATGTTCAAGTTCGACATTCGGATAACGTTTAGCTACTTCCTCTGCCACTTCTCTCCAAAGCTTGCTTGATTCTAAAACATTGGCCTTATCAACAGACGTCACTTTTTTCCGTCTTTTTTGAGCTAATTGAAAGGCTGCTTCAATAATGCGTTCAATTTCTTTTCGCTTATAAGAAAGTGTGTCTACAACCGACTCTTCTCCATTGTAGACCATTCGCTCACTAGGCTTACCGAAATACAGGCCTCCAGTTAATTCTCGAACAATAACAAAATCAACATCTTTTAAATGACCATGTTTAAAAGGTGATGTATCTTCAAGAGAAGAATATGCATGAATTGGTCGAATATTAGCAAATAAATCTAGTTCTTTTCGAATTTTTAAAAGTCCTCTTTCAGGACGAAGATGAGGTGGATTATGATCCCATTTCGGACCACCAACTGCTCCAAGTAAAATAGCATCCGATTGTCGACAAAGCTCTAATGTCTCATTTGGAAGAGGAGTTTGATATTTATCAATCGCTTCTCCTCCAATGACTCCAAAGTGAAACTCAAAATCATGATGATAATATCTTCCAATTGCATTTAAAATTTCAATAGCACCTTCTGCTACCTCTCTACCAATACCATCCCCAGGTAAAACCGCAATTTTTTTCGTCATGTTCCTTCCCCCTTCTTGTTGTTTAAACAGTTGTTTTCATACTTTCAAGTGAAGTATGCTTCAACAATATCGCTCGATTAACCGCATTAATATAAGCTTTGGCCGATGCTTCAAGTACATCTTGCGCTATTGCACGACCACCACTCTCAACATTATCTACTCTTGCCTTAACATACACTTGAGCCAATGCATCTCGACCACCTGAATTCGATTGGATTCGATAGTCTAAAAGAGTAATTGATTGTTTCATACAACGCTCTAACGTGTTATAGATAGCCTCTACACTACCATTTCCGGTTGCTGCTTCCTGAATAATTTTTTGATCGTTACCTTTTAAAGTAACTGTTGCAGTTGGGACTCCCTCTGTACCATAATTAACTTGTAATGAAACGAGCTCATATATTCCTTCCTCACCTTTAAGCTGCTCTTCTAATATTAGAGCAACTAAATCTTCCTCTGTTAACTCTTTTTTCCTTTCGGAAAGCTGTTTAAAAGCTTCAAATAATCGATTTATCGCTTCATCATCTATTGAGAAGCCTAGCTCAGTAAGCTTGACACGGAAGGCATGACGACCAGAGTGCTTTCCTAATACTAGATTGTTTGTTTGGACTCCAACAAGCTGTGGAGAAATAATTTCGTAAGTGGTTTTTTCTTTTAAAACACCATCTTGATGAATTCCAGATTCGTGTGCAAATGCATTATTACCGACAATTGCTTTATTTGGAGGTACAATCATACCAGTAAGCTTACTCACTAAGTCACTTGTACGTTTAATTTCCTCCAATCGTATATTTGTTTCTGTTTTATAGTGGTCTTTACGAATATAGAGAGCGACGGCTACTTCTTCTAAGGCAGCGTTTCCCGCCCGCTCTCCAATTCCATTAATTGTCCCTTCAATCTGTCCCGCACCGTGCTCTATGGCGCTAAGGGAATTAGCTACAGCCATTCCTAAATCATCATGACAATGAGCTGAAAGAATTACTTTATCAATGTTTTTTACATTATTTTTTAAATATTCAAATATTTTTCCGTATTCTATAGGATTTATATACCCTACTGTGTCTGGAATATTAATGACATGAGCTCCAGCCTCAATTACTTTTTCTACAATTTTCGCTAAATACGGTAGTTCTGTTCGACAAGCATCTTCAGCAGACCACTGAATAACTGGGAAATATTTCGATGCATATTTAACAGCCTCAACTGCTCTTTCAATGACTTCATCCTCAGTCATTTTTAGCTTATATTTTCGGTGAATGGGAGATGTTGCAAGAAAAACATGTAATCGTGGTTCACTTCCATCTTTTAATGCTTCCCAAGCTGCATCTATATCACCTTTAACCGATCTTGCAAGTCCTGTAACAGAACACCCTCGAACAGTTTTTGCAATTTCTTGTACAGAATAAAAATCACCTTGGGAGGAGGCAGGAAATCCTGCCTCTATAATATCCATCCCAAGTCTTTCTAGCTGTCTAGCAATCTCAAGTTTTTCTGTTCGATTTAAGTTGACACCAGCAGATTGTTCACCATCACGAAGTGTCGTATCAAAGAAATTAACCTTTTTCACCTGCTATCACCGCTTCCTTTTTATTCTGTTTAACAAACGGCATCATTTCCCGTAAAACTTTTCCTACCTGTTCGATTTGATGCTGTTCTTCTCTCTTGTTGATGGCATTAAATTGCGGTCTGTTGACTTTATTTTCCAAGATCCATTCTTTAGCAAATTTACCTGTTTGAATATCTTCTAAAACGGCTTTCATATTTTGTTTAACTCGATCATCTACAACACGTGGACCTGAAACAAAGTCTCCCCATTGAGCTGTGTCTGAAATAGAATATCTCATGTTGGATAGTCCACCCTCATATAAGAGATCAACAATGAGTTTTAATTCATGAAGACATTCAAAATAGGCAACTTCTGGTTGATAGCCAGCTTCGACTAATGTCTCAAATCCAGCTTTCACTAATGACGTTAATCCACCACATAATACAGCTTGCTCACCAAATAAATCAGTTTCTGTTTCTTCTTTAAAAGTTGTTTCTAAAACCCCTGCACGAGCAGACCCGATGCCTTTTGCATATGCTAATGCTAATTCTTTAGCTTCTCCTGTTACATCTTGTTCAACAGCGATTAAGGCAGGTACACCTGCACCTTCTGTGTAGGTTCTTCTTACAAGGTGACCAGGTCCTTTAGGTGCAACTAAAAATACATCAACATCAGCTGGAGGTACAATTTGATTAAAGTGAACATTAAATCCATGTGCAAATACTAGTGCATTTCCAGGTTTTAAACCTGGCTTAATTTCATTCTCATATAACTCTTTTTGAAGCTCATCTGGAACAAGTACCATGATAATGTCTGACTGTTCAACTGCTTCACTTACAGATGTTACATTAAGGCCGTCTTTTTTTGCTTTATCAAAAGACTTTCCTTTACGAACTCCAACAACAACATCTACTCCACTTTCCTTTAAATTCAAAGCGTGTGCATGGCCTTGTGAACCATAACCTAAAATGGCTACCTTTTTTCCATTTAAAATTTGTTCATTAATATCTCCGTTATAATAAACTTTTGTCATTTGTTCATCTTCCTTTCTTTCATTAATTTTTATTTTTTTTATACAATGGAGAAATTTTTCTCCTGTTGCTGCGATTTTTGAGTTCCCCTTGTAAATGCAGTTAATCCTGTTCTTGCAATTTCTTTGATTCCATAAGGCCTTAATAAATCAATCAATGCCTCAATTTTATTTGGCTCCCCTGTGACTTGAACGACTAAACTTTCTTTACTCACATCAATAATGGATGCTCGAAATGGTTCAATAAGACCGTATATTTCCATTCGTGTTGCTGCACTTGACATAACTTTAATTAATGCTAGCTCTCTAGCTACGATCGATTGATTCGTTATATCCATCACTTTTATGACATCAATTTGTTTGTTTAATTGTTTCGTAATTTGTTCAACTTGATTTTCTTCCTGTACATTAACAACAAATGTAATTCTTGAAATTCCTTCTGTTTCTGTATGACCAACCGAAATACTTTCAATGTTATAATGCCTTTTTGTAAATAAACCGGTAATTCGATTTAATACACCTGAACGGTTCATCACCGTTAATGTAATAATCCGTTTCATTTTTTATATCCCACCATTTCATTTATTCCTTTTCCGGGTGCAACCATTGGATATACATTTTCTTCTTGTTTAACGACCACTTCAATAAGCTCTGGTTCTCGGTTTGTAAAAGATTTTTTCATAACATCTTCTAAATCCTTTGCATCAACTACTCTTACACCGGATATACCAAATGCTTCGGCTAATTTTATAAAGTCTGGTTGCATACTGAAAACTGAATGGGAGTAGCGCTTATCATAAAATAATTCTTGCCATTGTCGAACCATTCCTAATGAATTATTGTTCATTACAATCACTTTTATCGGAAGGTTTAATTCTTTGATCACTGCAAGCTCCTGAAATGTCATTTGGAACCCTCCATCACCGAGTAAAGCGACAACCGTTGCTTCTTTGTCAGCAAGTTGTGCTCCAATGGCAGATGGTAATCCAAAACCCATTGTTCCTAATCCACCTGATGTTACCCAACGATGTGGTGTGTTGAATTTATAATATTGCGCAGCCCACATTTGATGTTGACCAACGTCAGTTGTTACAATGGCTTCTCCATTTGAATGTTTATATATTTCTTCAATTAACGCTTGAGGTTTAATGACATCTCCACTCGCTTCATACCAAAGTGGATATTTTTGTTTGTATTGATTGAGATGTTCTATCCACTCTTTATTTTCGCTTCGCTTCCCCTCTTGTTTAATGAGCATCTCTAATACGATCTTTGCATCCCCAACTACTGGAATTTGTGTTTCTACATTTTTTCCTATTTCAGCTGGGTCAATATCAATATGGGCAACTGTTGCATTTGGTGCAAAATGTGCTAGGTTTCCTGTAACCCGATCATCAAAACGTGCACCAATACTAATTAATAAATCACATTCATAAATAGCCATGTTGGCAGCATATGTTCCATGCATTCCAGCCATTCCTAAAAATAATGAGTGGTCCGCTGGAAAGCCACCTAATCCAAGTAAAGTATTTGTAACAGGAATTTGTTGTTGATCTACATATTCTAGTAATTGATTTGCTGCATTTGCGTGAAGAACACCTGCACCAGCTAAAATGACAGGCTTTTTCGCTCGGCTAACAGCCTCAACGAGCTTTCGAATTTGTAAATAATTTGGTTCTGTTGTTGGTTGGTATCCGGGTAGTGATACCGTTTGGTTATATTCAAAAATACCTTCTGAATTCGATACATCTTTTGGAATATCAATGAGTACAGGCCCTTTTCGACCAGTAGTAGCTATATGAAATGCTTCTTTAATAATTCTTGGTAAGTCGTTTACATCACGAACTTGATAATTATGTTTTGTCACAGGCATTGAAATTCCTAAAACATCTGCCTCTTGAAACGCATCTGAACCAATTACGGTTGATGCCACTTGACCTGTGAAAACCACAAGTGGTAGCGAGTCAATCATAGCATCAGCTAAACCTGTAATTAAGTTCGTAGCCCCAGGACCAGATGTTGCAATCACTACCCCTGGCTTTCCAGAAATCCTTGCATATCCTTCAGCTGCGTGTATTGCGCCTTGCTCATGTCTCGTTAATACATGAAAAACTCCAGAATCATAAAGCTTATTGTAGATTGGTAAAACTGCACCACCAGGATAACCGAAAATCATTTCAACGTTTTCCCGCTTTAAAGCTTCAATGAGCATTTCAGCCCCTGACATTGTCGTACACTTGGTTTTTGTATCATCCAATTGTACCTTGGCATTCATTTAAATTAGCCTCCTTTTAACTGATGCTTGCGACATAATTTTTTTCAATTAAAAAACCTTTCCACCCCTTGTCACTCCACTTGTTGTGGAAATAAGGGGCGAAAAGGTTTATCTTTCCGCGGTACCACCCTTCTTCATGGTCATATGACCACCTCATGAACGAACTAGAATGTCCGTTCTTTTTAATAACGAGTGCGTTACCAATGCACCCGGCCAACACTACTAAGTTTCCCTTTCGTATAGGCACTCAGAGGTGAGTTCATTGTTGGGGATAACACCGGTTTCCAGCTCCCCCGGCTCTCTGTCGTTATCGAATCCAACAATTACTTATCCTCTTCAACGCATTAACGTATGTAGTTTTCCAAACGTTTTTTCCAGAACATTCCGAAATAGTGTATTTACTGATAAATGCTATGCATTATATATCAGAATATTCCGATTATTCAATTTAAGTTTTTATTAAAATTTTTATTATATCCGCTAACGAACTTAATTTGAGTTAAATGTTGTTGTAAGTTTGTTTGAGGATATATTACGCTCATTTTTCCAAACAGTCAATACCCATTTTATCGAATTGTTTGATAATTTTGATTAGTCCAACTTTTTGTTACCGCTTACATCCTTGTCATAATAATGTTTTTTATTACCAAAAATTTTTAAAAAAGTTATAAAAAAATTTTAATTATTTTCAATTATACTTTTTCGGATACCAGAAAAATACAAGATTTAATCATTAAAAACACACATTATTTTCACATTTACATTCGACTTCACTTCAGGCGGACACTTTCTTTAGGGCGTATTGTTTAGCTCCAGCTCCTAGGATCTAGACGGGTTCTAACCTCCCCTACGATTAGTCGACATCCGCTCATTATCGCGGAGTCTCCTTTATCTCAGTACGGGAGACCACCACGTTCATAGAAGCTAGGCAGTGGCCTCTGCTTTTCAAACAAGTCTCCTCGCTCGATCCCTCGCTGTGAAATCTTATCAGGCATACTTTTCCTGAAGGATAGCCTCTTTCGTTAAAATTATTGATTTATAAACATTTAGCCAATTTAAAACATCTGAAACAATAAAAAAACCCTTATCCAAATGGGTAAGGGTTATTATATGTAAATGGAATGGCGTCCCAGGAGAGATTCGAACTCCCGACCGACGGCTTAGAAGGCCGTTGCTCTATCCAGCTGAGCTACTGGGACATTTGAAATATAGCTAATATTCTCTTTTGTAATCGTCGTCCCGCTCTCAGTATGGTCACTCAAGATGCTGCTCGAGCGGTACGCTGATGCCTCTCAAAGAAGCAAATTCGTTCGTGCTCTATCCAGCTGAGCTACTGGGACATTATTAAATTTTCTTCATCACATCAGCGACAATTATTATTATATTTATATAATTGATCAAAGTCAACAACTTTTTTTATTTTTTTGAGGGAGAAAGAATTTCTCCCTCGTAAGATGGTTAAGCAAATTGAAAAGCAGTGGACATATGCTTTAATAAATCTCCATTTTCGTCGTAAAAATCGACTTTTGCTTGGCCATTGGCTAAGTTTAGTATAACATATGTTTTTTCTTTTCGCATCCTTGGTAAGCGAATACTCCCTGGATTAATAAATAATATTCCATCAACCATTTCCGCTCCTGCTATATGAGAGTGACCAAAACAAACGATGTTTGCAGATGATTCAATTGCTCTATACTTTAACTTCATGAGAGTAGACTTTACAGAATATAGATGTCCATGTGTAATATAAAATCGAAAGGGTCCAATATTTTGTACGACTTCATTTGGAAATGGTGCAAAATCACAATTACCTCTAACAACATGCATATTTAAAAGAGCTTCATGATCAAGTTGTAACTCTGAGTCTCCACAATGAATGATGGCTTCTACTTCCTCTTTATGTCTTTCTTTTATTTTTACTAAAGAGTTAGTGTCTCCATGACTATCGCTTACAATAAGCACTTTCACGTTATTATTCTCCCCATTTTTCAATTAATTTTTCTAGTTTTTGTAATGCATTGGCACGATGGCTAATTTGATTTTTTTCATGCTTTTCTAATTGTGCCATTGTTTTTTCTTTTTCTGGAACATAAAAAATTGGATCATAACCAAATCCATTATCTCCAATAGGCCTTTCTGTAATCAATCCTTCACATACTCCTTCTACCGTTACTGTTTCTTCATCTGGAACAGCTAGTGCCAAAACACATTGAAATCGGGCAGTTCTCTTACTTGCAGGAACACCTTTTAATTTTTCTAATACTTTTTCAATATTTTTTTGATCATTTTTTTCATTACCTGCATAACGAGCGGAGTAAACTCCAGGCTCACCATTTAAAGCATCAACAGACAAGCCTGAGTCATCAGCAATAACTGGCTTGTTTAAGATTTTCGAGATTGTTTCTGCTTTTAATATAGCATTTTCTACAAAGGATGTACCCGTTTCCTCTACATCACTTATATTAGGAAAATGATGAAGAGATAAAACGTTAAAGCCTTTTGGCTCTAGCATTTCCTCAAATTCCCGAACTTTCCCTTTATTTTTTGTAGCGATAATTAACTCTTTCATGATAAATCCTCTTTCTTTTCTTCAATACTTTCTCCAATTTTTTCGGCCAAATCACCTAAAGCTTCTTTTTGAATCGCAAATAGCTGGCGAATACCATCCTCTGCTAACTCTAAAAGTTTAAGTAATTGAGTTTTTGTGAACGTCGCTTCTTCACCCGTTCCCTGCAGCTCGACAAATTCTCCTTTTGATGTCATCACAATATTCATGTCAACAGCTGCTTTTGAATCTTCTACGTAGTCTAAATCAAGAATTTCACCATTTTCAGGATCAATTCCAACCGATGTTGCTGCAAGGAATTCTGTAATTGGCAATGATTCAAGCTCTCCTTTTTCAACCATTTTACCAAGTGCTAGAACCATTGCAACAAATGATCCGGTAATAGATGCCGTACGCGTTCCACCATCTGCTTGAATCACATCACAATCAAGCCAAATTGTTTTTTCACCTAATTTTTCTAAGTCCACAACTGCACGTAAAGCCCGACCGATTAGTCGTTGTATTTCCATCGTACGTCCTGATATTTTTCCTTTAGTTGATTCACGCATCGTTCTTTGTTCTGTTGCTCTCGGTAGCATTGAATACTCAGCTGTAATCCATCCTTTTCCTTCTCCTCGCATAAAAGGAGGAACGCGATCTTCAATGCTTGCATTACAAATAACCTTCGTATCTCCAACCGATATTAAAACAGACCCTTCAGGATGTTTTACAAAATCCGTTACAATTTGTACTTGTCGAAGTTCATCATTTTTTCTACCATCATGCCGCATGATTCAACCTCCAAACATATTATCAAATTCTTTTATGTATTTATTTTTATTTTCCATTTCCATGGGGCTTAAAACCCTTATTCAAGAAATAAGAGGTAGCTTTTTCTAGAAGCCTACCTCCTTTTAACCATCCTTTATAGTATATCAAAAATTTAACATTAAAAACTACCAGTGTTCACAATCTCTGGTCTGGAAACAGGTTTTGTAAGCTTGTTTCCATTTTCATCAACAAGATCTTGCTCTCCATCTACCTGAATGACAACACTTTCGATTCCCTGTTGTTCGGTAACAGTTAGTACAAGGGCATTGAGTACATTTTCTGATATCATTTTACTTTCTTCATCAAAGCTATTATAAATTGCTTTATTAAAATTTAATGTTACCTTGTTATCTTCATAAATCGGATTTTCCAATAGCTTTACTTCTGACTGAAAATCACTTAATAAGCCAGTGGCCATCCCAGGTCCTTCTATTAACTCTTGAACAGCCGCTTTCACCATATCCTTTTCGCTATTACTAATTCTCTTTGTTACTGGAACATAATAAACTTGACCATCCTGTTCAGCCAAATAATATACAGTAAGCGGTTTTGTATCTGTAATATCAACAACTGATGTTGTAATCATATTAATACCATCTACACGACTAACACCTTCAACACTTATTGGAGTACCGTTTACCGGCATTTCTTGTAATTCATGACCATTAATCCACAGCTTTACTTTTTTAATTGTGTCAAATTGAGTTAATGTCCATGTAATTGCCTGAAGTATTTTTTCTTCATCTTCAGGTTTATATTCCGTAAACTCTTTTGAAAAATCAACAATGGCCGTCCCATCTTCTTTAATATTTACCCCTTGAACGACTGTTCCTTGAGGTAATACAGCACGGAATCCATTTGGCAGTACATTTGAAATTGGTCCATCAACAACTAAATATTCGAGCACTTGTTTCGCAACTTCTTTAGTAGCAGGTAAATCTACAGTTTGTGGCACTACCAAGCCGTTTTTGTCAATTAAATAAAGCACACGTTTATGTGTTTGGAGTTCCTCCCCCTCTTTTGTCGATAATTCTTCGTCACTTTTTTCTAAACTCGAATCCGTTTGCTGTAATTCTTTACTATCCTCCATATACGTTACATCTTTTGGTGGATCAATTTCTTTTTTTACATCGTCACTTCCAAACAAGCCGCATCCAGAAAGAAAAACAGATATAACGAGCAGTATACAAGCTACAACTCTAAAGCTGTATTTTGGCATTCGAATCCCTCCTAAGGCAGTTTGTACTAATATGTATACGAGCTATCTAAAAAATTAGACCGTTTTTAAAGGAAAACCATCTATAAAAATTTTGTGAATAAAAAACAGCCTGCTCCTTTTGAGCAAGCTGTCTTAACAATCTTATTCTAAATTTACTTTACTTGGATAAAACTTCAGGTTTTAATTGAATGGATTTTACCTCATTCACTTTATAGCCAAACCATTTAGATGCAATTTTTTGAAAGAGATCTTTAGAGCCTGTTGTTAAAAATAAATGTTGTTTTTCCCCTTCAGCTTCATTCAGCATGTTATGAAACGATAAAATGGTACTTACTTCACGTGCTGTTTCATCACCAGATGATATAATTTTAACATCTTTCCCCATATACTTTTTAATAATAGGCTTTAACAAAGGATAATGAGTACAGCCTAAAATTAGTGTGTCAATTCTTTTTCCCTTCAAAGGCAATAAAGACTCAGCTACAATGTAATGTGCATGTTTGTCTTCAAAGTTTCCACTTTCCACAAGTGGTACAAATTGAGGACAAGCTAAGCTTTCAACATGAATATAACTATTAATCGTTTTTAGTGTTTGAACATAAGCACCACTAGCTATTGTCCCTTCTGTACCAATGACTCCAATATGTCCGTTTTTTGTAGCTTTTATAGCAGCACGTGCGCCTGGTTGAATAACCCCAACGACAGGAATATTAATTTTTTCTTGAATCTCTTGTAAAACCATTGCTGTCGCTGTATTACATGCAATAATCAACATTTTGATCCGATGATTGGATAATAAATAGTTTGTCATTTCCCAAGTAAATTGTCGGACCTCATCTTTTGCTCTTGGACCATAAGGACAACGAAGGGTATCACCTAAGTAAATAATTTCTTCTTTCGGTAATTGTCTCATGATTTCTTTGGCAACCGTTAGGCCACCAACACCTGAATCAATAACTCCAATTGGTCTAATCAAAAAATCGCCTCATTTTTTTATTCTAGATGTTCAAGATTACTATATTTTATGTTTTTCATTAAAACTACCATACATATTTTCTATGTTTTTTTATAAAATTTCAAGTATGCTCATTTTACGAAAGCGTTACAATTATTTTATTACTGTATCAATTTCCATAGTATTGACAACCATCAAATAAGAAAGTCCTAATTAATGGTTGTCAACGAATCTATTAGAGCTCAAGTTCTCCCATACGGAGAAGCTCTACAACTGCTTGTGAGCGCCCCTTTACACCCAGTTTTTGCATGGCATTTGAAATATGATTACGAACTGTTTTTTCACTTATAAAGAGTTCACTAGCAATCTCCTTAGTTGTTTTATCTTGTACAAGTAATTCAAAAACTTCTCTCTCTCTTTTCGTTAGCAATGGCTTTGATTGAAACTCTTTCTCCTTCAAGTATTGTAACCCTCCTTGCTAGGTGAGAGCTGATCTTACGGATGGGTATATATTTAGTCAAAATATAATATGTGATGTAGAGGATTACTGTGACAGGAAGTGAGCGGATTTTTTGTCAATCAATAACTGGAAGTGTTTGAGAAAGTTTTCCCTTATCTTCTGATGTCCATGGCACACTTTTTCCAGTTTCTTTGGAAATTTGTACTAGCGTTCCTCTGCCAACAAAGCACGGCTCATTTTGTTCATTTAATGCTAAATAATGTAGATCAATCGAGGAGCGTCCGATTTGGTTTACTTTGACATAAATATTTAATTTTTGCTCGAAGTACACTTGGCGAATAAAGTCACATTGTAAGTCCGCAACTACTGGAATACATGAATTAGCGGATCCAAACCATTTTTCTCTCATTCCAATATGATATAAAAATTGAATTCTTGCTTCCTCAAAGTATGTAAATGGAACTGTATTATTCATATGACCAAACATATCTGTTTCGCTAAATCGAACAACAACTGAATGTTTAAAATTAAATTCTGATTTCCATGTCTCAAAGTCAGATGTTATATAAGATATTCTCTTCATTTCTCCACACCCCTTTATTTATCACTTTAAAGTGAAATATGTCTTCTATAAAAGTGATGCTTTTGATGCTTAGACTGTTGACAAACGCTTGCATTAATAGTTAATTCTCCCGAATCGCATTCATTACCACATCTGGTTACTTTGCTCCTCATCAGGCGAGTTCCTCGAATACAAGCATTTTCGTATAGTCGGAATATTGATTTAGTCTACAAAATTAGCACCTCTATTATAGAGGTGCTATTGTTTAACCATCTTGATAGTCACTACCGAACATTTTACGGAATGAGTGAACGGTTGTATCTCTGTTTAGTGCTGCAATGGATGTTGTAAGTGGAATCCCTTTAGGACATGATTGTACACAGTTTTGTGAGTTACCACAGTTAGCAAGTCCACCATCACCCATGATTGCTTCTAAGCGTTCAGATTTATTCATCGCACCAGTTGGATGAGCATTGAATAAACGAACCTGTGAAAGCGGAGCTGGGCCAATAAAGTTTGATTTACTATTTACATTTGGGCATGCTTCTAAACAAACTCCGCATGTCATACATTTTGATAACTCATATGCCCATTGACGTTTTCTCTCTGGCATACGGGGGCCTGGCCCTAAATCGTACGTTCCATCTATTGGAATCCAAGCTTTAACTTTTTTCAGAGAATCAAACATTCTACCACGATCTATTTGTAAGTCACGAATAACAGGGAATGTTCTCATTGGCTCTAATCGAATTGGCTGCTCTAATTGATCGACAAGAGCCGTACAAGCTTGACGAGGTTTCCCGTTAATAATCATAGAGCACGCTCCACAAACCTCTTCTAAACAGTTCATTTCCCATGTAACAGGTGACGTCTTCTCCCCTTTTGCATTAACAGGATTGCGGCGAACTTCCATTAATGCTGAAATAACGTTCATATTTGGACGATAAGGAACTTCGAACTCTTCTTGATAAGGGGCAGTGTCTGGTCGATCCTGTCTAGTAATAATAAATCGAACCACTTTATTTTCACTCATGTTACTTTTCCCCCTTTTTCTTTGTATAGTCACGCTTACGAGGTTTGATTAAAGATGTATCAACATCCTCATAATGGAACTTAGGACCTTCAGTTTCTCCCGCAAAGCTTGCCATAGTTGTTTTGAGCCATTCTTCATCATTTCTATCAGGGAATTCAGGTTTATAATGTGCCCCACGACTTTCATTTCGGTTATAAGCACCTAACGTAATAACACGTGCAAGCTGAAGCATATTTTTTAATTGGCGAGTAAATGTTGCACCTTGGTTACTCCACTTAGCTGTGTCGTTAATATTAATACGTTTCCAGCGTTCCATAAGCTCTTGAATTTTTTCATCTGTTTTTAAGAGTTTATCGTTATAGCGTACAACCGTTACATTATCAGTCATCCATTCCCCTAATTCTTTATGAAGAATGTAAGCATTTTCATCTCCGTCCATCTTCAATACTTCATCCCATTTCGCTTGTTCTTCTTTAACCTTTGCATCATATATTGTGGACGAGAGATCTTCAGCTGATTTTTCTAATCCGTTCATATATTCAACCGCTTTCGGACCAGCAACCATACCACCATATATAGCTGATAATAAGGAGTTCGCACCTAAACGGTTAGCTCCATGTTGTGAATAGTCACACTCACCAGCTGCAAAAAGCCCTGGAATATTCGTCATTTGATCATAATCAACCCATAATCCACCCATTGAATAGTGAACAGCTGGGAAAATCTTCATCGGTACTTTACGAGGGTCATCCCCCATAAATTTTTCATAAATCTCAATAATTCCACCAAGCTTAATATCCAGTTCTTTCGGATCTTTATGTGAAAGGTCTAAATAGACCATATTTTCTCCATTAATTCCAAGCTTTAAGTCTACACAAACGTGGAATATTTCACGAGTTGCAATGTCACGTGGAACTAAGTTTCCGTATGCCGGATATTTCTCTTCTAAGAAATACCATGGCTTTCCGTCTTTATAAGTCCATACTCGTCCACCTTCACCGCGCGCAGACTCACTCATTAGACGTAGTTTATCATCACCTGGGATAGCCGTTGGGTGAATTTGAATAAATTCACCATTTGCATAGTATGCACCTTGCTGATACACAATGGAAGCAGCAGAACCAGTATTGATAACAGAGTTTGTTGATTTACCAAAAATAATACCAGGTCCACCTGTTGCCATAATAACAGCATCAGAACGGAATGATTTAATTTCCATTGATCTTAAGTCTTGAGCAATTATTCCACGGCAACGCCCTTCATCATCTTTAATAATACCCAAAAATTCCCAACCTTCATATTTCGTAACAAGACCTGCTACTTCATGACGACGGACTTGTTCATCCAAAGCATATAATAACTGTTGTCCAGTAGTAGCTCCGGCATAAGCTGTACGATGGTGTTGTGTTCCTCCAAAACGACGGAAATCTAATAGTCCTTCTGGTGTACGGTTAAACATGACTCCCATACGGTCTAAAAGGTGAATAATACCAGGTGCGGCTTCACACATCGCTTTTACTGGTGGTTGGTTAGCTAAAAAATCACCACCATAAACAGTATCATCGAAGTGCTCCCAAGGAGAGTCTCCTTCCCCTTTTGTATTTACCGCTCCGTTAATACCACCTTGAGCACAAACAGAATGTGAACGTTTTACAGGAACAAGTGAAAATAGATCTACAGGAACACCAGCTTCAGCAGCTTTAATTGTTGCCATTAAGCCGGCTAGTCCACCACCAACAACGATTACTTTTCTACTCATATGGCCCACTCCCTTTGTTAGCTAATTTATTGCATCACACGAATGCGAAGATTGCACGTAATCCTACAATTGAAAGCGCAACGAAAATTCCTAAAGTTACATATGTCGTAATTAACTGAGAACGAGGACTAACTGTTATTCCCCAGCTTACAGCAAAGGACCATAGCCCATTTGCAAAATGGAAAATAGCAGAAAGTACTCCAACAATATAAAATACTAGCATTGTTGGGCTACTTAAGATTTGAGCCATCATATCATAATTGACCTTTGCTCCAAATGCAGCAGCAATACGTGTTTCCCACACGTGCCATGCAACGAAAATGAGCGTGATAATGCCTGTTATACGTTGGAGGAGGAACATCCAATTTCGGAAATATCCATAATTACTAACATTGTTTTTAGCAGTGAAAGCAATATAGATACCGTAAATTGCATGATATAAAAGTGGAAGAAAAATAATAAATACTTCTAAAAAGTACCGAAATGGTAGATTTTCCATAAAATGTGCTGCATTGTTAAATGCTTCAGGACCTTCTGTTGCAAAGTGATTCACTGTTAGATGCTGAATTAAAAATATGCCTATTGGAAAAACACCTAATAATGAATGTAATCTCCTATTGGCAAATTCTTTGTTACCAGCCATATACTTTACCCCCTAATCGTTACATTAAATTGTAAATCTCCTAATTCCCCAACTCGGCTCGCTCATAATTTCATGGCGGAGAAACTTAAAATTGTTAAGAAATCCCCCATCTAAGTGCATGATGAAATTCTTGTGAAAAAATTTGACAAATTCATTTTACTCCTATCCTTAAATACCGTCAAGAAAACGTGTTCAAGTATTTGAATCTTTCGAAAAATTAATAACTTAAATGGGAGTTTTATATAATTTTATTTTATCAGTATATACAAAAAACTCAATGTTCTGAAGATATATAAATCCTAATATAAACTTGATATAATAAAAATTATGTTTTAGAAAGAGGGAGCTGTATGAAACAAATGACATATGCCATTCAACCAAATCAACTTGAATTACCAATTAATGCATTTGGTTATGAATTATTGCGTGAAGTGGTAATACCAGACATACTAGGTGAAGACAGTCGCTTCATTATGTACTGGGCTGGAAAACGTTTAGCACGAAAATATCCATTACCAACCATAGATGATGTCATTTCATTTTTTGAAAAAGCAGGATGGGGAACGCTTACAATTAAAAATCAAAAGAAAAATGAAATTATCTTTGAATTAGATAGTGAATTGGTTAAAAAACGTTTTGAATTACATCAAAGTCCTTCTTTTCAGCTAGAAGCAGGATTTATTGCAGAACAATTAGAGCTTATGAATCAATTTTCCACGGAAGCATATGAAGAAATCAAACGACGATCACAAAAAGTTATTTTCACTGTTAAATGGGATGTAAAAGACCATAATATTGAAAAATAATTCAAAAATAAGGGGGAAGTAATTCCCCCTTATCGTTATTTACTTTGTAACAGCTTCTTCTTTAGAAAGTTCAAATGCTTCATGTAAAATTTCGACAGCTTCAATCATTTTCTCCTCTTCTACTACAGCTGAAACTTTAATTTCAGAAGTACTTACCATTTTAATTTGAATCCTTTTATCCGCTAATACTTTAAACATTTGTGCAGCAACCCCTGGATTGGAGATCATCCCTGATCCAACAATTGAAACTTTCGCTAATTTTGTTTCAGACTCGATATTTTCAAAATGAAGCTTTTCTTTGTATTGATTTAAGACATCTAATGTTTCTTCTAAATCGTTTGTTTTAATAGAAAATGATATAGATGTTTGTTCATCATTCGATGTACTTTGGATAATAATATCAACATTAATTCCGTGATTAGCAAGCGTTGAAAAGATAGTGGATAATGTATGAATGTTATTTGGTAATCCACAAACTGAAATTCTCGTCACTTGATCTTCAAAAGCAATTCCTCTAACAACTAAATTTTGTTCCATATTTGGTTCCTCCTCTACAATTGTCCCTCTCTCCAATTCCATACTTGAACGAACTTCCAAAGAAACTTGGTAATTTTTAGCGAATTCTACTGCTCTTGGATGAAGTACACCTGCACCTAGATTTGCAAGCTCAAGCATTTCATCATAGGAAATGCCATCTAGTTTTCGTGCACTTTTGACATATCGTGGATCTGTTGTGTACACTCCTGTTACATCTGTATAAATATCACATTTTTCCGCTTTTAATGCTGCTGCTAGGGCTACGGCTGTCGTATCGGATCCACCTCGACCCAATGTTGTAATTTCTCCATCTTCTGTTACTCCTTGGAACCCCGCAACAATCACAATTTTCCCTAGGTTTAATTGTTCTTTAATCCGATCTGTTTTGATATCTAAAATACGAGCATTTTGGTGAACGGGCTCTGTCAAAATTCCTGCCTGCCATCCTGTATATGAAATAGTTTCATACCCTTTTTCCTGCAAGGCTATCGATAATAAGGAAATGGTCACTTGTTCACCCGTTGTTAGGAGCATATCCATTTCTCTTTTGCTCGGTTTTTTGGAGATTTCATGCGCAAGAGAAACTAATTGATCCGTTGTTTTACCCATTGCTGATACAACAACAACTACTTCTTTACCTTGCTCTTTTTCTGATATAACACGATTTGCCACATTTTGAATTCGCTCAATACTGCCAACAGACGTTCCACCAAATTTTTGAACAATAATACCCATTTCCACTTCTCCTCTTTCTTTTTTTCATCTAATTATGTGATCGGTTTGTGATACAAAAATTGGAAAGCTGTACAAATAAAAAAGCAATGAGATCTATTATCTCATTGCTAGCCTTAAACGAAAAATATAAAATATTCATCGTTTTTAGCGTCAATGAGATAGCTCTCCAAGAAAAAATCCTTCTTGACAGTTCTACATTTATTCAATGCAGAACCAGCAAGATAAGCAATGGAACTTACCTCACTTCGGCGACGCTCCCCTTTCAAATGCATTCACTGGAGTCCATTCTCCTCATGCATTCTACTCTTGAAGTTCGCACCTCTATCTTCATATCACTAAAGAACTAAACGATCACAGTATTAAATTTTAAATAAATAGTAACAGACAATAGCTGTAAATGCAATGCTAACTTTTCAATTTTTCTAAAATTTTTTGAGCAATTGGACTAGGAATTCCAACATTACATAAATCTCCTATGGATGCCTTTTTTATCTCATCAATGGAGCCAAAATGCTTAAGTAGTAGCTTTTTTCTTTTCGGGCCAACTCCTTTTATATCATCTAATACAGATTTAAAAGCATTTTTACCACGAACCTGCCTGTGAAAAGTAATTGCAAAACGGTGCACCTCATCTTGAATTCGATGAAGCAAATAAAATTCTTGGCTATTTAGCCTTAACTCTACGATTTCAGGTGGATCCCCAAATAAAAGCTCTGCTGTTTTATGCTTTTCGTCTTTTGCCAACCCACAAATTGGAATATCAAGTCCAAGTTCATTCTCTAATACGTCTTTTGCTGCAGACATGTGTCCTTTCCCACCATCCACAATGATTAAATCGGGTAATGGTAAGCCTTCCTTTAATACACGAGTATATCTTCTTCTTATGACTTCTCTCATTGAATCATAATCATCTGGACCTTCAATTGATTTGATTTTATATTTTCGATACTCTTTTTTATTCGGCTTTCCATCTAAAAATACAACCATTGCTGAAACTGCATCAGTACCTTGTATATTTGAATTATCAAAAGCCTCAATTCGATATGGTGTCGGTATATTTAACACCTTTCCTAAATTCTCAATTGCTTTAATGGTTCTCTCTTCATCACGTTCAATTAACGAAAATTTTTCTTTTAAAGCAATCTTTGCATTTTTATACGCGAGGTTCACTAAATCCTTTTTCTTTCCTCTTTTTGGCTGAATAACTTGTACTCCTAGAAGCTCACGTACAATCTCTTTATCTACATCATCAGGCAATAAAATTTCTTTTGGAAGAAAATGATTATTTTTGGAATAAAACTGACCTAAAAATGTTAAAAATTCATCCTCAGGCTCTTGGTAAAGTGGAAAAATCGATACATCTCGCTCAATTAGCTTTCCTTGTCGAATAAAGAAAACTTGTACACACATCCAACCTTTATCATAGTAGTACGCAAACACATCCCGATCTACAAAATCGGTGAGAACCATTTTTTGCTTTTCCATAAGTGTTTCAATATATGTGATTTGATCACGGTACTCTTTTGCTCTTTCAAAGTCAAGTGCTTCTGAAGCTTGAAGCATTTTTTCTGAAAGCTCTTTTTTAACTTCTTTATATCCCCCATTTAAAAACCGTGTAATGCCTTCAACCATTTGTTTATTTGTTTCTTCTGGAACATCTTTTATACAAGGAGCTAAGCATTGATCCATATGGTAATACAGACAAACACGGTCTGGGAGTGTATGACACTTTCTTAGTGGATACATCCGATCGAGTAATTTTTTCGTTTCACGTGCAGCTTGTACATTTGGATATGGGCCAAAATACTTTCCTTTATCTTTTTTGACCTTTCTAGTGACAATAAGACGTGGATGGCGTTCTGCTGTAATTTTAATGAATGGATAGCTTTTATCATCCTTTAACATCACATTGTATTTTGGATCATATTTTTTAATTAAATTCATTTCCAAAAGCAATGCTTCAATATTAGAAGAGGTTACAATATATTCAAAGTCCACTATTTCATTCACTAAACGCAATGTTTTTCCATCATGAGATCCTGTAAAGTAAGAACGAACACGATTTTTTAACACCTTTGCTTTTCCAACATATATAACTGTACCGTTTTTATCCTTCATTAAATAACATCCAGGTTGACTTGGAAGTAAAGATAATTTTTCCTTTAGAAGCTCATTCATCACTATCACTCCACTACTTCCATTTATAAAGGGTTATCTCATGATAAACCGGTTGAAACATCTCACTAGATGAAAATGAAACAACCTTTTCAATACGGTTCGATATATCAAAACCTTGCTTTTTAAATCCCTCAACAACATGGTTTGTTAAATATACCGTTTCATTCTCATAATAGGAAACATCCTGTAAAAATAAAGAGTAGGTTAATATTCTTTTATGTTGAAACGGAACCCTTTCATATTGCATGACTCTCGTTTCTTCCCAAGTATACACAATAAAAGGTTCTTTTTGATTGTTTAAATAGTATATCAATTGATGAACAGCAGGTATTTCCTCCGACTGCTTTTTAACAAGTTGAATCGATATATAGCTCTGTGTGAAAAGAAGTATCGTTATTACCAAAATCGAAAATGGATTTTTTACTTTTTTTAATACTTTTGCAAACATCCATAAAACAGTAATAGATGCAAGAGGTAATATATGTCTGGGCTTTTCTATATTTTGTGCTAATAATGCCCACAAAAAATAGAAAAGCAAACAACATACTATTAAAATATCTATTTTCTCTCTTTTTTCCTTTAGTAACAAAACAGCTGAGAAGGCCAAAAACACTAGAAATACCACCAATAAAAATAGGGAACGACCAGCTATTCCAGTCCAAAAAAGATTATAAGAAATGAGTGTAATAAGGCGGTTAATCAAAGAATTATTTTGCCCACTTGAAATAGCACCTCCCCAATTAGAAAAGTGCCCTTCTACAAATGATAAAGAAAGAGAAATAAAACTTTGAAAGCTACCTTCTGCAATAATTAATCCCAATACCCAAATCCATTGAAACAGTATAGCCACAATTAAATGAATCATAATCTTTGTTAATTGACGTTCTTTCTTCCATTCTTCTATCCAAAACCATACCAATCCAATTCCAAAAGGTAAATAGGATAGCCGAATTCCCAATAAAATACTAAATAAAAAAGCCGGTAATATTTTTAACCATGTACGTTTAGATTGATTGGCTTTATATAAAGACCATATAAACCACCATAATACTGAAAGTGCTGCCCCCTCAGACATCGGTTGCACGGTAATTACTGCAACATATGGTAGTGTCATCACAAAGCTTGTTACCAATAATGCATGATGTTTTGTTATAATTTTGGCTAATTGATATATAGGATAAAAAGATGTGATATATAGTAAAATGTTAAAATAAACTAGAGCTTGAACAGGATCTTTGACAATAAACTTTAGGAGCATTCCACCTAAAATAAAATATGGATATCCTGGAAAATGTGGCTGCATATTTAATAGATCAAATTGCACAACTCCGAGTGCAAAATCAACCTCATCCCAACTACTTACACGGGTAAGACTGTTCGTTACGATAAAATAAAGAAAAACGTTCAACCATATAAAGTGTATCATCATAAAAAAAAGACGAGTTTTTTCGACACTATTTCCCAAGAAATGAATACCTCCTCTACAACACTAACACTATTTTACTATATAAGAAAAAAGCTCGCGAATGCGAGCTTTTTATTGTGCGTGAACATTTTTCATTTCGACCTTTTCGTCTTTTGGAATGCTTTTTTTCTTTTTTCCTAAAATTTTCATCCACATGAAAACACCAATGAAATAGAGCCAATATGCAGCTATTTGCTCAAAAGATGGATTATGACTATATCCAAACATAGCAGCCATAAATAAGCCTATTTGTCCACTAATCATGACTTCTTTACCTGTATCACGCTCATAATGAACTTCATCAACATAATGCTCTGGCATAAATTCAATGATATTGTAAATAGGCTTCGGTTTCCCTTCAGCTGTTGTAACAAGTGATCCCATTTTTTCTAAATCTTGAAGAATTCCGACTCCTTGAACAAGTAGGCCTGCTGCAATAAACATAATTAATACACCGGTTACATTAAAAAATGCTTTTAATGATATTTTCATCGTTCCTGTAAAGAATAGATATCCGATAAGAAGAGCCATTATCAAACCACTTAAGGCACCATAGCTCGTAAAGACCTTCGTAATATCTCCACCAGAAATTGCAGCAAAGTAAAAGACAGTTTCAACACCTTCTCGTACAACGACAAGATATGAGTGGATGATCATCGCAGATACACTACCAGCTGTTACAACAGCTTTAATTTTTTTCTGCAAGTCACTGTTGATATCCTTAGCTTGCTTTTTCATCCAAAGAACCATATGTGTTAATAAAATAACGGATGCAAACATGATTCCTACTTTTAAGTATATTTCCGAACCTAAACTAGAAAACCCTGTTAATACAACTTGGAAAATAAGTGCAACAATAAAGCTTGAAAGCAATGCTAAAAACACACCGACATATACCCACTTATTGTATTGGGTAGCATTTAACCTTGTTAAATATGAAATGATTAAGCCTACAATTAAGATAGCTTCAAGAGCTTCCCGAAATGTAATAAGGAATGCTTGAAAATCCACGATGTCACCCCCTCATATCCTTTATGACTTTTTTCTTCTTTGTAAAATAACGATGACTACAAACACAACTACTAACCCAATCGTAAACCAGAACCAAAATGGATGACTTTCATCATTTAATGATGTGTCAATCCTAAGATTTTCCTCAGTTAAGTGTGACTCTTCATTATCTGATTCGTTAGGTAGAGGAAACGTCTCAATAACTATATCTTTGATTAAGTTAATATTTTTCTGAAATGCTTCTAGGTCACTCTCCTGGTTGCCAATCCCAAACAATCCAGGGTTTCCTAATGAAGTAAGAGCGTTATCAAATGCTACATAAATTTCATCTGCTTTTTCATTTCCTAATTCTTCTTCAACTAATGGATATAATACGTCATACGTCCCACGCGCTTTTGCTAATAGTAATTTAGCCTGACCATATTCTTCAAAACTTTCTTCAGCAAAATGCAAACGACGTTCAATATTTAAAGCTAAAGCAGATTGATAGCCTTCTAGCAACAGTTCTCGATCTTTTTCTTTAAAGCCTAAATCAATAAATTCCTTTGGCTTTTTAAAATATAATGTAAATTCTTTTTCATAGTTTTGATAGACGGCTAAAGCTTGATCCCATTCATCTTGTTTTGTATATTGATCAATTTGTTTATAAGCTTCTGCTAACTCCTCTTTACCTGGATCTCCATAGGAATAAGCTTGGGCTTTTGGTACAAATATGTAGTTGAAAATCATTATCATTAATGTAAAAAGCAAAAATACATTCTTTATTGAGTTCATGTTTCATCCTCCTACACTGATAATGATAATGATTATCACCTATATTGTCAATAAAATTCACTTATTTTTCTTTAAACATTAAGTTTCTAACAAAATTATTGAAAAAGGCTGTGGTTTTGGAGCAAACCTCAAGTTTGCCCCTTTAAACACAGCCTACTTAAGATACTTTTTCTTTCTGACTATTAGACTTTAATACATGAGCCTTCCTATCTATTTTTACTTTTTCAACTGGACGAATCATTTCCTTTACAATAGCGGGAAGAACAGAGCTCATGTATGCTTTAAACTTAATAAAAGACTCTCCCTTTGTTCTGACTTGATAATGAATGGGTACTTCCTTCACACGAAAGCCTTTTCTAACTAAGTTTAGTGTAATAACTTGAGCGTAATTGTAGTCATGTATGATTTCTGCATGTTGCATAGCCTGTTTAGAAAAGGCTCTCATCCCCGACTGTCCATCATATATCCATTTTCTTAAAAGAATGCTTTGTAAAAGCGTAAAACAGTAGTTCCCAATTCTCCTATGCCATTTCATTCCTTTAATCGTGCCTAAAAAGCGGGAGCCCATTGTATAATCTGCTTCACCTTTAAAAATAGGCTCTAATAATTCAGGAATTTGTTCAGCTGGATATTCATTATCCGCATCAATCATAACACCAATGTCGGCACCTAGCCTTAAACATTCTTGTAGTGCTGTTCGTACAGCTGCTCCAAGACCTTTATTTGTTGAATGATGAATAATATAATCTGCTCCAGCTTCTTTTGCTACTTTTACCGTACAATCTTTTGAACCATCATCCACAACCAATATTTGAACGGTAACATTTGGGTGAATATTTCGAGGAACTTTCTTAATCACTTCACCAATGGATTCTTCTTCATTGTAAGCTGGAAGAAAAACAATTATGTTTTGTTTCATTTTTGTTCACCTTCACATTTATTCAATGCATCTATTAAAACAGGACCACGACTATGACTTGGGAAAGGAGCTCCTAATAAATAACTAATAGTCGGTGCTAGAGAGACAAGAGAATGCTTTTCTCGAATTACCTTTCCTTTTGAAACCAAAGGCCCGAACATAAAAAATGGTACATAACGTTCTCCTTCATCTAAATGTCCATGTCCGCCAATTCCATCTGCTTGTCCATGATCTGCACATATAACAATTGTTGTATCTTCCATCATACCATTTTCATGAAGCCAATCGACATATTCTTTAATTAAAGCATCCGCTTCTTCAATTTTTTCTATATATTCATCATATAAAACTCCTCGGCTATGTCCAATTTGATCTGTTCCTATTAATTGAATAACAAATAGATCTAAATCTTCTTCTTTCATAATTTTTTTGGCTCGTTCAATAATATTTCGGTCAGCTTCATCTTTATGCATAACAGCCGTAACCGTTTCTACATCATCTCCCATTGAATCTACAAGGTGAGCAATTCCAAGAACCTTTCCCTTTTTTCCTATCTTTCGAAGAGAATCAAATATACTCTCTACTTTAATTCCTAGCTTCCAAACCATATTAGATTGAATTCCATGCTCAAAAGGGTATGTTCCGGTTAACATGGAAGTAAAGCATACAACTGTTCTAGCCGGATATATGGTTTCCATTTGAGAAAACTCAGTACCATTTCTTCTTAGTTGATCTAAAAATGGAGTGTTTGCTTCCTCAAAGCGCTCTTTTCTCATTCCGTCAATAACAATGACAACTACTTTTTTCGCTAAAGGCTTTTCATTTGGTTCTACATTTTCTGTATAGGTTGGAATAATGGAAGGCTTCCAATCAAATAAGTTTCGATGCAAAATATAAGCAAATAACCATACAAAAAGGTAAAAGCATATGACGATGAGCCATTCATCAGACGTAAACTGATCCAAATCTTTCGTATAAAAATAGTTCCAAACTGATAATAACAGTAAAAACTTTGGTAATTGTTCTTGAGCATTTCCACTTGTTGAATCACTGTTTTTTAACACTAGTTTCCAAAAGCGAGTAAAATTGAGCCATGATGTTCCAATGCGTAAATGGTAATATAACGTTCCCCAAAAAAACACCGTAAAAAAGAAATAAAGGGATGTCGCAAGTAATAAAAGAGGAATTGATATTACCTGAAACAAAATTAAATATAGAACTAAAGGAATCCATAAATAATTCCGTAAAAAAAGCGGAAAATCATATAAGTAATAAAGAATAAACAACGGAAATGTTAATAAAAGTGATAAATAAATTTTTCCATCCAAAATAGCAAACAAATGAAAAACAAACATCGTACCAACTGTAAAAATAGGAGTAAACGGTTTTCCTTCATTTAACAAATTCCAACAACGAGCAGCAAATTTCTCAAAGGCTGATGCTTGTTTCACGAAAATCCCCTTTCCTTAAATAAAGAACGTATATTTGTTAAATCGATTGGCTGCAACTTAAAGGCAATAGTTCCTACAACAAATGAAAAAATATATTTAAATAAATGAGAAATAATGGCTACTGATAATCCAGTTGAATAAGAGATGCCTAAAATCTTTAAACCGAATGTCATGATCGTTTCATATGTTGCAGCACCACCTGGTGTTACTTGAAAAAACTGTCCTCCAACCGTTAGACTATTTACCCAAATAGCTTCCAAAAAAGAAATAGCATTTGGTGAGTTCATTAATAACCCCATTACAACAATTCCTTCAAAAATCCAACTACAAATTACCATCAATATGATAAAAATTCCTTTTATTCCCCTAAATCCATTTAGAAAAAAGTTTAAATGTCGCTTATAAAAGCTTTGAAGCTTATTTTTTGTAAGGAAAAAGAAAGTCACGACTATGACAAATGGGAATAATAACCCCACAATGACATAAGAAGATAAATAAACACGGTTAAACATTAAAAAGAAACCAATTGCTGTAATTGAAATTAATGTTAAAACATCTAAAAGTCTCATGACAATGACAGAATGAATCACTTCATCCTTATTTAATTTTCGTTTCTTTTCTAAGAGAACGGTCCCAATACGGACAAGTTCCCCACCTTTAAAAGGTAGCAGATGATTAAAAAACATACTATAAAAAATACCACTTACACACGTTTTGAAAAAAACTTTTTTTTGCATATATAAGTACCATGCATAGGCACGCAATAAAAATGAACTTAAATAGACAGAAATCATCGCGAATAAAAGAAAAGGTTGTTCAATAACGAACATTCCAATTTCTTTTAATGCTTTCATATCAAAATAATGACTTAAAAGCCAAACGAAAACAATAATGAGAATAGTGCCAATTATTAACTTTACTTTTTTAAAAGCTCGTATAGTACGCTTTTGCCCACTCAATCGTTTTTTTCAATCCTTCCTCAAAAGTAACCTTTGGCTCATACTTTAATAATTGCTTCGCTTTTGATGTATCAGCCCAAGTCCATGATACATCCCCAGGCTGAGGCTCAATTTCTTTTATATGGATGTTAGGAAAGTATTGTTTTAAAAGATCTACAACCGTTAAAAGAGAAATCGGATTAGAACTCCCAATATTAAATATATTTGAATTTTTATTAAAGAACAAAGCTCGTAAAATACCGTCAACTGCATCATCTATATACGTATAATCCCTTGCAGAATGAGTGCCATATAATTCAATTGGTTCTCCATTAAGTGCTTTTGCTAGAAACTTTGTTATCGCCATGTCTGGTCTACCCCATGGACCATAAACAGTGAAAAATCTTAAAATGGTAACCGTTATTCCATATAAATGCTCATAGGCAAAACAAAAAGACTCAGCTCCATATTTGGCTGCAGCATAAGGTGAGATCACCTCTCCATTTGCCATTTCCTCTTTCATCGGTTTTTTATGATGATTGCCATAAACGGAGGAGGAAGAAGCAAACAAAACATTTTTTACAGAAATTTCAGCTGAAGCTTTTAGAACATTAACCGTTGCTTTAATATCAAAGTCTATATAATCATTTGGATTTAATATCGAATTCCTTACACCTGGCAAAGCCGCTAAATGGATAACATAATCAGGTTTGAATTCACAAAAGGCTTTAATGGTATTATCCTCATCTCGCAAATCTAGTTGTTTAAATTGAAAGAACCCAGCTTCCTTAATAAAGGAAAGATGATCCTTTTTTCGGTTGATACTGTAATAAGGATGAAGGTTATCGATTACGAGTACTCGGTGATTCTTTTGAATAAGAGCACGAGATACATGCGATCCGATAAACCCTGCTCCACCAGTAACAATGATGTTCATATTCAAAACCTCACAATTTATTTCATCCTTACAATATACCTTTTCTCATGATCTAAAACAATAGTGTTTATTTTTTCAACATATTTTTTACAAAACGAAAAGCCGCATTGTTGCGGCTTTTCAGGTAATTTTTATTCTAATTCCTGTAATAAAGCTAATACTTCATCACTATGCATTTTCGCTTCCTCTGCATTTTGTTCTGTAACTGCGTTAAACCAAGCCTCAGCATGTTCAAATACTTGATTTGCTTTTTCTTCTCCAAGTGACTCAATTAGTTCAAGTTCAATCATTTTCGTAAACATGTTTCCTTCTAATGCTTTAACACGAGCGTCTACATTTTTTCCTTCCTCTAATGCAGCAGCTGTTTTATCATGATAGCTTTTTGCTTTTCCTAAAATGGCTTTTGTAAACAATTGATCAATTTCAGCAGGGTCAATTGTTTTAGCATCCGTTTTGTCAAGTGAGAAAAGTTCATCCAGTTTAGCTGCAGCTTGTTCATCTCCACCTGCTAAAGAACCTTTAATCGCTTGTAAGAAGCCCCATCCTTCAGCTTGTTTAATTTGTAAATCAGTTTCACTTGCTCCTTCTTTAATAGCTGCTCCGATTTTTTCTGCATATGAGTTAGCTGCTAAATAATAGCTTCTGTAAATAGATTTGTCAGTTAATTGTGTAAATACTTTATAATCTTCCACATTTTCATTGTTTAAAGCTTCTTCTTGAGCAGCTAATCCAGCATTAATATTTTGCTCCATGCTTTGGTCGCCTTCAAGTTTATAATATTCGTCACGTTTTACAGCTGTTGGTATAAACACTTCATTTGCTAAATGTTTAATTTCACCAAATAACATTTTTGCTTCCTCAGCATTTCCAGCCTCTAATGCAGCTACTACATCTTTATGTAAGCTTTTTTGTTTGCTGTAGAAATAAGATTGTGTTACTTTATCAATGATTTGTCTAGCAACATTTTGCTCTAACTCTCCACTTTCTCCAGCTGCGATAGCAGCAGAAATTGCTTGGTCAAACTCTCCATTAGATTTATTGATTTCTGATTGAAGATTCTCTGTGTATTGTGTAGAAACAATGCTCCAATCTACTTCTTTATCTTCTTTCATTTTTTCAAGTTCTGCTTTCATTTCTTTGTAAGCTGTCACTTGCTTTTCAATACTTGATACTTCTGTTTGTCCTTCGTTTTCATCAGCAGTTTCAGTTTCTTTTTCTGTTTCTTCAGTAGAAGTATTTTCTTGAGAATTTGCATTTTCAGCAGAATCATTTGAGCATGCAGCAAGTACTCCTCCTGCTAATAATGCCGTTGCAAATAATTTTAAAGCTGTTCGCTTTTTCATTTTGTAATCGCCCCTCTTTTATATAATGAAAATGATTATCAATAAGAACCATCTTGATTATAAAAGAGAACGATTTTCATTGTCAACACTTTTTTTTACAAATAAATTGTGAAAATTATTTAAAAAAAGAATAGTAAATTCGATCACTTTCCGCAGGAACAGCCTCCTCTTGTTTCAGCTCCTAGTGTCTAGACGGGTTCTAGTCGCCCCCGCTCGTTCCTCGCAGCGCTTTTTTTCTCAGTGCGGGAGAGTCTCTCGTTCGTACGACGCTCATCAGTCGCCTCCACTTTTCGATCAGCCTCCCTCGACTCGCAAATTCGTCTGTGGGGTTTCGGCTCGTGTGTTCTCTCAGGAGTCATTCAATAAAAATGTCGACAAACTGAAACAGTTTATAATTTAAAAGAGGCTATTACATTGAATAGCCTCTTTTTAATTTACATATGTTTATTTAATAGTTCAGCAAGAGCTTCTTTTGGTTGATATCCAACTGTTTTATCAACAACTTCACCATTTTTAATAACAAGTAAAGTTGGAATACTCATTACACCAAATTTTTGAGCTGTTTCTTGGTTTTCATCAACATCAATTTTGACAATTTTTACTTTGTCACCGATTTCTTGGTCTAATTCTTCAAGAACCGGTGCAATCATTTTACATGGACCGCACCATGGTGCCCAGAAATCAGCTAATACTAATCCATCATTTGTTTCTTGTGCAAAATTTTGATCAGTAACGTTTGTAATTGCCATTTGTATTCCTCCTATATAAGTACTTTCATATATGTGAAAGTATACCATCTTCTTTTGGCCGATGCGAATGATTTGACTCGTAACTAATGTAACCAAAAAAATAAATTTTATGTAAAATATATCTTTTATTAAGAAAGTGGCTTTCTGAAAAGTTCAGAATAAAAAACCTAGTGTTTGCTACACGCCTATGTAACAGAAACGCACAATTAGAATGTAAAAAGAGGTGTCCAAAAATCGTATCAGAACAATTTTAAGACACCTCTTTATGCTTTTATGATTGTACTTTTAGTTTTTTGAATTCCTCTGTTAACATTGGAACAACTTCAAATAGGTCACCGACAATTCCATAGTCTGCCACTTTAAAAATGTTCGCTTCAGGATCCTTATTGATCGCAACGATTACTTTAGAGTTAGACATTCCCGCTAAATGCTGAATAGCTCCAGAAATTCCACATGCAATGTATAAATCTGGTGTTACAACTTTACCTGTTTGTCCAATTTGTAATGAATAATCACAATAATCCGCATCACAAGCTCCACGAGATGCTCCAACAGCACCTCCTAAAACCTCTGCAAGCTCTTGAAGTGGTTTAAAGCCGTCCGCACTTTTCACACCGCGACCGCCAGCAACAATTACTTTCGCCTCAGATAAATCAACACCCTCGGAAGCTTTTCGTACAACTTCTTGAACGATTGTGCGTAAATCTTTAATGTCAACAGTTAATGAAGACACTTCACCTGTTCTTGATTCATCCTTTTCTAACGGTTGAATATTATTTGCACGAACCGTTGCAAAAATGACTCCATCTGTAATGATTTTCTTTTCAAAAGCTTTTCCTGAATAAATTGGTCTTGTAAATACAATATTTCCACCGACAACTTCAACAGCTGTAACGTCTGAAATAAGACCAGAGTTTAATTTTGCTGCAATTTTTGGTGATAAATCTTTTCCTAAAGCTGTATGCCCAAATACAATTCCTTCAGGATTTTCCGATTCAATAATAGCCATTATAGCTTGCGAATAGCCATCTGGTGTATAGTACTTTAATTTTTCATCTTCTACAACAACTACACGATCTGCACCGTATGCAATCATTTCAGATGCTAAATCTTTAACATTTTCACCTACTAATGCAGCAACAATTTCTCCACCTTCTGAAACAACTTTTCCTGCTGCAATTGCTTCAAATGAAACATTACGTAACACACCGTCACGTACTTCTCCTAATACTAGTACTTTACGCGCCATATTATTTTCCCCCTGTTTTCGTAATTATCATTTGGAAAAGGTCTCTTTCCAATTTAAGAAATACCTATCTCCTTCATATAAAAGGAATTATTGTATTTCCGACCGTGTCTCCCCATCATTTAAATAACTTTTGCTTCATTGCGTAATAAAGTAACAAGTTCTTTTACTTGATCTTCTAATTCACCTTCTAAAATTTTTCCAGCCTCTTTTTTAGGTGGTAAGAAGATTTCAAGTGTTTTTGTCTTCGCTTGAACGTCATCTTCATCAAGATCTAAATCATCTAATTCTAATTCATCAAGAGGTTTTTTCTTCGCTTTCATTATTCCTGGTAAAGAAGGATAGCGTGGTTCATTGAGTCCTTGTTGTGCAGTAACTAATAATGGTAAAGTTGTTTCAATTACTTCTGAGTCACCTTCAACATCACGAACAAGTTTTACTTTGTCCCCATCAATTTCAATGTCGGTAATCGTTGTAACATATGGAATATTTAATAGTTCAGCTAGACGAGGGCCTACTTGTCCAGATCCACCATCAATTGCAACATTTCCTGCAAGAATTAAATCTACATCTTGATCTTTTAAGTATTCATATAAAATTTTGGCTGTTGAATATTGGTCTCCTTCTTCAAGATCTTCTTCTACATTTACAAGAACTGCTTTATCACAGCCCATTGCTAATGCTGTACGAAGTTCTTTTTCACTTTCTTCTGAACCAACTGTTATAACTGTAATTTCTCCTCCATGTTCATCACGAATTTGAATTGCCTCTTCAATCGCATATTCATCATAAGGATTGATAATGAATTCTGCTCCATCTTCCATAATTTGACCGTTTTCAATCATAATCTTTTCTTCTGTATCGAATGTTCGTTTCATAATTACGAAAATGTTCATTCTTCCATCCCCCTGTTAAGTGTTAAATATTTTGTTCTTTTGTCAATTTTGAGAATATTTGGTGTAAAATAAAATTTTATTCACCTGTAAACTCTGGTTTACGTTTTTCAATAAATGCTTGAATACCTTCTTTAGCATCTCGACTTTCAAACACTTTACCAAAAAGCTCAGCTTCCTTTAGAGCTCCTTCTTTAAAGCTAGCATTTTTACTGTAATATGCAAGTTCAATAGCCGCTTTAACCGAAACCGGTGATTTTTGGGCTATTTTTTTAGCTACCTCATAAGCCTTCTCCATCAGCAGATCTTCTTGAACAACATGATTAACTAACCCTAATTGGAAAGCTTCTTGCCCTGTAATAGGGTCGCTTGTAAGCATCATTTCAAGTGCTTTTGGAACACCAACATATCGAGGTAATCTTTGAGTACCAGCAAATCCTGGAATTAACCCTAATTGTAGCTCAGGAAGTCCTAATTTGGTAGATTCAGTAGCAATTCGTATATGACATGCCATCGCTAACTCAAGGCCTCCACCTAAAGCTGCTCCATGGATTGCTGCAATAACAGGTTTTGGATATGTTTCAATTTTTTCAAACACATCCTGTCCATTCATGGATAGCTTCGAAAAGCCTTCAGCATTTTCAATTGTTGTAAATTCTTTTATGTCTGCACCTGCTGAGAAAAATCTACCTTCTCCATGAATAAGAAGCACTCTAACATCTGAGTCATTTTCCAATTCATCAAGCAGTGTTGAAAGCTCTTTCAAAACTTGAGATGCCAAGGCATTTGCCGGAGGGCGATTAAAAGTAATTGTTGCTATAAAGTTTTCTTTTTGCACTGAAAAGAACTCCAAACCACTTCCTCCTTTATTAGAGAATAATAAATTTTGAGTTTTATAAGTTTATTGTTGAAAAGAGGTGACATCTGTTTGACTAAAAGATGCTTGAGTATCCCTCTTTTGAAACCCATTCATAAATAGTTCATAAACTTTTTCTACTAAGTCGATTAGCTGATATTTTTGATCATTCATTACCCATGTTGTCACAATTTCATCAATTGTACCAAAAATAATTTGTCTAGCTAGTCTTTTATCTAAATCAGCTCTAAATTCTCCTGTAATCTTACCATATTCAATAATTTCATCAATAACATCTAGATATTCTTTCAAAATTTGGTTAATTTTCAGACGCAATTCGCGATTTGTTTGTCTTAATTCTAACTGTGTAACAATAGCATAATCATGGTCTTGATCTAGCTGAGTAAAATGACTTTCTATCAATGTATATAATTTCTCAGAAGCTGATCTTTTTCCTTCTAATTTTTCACGAATTTTTTCAATATGAATGCCCATTTTTTCTTTAAATAAAGAGATTAAAATATCCTCTTTATTTTTAAAATATAAGTAAATGGTTCCATCTGCAACACCTGCTTGCTTGGCAATTTTTGAAACTTGTGCTGCATGGTAACCATTTTCAGCAATAACCTTCACAGCTGCTTCAATAATCTTTTTGTACTTTGGTCGTTTATCCTTCAACGTTAATCTTCCCTTCAAAAAATGAATGACTATTCATTCACATTATCATAATAATCTTCTATTCATCTTTTGTCAAGTAGACGTAAATTCCCTCAAAAAACAAGCTGCCATATAAAGCTAAAGGCAGCCTTAACCATGTACTTTTTTAAGCTTTTCCTTCTCTTCCTCAATCAACTTTCGACGCAATATTTTTCCGACTGCCGTTTTTGGAAGCTCTGAACGGAACTCATAAATTTTTGGAACTTTATATGGAGCTAAATGTTTTCGTGCAAATTCATTTAATTCTTCTTCTGTTGCTTGTATTCCGTCCTTTAACACAACATAAGCCTTAACGGTTTCACCACGGTATGGGTCTGGTATGCCTGCGACAACAACTTCTTTTATTTTTTCATGCTCATATAGCACTTCTTCAATTTCACGTGGATAAATATTAAATCCACCAGCAATAATCATATCTTTCTTGCGATCTACAATGTAAAAATATCCATCTTCATCCATATAACCGATATCTCCAGTGAAAAGCCAACCATCTTTTAGAACTGCATCTGTTTCTTCTTTATTATTCCAATAACCCTTCATGACTTGTGGACCCTTTACAACAATTTCTCCTAATTCATTTGGTTTTGCTAACTCATTGGTTTCAAAAGAAATAATCGCTGAATCGGTATTAGGCCAAGGAATGCCAATGCTTCCTTTTTTCCCATTGTTTGTTGTTAACAGATTGCTGTGAGTAACGGGTGAAGCTTCAGATAGACCATAACCTTCAACGAGCTTGCCACCTGTTTCTTTTTCAAATTTCTGTTGTACCTCAACAGGAAGTGGTGCAGATCCACTAATACAATACTTAATAGACGATAAGTCATAATTCTTTAAGTCTGGGTGATTTAAAAGGCCGATGTAAATCGTTGGAGCTCCAGGAAACAGTGTAGGTTTCTGCTTTTGAATTGTTTTGAGGACATCTAAGACTTCAAATTTTGGAAGAAGAATCATTTTATATCCTTCCATAATCGATAGATTCATCACAGTTGTCATTCCATAAACATGAAAGAACGGAATAATTCCTAATATTGACTCGTTTCCACGTTCACAATCATGAAGCCAAGTCGCACACATTTTTGTATTTGAAATTAAATTTTCATGAGTGAGCATAACCCCTTTTGGAAAACCTGTCGTTCCACCTGTATATTGAAAGAGTGCAATATCTTCCTTTACATCAACTTCAATATTTAATTCACTTCCTGTCACCTTTTTTAACATTTTATTCCATAAATGAACATCATTTGATTGTTGAATTTGGACGACCATATTTTGCTTCTTTTTTTGTACAAAAGGATATAAAACGTTTTTTGGAAATGGTAAGTAGTCCTTAATACTTGTGACTATTACATGCTTCAATTCTGTTAACGCTTTCATTTTTGAAACCTTAGGATACAATAAATCAAGTGTCACAATAAAAGTTGAGCCACTATCCTGTAATTGATATTCAAGCTCTCGTTCGGTATATAATGGATTGGTTTGAACGACAATACCTCCAGCCTCCAATATCGCATAGTAGGCTATAACGGCTTGAGGACAGTTAGGAAGCATAATTGAAACACGATCCCCTTTTTTTAAACCAATCTTTTGAAGATAGTTCGCTAATTTAAGAGTATGTTCATACAATTCAAAATAAGAAAGTTCTTTTCCAAGAAAATGAATAGCTGGTCTATCCATGAATTCTTCAGCTGCATCTTTTAAATATTTGTTTAAAGGTTTATTGTCCCATGTAATTTCACTTGGAATATTCGCTGGGTAATGTTTAAGCCAAGGCCTTGCTAATTCCATTACATCCCCCCCCATTTCCCCTTTTAAAACATTATATCAGAAATGAATTCTGAAATGTATTTATTTTTAGAATTTTCGTTTGTGTATTTCACTAATTTCTACAAATTTTAAGGATTTATTTGAAGTGAAATGCTCGAGACTCCTGCGTGAATAACGGTGACGCGAGACCCCGTAGCGAGATACCCTCACATGAGGCTCGAGATCGTTTCTGTAACAACAAAAAAGACTGAATCATTTTCAAGATTCAGTCTTAGTGTATGAGATATTATACAAAAAAAAGCAAGTAAACAATTCCTATTATGATAAATAATCCACAAATAGCAAATAATACTTTCGCCAATGTTTCCATACGCTCATCCCCTATATACCTGCACCAATGACAAAGGATAGCCCAATTGAAATAATCATGGAGATAAAACCAACAGCCCGATTATCATTTTGAATTTCATCATCGATTTTAAATCTCGGTGTTAAAAATTCAAAAATAAAATACCCTAATATAAGTAATGTAAATCCGTAAAATCCCCATCCAATCATTTCAAATAATGTGCTGTGCTGTTCTATTGAGTAACGAAAAATATTAGCAATCCCAAATATTTTACCACCGGTTGCCATTGCTACAGCTAAATTTCCATTCTTGATTTCATCCCAATTTTTATATTTTGTAACTAATTCAAAAATCGATAAGAAGACAATACTACATAAAACAACAACACTATAATAGGCAGCTGTTTGTACTAAGTCATTTTCCCAAAATGGATTCATTCAAATCTCCCCAATTATTTAAGTTCTACGACTGTAACGCCTGTTCCACCTTCACCCACATCTCCAAAGCGAATGCTCTTGACTGCTCGGTGATTTTTTAAATATTCTCGAACACCTTGTCTTAATGCACCTGTCCCTTTTCCATGAATAATATTTACTTTTGGATATCCAGCTAAGATTGCATCATCTAAATATTTATCAACTCGAAAAAGAGCATTTTCATATCGTTCCCCTCTTAGGTCAAGCTCTAAGGAAACATGATAGTCTTTTCCTTTTACAGTAGCAAGAGGTTTTTCTACAACGGGCTTAGGACTCTTTATATATTCAATATCGGATTCTTTCACCTTCATTTTCAATATTCCAATTTGAACTTGCCATTCATTATCATTCACTTTTTCTAGTAAATGACCTTTTTGATTTAGGCTTATCACTTTTACTTCATCGCCAGATTTAAGTGTTTGTTTTTTCGGTTTGGATTTCGTCTTTTCAGTTACAGTCGATTTTTCAAATTGTGGAATAGCAGATTCCAGTCTCTTTTTCGCTTCAATTAATTCATGATCTTTAATAATGGCATGTTGTTCTTTTTGCATTTTGCGTAGATGGCGAATAATTTCTTCCGCTTCTTTTTGTGCTTCCTCTACTTTTTTGTGAGCCTCTTTTTCTGCTTCCATTAATAGTCTGTCACGATCTTGGTTAAATTCAATAATTTGCCTTTGTAATTCTTTGTGCAAAGCTTCAGCTTCTTTCCGAATCTCATCGGCTTCTTTTAACTCGATTTCCGCTTGCTTCTTACTTGATTCTAATTGGGCAATCATTGACTCAATTTCATTTCGGTCACTTGTCATGTGTGACTTTGCCCTTGATATAACATTTTCATTTAAACCAAGTCTTCGTGAAATTTCAAAGGCATTACTACGGCCAGGAACACCAATTAAAAGCTTATATGTCGGTGAAAGAGTTTGAATATCAAATTCAACACTTGCGTTCATAACTCCTTCTCGATTATATCCGTAAGCTTTTAACTCTGGATAGTGAGTAGTTGCGACAACACGTGCTCCACGATTATATACTTCATCTAAAATGGCAATAGCTAAAGCAGCCCCTTCTTGAGGGTCTGTTCCTGCTCCTAATTCATCAAACAATACAAGTGAACGATCATTTACATTTTGTAAAATGTCTACAATATTAACCATATGAGAGGAGAATGTACTTAAGCTTTGTTCAATCGATTGCTCATCTCCGATATCCGCATACACCGATTCAAAAACTGCCACTTGAGAGCCGTCTAATGCCGGAATTTGCAAGCCAGCTTGTGCCATTAATGTAAATAAACCAATTGTTTTTAATGTTACAGTTTTTCCTCCGGTATTTGGCCCTGTAATCACAATAGATGTAAAACTTTCACCTAATTCAATATCATTTGCAACTACTTCTTTTTCCTTTAATAATGGATGTCGTGCTTGATATAATTTAATAATTCCCTCGTTGTTTACTTTTGGCTTAGTTGCTTCAATCTTTTTAGCATAGCGAGCTTTCGTAAACATAAAATCAATTTCTTTCATGATGTTTACATTGTGGAGTATTCCATCACTATGTTCTCTAATCTCATTCGATAGCTCTGATAAAATTCTTTCTATTTCTTGTCGTTCTTTTAAACGAATTTGATTTAGTGAGTTGTTTAAATCAACAACTGATTGTGGTTCAATAAACAACGTTGCTCCTGATGAAGATTGATCATGAACAATTCCACCAAAAGCACCTCGATACTCTTGTTTTACTGGAATGACGTATCGATCATTTCGGATCGTTATAACAGCATCCGATAACATTTTCTGAGCTGAAGATGAACGTATAATGGACTCTAGCTTCTCACGAACACGGGCTTCTGTAGTTCGGAGAGAAACACGTATGGTACGTAAAGTGTCACTTGCTGAGTCCAATACTTCACCATTATCATCTATACATCGATTAATCCGCTTTTCTTGGTCCGTATAAATGGTTATTTCTTCAACAAATTGTTGTAAATATGGAAGTGAAGCTTTCTCTTCGGACACCAATTCTTGAATAAAATGCTTCATCTGTCTTGATGCATGTAATGTTTTTGAGATTTCATGAAGCTCTATCGGACTTAACACTCCACCTATTTTTGCTCTTTTGATATGTGGTCTAATGTCCGTTAGACCAAAAAGAGGAGCGTGACCTTTTAATCTTAATACCGTTCGTGCCTCATCTGTTTGGTCTTGCCACATTTGAACTTCATTAAAATCAGCTGAAGGTAGTAGCTCATCAACTTTTTCCTGACCAAGTGAGGAAGTTGTAAATTGCTTGAGCTGCTCTTTAATTTTGTTAAACTCTAGTACTTTCAATACACGTTTTTGCAAAAGTCATACCTCCTGCTTTAAACACTTACTGATTTACGTCTTTGTAAAAACGCCTTTAATGTTTTAAAATCCCATGTATTGACCACATTTTCTTTTAACACCCAGCCTTTTATCGCTGTAGAAACACCAAATGACATATGCTCTAACATTTCAAGACTATGTGCATCTGTATTTATCGCAATTTTCACACCGTAATCCTGTGCTTTTTTTACATATTCGGCACTTAAATCTAGACGATTTGGGTTTGCATTGAGCTCGATAATAGTATCGGTTTCTTTCGCAAGCTTTAATAGATGGTCAATATCCACATCATATCCATCTCTTTTTCCAATTAGTCTTCCGGTTGGATGTGCAATCATGTCCACATAACGATTGTTTAGTGCGGCTTCTAATCTTTTCATAATCATTTCTCGTGGTTGTTGAAAATTTGAATGAATAGAAGCTATGACAAAATCAAGCTTTTCTAACAGCTCATCAGGATAGTCTAATGTCCCATCTGGTAGAATATCCATTTCAACACCTTTTAAAATTGTGAAATCCTCTAATTCTTTATTTAACCGATCGATTTCCTCCATTTGAGCCATTAATCTTTCAGGTGTCAATCCATTGGCTACCTTTAAAAATTGAGAATGGTCTGTAATGGCGATATATTCATAGCCTTTCTTACGACACTGATTTGCCATCTCTTTAATGGAATATGCTCCATCACTCCAAGTTGAGTGCATGTGCAAGTCACCTTTTATATCCTTTAAATGAATGAGCCCACCTTTATAATGATCCACTTCTGAACCGTCTTCTCTTAATTCTGGTTGAATATAGGGTAAAGAAAAGTATTTGAAGAATTGCTCTTCTGTTTCAAATGTTTTTATTTCACCTGTTTCTATGACCTCTACACCATACTCACTAATTTTTTCTCCTCTTTCTTTTGCTAATTGTCTCATTCTTACATTATGTTCTTTTGAACCAGTAAAATGGTGTAGTGTTGTTGCAAATGCCTTCGGTTCGACAAGACGAAAGTCAACATTCACTTGGACATCTAATTGAAGCTGCAACGAAACCTTTGTATCCCCATTTGCAATCACTTCTTCAATAACTGGGAACGTTAACAAATATTCTTGAACTTTATCTGGATTATGAGTAGCAATAATAAAATCTAGATCCTTAACCGTTTCTTTTACCCTTCTAAAGCTGCCAGCGCGTGAATATTTTAAAATATCCTTGGATTTTGAAAGAAACTGCTCAATTTCAGTAACAACAGGAACCATATAAGCAATTGGTAGACGTTCTGGCCGTTTTCCAACCTCCTCAATTGCTTGTAAAATTTTTTCCTCTGTCTTTTTTCCAAATCCAGATAGCTGTTGAACTTGATTTTTTTCACATGCTTCTTTTAAAGAATCAAGGTCTTTGACACCTAGCTCGTGATAGAGCTTAGAAATTTTTTTACCTCCAAGTCCTGGAAGCTTTAGAAGCTGAATTAATCCTTCTGGAACCTCTTTCTTTAATGAATCTAATACTTCTGATTTTCCTGTTTGGATAAACTCTTTTATGACAGCTGAAGTACCTTTTCCTATTCCTTGTATGGACGTAAAATCATGTATATCTGAAAGGCTACGATCATCCTGTTCTAGTGCATTAGCCGCTTTTCTAAATGCTGAGATTTTAAATGGGTTCTCACCTTTTAACTCCATATAGACTGCAATTGTTTCTAACAGTTGAATAACCTTCTTTTTATGGATTTCCAAACATCTCACCCCCAATCAGGTTTATAAAGAATAGAAGGACGAAGATAGAATATCTCCTCGTCCTTTAAACAGCTTGGGTTTTTCCCATATATGTAATCCATAATTCATGAATTTTATCAGAAAAGTAAGGTGTATGATTGACAATGAAGTTCGCTAAAGCAGATTGATTTAATATATTTTGGACACCTTCAATTGGTAATAATGCAGCAAAAAATAAAACAATAAATAAAATTAAATAAGTTTCAACAAAGCCAAAAAGTCCCCCAAGCAATCGATTTACCTGCTTTAATAGAGGTAGCATTGCAACAAAATCCAGCATTGATCCAATAATTTGCATCAAAATTTTTGTTCCAACAAATAAAAGGAAAAACGCAATAGCTCGGTAATAAGCTTCTTCTAAGTGATCACCGCTTAATAAAGCAAAAACTGGGTTTGAATCACCAACTTGAGGGTATGGAACCCATAAGGTCAACTTTGGTGCAAAGTCATCGTAATACATAACGGCGACGACATATGCAATAATGAATCCTGCAAAATAAATAAATTGAAGTATAAAGCCTCTTTTTAATCCAATAAGTAAACCACCTAATAAGACAATGAATAAAATAAAATCTACCATGCTTGTTCAATCCTTTTCTTGTAATTGTCTTTCAAGTTTTTCATATTTTTCTTTTAGTTTAATATAATCATGTACAACATTAATAGCGGTTAGTACAGCCAGTTTATTAATATCCAATGTTGGATTTTTTTTACTAATTTCACGCATTTTATCATCCACAATGGATGCAACAAGTCGCATATGACTTGTACTTTCTTGACCAACAATAGAAAATTGTTGTCCATATATATCAACAATCGTTTTATTTTTCGGTTGTTCAGACAAGGTTAATCCTCCATCCTATTAAAAAAACTTTCACCCCAGATAAAAAACGAACAAAATTCTATTCCTTATAATAACATGATTAAATACTTTATGGAAAGACGATACGAATTAAGGTTATGATAGAATATAGATATTATAAGAAAGCGAGGTTCTTTCTTTTGACTAACCACGTTCTTAAATTAACAAATCAAGAAATAAATGAAATGAAAGAACATTATAAAGATTACATGATAGGCAATCTGCCTCAAGGCGCCCTCTTTACCGCAAAGCATCAAGGATGTACAATAACAGCCTACCAATCAGGAAAAGTATTATTTCAGGGGAAAAATAGTGAATTAGTAGCAGCTAAATGGTCCAAATTTGAAGGGGGTGAAACATCAGTAAAGAAAAATTCACCATTTAGCCCACCAACAGACATATCCACAATGTCTGTCATTGGGTCTGATGAAGTTGGTACTGGTGATTATTTTGGTCCCATAACCGTTACAGCAGCTTATGTTTCGAAAGAAAATATACCATTATTACAATCATTAGGTGTTAAAGATTCGAAAAATCTATCTGATAACCAGATTTGTGCCATAGCACAAAAGCTTATAAAAAAAATCCCGTATAGTTTACTCATTTTACATAACGAAAAATATAACGAGTTACAACGAAAAGGTATGAGCCAAGGAAAAATGAAGGCAATGCTACATAATCAGGCCATTCATCACGTACTTACAAAAATTCATCCTTCTAAACCAGAAGCTATTTTAATCGACCAATTTGTAGAGCCTTCTACTTACTACAAGCATAATGAAAATAAAAGCATTCCTTTAAAGCACCTTACATACTTTAGTACAAAAGCAGAAAGCATTCATATTGCTGTTGCTAGTGCATCTATTATATCTCGCTATGCTTTTTTAAAGGAAATGGATAAGCTATCTGAAAAAGCAGGCTTTTCTTTACCAAAAGGTGCCTCCCAATTAGTAGATGAAGCATGTGCACAATTAATAGATAAACATGGTGAAAAAATTCTTTCTCATTTTACGAAAATGCACTTTGCTAATACGGAAAAAGCATTATCCATTTTTAATAATCAAAAATATAAATAATAAGAGGCTGCCTCAAAACAAAAGGGTCAGACCCCACAACACAATTTATAGCTTTTAATTACGAGATGAACAGCTATATATAGTGTTAAATATGTGAGGTAAGACCCTTATGAGATAGCCCCTTCTTATTTGATGTTATTATCCCCGCAATGTAGCTCCAAATAGTGTTCCAACTTTTTCAATAACATTTTCATGAGCTTTTGTTACTTCCTCATCTGTTAACGTGCGTTCAGGATCAAAATAGCGTAATGAGAATGCGACTGATTTTTTACCAGACTCTAAATGCTCACCTTCATAAACATCAAATAATGACACTTCTTTTAATAAAGCTCCTCCAGCTTCCACAATTGCTTGCTTTAAAAGAGAGGCGGTAACGTCTTTATCGACTACTAATGCTATGTCACGAGTAATAGATGGATAACGTGGAATTTGTTTATATACAACGTCAGCTATTTCTTGATTTAATAAATCGACAAGTGATAGTTCAAAAACGTATGTTTCGGATAAATCATTCTCTTTTTGGACAGTTGGATGAAGTTGTCCCACATATCCTATTAATTCATCTTGTAAATAAATTTCAGCCGTTCTACCTGGGTGCATTCCGTCTCTTTTCGCTTGTTTAAACAGAATTTCATTTGAAAGACCTAGTAAATCAAACAGCCCTTCTAAAATTCCTTTTACAACAAAGAAATCAACTTTTTTCTTTTCTCCTTGCCATAAATGCTCAACCCACATTCCATTCAATGCCCCAGCAAGACGTTCTTTCTCCATTGGCTTTTCATTTTCATTTTGAGAAATAAAAACTGAACCTATTTCATAAACCGCTAAATTGTCAATTTGACGAGCATTGTTATATTTTAAAACTTCGATTAAATGTGGAATTAGACTTAACCGTAATACACTACGATCCTCACTCATAGGTAAAGCTAATCGTGTTAATGGACTATTTTCAATAGCAAATTGTGCTGCTTTTTTCTCACTCGTTAATGAATACGTAATAGCTTGATAAAGCCCTGAACCTTCTAAATATTGACGAACTTTCCGACGTTTCTCCTGATATGCTGTTAGTCTTCCAGGTGTTTGAGGTGCTATTGGTAATGTGGATGGAATATGGTCATATCCATATAGTCGAGCGACCTCTTCAACTAGATCTTCCTCAATTGAAATGTCTTGGCGACGAGTTGGGATCGTAACGGTAAAGAGTCCATTTTCTTCAACTGCTTCAAATTGAAGGCGAGTAAAAATTTCCTTAATTTGATTTATCTCAATGTTGGTTCCTAATACACGGTTAATTTTTTCCTGTGAAATCGTCACCGTTTTCGGTTCCGCCTTGAGTTCATTTACCTCAACAACCCCTTCTAAAACTTCTCCACCAGCTAATTCTTCAATCAACTGAGCAGCACGATCTAGCGCCTGTTTTACACGATTGGGATCTATTCCTTTTTCAAAACGTACACTTGCTTCACTACGTAAACCATGATCTTTTGATGCTTTTCGAATTCGCTTTCCATCAAAATAAGCAGATTCTAATAAAACAGTTGTTGTACCTTCATGTACTTCTGAATTAGCTCCCCCCATTACACCAGCTAGTGCAACTGGTTCTTTTCCATTTGTTATGACAAGATGATCAGAAGTTAATTCACGCTTTTGATCATCAAGTGTTACAATTATCTCTCCATCATTTGCCCTTCTCACTAAAATTTCTTTTGACTGAAGACGATCGTAGTCAAATGCATGAAGCGGTTGGCCATATTCTAATAAAACAAAGTTTGTAATATCTACTACATTGTTATGCGGACGAATACCCGCTGCCATTAAACGAGTTTGTAACCATAATGGTGATGGCGTAATGTTTACATTTTTAATGACACGTGCAGCATATAATGGATTATCTTCAATCGCTTCAACCTTTACAGATATATATTCAGAAGCTTTTTCATCACTTGTCTTTAGATTCATTTCTGGAAGCTTAACCTCTTTATTTAATATAGCAGCTACTTCATAAGCAACCCCTAACATACTTAAGCAATCCGAACGGTTTGGTGTTAACCCAAGTTCAAGTACTTTATCATCTAAATTTAATTGCTCAATAGCATCACGACCAACTTTAGCGTCGCTTGGGAAAACAAATATCCCATCGGCATACTCTTTTGGAACAAGCTTTCCTTCGATACCCAGCTCTTGAAGTGAGCAAATCATACCATGAGAAACTTCTCCACGAAGCTTTGCCTTTTTTATTTTAAAGTTTCCTGGAAGAACAGCTCCTACTTTTGCTACGGCAACCTTTTGGCCTTTATCCACATTAGGAGCACCACAGATAATTTGAACAGGCTCTTCTTCACCAATATCTACTAAACATTTGCTTAATTTATCAGCATTTGGATGCTGCTCTCGTTCTAAAACATGACCAATTACAACGTTTATTATTTCTTTATTTAAAACTTCAACACTTTCAACTTCGATACCGCTCTTTGTAATTTTATCTGCTAGTTCTTCTGCTGAAATATCTGAAAGGTCAATATATTCACTTAACCATTTATACGACACAAACATTCTCCTAAAAACCTCCTTATGCTTGTTTAAACTGTCTTAAAAATCTAATGTCGTTCGTGTAGAAATGACGTATATCATCGATCCCATACTTTAACATTGCAATGCGCTCAGGTCCCATACCAAATGCAAATCCGCTATATTTCTTTGAATCAAAGCCAGCCATTTCAAGAACATTCGGGTGTACCATACCAGCTCCTAAAATTTCAATCCATCCTGTTCCTTTACATACATTACATCCTTTACCAGAGCATGAAAAGCACGATACATCGACTTCAACAGATGGTTCAGTAAATGGAAAGAAGCTTGGGCGTAAGCGAATTTCACGATCTTCACCAAATAATTTTTTAGCAAAAACCTCTAATGTTCCCTTTAAATCACTCATACTAATGTTTTCATCAACAACAAGTCCCTCGATTTGTGTAAATTGATGAGAATGTGTTGCATCATCAGTATCACGTCGATAAACCTTACCTGGACAAATAATTTTAACAGGACCTTGTCCTTTATGTTTTTCTAATGTTCTAGCCTGAACTGGAGAAGTATGAGTACGCATTAAAATTTCTTCTGTAATATAAAATGAATCTTGCATATCACGAGCTGGATGTCCCTTTGGTAGATTTAAGGCTTCAAAGTTGTAATAATCTGTTTCTACCTCTGGACCTTCTGCAATCGTATAGCCCATCCCTAAAAATAAATTTTCAATTTCTTCAATAACAGCTGTGATTGGGTGATGATTTCCTGTCTTTACAGGTCTTCCAGGTAAAGTTACATCAATCGTTTCTTCTGCTAGTTTTCTCTCAATTTCTTCTTGTTCTAATTTTTCTTGTTTTTGTTGTATTTGATCAGCAATTGTTTCGCGTACTTCATTAGCTAATGCACCAATTTTTGGACGCTCTTCCGCTGAAAGCTTTCCCATACCACGAAGAACTTCGGTAATAGGTCCTTTTTTTCCTAAGTAAGAAACACGAACTTCATTTAACATTTTTAAATCATTTGCTTTTTCGATGCGTTCAAGTGCTTCATCCCGAAGCTTCAATAACTGCTCTTGCATATAAATCCTCCTTATGTCATTGTTTTTCGAACTTTATTTTTATATAAAATAGCTCTGTTATATTTCATTGTGATTATTTTTGGGATTCGCTTCCTTTCCTCTAATGAACCATTAATACTCTTTGTGTTTACATACTGCAGTGTCTCGATTGGCTCGTTCTTTAAAAGGAGTGTCGCGAATTTCAATTTAACCATCTACAAAAAAACTACGATATATTTAAACAGAGCTATTAAAATAAAAAAACTCGCCCCTTCAAGATAAGGGACGAGATTGTATCCGCGGTACCACCCTTGTTAATAGAGAACAAACGCCTCTATCCACTTCATTTACGATAACGGCTTAAAGCCGGAACACCTTTACATACAGACGAATTTTGTATGGTCCAAGTGTCAACTTAGGAGGTGAATTCATTTACATCTACCATGAAAATGCTTCCAGTCCAAGGCATTTTCTCCCTTGATGGCGATTTGTAAACTACTCTTCTCCTTCATCGTTGTTTCCATTTATTCAATTGATTTTTATTATATGAAAAATTAATGGAAGACGCAACATTATTTAACAAAGTGATACATTAGGATGGCGCTTGCAATCGCTACATTTAATGATTCAGCCTTTCCATAAATCGGGATATAAAGATTTTGATCTGTTAAGTTCAAAATCTCTTCAGAAACTCCATTTCCTTCATTACCAACAATTAATGCAAAAGCTTCACATATAGGCTCCTTTTTATAAATAACTCCATTTTTTAAAGAAGTACCGAAAATCGAGATCCCATTTTGTTTTAATTGGGGAATAACGGATCGTAAATCCTCTTTAATGATCGGTAGATGAAAAAGAGAACCTTGTGTCGCTCTTATCGTTTTACCATTATATAAATCAACGGTTCCGTTTCCTAATACAATCGCATCAATACCTGCTGCATCAGCTGTTCGAATAATTGTTCCGAGATTACCTGGGTCTTGTACAGCATCTACTAATAATAGCCTTTTGTATTCACTAGTTAAAGTGGCATTCTGCTGTTTACATATCGCTGCAATCCCTTGTGGTGCTTCAGTTTCACTGATAGCTTTCATAATGTCAAGTGTAACCTTTGTTAATAAAACACCATCTAGATTCCAGCCCCTTGGGATTTCCACTTGTTCGGTTATAATAAGTTCCATTACGACGTTAGGTTCTTTCATTGCTTCTTCAACTAAATGAAAACCTTCAATGATAAAAAGTCCTGTTTTATCCCTACCTTTTTTCGTTAGAAGCTTCTTCCAATCCTTCACTTTTTGATTTTTTATTGATTCAATAACTTTCAATTCAAGTCGTACTCCTTTAAATGGATTTGAAATAACTATAGCGATTACAAGAGTACCATCTTTTTCATGATGATTTCAACACTTCATACATAAATAAACGCAAAGCGGCCAAAATAAATGTAGCAAAATACTAAAATTAATGAGGTGGAAGAATGAATATTGATTTACGTCAAGCCATTATCGCTAATGTTTCAGGAAATACGCAGGATCAATTAAAAGATACAATTGTCGATGCCATTCAAAGTGGAGAAGAAAAAATGCTCCCAGGTTTAGGCGTTTTGTTTGAAATTATTTGGAATAATTCTAACGAAAGTGACCAACAAGAAATGCTTCAAACATTAGAACAAGGATTAAGATCCTCATAGTGAAAAAGGGGCTGTCCGATAAGTCCTTAAAAAAGTCTGGGGAGAAAGAATCTGTAATGGAGATCGGTTGATTAAAATGAAGGTGGCGGCTATCCTTTAGGGAACAGCACGAGCCGAAGACCCCACAGACGAGCATGCGAGTCAAGAAGGCTGAGGCCGTGCCCGCGGAAAGCGTCCGCCACCGAAATAAAATCAACCGAATTTAGTTTACAAAGAAAGGGGCTGACTTTTTGGACAGCCCCTTACAGTTTATTCAAACGTTATTTTATGAACAGTTTCTTTATCTAAGCGCTTAATGACTTCTGTAATCAGTTTTACTGTATTTTCATAATCATCACGATGAAGTAAAGCAGCATGAGAATGAATATAACGAGTCGCAATTGTAATTGATAAAGCAGGAACCCCATTAGCCGTTAAATGGATAGCACCTGAATCTGTTCCACCACCTGGAATTGCATCAAATTGATATGGAATATTTAATTCATCGGCAACATTTGTTACAAAATCACGAAGTCCTTTATGTGAAACCATTGTTGCATCATATAAAATAATTTGCGGGCCTTTCCCCATCTTTCCTTGAGCTTCTTTTTCACTTACACCTGGTGTGTCTCCTGCAATTCCTACATCAACCCCAAAAGCAATGTCCGGTTCAATAAGGTGCGAGGATGTACGTGCACCTCGAAGTCCTACTTCTTCCTGTACCGTACCAACACCATAGACGACATTTGGATGTTCTACATCCTTTAAATTTTTTAATACATCAATAGCAATAGCACAACCAATACGGTTATCCCAAGCTTTAGCTAACAGCATTTTTTCATTTTTAAGCACTGTAAATTCAAAATAAGGTACGATTTGGTCACCTGGTCTTACTCCAAATTCCATCGCTTCTTCACGACTAGAAGCACCAATGTCAATAAACATATCTTTAATTTCAACAGGCTTTTTACGAAGCTCTGGTGGAAGAATGTGTGGTGGTTTAGAACCGATTACACCCGTTACATCACCTTTACTTGTTACAATTGTTACTCTTTGTGCAAGCATAACCTGTGACCACCAACCACCAACTGGTTGAAAGCGAATGAAGCCTTTATCATCAATTTGAGTAACCATAAATCCGACTTCATCTAAGTGGCCTGCAACCATAATTTTAGGACCTTCTTCATTACCAACTTTTTTAGCAATTAAACTTCCTAGTCCGTCTGTTGTTACTTCGTCAGCATATGGAGTTATGTATTTTTTCATAACCTCTCTTACTTCACGTTCATTACCAGGAATGCCTTTTGCATCTGTTAAATCTTTAAGCATCGTTAATGTTTCATCTAACTTCGCCATGTATATCCTCCTTTTTGTATACGAATCTATTATACAAATAATCGCTACTTTTCTTCAAAGAAACCGCTTTAGTACCCTTGGTTTTGACGTTCATGATTAATTTCGTTTTTCGAAATATACGCCTCATAAATTTCATCCATTGTAAATCCGAGTGATAGCCCTAAGTTTAAATAATGCTGGAATAAATGCAAATAAGTATCAATGGAAAATTTCTTTTTTAATAGAGAAGCTTCATGAAAAATCGTTAGAAATTGGTCCGTTAGATTTTCATTTGATTTTTTCGGCTTCATTTCATTCAAATCTGACATATGTAACTCAAGTCCAATTGATAAAAGAAAGTGTAATCCATCAACATATTCTTCTAATATGATTTCATCCTTTGATGGTGGTTTAATACTCCAAAATTTAAAGCAGCGTGTTTCATTTGCTAGCTCACCGATTTCCACGAGTAATGCTAAAATTTTCCGTTCTATTAAACGTTCATTTTCCAATTGGTGCTTCGATTCAATACGTTGGTCTAATTCTTTTTGCATTTGAAATAGTTTTTGCAGATTCATCTTATTCACTCCTGTAACAGCTTTCCTACAAAAAAATTATATCAAATAAATATTTTGATGAAACCTTTCGAAGGGGTAATTCGTAAATATAAAGTAAAAATGATGGGGAGGGCATCTTCCATGGTAATCATAGTTTTACGTCTCCTACTGTTTGTATTGTTCATTTTTCTAATATATACACTCATTCAATATTTGTTAAGTCCAAAGCGCAAACTGGAATTAGCCCATAACCAGAAAAAGTTTTTCTTTTTAGATGATCGTGAAAATGTACGAAAAAATTTTTTTATCACATATAAAGGGGTTCTTTTTGAAGGAGAAAAATATCTTGGAACTACCAAAGATTCCTTTGAAGTCATTTCAATATTAATTTGGACCAAAACTCCTGATAACCTAAAAGGGTTGTCAAAAGGTGATTTTGAATATATTGAACAAAAAATTAAAAGCAGCTATCCCTATGCAAAAATTGAATGGAAAAGCCCAGTAAAAGAGTTTTTACAAGAAGGAAAATAAGATCTGACATTATTTCAGATGGGGCTGTCTAAAAACTTAAATATAATACTTCACATCCCAATAAATAACTACTAATTCAGTTAGAATAGCTGTATATTGTTTTTGATATGTAAGATAGACCCTAGAGACAGCCTCCTTTTTTTCAGTTAATAAAAAATAAGAAAAAGATAATCAATATATGAATTAGAGAAATAAGTGGCATCCCAACACGGAAGGGAAGATGTCTTGTTTTATGTCTAAAAAGAGACATAGAAATTTGCATAAATAAAGAGCCACCAAGTACAGCAATCAACCATAATGTACTCTCTTTTATCCTCCATTTTCCATAAATTGCCCTTCTTTTGTCATTCCAAATGAATATAAAGCCTATCATATTCAAAATAAAATAATAAATTAATATCGCCATTTTCCTTTCAACTCTATAGCCAAAAAAAGGCTGCCCACCATGATTGTCTTTCCTACAATAAACGTACAGGAAAGACTTTATTGGACAGCCTATTTTATTATTTATTTAGTTGAGCTTTTGCTGCTTCAGCTAACTGAGCAAATGCTTTTTCATCACTTACAGCTAAATCAGCAAGCATTTTACGGTTAACTTCGATACCAGCTAATTTTAAACCGTGCATTAAACGGCTGTAAGAAAGACCGTTCATACGTGCAGCAGCATTGATACGTGTGATCCAAAGCTTACGGAAATCACGTTTTCTTTGACGACGGTCACGATAAGCATACATTAAAGATTTCATTACTTGCTGGTTAGCAACTTTATATAAACGATGTTTAGAACCGAAATAACCTTTTGCTAATTTAATAATTTTTTTACGACGTCTACGAGTAACAGTTCCGCCTTTTACACGTGGCATAATAATTCCCTCCTAATCCGTATTACAAATTATTTTAGGTTATCTAACATTTGGTGAATACGTTTGAAGTCACCTTTGCTTACAAGAGTAGATTTACGAAGTTTACGCTTTTGCTTTTGTGTTTTGTTAGCAAATAAGTGGCTTGTATATGCATGAGAACGTTTTAATTTACCAGATCCAGTCTTTTTGAAACGTTTAGCTGAGCCGCGATGAGTTTTCATTTTAGGCATAAGAGTTTCCTCCTTTTTATTTCTTCTCGTTTTTCGGTGCTAGCACCAAAAACATGCTACGTCCATCCATTTTCGGTTTTGATTCAATTGAGCTAATATCTGAGCATGCTTCAGAGAAACGATCAAGAACTCGTTGACCAATTTCCTTATGAGTAATTGCTCTTCCTTTGAAGCGAATTGTAGCTTTCACTTTATCGCCTTTTTCAAGGAACTTACGAGCATTACGTAATTTCGTGTTGAAATCATGCTCCTCAATTGTTGGGCTAAGGCGAATTTCTTTGACATTAATCGTCTTTTGCTTTTTACGCGCTTCTTTTTCTTTTTTCTGCTGCTCAAAACGGAATTTTCCGTAGTCCATAATACGGGCAACTGGTGGTTTGGCATTTGGTGCAACAAGCACTAAATCCAAGTTGGCGCGAGCTGCAATTTCTAGTGCTTCTTGACGTGATTTAATACCAAGTTGTTCACCGTTTTGATTGATTAGACGTACTTCACGAGCGCGGATGCCCTCGTTTACTAACATGTCTTTGCTAATAATGAGCCACCTCCAAGGTTTATTAACTGAATAGCGCCGCCGTTATTTGCAGTTACAGGTTTATTTCGCACAACAAAAAACGTGTGAGCGCATACGGCACCCACACGTTTGCATACAAGTATCCTGTCATCTATATGCATAAACCTGCCAACAGCCAAACGTTGCGTCAATCAGGTGAGAAGCGGGTGCTTCTGCTTGTTTAATAAATTTCACTATTCAATTTCCAGTAATACCTTGAAGATTATATCACAGATGACAAATCAATGTCAACAAACCATCAGGAAAACAACAATGTGTATTATACTATTTGGTTTATTGAAATGCAACTATTATTTTTTCGCTTCTTTTACAATAGCTTGAACAAAGCTCTCTAAAGATACTGTTTCAGAATCTTTTTCCCCATATTTACGAACATTTACAGCTTCTTCTTTTATCTCGTTATCTCCCACTACAAGCATATATGGGATTTTTTGAATTTGCGCTTCACGGATTTTGTAGCCGATTTTTTCGTCACGAGCATCTAGCTCAACACGAATACCTTCTTTCTGTAATCTTTCTTGTACTTTTTTCGCATAATCTAAATGAACAGCTGGTGAAACTGGAATGACTTGAACTTGAGTAGGTGCTAGCCATGTTGGGAATGCCCCTTTATACTCCTCAATTAGGAAAGCGACAAATCGTTCCATCGTTGATACAACACCGCGATGAATAACGACCGGACGATGCTGTTTTCCATCTTCACCTACATATGTTAAATCAAAGCGTTCTGGTAATAAGAAGTCAAGCTGTACAGTGGATAATGTTTCATCTTTACCTAATGCTGTTCGAACTTGAACGTCTAATTTTGGTCCATAGAATGCCGCTTCTCCTTCAGCTTCATAATAGTTAAGGCCAAGTTCATCCATCGCTTCTATCAGCATGCTTTGTGCTTTTTCCCACATCGCATCATCATCATAGTATTTTTCTTTATCTTCCGGATCACGATAGGATAAACGGAAGGAGTATTCATTAATACCAAAATCTTTATAAACTTCTTCTATTAAGCGAACGACTCGAATAAACTCTTCTTTAATTTGGTCAGGACGTACGAAAATATGGGCATCATTTAATGTCATTCCGCGAACACGTTGAAGACCAGTTAATGCGCCTGACATTTCATATCGATGCATTGTTCCAAGCTCTGCAATACGAATAGGCAATTCACGATAACTGTGAATATCGTTTTTATAAATCATCATATGATGTGGACAGTTCATTGGACGAAGCACTAAATCTTCGTTATCCATTTCCATTTTCGGGAACATGTCCTCTTGATAATGATCCCAGTGGCCAGAAGTTTTATATAAATCAACACTTCCTAAAACAGGTGTATAGACATGCTGATATCCAAGCTGAACCTCTTTATCGACAATATATCGTTCAATTGTACGACGAATTGTTGCTCCTTTCGGCAACCAAAGTGGTAATCCTTGACCTACTTTTTGAGAAGTTGTAAATAAACTTAATTCTTTACCAAGCTTACGATGGTCACGCTCTTTTGCTTCCTCTAGTAAACGTAGGTGCTCTTTTAATTCTTCTTTTGTAAAAAATGCTGTACCGTAAATTCGCTGTAACATTTTATTGTTGCTATCTCCACGCCAATAAGCTCCAGCAACACTTAATAGCTTAAACTCTTTAATTTTTCCTGTAGACGGCACGTGAACGCCTCGACATAAGTCAAAGAACTCACCTTGCTCGTAAACCGAAATTTTCTCACCTTCCGGAATATCGTCAATTAATTCTAGCTTTAAGTTATCTCCAATTTCTTCATAAAGTCGCTTTACTTCTTCACGACTCATTTCTTTGCGGACAATTTCTAAATTTTCCCCAATAATTTTTTTCATTTCTTTTTCGATTTTCGGTAAATCTTCAGGAGTAATCGTTTCTTCCATATCAATATCATAGTAGAAGCCATTTTCAATAACTGGTCCTACTCCTAATTTAACATTTTTATACAAACGTTTAATTGCTTGAGCCATCAAATGAGCTGTACTATGTCTTAAAATTTCTAACGTTTCATTATTCCCAGGTGTTAATATTTCAATGCTTCCATCTGTTTCAATTGGCGTTTTTAAATCAATATGCTGACCATTGATTTTCCCTGCAATAGCTTTTTTCTTTAACCCAGGGCTAATGGAAGCTGCAATTTCTTCAGTCGTAATTCCTTTAGGAAACTCCTTTACGGCTCCATCAAGAAAAGTAATTTGGATTTGTTCTGCCATCATTTTTCACTCCCATTTTTTAATTTTGAAAAAAATAAAAACTCGTCCCTCTAAATAAGGGACGAGTGTTATGTATACCATTCCCGTGGTTCCACCCTTGTTCCCATGCTAAAAAATAAAAAACATAATAGCATGGCTCAAGACACGTTAACGGGTGTGAAGCGTCAGCTATTACTGAGCGAATGCTGTTCACAACTGAAGTTTAGAGGTGGTAAGAGTATTATACGTGTTAGGAAGGTTTCAGCCAATGCCTTCCCTCTCTGGGAACCGTCATAACACTCCCATGTCCTCATCATAACTTTTTACGATTTTTCATTTTACCCGTATTATAGAATTATTTGTTACGAAAATCAAGTTCACCTAAAAGGAAACTTTTTGATCGTCAAAAACATCTTTAGAATAAATGGTTACTCTTTCTTGAAAGATATTGATAATTGTTTGGATCATTCCCTCATCTTGCTGATCTGTATACAGAAAAATTTTAAGAGGGGCAATTGAAACAAGTGGTGCAAGCAGCTGTGAATCAATGTACATGGGGTGTCGATAAATAAAATCTCGGTCAATGTATTTTTTTAACTCACTATAAGACATTTTTCTCCACTCTTCATTAAAGATAAAAAAATAAGAGTAATCATGAAGGATATGCAATGTTTTATGCTTTGGGGTATTTTGCATAACATAATCTCTAAGACTTTGAATAAAATTTTGGTATTCTTGCTCTAATTTGTATTCTTCAATTGAAATTTCCGCATACTCTGTTAATCGTTTCAAATACTTACTTAAACGAAAAATAATAAATGAATCCATATTAAACGATAAATCTGGATGAAGAAAACTATTAAAGGCAGAGTATAAAAATTCATCTCTCGGCTCAAATGATTTAACCTTTGGAATTTCATCTCTCTCCCCTTCAATAATGGATTGAGCAATATGTAAAATCTGTTGCTGTTCGTCTTCATCTGTAAAATAAAATTTTTCTTTTATAATCGATAAGAGCAGCTGGGGCTCTTTTATTTGAGCAAAAAACTGAATTAAACTTGGAATAAGTATATCATGAATAAAACGAGGCCACTCATTACTATAGCAAGTTATCATCGTTTCCCTTTCAAGAAAGATGGTGTCACGTTTTTTTTGACCACATTCACAAAGTAAATATAACATATAGTCTGCTTCTTTTTTTGTCGTAAAAATAATTTGGATCACAAACTCTCCCCCCTTTACCAACACCTGTTTCTATATATATGGGGGACAAGGAGTTTTTAGAAGTAGAAGGAATATTTAAATTTAAGATGAAAGTTTTATTGAAATCAATTTGGAATAAAAATTAATATTTTGAAATTCGTTAACTTTCATTCATAGTCTCACGAATTTGCCCATCTATAATTAAATACAAAAAAAGAAGAAAGGCCCCCCTTTTTTTCTTTTGGGACGACCTTAACAACTACATTCTTCTATTTTTCCCTTTCATCTTGACAGGAGTTGCTAAATATTTAATTCGTTCTAAAACCCTTACTGCTTTTAGTTCTTCTACTTCTCCTCTTTGTGAATACGTAAGATGATGCTTAAGTTCATCCAAGCTTAAATTAGATGTAAAGAAAGTTGGTAAATTTTCAAGCATCCGAAACTGCAAAATCGTTCCTAATATATCATCTCTCATCCAACTAGTCATAGATTCAGCTCCTAAGTCATCGAGCATTAAAACAGGAACTTTTTTTACAGTCTCTAATTTTTCATTTAATGATTGGTCGTGAATGGCGCTTTTTAGCTCCCTCATAAACTCTGGTACATAAACAAGCATAGACGATATACCTTTTTCCTTCAACTCATTTGCAATAGCCCCTAATACAAACGTTTTTCCAACCCCAAATGGACCATAAATATATAATCCCTTCATTCGTTTATTTACACTGTATTGTTCGATAAAATCCTGCGCAAAGGAAACAATTTTTATACGACTCTCATCATCTAAAGCAATATCCACAATTTGTGCATGGAGAATTTCCTTTGGGATATACATGCTTTTTACTAGAGATTCTCGGCTTTTCCTTTGATCATATTCCTCTTTTTTTGGACATTTATCATACTTAACATCTATCGTTTTTCCTTGAATAGCGAGTGATGGATGATACCCTTTAATAATATTTTTACATTCCTCTAAACTTTTACATTGCTTACAACCTTTACTTTGATTAATAAATTCATAAAGCTTGCCCAGGCTTCGATCAATCATTTCTTGATCTATTTCTTCTTTATGATTTTGAATAAATGTTTGAACATCAGGGTCTTGTAAAACGGCTCTTTTTAATTGATTTAAACGTTGTTGAAATTCCTTTCGACCTATCAGGCTTTTAAATGAATTTTGAATAGAATCCAAAAGGGTTCCCCCTTCCCTATTTTGCTTCTGTTATGATTGTTTATTTTTATATTTTCTAATTCGTTCTTCCAGTTTCCTTTTCTCTAATTCGAAATCTTGGATGTCTACTTTCTCTTCCTCTTGTTGCTGTTCATAATCTTTTAACCATTCAGGTAGCTTTTCTTGTCGTACAATCCTTTTAGGAGCTGGTTTTGTTTCTTTTCCTTTCGCCCATTCTTGATATTGACGATGTTCTTTTTTTGCTAAATCCATAGCTGTCCTTACCGTTTTAATCCCTTTTCTAGCCCAGTGGCTAGCAATTTTTTCAACATATCCCTTTGATAGCTTCATATCTGTTTTTAACATAACATAATAGATTAATACATTAACTACACCAGGCAATAGCTTTTGCTTGAACATGACATCTTCTATTATTTTCAAATCTTGAACAGTTGGCTCTATTCCACCAGATATATCGATTAAAAATTGAAGAGGGGAAAGAGATTCTAATTGTTTAATTAGCTGCTTTTCCTTTTCATCCATATCGTCTAATTTTGTAGATCGATATGGTAGAGGTTGAACCTTTTCAGCCAATGTTGGAAGTTCATTTCCATACTCAATTTGGTACCAATCTCGTGCACTTTTCCTAAGCTCTTCAATATTAATTGTTTCATTTACATCCATTGCATCAATTACTATGTTTTTCATTTCAATTGGGTCAATTCCATATATATAGGCTAGTTTTTTAATAGCATCTTTTACTTGTGAAGTAATTGATTTTTTAGGAACAAGATTTTCAGATAACCCGGCAAAAAAAAGTTCAAAATCAAATTCTTTTTCCTGTATTTGAACAGATGACGGTTCAACAATCTCAACAACTTCTAAAGCTGGATTTTCCTCATCATGAGGAGTATTTGAAATAAGTTCTGACATATGCAATGACTGAAAAACTTCATTAAAGGATCTTGTGATATCTTTAGCATCTTCACTTAATTTCTCATCTAAAAAGAAATCTTTTAAATATTGATATCTCTTTTTCCCAACACGATTGTATAAGTAAACATTTAATACTCCATCATCAAAAAAGCTTTTCGGTGAAAGTGGTGGTTGGAGCTCATATATAAATTTTTTCGGATCCTCTTTTTCCATGATAAAAGTATTAAGGAGCCCAATCCCTTCTAGTTTTAGCCGTTCTTGATAAATTTCACTTAAAGGCATTTGCATAATGGTCATTAAAAAATGATGTGTTGATTCTTTCCCCCATAAGCGATTTTGTTCTAGTTCACTCCATAGGGTCATATAAAAACTAAATGCTCTTGCACCTATTAATGGTTGATATAATAAAGTAAGTATTTTACGATTGTATTCATGAAGCAAACCATTTGATCGTACGACATAACGATCGACTGGGACCAATTCTTTCCAATGATAATTCATTATGAATTCAAACCTCTCTAAAAGACTAATTTCACATGTTACTGTCTAACTTCAAAAAAAAGAGCTTAAGTCATTTATAAGCTCTTTTCACTGCCATTTCCTTTTTTAATTAGTTCTTTTAGTTCATCAATAAATACATTGATATCTTTAAATTGTCTATATACAGATGCAAAACGAACATATGCTACTTCATCAATTTTTGCAAGGCGATCCATTACCATTTCTCCAACTGCTTCACTTTTAATTTCAGAAACGCCTTGGTTTCGCAATTCTTTCTCAATTTCTTCAGCTATGTCTTCAAGCTGCTTAAGTGCGACTGGTCTTTTTTCACAGGCTTTAATCATTCCTCTTAACATTTTATCACGGCTAAATTCTTCTCTAGTTCCTTCTTTTTTCACAACAATTAAAGGAATTTCCTCTACCTTTTCAAATGTTGTAAAACGGTATTGACAGCTTTCACATTCTCTTCGTCTACGTATGGATCTTCCCTCATCGACAGGACGAGAATCTAAAACTCTAGTCCCAAGATGGTAACAGGAAGGACACTTCATATAATCAACCCCATTCTCAAAAAGTCAGACAGCCTTCATATACCAATATTCATCATATTAAAAACCTTAACAAGAAACAACCACCATCTATTTCCTTATTATTTAAGCTTAGGTAAAAGTTTATTTTTTAATAACAGGTAAGTTTTTATCTAACTCTTTATATAATTCAATAATAATTTGACGGCTAAAACCGAAATCAAAAGGTAATGGAGTTTCTGTTGAAACGGTAAAATCAATAGCGGTTTCAAATGGACGAACCGTTACGACCGTTACAACCATAAATGCTTTTTTTCGACTTTTAATATGAACACTAATTTCTCCCCGCTCCTCTGATACAGATGAAACAGAAAAGCCTTGTTGTTTAGATAATACAGTTTGAACTGAGGAAAGAGCTGTTTGTTTATTTACTTTATAATATCTGCTTCTTAATAATGGATCATCGTGGTTTTCTTTTGTTTCTTGATTTGTTGTAAAAAAAGCTTGTACCCTTGTTAAAAAGCTCAATTGACTTCCCCCTAACCTTCATTCCATCACTATCTATATCATACTATATAATAAAAAGAGGTGCAGTTATTATCTTGCACCTCTTAAAATTCAATATAATCGTCTCAAAATTATAAAGCTTTTACTTGCCCTTGTTTCACTTGTACAGGGCCCATTCCACGAGGAATTTCAATATTTTCACGTGTTTCAGCACCAAGAGCTTCTGCGATGTAATCAGCTGCAATATTAGGATTTAAATCACCACAAGTGTACACATCAATACTTGCATAACCATGCTCAGGAAAACTGTGAATTGTAAGGTGTGATTCAGAAATAATAACTACACCACTTACTCCTTGAGGTGCAAACTTATGAAAAGCAACCTCACGGATTTCTGCTCCTGATTTTAAAGCTGCATTCACAAAAGTTTTTTCAATAAATTCCATATCGTTTAGCTTATCAAAATCGCATCCCCATAACTCAGAGATAACGTGACGTCCCATTGTTTCCATCTTCATGGTCCCCCTTTAACATTATTTTTTATGAATTCTTCGCATTTTGGTATGTTTAACTACCACGGGGGAAAGTTAGTCCAAAGAGGTCCTAACCCTTTAAGTAGTCACATTACCTTTGCGTTTAAGAAGTTCACGAAAAATAGTATATATGGTTTATTTTGTTTTTGCAACACACTTTTTTTAAATTTTTTTCTATTTGGCTCGTTATTGTTTTTAATTATAGTGAAATTTACTAACCTAAAAGGAACCTGTAAATTTCACCTCAATAATTGTTTTAACCTCAACAGAAATATTAAAAGATTTTATCTGTTAAATAAAGGGCCATGCAATATTACTATTTGTTATATCAAGAGATATATCCAAATAGGTTATTTTCTATATATATCCATTTATTGTTTGAACGTTAAATATTTTGTACAAATAGAAAGGATGACCTTGATTGGTCATCCTTTCAGTCTTTTCTATTTCAAACAGTTGTTAAGTTTTTCATTTTAGATGCAACCATCTTTGTTAAATCAACAACACGGCATGAGTATCCCCATTCATTATCGTACCATGCTAATACTTTTACTTTTCTTTCACCCATAACCATTGTTGTTAAGCCATCGATCGTTGCTGAATAAGAATTTGTGTTATAGTCAATGGATACTAAAGGCTCCATCGAGAAATCTAGTATACCTTTTAATTCTCCTTGAGAAGCTTTTATAAATGCTTCATTTACTTCTTCAGCTGTTACTTCTCTTTTTAAATCAACAACAAGATCCACTAAGGAAACATTTGTTGTTGGTACACGTAATGCTAGTCCATGAAGCTTACCTTTTAATTGAGGTAGAACTAATGATAAAGCCTTTGCTGCTCCTGTCGTTGTTGGAATAATCGATTGAGCGCACGCTCTAGCACGACGTAAATCTTTATGAGGGTTATCAATATTTTTTTGATCGTTCGTATATGCATGTACTGTTGTCATTAAACCGTTTTCAATTCCGAATTCTTCATCCAATACTTTGGCAACAGGAGCTAAGCAGTTTGTAGTACAAGATGCGTTGGAAATAATAACATGATTTTCTGGGTCATAGCTTTCGTCATTAACTCCCATCACAATTGTAACATCTTCATTTTTACCAGGAGCTGTTAAAATAACTTTTTTAGCACCAGCCTCAACATGCATCATAGCTTTATCACGTGAGTTAAACTTTCCAGTAGCTTCAATCACAATATCGATATCTAATTCTTTCCACGGAAGTTCAAGTGGATTTCGATTATTTAATAATAATACTTTATGTCCATTAACAATTAGATGATCTTCAGCAGGGATAACTTCCCCATCAAATTTCCCATGATTTGTGTCATACTTAATTAAATGTGCTAACGTTTCAGCAGGATAGCTCGCATTAATTGCTACAATATTTAAATCATTTTCTAAAATTGCATTACGGAATACCATTCTTCCAATACGTCCAAAACCATTTATCGCTACCTTAGCTTTCATGATCATTCACCTTCCAAAAGAATGTGTTATACTTTTTAAACCGTTTTCTATTAATCAGTATATCACATTTATCCGATAATGGAATGATTAATTTGTATATTTTTTTCTATATTCCACATTTATTTTTACTTTCCTTAATATTCTGTTACGATTATTACGTGAAAACAAAAAATGCCTGTCTCAAAACTAAAGGATCAGACTCCACAATCAACCCAATATATATATATTAATCAAGTGGTTAATAGTTATATATAGGTTTAGGTATGTGGAATCAGACCCTTATGAGACAGACCTTTTCAGACAATCTTACTTTCCCTTACAGTTGTTTAAATTCCCATTTTAATAAAATTTTTTCGAGTTGATTCTTTGTTTCTTCTATTGTCCCATTATTATCTATCATCTCATCTGCCTTGTTTACTTTTTCTTTTAAAGGCATTTGAGCATTAATTCTTGCTAATGCTTCTTCTTTTGTAAAATCATTCCTCTTCATTAAACGCTCCAATTGTGTTTGTTCATTTACATAGACAACTATAACTTTATCCACCAAATGTGTAAGGTTACTTTCAAAAAGAAGTGGGATATCTAAAACAACAATCGGTTCACCTTGTTGTGTAAAATAGTTCTGCTGTTTTCTCATTTCTTCACGAACAGCTGGGTGAACAATTTCATTTAACTGTTTTCTTTTCGTTTCATTTTGAAAAACAATTGATCCAAGCTTAGCACGATTAATTGTCTGATCTTCATTTAATATTTGCTTTCCAAATTGATGGACTATTTGTTTATAAGCTTTCGTTCCAACATTCACAACTTCTCTTGCAATTTGATCAGCACAAATAACTGGAATTCCATAATCACGGAGCATATTTGAAACAGTACTTTTGCCACTCGCAATTCCTCCAGTTAACCCTACGATTAATGACATTGTTTCTCTTTCTCCTCTCTTACATCTTTAAAATGCCAATTAATATAAGTAAAAATCCTGGTAGCCATAAAATTTTATCAATCACTACCATTTTAGAGAAGAAATGTCCCATCTTTATGCCCGCTAATACAAATAAAGAACTCATCGTAGCAACTAGTATAGCCATTAAAAAAGGAGAAAAACCTAATAAAGCAGCCCCAATTCCTGCACCAAATGCATCTAGTGATAAGGCAACACCTAATAGTAATGCCTCAACACCTGTTATGGTACCTGATTTATCCATATCAGCTGTTGTTGGTTTTCGTAAAATTTGAATGACAATTCCTAATGATTTAATTTCAACGTTTAATAATGTTTTCTTATGGTCGTTCTGTTCTTCTTGCTGCTCGTTAGGACGAAAAAATTGATATAACACCCAAGCTCCAATGGATATAAGAATGAAACCACCAATATGTTCAGTTATCACAGGAGGTAAGATTGTTTGAAGTAGCTGTCCAACCATCATAGCAGCTAATAAGGTGGTAGCCGAGCAACAAGCTATGACAACAATCGATTTTATCGGAATTTTCAATTTCCTTAACCCGTAAGTAATTCCAACAGAAAAACTGTCTAAGCTTACAGCAAACGCCAACAGAAAAAGAGACGTATACTGAATATCAAATTCGCCCCTTTCATCCAATTATCTAACATAGTATATTAACGACGACAAAATTTATGTTAATTGGACATGAAAGGAGCTTATTTTTATTTATTTTTGACATTTTTTGCAATAGTGGGTTCCTCGTCCACCAACTTTTATTTTATAGATGGGACTGCCACAGACTTTACACGGTTGTTCTGCACGGCCGTAAACATATAGACTCAATTGGAACATACCTATTTGGCCTTGAGTATTGACATAGGAACGTACCGTACTTCCACCTTTTTCAACAGCTTCTTGTAAAGTTTCAATTATTTCATTATGTAAAATCTTTAGTTCATTCTTTTTTATGTCTTTTGCTAATCGTTCAGGATGAATATTTGATCGAAATAATGCTTCATCCACATAAATATTTCCTAGTCCAGCTAAAACCGTTTGGTCTAATAAAACTTGTTTTATTTTTCGGGAGCTTGATAAAAGCTTTTCGCCCAAAAATTGAACTGTAAATAGCTCTGAAAAAGGCTCTGGTCCTAATTGTGATAATGGTAAGTGCTTTTCTTCTTCTCCTTTTTCAAACAAGTGCATCGTTCCAAATTTGCGAACATCTTTATAACGTAATTCCGATTCATCTGTGAATTTAAATATTACATGTGTATGCTTCTCGAGAGGATTATTCTTTTTATATAAACCATACTTTCCTTCCATACGAAGATGAGAAACGAGTATATAATCATCTAAGTAAAATTTTAAGTATTTTCCTCTCCTTCCAATGTCTCGAATCGTTTGACCCTTTAATACATTACAAAATTGTTTAACATCATCCGGCTTTTTAATCATTTTGGGCCAATATACTTCAACTTCTTCAATCGTTTTTCCTTTGACTAAATGCAGCAATGTTTTGCGAATGGTTTCAACTTCTGGTAGTTCTGGCATGATATACACTTCCTTTTATTAAAGCGGGGCCTGGCCCCGCATTTATTTAGCTTCATACCATGATGGACCAAATGCAAAATCTACTTTTAATGGTACTTTTAATTCTAGTGCTTTTTCCATCACTTTAGGAACGAGTTCTTTTAATATGTCAATTTCTTCATTAGGTGCTTCGAAAATTAATTCGTCGTGAACTTGGAGTAACAGCTTTGTTTTTAACCCTTTATTTTTCAATTCCTTTGCCATATTAATCATTGCTTTTTTAATAATATCTGCAGCACTTCCTTGAATTGGAGTATTCATTGCTGTTCTTTCAGCAAAGCTTCTTACATTGAAATTTCTGCTTGTAATTTCAGGGATGTATCTTCTACGATGCATTAGAGTTGTTACATACCCTTTTTGCTTTGCTTCTTGAACAATATCTTCCATGTACTCTTTCACACCGTTAAAGCTGTTAAAGTATCGTTTAATAAATTCTCCTGCTTCTTTTCTTGAAATACCTAAGTTTTGAGATAAGCCATAATCACTTATTCCATATACAATCCCAAAGTTAACAGCTTTTGCTTGCCTACGCATTTGACTAGTAACTTCTTCTTCATCGACATGAAAAACATCCATTGCTGTTTTCGTATGAATGTCCAAATTATTGTTAAATGCTTCAATTAAATTTTTATCACCAGAAATATGAGCAAGAACACGTAATTCTATTTGAGAATAATCAGCAGCAAAAATAACCCATCCTTCTTTAGAAGGAACAAACGCTTCACGAATTTTTCTTCCTTCCTCCAAGCGAATCGGAATGTTTTGGAGATTTGGGTCTGTTGAGCTCAAGCGTCCTGTTTGTGTTAATGCTTGATTAAACCGTGTATGAACTTTGTCGGTGTCCTTATGAACAACCTTTAATAACCCTTCAATATAAGTTGACTTTAATTTACCTAACTGTCGGTAATGGAGGATTAATCCGATGATTTCATGTTTATCACCTAATTTTTCTAACACATCTGCTGAAGTTGAGTAACCTGTTTTTGTTTTTTTGATGACAGGAAGTTTAAGCTTTTCAAACAATACAACTCCAAGCTGTTTAGGTGAATTAATATTAAATTTTTCACCTGCAAGCTCATATATTTGCTTTTCTAAATCTTCAAGCTGTGCATCAAGTTCTTTCCCCATTTCTTCTAGACGATTAACATCAACTTTTACACCAGTTGCTTCCATGTCAGCTAAAATTTCTGAAAGAGGCATTTCAAGTTCACTAAATAATTCATATTGTTCATTTTTACGTAAACCTTCTTCGAGCTTATCTTTTAATTTGTAAACAACATGTGCTTTTCGAGCAATATGTTCAGCTAATTGAGACTCAGCAGGAATACCCCGTTTTACTCCTTTTCCATAAACTGCTTCATCTGATTGAACTAGATTTAATTGATATTGCTCTGCGATAGCGGATAAATCCGCTGATGATTGGGATGGATTTAGTAAATAGGAAGAAAGAAGAACATCAAATTCAATCCCATTTAACTCAATATCCCTCCATCTTAGTGAAACAATTGATTTTTTTCCATCAAAAACAATTTTTCGTTTGGATGGATCCTTTACCCAATTGTGAAAAGCATCTGATTTTATAGCAACATCTGTTGGAATATAGTAGTTTCCATTTTCATTAGCAATTCCAAATCCAATAATATCTCCAGTATGATAATTTTCATCAAGCATTTCAACAATAAAAGCAGCATCATCAGTTAAAACTTCACGATCTAAGGACTCAACTGCTTTATATTGAATATCATGAATTGATTCAGTTGAATGAACTTCTTCTCCCATTTTGTCTAACAATGAATTAAAGCCTAGCTCTTTAAATATTTTTATGACTTTTTTCGTGTCGTAGCCGTTATATAAAATATCTTCTAATTTTATATTAATAGGTGCATTACATTGTATTGTTGCAAGCTGTTTACTCATAATAGCTTGATCTTTATGCTCAGAAAGCTTTTCTTTTAATTTTTTTCCACTAACTTCCTCTAGGCTTCCATACAACTTTTCAATGGAATCAAATTGCTTTAACAACTTAATGGCCGTTTTTTCTCCTACACCTGGAACACCTGGTATATTATCCGAGCTATCACCCATTAATCCTTTCATATCAATAATTTGCTGAGGTGTAAGTCCATATTTTTCTTGTATTGTTTGTGGTGTGTAATCATCTACATCTGTAATTCCTTTTCTTGTGATGGCTACTGTCACTTTATCTGTTGCTAGCTGTGTTAAATCTTTGTCCCCTGAAATAATTTTCACTTGAAAGCCTTCATTTTCAGCTTTTTTTGCCAGTGTACCAATAATATCATCTGCTTCGAAGTTTTCCAGTTCATAACGTGCAATATTATATGCATCTAATAATTCCCGAATAAACGGAAACTGCTCTGATAATTCAGGTGGAGTTTTTTGTCTTCCACCTTTATATTCTTGATAGGTTTCATGTCTAAACGTTGTTTTACCCGCATCAAATGCAACAAGAATATGAGTTGGTTGTTCTTCATTTAAAATTTTCATTAAAATATTCGTAAATCCGTAAATCGCATTTGTATGAATCCCTTTCTCGTTATTTAGTAAAGGCAATGCAAAAAATGCTCGATAAGCAATACTATTTCCATCTATTAATATAAGTTTTTTCTTCACAATGGCTCCTCCTTTATGTACATTAACAACTAACTTATTTTTTTATGTACTTAACATGTGAAAATCTATAAAAATTAAGCCATGTTCTTTTTCTATTCTATCATGTCTTAGAATAGAAATTAAAACATGGCTCATAATGTTCCTATTCTTCACCCATTAATATTTCAGCGTATGGTGAATCAAAAGGTAATATTAAGACGGTCTCGTCATTAATTGTCTTTTTATATGATTCAAGTGTACGGAAAAGACTATAAAAATTCGGATCCTTTGTATAGGCTTCATTGTAGATTTTGGCTGCTTCTTGTTCACCTTCTCCGCGAATTGCTTGTGCTTTTGCATACGCAATTGCAAGCATTTCTTTTACTTGACGATCCGTTTCTGCGATTATTCGATTTTTTTCCGCATCCCCCATTGATAAGTACTCTTGTGCTTTTGATTCCCTTTCTGAAATCATTCTCGTAAATACAGATTTTTCATTTGCTTCTGGTAAATCAGTTCGCTTAATTCTTACATCAGTTACAACAATTCCATAGTTGTTCTTTTCTAGTAATTCATTTACGATTTCTGTCACTTTATCATTTAAACTTCCTCTTGAAGATTTTTCATCATTAATAATTTCATCATAATTTAATTTACCAAGCTCAGAACGAATGGTTGAGAAAATAAATTCGGACATTTTCGCTTCTGCATTAATAACGGTACGAGCATTTGAAATCATTTTTTTGGGATCTTCAATTCGCCAAATGGCATAGTTATCAATTAAGATACGCTTTTTATCCCTTGTATTAATTTCTGCTTCTTCTACATCATATGTCATTTGATTCTTTGGTAATGTTTCAACCGATTGGATAAAAGGAATTTTATAATTTAATCCAGGCTCCTCAATAATTCTTACTACCTCACCAAATTGTCTAATGACTTTATATTCATTTTCCTTAACGATAAAAATATTATTGAGTAAAAAGATAGCAATAATCAAAAAAACAATAAATCCAATTCCTGTCCGAACATATTTCTTCCAATGAAATTTATCTTTTGATTTTTCAATATCAATCACATTATTGTTTGCCATTTGTATCACTTCCTTCCGACGGAACCATTGGGGTCGTGCTTCCTTGTTGTATTTGTGTTATTGGGAAGTATTTTAATGTATTTCCATCATCTTTCATAATATAGATTTTTGCATTTGGTAATACCTCATCAATTGTCTCTAAAATTAAACGTTTTTTTGTAATTTGGGGAGCATTTTTATACTCGTTATAAAGAGCATTAAATAATGCGACATCACCTTTGGCCGCTTCAATTCTTGCAGCTTTATCTCCAAGAGCTTGTGAAATCATAGCATCTCTTTCACCTTCTGCTTCTTTTGTTCGTTTATTTTTATATTTGTTTGCTTCATTTATTTTCGTATTCATTGTTTCCCTAGCATCTGTTACATTTGTAAAGGCTTTTCGAACTTCATCGTTTGGAAGATCAACGTCTTGAAGCTTTACTGCTAAAATCGAAATGCCTACATCGTATTTTTCCATAAGAGATGAAAGGAGCTCATGAACATCTGCTTCAATTTCGACTTTTCCTGATGTTAAGGCATCATCAATTTTTGAGCTTCCGATAATACTTCTTAAAGAAGATGAAGTCGCATCATGTAAAATTTCCTCTGGTTTATCTGCATTATATAAATATTTAGCTGGTTCTGTAATCTTCCATTGAACAACCATATCAGCCAAAACAATATTTTCATCTCCTGTAATCATTTTCGTTTCTTTAGGGAAAGCTGTAATCTCTCCATCTTCGTTTTCTTTATAACCAAATTGTAAACTGAATGTTTCCTTTGAAAGCTTTTCAACTGATTGAATGGGCCAAGGCCATTTAAAATGAAGACCAGCTTGATTAATCTCTTCTTCTGCTTTTCCAAATGTTATAATGACGGCTTGCTCTGATTCATCTACGGTATACCATGTTGTAAAAGCAAAAAGACCGATAATAACAATTCCAATTGATAAAAATATAATGGTATACACTCTTTTTAAACTAGGCATCGTATCCCCCATTTCTCTTTTTTTATTAATTACTACGTTTTAGTTCTTTGAAAGTTTCAAGTAATTCGTAATATTTGAATTCTTGAACAAGAAATGTTGGTATAATATTGTGAATTTCCGTAAAATTCTCTCGCTTTCCGCGGGCCTCCTCGTGCTATCGACTGCGGGGTCTCATCTAGCTTTCTTTCTCCCGCAGGAGTCTCACGGATTTTACTTCCTTATATCAAAGTTCAATTATCAAAAAATGAAAAGCTATAGATTTACTACTTACATTTGGAAATGTTATCAATCATTGAGGGGAAAGTATAGATGTACAACGTTCAGAGTCCTTCAAAATATTCCGAATAAAAAAATTAGCGAGAACAAAACTGTTCTCGCTAAAACGATTGGCTCCTTGGATGAAGGGGTTTTCACTTATTATATTAACAGCGTATTATTAAATTAGATTAAATTAGTTGTAAATATAATGTAAACTATTTTTCAATATAATTTTTTTTGAAAGTTAGTTTAAATGTTGTACCCTTTCCAACTTCACTATCCACTGCAATTTCGGCTTTATGAGCTTCTATTAAGTGCTTAACGATTGCTAGCCCAAGACCTGTACCACCAGAGTTCCGACTTCTTGCTTTATCAATTCGATAAAATCTCTCAAAAATACGAGGAATTTCTTCTTTTTTTATACCAATACCAGTGTCTTTTACATAGACGACAGCATGGTTATGGTCTGATTCAAGTTGTATCGTAACAGATCCATCTGCTTTCGTATATGTTAAGGCATTGTTAATAACATTAATAAAAATTTGCTTTAAACGGTAAATATCCCCTTCAATACACACTTCTTCCTCTGGTTTCTCTAAATTAAAGTAAATGTTTTTATCTTTTGCTTTCCCTTCTAATAGTGTATAGATTTCATCTAATAAATGATTTAAATTGCAGTTTTGGATATTTAGTTTAAACCCTTGTTGTTCAATTTTAGATAAATCTAATAAGTCTTGGATTAATGATTGAAGTCTTTCACTTTCTTTTAAAATAATAGATAAAAATGATTCTAATGTTTTTTCATCTTTCATAGCTCCATCAAGCAAGGTTTCAGAAAACCCTTTAATAGAAGTAATAGGTGTTTTCAATTCATGAGATACATTTGCCACAAAGTCTTTTCTCATTTGTTCTAACTTTTTCAGCTCAGTAATATCATGAAATACAAGAACTATTCCTTTCCATTCTTCGTTATGACCAATTATTGGAGCTCCGTATACTTCAAAATGTCTTCTGTCTATTCCAATTGAAATCATTAAATGTTTACGCACTTTTGTTTCTGTCAAGAAAACTTCTTCTACAATTTGTATGATTTCTTTATGAGAGAAGGCATCATAATAAAGCTTATAAAGAAAATCTTCCGGTTCGATGTTAAATATTTCTTTATAAGCTTTGTTTACTAAATTAATATAACCCCTACCATCAATTAAAATAAGACCACTACCCATATTTTCAATTAAAGTATGCAAACGATCTGCCTGCATTTCTTGTGCTCTCATCATATCTTGTAAATTTCTTGCTAGTATATTAATCGCTTGGGAGAGCATCCCTGTTTCATCTAAATGATCTTCAAATGTTCGAGCCTTGTAGTTACCTTTAGCTAATTCAATTGCTACCTTTGTGGCAGATTCAATCGGCTTGGTATACTCTCTAGTAATCCGTAATCCTAAAATCATAATAACTAAGAAGGCTAAACTTAAACTAGAAATAATTAAAAACCATCCTTCTTGACTAACAGATTTTAATTCTTTCATTGGAGTTCCTAATACTATAAATCCCTTGCGGTGACCATTTTCTATAACAGGTAATCCGTAATAAATAAATTGGCTTTCTTCCTTTATAATCTGAAAGACTTTTGTATCATTACGATGGTTCGCAATGATAATTTCGGCAATCTGCTCAGGTTTTTCTGTCTTATTTTCAATTTCTTTAAAGTATTCAATTGAACCATTTGAATCTAAAATTAAAATAGATGAATTTAATGTTTCACTAATATCATTTAATAGCTTTTCATCAGTAGAAAACTCCGTAGTACTAGTGATTAAAGTCTCAATTAATTTTATTTCTTTTTGATATCGATCTTCAAAATATCGTAAATAAAAAGAATTAAATAGTTGACCAAGTATTAACCCGAGTGCTAAAAATACTGCTATTACTAATGCTGTTAAAGCCAAAAGAAGTCTTGAGCGAAACTTAACCATCTACTTTTGGATCCTCCAGCTTATAACCTAATCCACGTATCGTTTTAATATAAACTGGTTTTTTCGTATTTCGTTCTATTTTTTCTCGTAAATGACTAATATGAACGTCAACTATTCTCGTATCACCCGCAAAGTCATAATTCCATACAGCACTTAAAAGCTGATCTCGTGTTAATACTCTTCCTTTATGCTTTGCTAAATACACGAGAAGTTCAAATTCCTTTGGAGTTAAATCAAGTCTTTCATCCCTATAATAAGCTTCATAATGCTCTGGCATTACTTTTAATTCTCCAATAATCATTTGACTTTTATCTTCCACTGTTTGAGGTTCTGGCTGTTGATTTGTTTGAACACGACGTAAAATAGCTTTAACTCTAGCCACAACCTCTCTTGGACTAAATGGCTTAGTCATATAGTCATCTGCACCTAATTCAAGTCCAAGAACTTTATCAAATTCATCATCTTTTGCTGTTAGCATTAAAATTGGTGTCATCAACTTTTGTTGTCTGAGTTGTTTACAAACTTCAATTCCATCCATACTTGGAAGCATTAAATCAAGAATCATTAAATCAGGCTTTTCTGACAAAGCTTTTTCGTATCCTTCTTGTCCATCCATAGATGTTAGTATTTCAAAGCCTGCTTGCTCCAAATTATATTGTAGTAGTGTAATAATTGATTGTTCATCATCGACAACTAAAATTTTTTTACTCATATAAGCCCCCAACTTTCATATTTATTCCCTTCGTCCAAGAGCTATCATCCATTATAAAAATGTTTTTAATAGAACCAAAATATACTCCATATTTATTTTAACGAATAAAAGCACTATTCGACAATATTAGCCATGTCTGTTATGAAGCAATTATTTCCTTTGATATTAAAGGAACCACATTTTATATAAAAAAAGCGCAAACCGCTCACCTATCGGCCAAAGGCTGGAGGAACTGGAAGGAGGATTCCTCCACTACAGCTTGGTCGAAGTGAGTCAAACAGATGGCGCTTGGAGCTAGACAATAATAACATCTACGAATCAAGCTACTTTAACACTTTAACGAAATACTTTCTGTAACTACAAAAAAACTACTGGTATAACCAGCAGCTTTTTTAAAAGTTTTCTAGTGCACTACCATTCATTGTATTTATTTTTTTCGGTGGACATACAGTTAATGTCCCTCTAATTACATTTTCTTCTTGTTCATTTTTGGCTATAACTTCTATAACAATTTTGTTTTCCTTCTTCATTACTTCTTTTACTTCAAATAAGAAATGAACAACACTATAGTGATAAACAGGTAAAAGATACGTTAAAGATTGTGATTCAATATAACTACCCGGACCAGGGAAATATTTAGAAATTGCTGACGTAATAATTCCGGATAACATAATGGTTGGAACAACAGGTTTTTGATAAATTGTTTGTGATGCATAATCATGTTGAATAAATAGCGGATTTGCATCATTTGTTAATCCTAAATATAGTAATATATCTTTATCTTCTATTTTCTCCGTTAATGTAAGTTTCTCTCCTACACTTATTTCTTCGATTTGTCTTCCTAATTTACGCTTTTTACCTAAAAGCATTTAAGTCACCACCTTATAGTTGTAATCGCTTACAAACTTTGTTTTAGAAAGAGGCATATGAAAGCATATGCCTTTTTATATTCTTTTAAGTAAGAACTTTCATAACATTTCGGACAGATTCAGCTGATTTTTCCAGTGCTGCTTTTTCTTCTTCTGTTAAGTCAAGTTCAATGACTTTCTCAAGTCCGTTTCCGCCTAAAATTGTAGGGACACCTAAATAAATGCCATTAAAACCATACTCACCTTCTAAATAAGCAATAGCAGGTAACACACGACGCTGGTCTTTCACAATTGCTTCAACCATTTCTACTAATGAAGCTGCAGGTGCGTAGTAGGCACTTCCATTTCCAAGTAAGTTGACGATTTCTCCGCCACCTTTTCTCGTTCTTTCTACAATTGCATTTAATCGATCCTTTGAAATTAATTTTTCAAGAGGAATTCCTCCAGCATAAGAGTAACGAACAAGAGGAACCATGTCATCACCGTGTCCACCTAAAACAAAACCAGTAATATCTTTTACGGATATGTTTAACTCTTGTGCAACAAATGTACGGAATCTTGCTGTATCTAAAACACCTGATTGACCAATTACTCGATGCTTTGGAAAACCAGATTCTTTAAATACAGTATATGTCATTGCGTCAACTGGATTTGTTAAAACGATGATAATACTATTAGGGGAGTACTTAACAACTTCTTTCGTTACACTTTTCATTATTTTTTGATTTGTTTGTACTAAGTCATCACGACTCATTCCTGGCTTTCGGGCAATTCCAGCTGTAATAACAACAATATCAGAATCAGCTGTGTCTTCATAATTAGATGTACCAATAATATTGGCATCAAATCCTTGGACAGGACTTGCTTCAAGCATGTCTAATGCTTTTCCTTTCGTGGGGTTTTCCATTTGTGGGATATCCACTAATACGACATCACCTAATTCTTTTTGAGCAAGTAAAAATGCTGTTGTTGCACCTGTAAAGCCAGCACCAATAACCGAAATCTTTTTACGCTTTAACATTTAATACACCCCTTTTATATGTATATTGAACACAGTGATTTACTCACATAAAAATAAGGTGGTGAGAAGAAGCTGCTAAAAGCATTTTTCAGACTGTTGACAAACTCTTGCCAATCTTTTTTACTTCGTTCGAATCACGCTTCATCATCTACGAAGGTAACTCCGCCCTTCATTAGGCACGTGCCCCATGTCAAGCATTATCATTCAGTCTGTTAAATCAAACTAGATAGACTTTGTCTATAAACAGGAAGCTGCCAAAAGCAGCTTCCATTGTTATTATTCCATATTTTCAATTAATGCATTAGCAAATTCAGAACATTTTACTTCAGTAGCACCTTCCATTAAACGAGCAAAGTCATATGTTACAACTTTTGAGGAAATTGTTTTTTCCATTGCATTAATGATCAGTTTAGCTGCTTCATACCAGCCTAAATGCTCAAGCATTAATACACCCGATAAAATAACAGAAGAAGGATTAACTTTATCTAAGCCGGCGTATTTTGGAGCAGTACCATGAGTTGCTTCAAAAATAGCGTGACCTGTTTCATAGTTAATATTCGCACCAGGTGCAATACCAATACCACCAACCTGTGCTGCTAATGCATCAGAAATGTAGTCACCATTTAAGTTCATAGTTGCTACAACATCAAATTCACGTGGTCGAGTTAAAATTTGTTGTAAGAAGATATCAGCAATTGCATCTTTAATAATAATTTTTCCAGCATTAATCGCTTCTTCCTGTGCTTTGTTTGCAGCTTCTTTTCCTTCTTTTTCAACGATTCGGTCGTATTCAGCCCATGTAAATACTTTATCACCAAACTCTTGTTCAGCTAATTCGTAACCCCAGTTTTTAAAGGCACCTTCTGTAAACTTCATGATGTTCCCTTTATGAACAAGTGTTACAGATTTACGGCCATGTTCAATAGCATAATTAATTGCAGCACGTACTAAACGTTTAGTACCTTCTTCAGATACTGGTTTAATTCCAATTCCTGAAGTTTCAGGGAAGCGAATTTTATGAACACCCATTTCATTTTGAAGGAAATCAATTACCTTCTTAACTTCGTCTGTTCCTTTTGCATATTCAATTCCTGCATAAATATCTTCTGTATTTTCACGGAAAATAACCATATCTGTATCTTCAGGACGCTTAACTGGAGATGGAACCCCTTCAAAATAACGTACAGGACGTAAGCATACAAATAAATCAAGCTCTTGACGAAGTGCAACATTTAAAGAACGAATTCCTCCACCTACTGGAGTAGTAAGAGGACCTTTGATCGCAATCATGTATTCGCGAACAATATCTAATGTTTCAGAAGGTAACCATTCACCTGTTTGTTTAAATGCTTTTTCTCCAGCTAAAACCTCTTTCCAAACAATTTTCTTTTCACCGTTATACGCTTTTTCAACAGATGCTTCTAATACACGGGATGCTGCTCTCCAAATATCTGGACCTGTTCCATCACCTTCGATAAATGGAATAATTGGATCGTTTGGAACATTAAGTACACCATTTGTTACAGTAATTTTTTGACCTTCTGCCACGAATATTACCTCCCAGAATATATGTAATTAATTTTTTAACAAAAGTAATGAACAGAGAAGAGGTGTATAAATCCTCTCCTCTAGGTATTAACCTCTTTGCTCAATTGGAATATATGCTTGTTTTTGTGGTCCAACATATTCTGCACGTGGACGAATTAATCGATTGTTATCATATTGCTCTAAAATATGAGCTAACCATCCGGATACACGGCTCACCGCAAAAATTGGTGTAAATAAATCATGCTCAATTCCTAAGCTGTGATAAACAGATGCAGAGTAGAAGTCAACATTTGGTGGTAGTGCTTTCTCACTAGTTACAATCTCTTCGATTTTTGTTGACATCTCATACCACTTTGTTTCACCAGTTATTGTTGTTAATTTACGAGACATTTCTTTTAAGTGTTTTGCACGAGGGTCTCCTTTTCGATACACACGGTGACCAAAGCCCATAATTTTTTCTTTTCTAGCTAATTTTTCACGAATATAAGGTTCTACATTTTCAATCTCACCAATTTCAGTAAGCATTTTCATAACACGCTCATTAGCCCCACCATGAAGTGGACCTTTTAATGCACTAATCGCTGACGTAATGCCAGAGTAAACATCAGATAATGTTGCCACACATACTCTTGCTGTAAACGTAGAAGCATTTAATTCATGGTCCGCATGAAGAACAAGTGCTTTATTAAATGCTTCAACAGCAATTGCTTCTGGTTCTTTTCCTTTAAGCATGTATAAGAAATTTGCTGCAAAACTTAAATCCTTTCTCGGTTCAACTGGTTCAAGACCTTTGCGAATGCGGGCAAAAGCGGTTACAATGGTGGATATTTTTGCTTGAAGACGAATTGCCTTATTATAGTTTGCTTCTTTAGACATTTCATCTGCCTCTTCATCAAACAATCCGAGGAACGATACAGCTGAACGGAGAGCTGCCATAGGGTGAACGCTATTTACAGGATATGATTTGATATGTTCAATAACTTCTTGAGGAATTTTACTATTTTCTGCAAGTTGCTCCTTTAATTCAGCAAGCTCTTTCGCATTAGGAAGCTTGCGATGCCACAGTAAATAAATAACTTCTTCAAAACTTGCATTTTCAGCGAGATCATCGATGTTATAACCGACATATGTTAAAGTGTCGTCAATAATAGAACTTATAGATGAAGTAGTCGCAACTACCCCTTCAAGACCGCGAGTTGCTGTCATATCCATCTCTCCTTTTCTATATAGTATTCCCCATAAAAGTTTTAAAAAATTATTTTTTAAAACTTTATAGAATCGAACGCATGCTCAGATTAAGTAAGTAATTAGCCATTTAAACAATAAGAAAATGCTTACATTTCCTTTTTCAAAAAGTCTAAAAATTAAAATAAAAAAATAAGTATAAATGGCTCTATCTATTAAACTCAAACCGATTCATATCTATTATAAACAATTATCAGACTTTTGTGAATCCATTAAATAAGATATTTTTTACGAATATCATTTTTTTAATAATAATAACTTATAAAACGAAATAAGATTTACTTATATTAACATAATAAAATCAATTATTTTTATAAATTTATAAAAAAAGAGCAATACGAATAATTGCTCCTTTAAAATTTAAAAAATAAGTTTTACTATTTTCATTGCAATATATGCTATCCCTGCTCCAATCAAAGGTCCTACTGCAACACCTTTAAATAAAGCTACTGCTAAAATGGTACCAAGAACCAAAGAAGTTGTAATATGTGGATCATTTGTTAATAAATTAAGGCCATATTTAGCGATTAAGGCTACTGAAATGCCAGATATGAGAGCGATCCAAGCATATGGAGAACGGATGCTTTCAAAAAATTGCTTAAATCCTATATCTCCTGTTGCAATCGGAACTAATACAGCTATTGTTATGACCGTAACTCCCCAATGTATACCGTTTTTTTTTAGCGAATGAAAAATTTTGTCGTCTATCCCGATTAATTTTACAATTAATAAAAATGCTACTGCAATCATTAAAGATTTATTATTTGCTAAATAACCGATAATAAGCAATAATAACAAAAATAAAATTGGTTGACTAAGCATGTACTACACCCTCACTTACTTAAAATATATATAAATTAAGATGTAATTTTCCAATACCTGAAACTCATCTCATTATTAATCGTTATTTTATTAAATGAAATAATTGTAATGGCAAGGGGAGGATTTTCTTTTGAACTATCAGTATGTTCATTTAATTTTTAGATTATTATTTATTTTAATTATTTTGATTGGTGGAGGATATTTACTTTACTTTCTCTCAACTATCACGTATCCATTTATTATTTCATTAATTCTAGCCTTTTTAATGAATCCTATCGTGGATTTTTTTGAAAACAAATTAAAAATTCCACGTGGTTTATCAGTTTTTATTACGATTGTCATTTTATTTGGTTCATTCGCTGGACTTCTTACCCTGCTTATTGCAGAAATTGTATCTGGGTCAACTTATTTAGCAAATGTCGTACCTCACCATTTTAAACGTCTAATTTCATATGTCCAAGTATTTTTCGCTGATCAAATTCTACCTCTTTACCATAGCCTAACGAAGATGTTTTACTCTTTAGAAATCAATCAACAAGAAACGATTTTATCTAATATTGAAAATGTCAGTGAACAAATTGCCACAAGTGTAGGTGATTTTATAAGAGAGTTTTTAGAAAAAATTCCTGTCTTAATAGGTTGGTTACCAAATGTCGCATCAGTCATGATCTTTTCTTTATTAGCAACCTTTTTCATCAGTAAAGATTGGTATAAATTAAAAGAGCTATTTAAACGATTTTTACCGACAAAAGCTAAATCAAGTGGCCAAGCTATATTTCTTGAATTAAAACATGCCCTTTTTGGATTTATAAAAGCTCAATTAACACTTATCTCTATAACAACGATTATTGTACTGATAGGTCTTATCATTTTACAGATTGAGTATGCCATAACGGTAGCTTTATTAATTGGACTTGTTGATCTTCTCCCTTACCTAGGAACAGGTTTAGTATTTGTACCATGGATTATATATCTAGCCTTCAGCGGAAATTTACCTTTAGCTATAGGGATTGGCGTTTTGTATATCATCGTATTGCTTCAACGTCAATTTATGGAACCAAAAGTTTTATCCTCAAATATAGGGTTAGATCCGCTTCCTACTTTAATATCACTTTTTGTAGGATTTAAACTTTTTGGATTTTTAGGTCTAATTATAGGTCCAATCGTATTAGTTATATTAAAAGCTTTTTATAATTCTGGAATTTTAACAGATATATGGCACTTTATTGTTCACGGGAAGACAACATAGTATTGATAGATTGGCAAAATAAAGAACAAAACAAACGCTTGTGACTCAAATTGACACAAGCGTTTGTTATTTTAATCATGTAAATCATCTTATTATTGTTATTCGATTTTGATCTATTAAATGACGAATTACTTTTTGAATAATAGGTTTAATTCTGCTTCTAGTTATAGGAAATAATAATAAAAATCCAATTGTGTCAGTGATAAAACCTGGTGTTAATAAAACAACACCACCAACTAGAATACAAAGACCATCTAAAATAGCATCACCCGGTAATCTTCCATAGCGCATGTCATGCTGCATACGTCTCCATGTATCTAAACCTTGTTGTTTTGCAAGGTATGCCCCTAAAACACCTGTTGCGATAATCAATAAAACAGTTGGAATCACACCAAGCGTCTTACCAGAAAAAAGAAGCAACCCAATTTCAAGTGCTGGTAAAACGATTAAAGCTAGGACAAACCAACGCATTTTATACACCTCATTTTTATAAAAAGAAGCTCTCTTTTTTAATATTAACACTTGTCATAAGTGTATGTGAAATATTATAAGCAGTTTGATCGCCTCCATTATCGTTTTGGGTCATTGTCTTCTTGCCTTTTGGGATATTTTTTTCGTATCAGAATCGTTTTTTCGTGGTTTGATTTCATTTTGTGTTTTAGCACTTTCCTTTTAAATTTCGGGCACAATTTCACGGTTTGACACTTATTTTTTGACATTCAACACTTTTCTTACGGATATTATGAATGAATTTCACGGTTTTACTCTTATATTCTCGATTGAGACCTATGTCAAAAAGATCATAACATGAAAAGAGAAGGGATACCCCTTCTCTCATTGACATGATATTATAGTACACTTGCATGTCCTTTATAAATCATACCTTGTACAGCATCTACTGTAATCTCTAGCCCATCTGTAATCATTGAAGTTGCATTTTCTACTCCAACAATAACGGGGATTCCTAAGCTTAAACCAACAACTGCAGAGTGGCTAGTTAATCCACCTTCTTCAGCAACAATTGCAGCTGCTTTTTCAATAGAGCCCATCATGTCACGGTCAGTTCCTTTTGTAACAAGAATTGCTCCTTCCACCATTTTCTTTCTTGCTTCTTCTGCTGTATTAGCAACTACTGCTTTACCAAATGCAGACTTGCGACCAATACCTTGTCCTTTCCCTACGATGTCACCAACTACATGAACTTTCATTAAGTTTGTAGAGCCAGTTTCTCCAACAGGTACACCTGCTGTAATAATAACACGATCACCGTGTTTAACAATTCCTGTGTTCAGTGATTCACGTACTGCAATATCTAGCATTTCGTCGGTTGTCGTTGCAATTTCACCTTTACGTGAATAAACACCCCAAACAAGCGCTAATTTACGGCATACCTTGTCATCAGAAGTAACGGCAACAATTGGTGCTTTTGGGCGATATTTTGAAATCATTTTTGCTGTATAACCGCTAACAGTTGGTGTAACGATTGCAGCAACATTTAAGTTTAATGCTGTATGTGCTACAGATTGTCCAATTGAGTCGGTAATGGTCATACTAGCACTTTTACTTTTCTTTGACAGAATTAATGGATAATCTAAAGCTTTTTCTACACGAGAAGCAATATTGTGCATCGTTTGTACCGCTTCTACAGGATAGCTTCCTGCAGCTGTTTCCCCTGAGAGCATAATCGCATCTGTTCCATCAAAAATAGCATTTGCAACGTCACTTGCTTCAGCTCGAGTTGGACGAGGATTACGTTGCATGGAATCAAGCATTTGTGTAGCCGTTATAACTGGTTTACCTAATTGATTACACTTACGAATAAGCTCTTTTTGAACTAGGGGTACTTCCTCTGCTGGTATTTCAACACCTAAATCACCACGAGCAACCATCAATCCATCTGATACCTCTAAAATTTCATCGATATTATCGACACCTTCTTGGTTTTCAATTTTCGGGATAACTTGAATATGTGTCGCATTATGTTCTTCTAAAAGCTCACGAATTTCTAGTACATCAGAAGCACGGCGTACAAAAGATGCAGCAATAAAATCGACACCTTGCTCAATACCAAAAACGATATCCTTTGCATCTTTTTCCGTAATACCTGGTAATTTTACACTCACTCCAGGAACGTTTACACCTTTTTTATTTTTTAATGTGCCGCTATTTCGTACAATTGTTTTAATTTCTTGTTTTTCTTTGTCAACGTCAACTACTTCTAATCCAATTAACCCATCATCTAATAAAATGGTTGAACCGACATTAATATCATCAATTAAGCCAGGGTACGTAATTGAAATTTTTTCAGGTGTTCCAATAACCTCTTGCATGGAAACAATTAATTCAGACCCTGCCTGTAATTCAATTGCACCGTTTTCCATTGTATGTGTTCGAATTTCAGGCCCTTTCGTATCAAGTAAAATTGCAACATTTTTCCCTAACTTTTCAGCAGCAGTACGGATGTTTCGAATACGAGCTCCATGCTCTTCATAGTCACCATGAGAAAAATTAAGACGAGCGACATTCATTCCTGCTTCAATTAATTTCTCTAACATTTCAACACTTTCACTAGCAGGACCAATTGTACAAACAATTTTTGTTTTACGCATTCTATATAAAACCTCCTATTGAAATATGAAAACGATTCCAGTCAGAAAATAATCCCCAATTAAATAGATAATTCTTGAGATAGCTGATACATTTTTTCTTCAATTGTATGCTTTTGTTCTAATATTTCTAGAATATCATGGTGAACTAGCTTATTATTTTGAATTCCTACACAGCGTCCACCTTGTCCATTAAGTAATAGCTCAACAGCATATGCTCCTAATCTGCTTGCTAACACTCTATCAAATGCAGTTGGAGATCCACCACGTTGAATATGTCCTAAAACAGATACTCGTGTTTCAAATTGAGTCATCTCTTCAATTTTTCTACCAATTTCTACTCCACTTCCTACACCTTCAGCAACAATAATAATACTATGTTTCTTACCACGCTCATGCCCACGTTTTAAGCGTGCAATAATATCGTCCATTTCAAAATTTGCTTCAGGTATTAAAATGGATTCTGCTCCTCCAGCTAATCCTGACCATAATGCAATATCACCAGCATGTCTTCCCATAACTTCAATAACATATGTACGTTCATGTGATGTTGCAGTATCACGAATTTTATCAATAGCATCAATAACAGTATTTAAAGCTGTGTCAAAGCCAATCGTAAAATCCGTTCCTGGTATGTCATTATCGATTGTACCTGGAACTCCAACACATGGGAAACCATGCTCTGTTAGCTTTTTCGCTCCCATGAAAGATCCATCTCCACCAATAACAACGAGACCTTCAATTCCATGTTTTTTTAGTTGCTCAATTCCTTTTTTCTGTCCTTCAACTGTTTTAAATTCTTCACAACGTGCTGTATATAGCATTGTTCCCCCACGGTGAATAATATCACCAACAGAACCTAATTCAAGCTTTTCAATTTTACCTGAAATTAAACCAGCATAGCCATTATAAATACCGTAAACTTCTAACCCATGAAACATTGCTTTACGTACAACTGCACGTATTGCAGCATTCATCCCAGGTGAATCTCCACCGCTTGTTAATACACCAATTCTTTTCATTTTGTTCACCTCTTAGACTTGATTTAAACATACCATGTAATGAACAACGCGACAACTATTACTTTTTATAACTGAAACACTTTAATCCTTTACTATTATACACAAAATAATAGCTGGTGTAAGAGAAGAATTTCACATCAAACCAAACTTCAAGAATTGAAAAAGAAAACGTGCCTCTCATTAGAGAGGACACGCTTATTCATCATAAAGGATTTGAATTGGCTTTTCAAATAAAATTTAAGTTGTAATGAATTCTTCATCAGCCGAAACTTCACCAATTTGCTTAAATTTTTGATAACGATGTTCTATTAGTTCTTCCTCTGACATATTCATAAGCTCTTTTAAAGATTGGATTAATGTCTTTTCAATATATTTCGCTTGCTCATCAATATCTCGATGAGCTCCTCCTTTTACTTCCGGAATAATTTCATCGATAACGCCAAGCTCTTTTAAGTCTGGTGCTGTAATTTTCATCGTTTCAGCAGCTTTTTTCGCTAGAGTTGAATCCTTCCATAATAGGGCTGCAGCACCTTCTGGTGATATAACAGAATAAGTGGAGTTTTCTAGCATATGAATATGGTTTCCAACTCCTAAAGCTAACGCTCCACCGCTTCCTCCTTCACCGATTACGATACAAATAACAGGTACTCTTAAACCTGCCATTTCAAACAAGTTCTTTGCAATTGCTTCACTTTGTCCTCTTTCTTCAGCAGCTTTCCCAGGATATGCTCCTTTTGTATCGATAAAACAAATAATTGGTCGTTTAAACTTATCAGCCTGCTTCATTAATCGTAATGCTTTTCGGTATCCTTCTGGATGTGGCATTCCAAAGTTTCGACGTAAATTTTCCTTCGTATCTTTTCCACGTTGATGGCCAATGATTGTCACAGGAAGATTATGAAACTTCGCTATTCCACCGACGATAGCCTCATCATCTCCAAAAAAACGATCCCCATGGCATTCAACAAATTGGTCAAATAAACGTTCAATATAGTCTAGTGTTGTCGGTCTATTAGGATGTCTTGCAATTTGAACGCGATTCCATGGTGATAAATTATGATAAATTTCATTCTCTAGCTTTTGAAGTCGTGCTTCTAGTTTTTCGATTTCCGATGATAAATCAACATCAGATTGTTTCGTAAATTCTTTTAATTCACGTATTTTTTCGCGAAGCTCAATAACTGGCCTTTCAAAATCTAATTCTCCAACCATTCAATATCCCTCCCTTCCTGATGGATATCTAGAATCTTAACTAACGTTTCCTTCATTTCATGACGATGAATAACAGCATCTAACTGTCCGTGTTTCAGTAAAAATTCAGCTGTTTGGAAGTCTTCCGGTAATTCTTCCCGAATGGTTTGTTCAATAATTCTTCTTCCGGCAAAGCCAATTAATGCTCCCGGTTCAGCAAAATTATAATCTCCTAGAGAAGCGAAGCTTGCTGAAACTCCTCCAGTTGTTGGGTGTGTCATAACCGAAATAATAAGGCCTCCATTATCACTAAAAGCTTTTAGCGCTGAACTTGTTTTCGCCATTTGCATAAGGCTTAAAACTCCTTCTTGCATTCTTGCTCCGCCTGAAGCAGTGAAAATAATAAACGGAACATTCTTTTCATTTGCCTTTTCAATGGCTCTTGTAATTTTTTCACCAACAACTGAGCCCATACTTCCCATCCGAAAGCGTGCATCCATAACTGCGATTACTACAGGAAGGCCTTCAATTTTCCCTTCCCCTGTAACTACCGCTTCATTCATGTTTGTTTTAGCTCGGTCTTTTTCAAGTTTATCTAAATATCCAGGGAAATTGAGTGGATTTTGTGATCTTAAATTGACGTCAAATTCTACAAAGCTATTTTCATCAAGTAAACTGTTAATGCGATCTCTTGCTCCCATTTGATGATGATAACCGCAATTCATACAAACACATAAGTTCTTATTTAATTCCTTTGTGTACATGATTTTCTTACAGTTTGGACACTTTGTCATAATCCCCTCTGGAATTTCTTGCTTTGCTTGTTCAGAAGGGATTGTTGCATATTTCTTTTTCTTTGTAAAAATGTTCTTTATCAACTTGAAACCTCCCTTTAAGAAGATACAATAAAGCAGGGATTATGGCTAAAAACTATTGGTAAATAAATGACGATAGGCTTCTAATACCCCTTCTTCATCTTCTTCTAGTAAACAATTTAATAATTTTTCTATTTGATCCTGTTTCAAATCTGAGGATTTCGGAAAAAGTGTTTTCGTATATTGATGCAATACAGACCATATACGATAAAGCAAATAATTATCAGATAACATCATAAACTGATCCATGATAGAGAATCTGTCATACTCTTTTATCTGATTTCTCATCTCGAATAGAGCGCTTTTATCTCTTTTATTTATTATTAACATAAGTGCATTTTTTTCTAACATTTCATTCATTTCTAATATATCTTCTTTTGCCTTCGTATCTTGCATTATAAATGTTCCTAATAAGGGGATAAGCTGATGTTCACGTACATCTTTTATATAAGTTCCTTCCCCTCTTCTCGTTTCAATAATTCCTAATAATTCAAGCGCTCTTAAAGCCTCCCGTACGGAAGAACGACCAACAGAAAGTCGATCAGCTAATTCCCGTTCGGAAGGAATTTTATCTCCAGCAACTAATCCATCATTTTGGATTATCTCTCTTATTTTTTCTAAAGTATTAATAAAAACCTTCGAATGAGAAGGTGTCACGATTGAATCACTCACTTTACTCAATAATCGCAAGCTTTCTTGTCTTCTCCTCAATTTCTTTTGGGTCCACTTGATATCGAGCTACTCCTGTCTCCATTGCTGCTTTTGCCACTGCTGCCGCAACTGCAGGAGCTACTCTTGGATCAAAAGGTGCTGGAATAACGTAATCTGGACGTAATTCCTCCTCTTTTATGAGTGAAGCAATCGCCTCCGCTGCTGCCATTTTCATTTGTTCGTTTATATGAGTGGCGCGTACATCTAATGCCCCTCTAAAGATTCCTGGGAATGCTAAAACGTTATTCACTTGGTTAGGGAAGTCGGACCGTCCTGTACCAATGACTTTTGCTCCTGCTTCCTTTGCTTCCGCAGGCATAATTTCTGGTACTGGATTTGCCATAGCAAAAATAATAGGATCTTTAGCCATCGTTTGAATCATTTCCTTCGTTAAAGCACCTTCAACGGATACACCAATAAATACATCTGCACCTGAAATGACATCACCTAACGACCCTTCCAATCGTTCTCTATTTGTAAATTTTGCTACTTCTTCTTTCACGCTATTCATTCCGTATGTACGTCCTTCGAAAATGGCACCTTTCGAATCACACATGATAATATCACGAACACCATAACGGTACAATAATTTAATAATAGCAATCCCTGCTGCTCCTGCTCCGTTCGCAACAACTTTAATATTGGACATATCTTTTCCTACTAGTTTTAACGCATTGATTAAGCCTGCAACTGTTACAATGGCCGTACCATGCTGGTCATCATGGAATATAGGAATATTTGTTTCTTTTTTAAGACGCTCTTCAATTTCAAAGCAATTAGGTGCAGCAATGTCTTCTAAATTAATACCACCAAATGTTGGCTCCAACAATTTAACCGTTTCCACAATTCGGTCAACATCTGTTGTATTTAAACAGATTGGAAACGCATCTACACCAGCAAAGCTTTTAAATAGTACTGCTTTTCCCTCCATTACTGGTAATGCAGCTTCAGGACCGATATTTCCTAAGCCTAATACTGCTGTTCCGTCGGAAACAACAGCAACCATGTTTCCCTTCATTGTATATTCATATACTCTACTTTTATCATCATAAATCGCTTTACATGGTTCAGCCACCCCTGGTGAATATGCTAAACTTAAATCTTTTGCATTCCGTACAGGAACTTTGGATTTTGATTCTAACTTTCCTTTATTGATACGATGCATATGTAGTGCTTCTTCTCTTAAAGACATAAAAATCACTCCTTAGGAACATCATATGTTCTAGAGGTGGTCTGACCACTAAACCACCTCTCCAATATATCATATTTATTTTGAAAGTAAAGACAAACTTAAGTAACCTTTTTGAATACAACATTTTTTTCTCCGAGTATATCTTTTAACTCGTTCAAACATTTTGAAGTAGGTTCTACCGAAAATTCAAATGGAAGTTTAATTGTCTTTTTTAAATGTTCATAGTAAACATAAACGGATACATTTCCCGAGTAACGTTTTAATATATTTTTTACTTGTTGTAAATTCTCCTTATTTGGTTCATTTCCTTCCACTTTAAGAAAAAGTGCATCAACATTAAACTTTTCTTTTAACTGTTGTAGAGAAAAAACGGAATGAACAATCAATTGAGTCTGTTGTTGACGTTTTTCTACTTTTCCCGAAAAAAGTATTATTTTTTCACTATTTAATTTATCCATATATTTTTTGTAGTAATTTGGAAAAATAACTGCTTCCATTTCACCACTGCTATCACTAATAGAGGCAAAAGCCATCGTTTCACCTTTTTTCGTTCTTATCGTTTTTAAACTGGTTAAGTAAGCTCCAATCTTAACTTTTTCTTGATTCAATTGTAAACAATCTTCAATTTGAATGGCTCCTTCTGCTTTAAAAAGATTTTCATACTGATCAACTGGGTGACTTGATAAATAAAATCCTAATGCTTCTTTTTCAAACTGGAGCTTTTCTTCAATTTTTACAGGTTCAACTTGAATATACTTTGGTTTAATATTTAATTCTTCATCATCAAAAAAATCAATTTGATCTCCATCTTCAGGTTTTAGAAGCTCAGCATGATCTAAAGCAACATCAATAGATGCTAATAGTGTAGCTCTGTCCTCTCCAAACTCATCCATTGCTCCCGAAAAGATTAGCGCTTCAATAGTTCGACGATTCACAGCTTTAGAGGAAACACGGACACAGAAATCAAATAAATCAGCAAAAGGCCTTTTTTTTCTTTCTTTAAATATTTCTTTTATCGCTGACACACCAACATTTTTGATGGATGATAAGCTATAGCGAATAGCTCCCTTTTCAACAAGAAAAGTATACCCACTTTTATGAATAGATGGAGGTAATAACGTTATTCCTATTTGCTTACATTCACGTATATACTGAGCAATTTTATTTTCATTCCCACTAACACTAGTTAAAAGCGCGGCCATAAAATATAGAGGGTAATGAGCTTTTAAATAAGCTAATTGAAAGGCAATCATACTATAAGCAACAGCATGACTTCTATTAAATCCATAATTAGCGAACTTTACGATTAAATCATAAATATGATTCGCTACTTCTTTTTCATACCCCTTTTTTAAACATCCATCAACAAAACGTTCTCTCATTTGATCTAGTATTTCTTTAATTTTTTTACCAACTGCACGTCTCAGTATATCTGCTTCACCTAGTGTAAAGCCAGCCATTTTCGCTGCAATTTCCATAATTTGCTCTTGATATACAATCACTCCATATGTGTTTTGTAAAATTTCTTTCAAATCACTGTGTGGATATTGCACAGGAATCCTTCCGTGTTTTCGATCAATAAATATAGGTATATTTTCCATTGGCCCCGGACGGTATAAAGCGTTTACAGCAACAATATCTTCAAGAAAAGATGGCTTTAATCGTTTTAACACATGACGCATTCCTTCAGATTCTAACTGAAAAACACCTGTTGTTTCTCCTCTAGAAAGTAGATCAAAAGTTAACGAGTCCTCATAACCAATTTGATCAAAAGAAATTTTTTTTCCTTCATTTTTGAAAATAAGCTCTTTAATATTTTCAATTAGTGATAAATTACGCAGACCTAAAAAGTCCATTTTTAATAATCCGACATCTTCTAAATAATCCATAGAAAACTGTGTTAAATAGATATCGTCATGCCCTTCCTGGATAGGGATTACATCTGTTAATGGTTTATCGCTTATGACAACCCCCGCAGCATGTGTAGAAGTATGTCTAGGCAGACCTTCTACTTTTGTTGCTGTTTCAAATATTTTTTTTGCTAATTTGGATTGTGAAATTTTCTCTCGTAATAGAGCAGATTCTTCATAGGCTTCCTTTAAAGTAATACCAGGTTTGGATGGGATAAGCTTTGATAATGTATCTGCTTCCTTTTGTGAAGCTCCTAATACTTTGGCAATATCTCGAATTGCCGCCTTAGCTGCTAATGTACCAAATGTAATAATTTGTGCAACATGGCCTTTTCCGTATCTTTTAGCAACATAAGCAATGATTTCATCCCTACGTGTATCAGGAAAATCAATATCAATATCTGGCATTGTAATACGTTCTGGGTTTAAAAACCTTTCAAAAAGCAAATTATATTTAATTGGGTCCACATCTGTAATATTTAATACATAGGCAACTAATGATCCAGCAGCAGAACCTCTTCCTGGACCGGTAACAATTCCATTTTCATGTGCATATTTCATAAAGTCCCAAACGATTAAAAAATAATCACTAAACTTCATTTTTTGGATGACATCTATTTCATACACCAGTCGGTTATAATATTCATCACTCGGATTTTGTATTCGATTTTTTAATCCGCTATAGCATAGTTGTTCAAAATATTGATCCTTATCTATTCCATCAGGTACAGGAAAGTTAGGTAGGTGTGTTTTTCCTAATTCTAAATGTAATTCACACTGATCAGCGATCTTTTTCGTATTATGTATAGCTTCAGGATAATCATGAAAAAGATCTAACATTTCGTTTTCAGATTTTAAATAATAAGAGGAGATCTCATCAATATCGTCTTCATCTAATTGAGTTCCACTTTGAATCGCAAGCAAACAGTGATAAGCAAAAGAATCCTCTTTTTCCACATATAAAACATTATTCGTTGCTACGATTGGAATACTCAAATCCTTACTAAGCTGAATTATTTGTTCATTGATTATTTGTTCATGTTTTAATCCGTGACGTTGAATGGATAAATAAAAAGAATCCTTTTCTACCATTTCATTAAAGTATTTGGCTACTTTATAAGCCTCTTCTTTTTTATCATTTAATAACAGTTTTTCT